>Ga0209092_10000413_pt1 | contig 41386 bp, 24 predicted proteins | sample FraStrMetagenome_FD_187446 | JGI IMG/M metagenome (GOLD analysis project Ga0209092, IMG submission 187446) | Marine eukaryotic phytoplankton communities from Arctic Ocean - Fram Strait ARC3M Metagenome (SPAdes) (version 2) | ecosystem: Environmental > Aquatic > Marine > Oceanic | place: Fram...
GGTGTCTCCACATAATTACGTAATCATAATTAGCCAGTCAATAGGTTATGCAAGCCCTGACTGCATGGCGAAACCTCTTGAACACCGTCTTTGCTAATCACGCATTGGTCTTCAGTATTTGTCGCTATTTCTTACCCAATAATGTAGACGGAAGGGGGGTGTTGTACGTACTACGTACGCACGATCCCTCTCCACATAATTACGTAATCATAATTAGCCAGTCAATAGCAGGCAAGAACTCCCAAGACCTCAGCAGTTCATATGTCATACGACTAAAATTTACTTAATTTTACTTAGCAACTACTGATATCTCGTGACTCGCACTTGAAGCCACTTCGTTTGTCCTAGGTTGAAGTTAGAGATTGAAAAAAGCTTCTCATTTGCAAGACATTTCCTTACTTAGCACAAAAGTCTTCTCGAAGAAAGACGTATGAAGATTATTAAATTGAGTTAACATTTTGTGATAAAATTTCAAAACGTAAACTAAGACAGCGGATTCATTTTCAATTACTACACCCCTTTCCCTTCTATCTACAAAAAATTGTTGTGGCTACAAAAATATGTTTTTGGGCTAGTCTTAACGATTTCCACACAGATTATAGAGCTTGACCTTCAAGCTGTAGTATGCCCTTGAAAGCGAAGACATTACGATCTTAGCATATCTTTGTCCAAGAAAATCGACAAAAATATTGCATATATCTAAGTACAAGACAATGACTTCATTTTTAAAGAAAAACTTCATACTCTTCACTCTCTCCAGAGAGAAAACAAGGAGGCAGGACCATTTTTTGCATAAGATGCCTCTTCATGACAACTCTAGGATTATGACTTCTAAGTATATTTTAATATGTTCTACATACCAACAACTCTCGATCATAAGAGAAACCTCACACGTTGACTATTAAGAGTTTTTAAGTTAAAAAAATTGGAACAAGGCAACCACAGATTTTGATTTGTCGAGACTGCTGATACGCCTTTCATAATTTGCCATCTTGCAAAGAAGAAGCGCTTATTTATTACTCCTAATTCATTAATGCCGATCACTGTAGGTCGTTATTACTACAAGGAATTCAAGCATATATTGTATGGAACTGCCGTATGTAGAATTTGATTGGTCTAAAATAAATACAAAATGTTGCTAATATATTAGAGCATGGCAACTACTTTCATCGAGCCATAGTAAATATCACAAAGGAGAAAGTCTTCGATAAAAATAAAAGCATCGATTCAAAATTGGCCATGCTATTTCCCACAGCAGCAGAAAACCACATTGAAATGAATTTTTAAATCATTTATGTGCGATACTTTTTCTGTAGTCGTGTACGTATTAAAATTTATATAGAGGTTAGATTTATCTGGGATTTAATTTCATTAGTGTACCGTATTTTGAGGTTGAATTCCGATCACTTGATGATTCTTATTTAGAGCTGATATGCAGTTTTTTTAGATGCATGTTCGTCGTATGATGCACTCATTTATTATTAGTTCGCATTTTATTTTTACCAGAAGAGAAACATAACACAAAACCATTGCGAATCGAACGAAACGAAAATGTCAGAAAGACGCCGCAGTAGTTTCATGTCTACCAACAGTGGTGGTTCTGGACCATCGAGATTAAATATCGGTACTGTTTTGAATCCAAAAACTGGTGCAGTGATGACAAGAGAGGAAGTCATTGCCGAGAGGACGAAAAATGGGATGTGCATTTCTTGTGGGGAAGTAAGAACGCACAAGAAGAAATTTGGAGGGATTTCTATGAAAGCACTTACCATTACGGGAATTGTAGAAAATGGTACATGTGTAGCTTGCTTTAATCCGAGAGCGTCTAATTCACGAAATGGTATGGCAAGGCAGTCGATTCAAGCTAACTTTAGTCCTCGCGGGTCTATATTACGAGCTTCGTATTCTCAGGGTGCAAAAAGAGGATCATCTGGCAGCACTTCACATAGACAATCAAATTTTCTGACATCTTTTGCTTCTGATGATTCTGCCTCTGAATCGAAGAGTAAACCATCAGTTCGGCAAAGTCTCAGAAGCAGAACTAATAATTTGGCGAAGCAAAGTTTTTCTTCTTTTGACAGCAATGGGTCTTCTAAATTCGGCGATACTTCATCTGCAGATTCGACTAAATCGGACGAAGGAAAAGATTTCCTGCAATCTTTTCCACCTGCACAAATTACAACATCCGCAACATCTATTTTAAGATCAAAAGCTAGAATGGTAGGCAAAGCATCGAAATTCGTTTCAATGATGATTGAGGAAGATGAAAGCAAAAAAACAGAAACGATAGATGAGGAGGGTTTTGATCGACGTCAGATGTTATTGCAAAGTGCTTCTGTTCATTTCAATGCTGTTGTCAAGCAGAAAACGTTCAGGAATATTCTTGATTTTGAGAGACAAAATATGGAAGATGGCGATGAGGTCGCAGTTGCCATCTCTGAACTTTCAAAATTAGCTGAAGAAGAGTATTCTCATAGAAAAATTGAAGAGCTTTCCTCAATGATAAAGATTTTGAGCAGAGCTGTTGAATTCAGTAATAAAAACAAGCTTTTATGCGAAGAAACATGCAAATTGATTAAGATTCTTGCAGAAACTGGAGATGACAAGCGTATAAAGGATCTTTGTTCGCTTGGGTGTGGAAATATTCTCATTTCTCTCATAAATAACAATTTAAAAGATCCTGAAGTGCTAGATATGGCGTGCACAACTTTATTGAGCTTGACAGTAAATGAGGAAGCGTTGAAACTTCTATCTGAAAGGCAGCTGTTAAAATCTCTTTGTAAAATTATCGAAAATGATTCCTTAGATCAAGAAACAGTGAAGAAGGCACTTGATTTAATCCTCATTATTTACGTTACTCCGAAAAAAATGCAGGATATGGATGGCCAAATGGTTGTTAACACAATGATTGTCGCAATGACAAATGACAAGAATTATGATACATTTCTGTGTTGTTTTCAAATAATAAGATTTGCATTGAATGAATTTGGCAAGCATTATACGCTTCAAGAATCTATTCTTTTGGAGTGCATGCAAAGCTACCCCACAGAACTGTCTCTACAACATGAAGGTATAGATATTCTTTCTATGAATGCTTCACGCGGTGAAAAATTTGACGCTTCTGAAGAATTGTTCGAATACTTCGATGATTTCTTAGAATGTGAAGTATTGGGCAAGAACAACGGTGCCGATGTGATGGTTGTTCAAGAGTCAATTTTGAATTACTACCATGAGCTTTTATCCGCTGGATTACTAAGTCCACAAAAAGTATCAGAGATGCATTTCGTGAAGAGAATTCACATTCTTCTTGATGCCAACATTAGTGGCTCTAAGCAAATTATTCTTCACGGTTTAAAAATATTGAGCTTAATCCCAAGTGACAAGTTAAATTTCACAGAAATAAAGAAGAGCCTGGGACTTCTGGCCCTGATCATGGATATTTATGCTGATGATGATAAGGTCCTAATTGAATCTTTCCACCTATTGCAAAGTCTAATAAGTAGTGAAGAAAATGCAGGACATTTGAATAATGCAAACAATATCGGTATAGCTAAGAACGTCATTAATAATAGCACAACCGATGAGCATGTCATTCACACAGCATTTCTCAGCCTACATTCCATGTGTGATTTTATCTCATGTAGAGAATTTCTCGAGCAGCATGAAATAATGGAAACTGTGGCGAGTATAATGGCAAGATACTTAAAATGCAAAGATGTGCAGGTTTCGGGAATAAAAATTCTTTTCAAATTATCCGTACATCCAGGGACTAGCACAGTACCTTTCATTTCTGTTGATGTGATGACAACCATACTTCAAGTCATGAATGAGTATTCAGACAATCCTGTCATTCAAGTAAGCGGGTGTGATCTCTTTAAAAATGCCCTTTTTCAAGAAAGAAACATCCCGAATATGCAGATCTTGGGAGAAATATTGATGGAAAGACTTCTTGCTGCATCGAGCACTAGTCCAAGTTGTGAGCAATCTGCGTTCTCGGTGATGCAGATTGTATTTGGATGAAGGAAATATCATAATATGCAAGTCAGGTTGTCTTTTATATCGTACACTTTAGCAAAATTGGTAATTATTAGAGTTTGGTGTAATCAAACAAATAACCAACTAAAATGTACCGTAGCTGTTCATTAGTTTACGATAGTAGATGAAGTAAATTCAAATGAAAGTTACTATTTGCTTTCAAATGTTAGTATTATCTGGGTAACGCTCCATTTTTATTCGGCTTTTCATAATAAGTTTCGATCCTCCTGCTGGACCGGATGCACTCATTGGATCGCCCATGACACCAGTATCTGCATAGATCACTTCAATACCTTCGATTTCAGACCCATTGTTTCTCCACTTTGTCTTTATCCTATCGCCTGCTATAACAGGTATCCCTCCTATATTATTGATAGCAGGAAGAACATCGGTTATCCTTCGATATTCAGAACTAAACAACCCCAATTCAACACCATTTTCATCCTTTTCCTTTGAAAAAGCACGTTTAGTAACCTTGATTTCTCTTGATGATCCATCCACAAAAGTAAGTTGTAATACATTTGGATTAGTGGCTTCCCAGTTTGAGGAGGATGGTTTGATGGAAGATAAAACATTTTGAAGCGATAATTCATTGTATCCTCGATCTGCAACCACATTATTGTCTGATTGCATCAAGTATCGAACAGGATATTCAATTGTGCGTGGTTGTGATTCTCCTGTAGAAGCATCTGTAGGAATGATTGTACGAGTTACCTTCCATTTTCCTACAAAATAAGAAGGATATAAAACATCGGGAGGCCCATATCCAGGAATATTGGATGCTTTTTTTCTAATAAATTCTGCTGAGGGATTGCCTTCTTCAATATTAGTGCTAGCCATTGCACTTTTTGGAAATAAAATTGCATTAGAAGCACAAAGTAGTGATGGAAGCAATGCAAAATTTGAACTTTGTTTGAAAAGGGTTCTCCGTTCCATTTGAGGTTTCTCGAATCCGTCATTCCATTCATCATTATGGCGGATATTCGAGAAGAGAGGTTTCAATTTTAAGCTTTCTCCTACATGGACTGCAAATGCGTGACAATTGCATATGCAACATGAACATACTAATATGACATTCACAACAATTTTGCTATGGCCCATAATTCAAAACTTATTTCGATTAGAATTTCATGTGCTTGAAGGTTTGAATTTGTAGAAACTCAATGTTTCAAACGTGTTTATTAGCATTACGTATTAGATAGGATTTGATCCCCGTCGTGGCATTTTGTGCTTATTGACAAAACTTAACGTATGGTTCCCTAAAAATGTGATGGAGAGTCTGCGTCAGCACTTAATAAAAACCCAAAAATAATCGCTTCAAAAAAGCAAAAACAAAAACAAAAAAATGTTGTTCGATATTTCTATTACTTATTTCTTAGTTTACTGCTTCGGGTGTTTCAAGTATTGTTTGCCAACTTATGACAAATCTAATTTTTATTTGAAAACAAATCATGAGTTGAATATTGAATTTGGATATGTCTGAAAGATGGAAAGCATTTTAAATCATAATGAGAATATTCACAACAGAGAGATGCGAGTGTATTCTTCGATTTATTGAACCTGGATTTTTTCTTAAAAATAGAATTCTTGTACGTTGTAGATTATGAAGCTATTGCAACTGTCTCCAGTCTGTTAATCAAAGCCTCCACTAAATGATTTACCATCTTCGTTATTCGCGTCAGCTTTTTTGGCTTGCCATGGTCTTGATCCACCTTCACAAAATGGAACGACTCGACATTCCAAGTCTCTATTTTGTAATTTTGCCCCAAGAAGTAGACATTCTTCTCGAGTCCATGTCCCTAAACAAGAAATACCTTGTTCCTCTGCAAACTCAGCATGTTCATCTGCCTCCGTCTCCGGCATGTCCAGTACAAATACCAACGATGAGGATACGTAATTTTTTGTCATGCGTGGTTTTTGGAAAGTGGTGCCGAGAAGAAGAATATGAAATGGATCCTCTTTTTTACGTAAAAGAGAGGAGTCGTCTTGAAGATATTCGAGTGGTCCACCTTTATTAACTGATCTTCCAAATTTCACTGGACGTCTGCTACCAACTCTTGTTCCTGTCTTTGTTTTTTCTTTTTGGGGTGCAGTGGTTGTTGACATGTATGGAGTGGTAAAAGTGTTTTTTTTAACAGCAACGTTGCCTACAGTGTAAGCTGATGATGAAAAGATAGCGATAAGAAGTTGTAGCAAGAGAAGGAGTTTCATTTTGATGGCCTAAAATTTGGAAAAAGATTAAATTGAGAATTTATGATAAGTCTACAACACAATTCATGTCTACATTTCTAATTGTTGTTAAATAGGTTGAACTTCAGTAGAAAATTCATACATTCAGTACGTAGGAGAGAAGAAGAATTTTTTCGGGACGACTGCTGTACTTTGACGAGTCGAAAGCTCTCGGATCCCTTCTTTATCCTGCTGTCTAAGTAAGATTTAGTATGTTGCAGTCAGAAAACCAGCAGGCGCTTTTCAATGACAGCAGTTACTTCTCTCTTCGTAAGAATTGAGACCAACATTTGAATTTATTTGTCATCAATATTCTTGATGACGCAATGATTTTTTATTTTATGAACAATTGAAATTGCTGCCATCAAGCTCAATTTTTATTTTTTGGTGAGCATGCTAACATTAAATATCCCATCATACTACTGTATCCAAAAAAAGAAATTATTGTCCACTTCAGTAGAATGCTCAAATTTCGCCTCGTGTAATCATGGATTTACGGGGTGATGAATGATGAAGCTGCGATGTCTAAAGAAGAAAAATTGGAATATATATGAATGAAGCTATGCACGTTGACATCCTACTCTGGGTTGATAGATTTGTCAAATAAAGTTAATGTAAGTACTATAAGATATTAGGCATATAAAATTAGTCACTAAAAATGGTGTCAGAGCTTCTTCAGCTGTTTAGTATGCAAGAACAATTTCAGTATACTCAAGAATCCATGGTGTAGATTTTATGCTACATTCGTGGATGCGTTTACAAAGAAGTTTGCGCTGAATTTCACTAAATGTTACTGGCATTCTTCTTTTGCTACAAAGCAAACGGAGAGTACGACGAGTGCCAATCAATTTTCTAAGCGATAGGTAATGATATCATTTTATCCTTACTACTTCATATAATTTTCCTTCATTTTTAAAAGTAAGAAATGTTTGAAGAGAGAAAAAACTCCAAAATCACTTTTTCATGTCGTATTACTGAAAATTGGACTCAGTTTTTTAATGTTTTCTGAATATTTTAGTTCCTACATAGCCATACCGCCCCCTCTTGGACTATAAGAATGTAGATCCGATGACTGCTGCATGATGTGTAGGATGAAAATTCAAAAGCTAAATCTTTTGGTTGCCAAAGCCAATTTTTTTAATCCTGCAGTAATATTTTCATATTTGTTTTCTACGCAGAAAGATGTAGAATTAATTCGCATATACCATTTTCCCCTTACTTGACCTTTTCTTGCTCGGGGACATCAATTCTAGGAAAGTAAACGAAACCATATCTTAAGAGAAACAAAACCATCAAGATGTTGGCTTCAAAATCACATTTCATTGCAAGACAAGTTATAAGATCATTTCGGCCAATTCATCGATGTGTGACTCTGCCACCAAAAAGGGTTACTCAAAACACGTTAAAAACTCTCCAAAATGTGCAGTTTGACTCACACTCCAAAATGTCATCTAGTAATATCTCCCATGCAGACGAAACAAAAAAAAGTTTAGAAAGTGAAGTAAAAAGCGAGAAGAATCTAGCAAAAGAAGCTGTTGAAGCGTTGGTATCAGAGGGAGAAGCAAAAGATTCAAAAATGACTGATAATAAATTACGTAGTCGTCTTGATGATTTTCAGGTGAGAAAATAGTTATTAATGTTACACTGTCACAGTTTGATTTATGGACAGCATGTGTCGCAAAAAGCTTTCGTACTAAAATCAGATTTTTCATTGTGTTCTAACTTTTTTATCATCAACCTCACATTGAAATGTTTCTTCTTGTAGGACCTTTTTGTTGAAGCACGGCTTTGTATTGAAGATTGTGAAGATTCTGCTGGTACTACATATTTTGATGAAGAAGCGGATGCGGCTCGTGATGCAGTGGACCTCGCATGCAAAGCATATGCTGAAATCATTGGCGACCTTGTGCGTGAAGAGAAAAAGGATGACAATACTGACCTGAATACTAGGAGTAATGAAATTCGTAGATCCAATGGATTGAAAGTAGAGCAGCTCAAAGGAGAATTGCAATTGGTCTTAAATGGTGGCCATTAGATTCTTATTTATATGAAAATGCGGACCAAACATGCAACATCCCAGCTAATGTTTGATCATTTATTTCAATTTTCTGTCCTAATCTTTATAATGTTCCTTTTGAATTTGTAAAAAATTTTACAGATATGATGTTCAGATTTCTCACTTGTCATTATACAATATTGGTAGAATTATCTTGCTATTCTAATCATTGGCATCCAATGACTGAATTCTCACAGCAGTTACTCTGTTAATGTCATAAGAAAACAGATTGAATTAATTGAATGATGTGATAATTGGAGTCAGAGATGTGTACATTTCTTTTTTAAAAATGTTTATCTGCTGTACACTTTAATTTGTAAAACTGTACTCCTTTATTATTTGGACGTCAGACCACGTCACATGAGAATGCATTCACGAGCCAGCGCATTTAACTCACTCATTGGTTCTCATACGAATTGTAAAAAATCCTTCTTTGTCGTTCTGTTCATTATTTTGCAAATCTTTGACAATCAGTATCACAACGTACTTATAAAATGAAAATAAATCCAAGTGCAACAACATTATTGATGCTCGCAGCAGCTCGATCATCCCTTGCATTTTCCAATTTCAAATCATCTTCAGGTAAGACAAAAACATTCTTATGATCAAAAAAACTGATTTGACATTTTTTTCAGTTTTTGATTATGAATTATCTTCCTTATTTCCTTCACATATTTGCACTCACGTCACACTTCCCATTTTCCTTGTACTTTTCTTACTCGTCTATAAAGCTCGCCGCACATTCTTATCCATGTCCACAATGTCAACAACAACCGTCAATCCAATGCTTGACCAAGCTGGTCTTCCTAAGTTTGCCTCCATCGAGCCAAAACATTTGGAACCTGCTGTAACAACACTGTTGGAAAAAATGGAAACTGAATTTGCTGACTTGGAAGGCTCTATTACTGCAGACACCTCCTACGACGAAGTCATACCTGTTTTAGAACGCATCCAATTTCCATTAGGTTTCACATGGGGAGTTGCTGGACATTTAAACGGTGTCAAAAATGGTGAAGAACTTCGTGCAGCTTATGAAGCACAACAACCCAAGGTTGTAAAAGCTTTTTCTATATTTTCTCAATCTAAACCGTTGTACAAAGCTTTGAATGGAATTGAAAAAAGTATGAATAAAGAGGGATCATTTGAAGATCAACAAATGGCACGTGCTGTTGAATTATCTATCCGTCAGATGAAGCTCGGTGGGGTCGGTCTCGAAGGTGAAGCTAAAGAGCGATTTAACGAAATCAAAGTTCGCTTGAGTGAGCTCTCCACCAAATTCTCCAATAACGTATTAGATAGTACAAAAGCATGGTCTTACACTGTTCCAAGTGAAGATGCCGCAAAATTAGATGGTGTCCCTGAATCTGCTAAGGGCATGTGGGCTCAAATGCACGCACAACATGTAGCAAAAGATGCAGAAGGAGATGAATCCCCTGCTGAACCTGATGCAGAAGGAGATGAATCCCCTGCTGAACCTGATGCAGAGAAGGGTCCATGGAGAATTACACTAGATGGGCCATCATACATTGCTTCATTACAGCATGTTAAAGATCGTGGTATTCGTAAGGCTGTATACATGGCTTCTGTCACCAAAGCTAGTGACTTAGAGGAGGGTGCCGACAAAGCCCGTGATAATGTACCTATCATTAACGAGATCCTAAAGCTCAAGTATGAATCTGCCAAATTGCTCGGATTTAAGAATCCTGCCGAACGCTCTTTGACCGCTAAAATGGCCGATTCTGTAGAAAGTGTAGAAGAATTGAGTGAATTAATTCTAAAAAAGTCTCTACCTGCCGCTTATGCTGAACTAGAAGCTGTAACAAAATATGCCAGAGAGGAAGGAGGAGAAGAATATGCTGAAGCAAATTTGGAAAATCTTATGCCTTATGATGTTACATTTTGGTCTGAAAGATTTAAAGAAGCCAAATACTCGCTCAAAGAAGAAGAATTGAGACCTTACTTCAAATTCGAAGCTGTCCTCGACGGTATGTTTGGTTTAGTGGACCGTATTTTTGGAATCAAATGTGTGCCTGCTGACGGTGAAACCGAAGTATGGAACGATGACGTGAGATTCTTCAACGTTTTGGACAATGAAACTGGAGAAAAAATTGCCTCTTTTTACCTTGATCCTTACTCCCGCCCTGCCGATAAGAGAGGAGGAGCTTGGATGGACGTTTGCATCGGAAAATCTGCCGCTCTTGAACGTGACGTTCCCGTTGCGTATTTGACCTGTAATGGAAGCCCTCCAGTTGGAGATAAGCCCAGTCTTATGACCTTCAGAGAAGTTGAGACTCTCTTCCACGAGTTTGGACATGGTCTTCAACATATGCTTACAAAGGCATCTGTTGGAGATGTAGCAGGAATTAATGGTGTAGATTGGGATGCAGTTGAATTGCCAAGTCAATTTATGGAAAATTGGTGTTACGATGAACCTACTGTTTATGGGTTTGCAAAGCATTACGAGACCGGTGAACCACTACCAAAGGAGCTGTTTGAAAAGTTGAAGGCACAAAAGACATACAATGCAGGAATGATGGCCTGTAGACAACTCTATTTTGGACAAATGGACATGGCTTTGCATTCTGCTTATGACCCAGATAATGAAGATGGAGAAACTATATTTGATGTACAAAAACGTATCGCTGCAAAATATTCTCCTTACAACATGCCACTGGATGAGGACCGTTTCTTATGTGCATTCGGGCATATTTTCGCTGGAGGATACTCTGCTGGTTACTACAGTTACAAGTGGGCTGAAGTAATGAGTGCTGATGCATTCGGTGCTTTTGAAGATGTTGGTCTAGACAATGAAGAGGAAGTTCTTAAAGTGGGAAAGAAGTTCCGTGACACAGTATTAAGCTTAGGAGGTGCTGTGCCTCCAAGTGAGGTATTCGCTCAATTTAGAGGCCGTGAGCCCACTCCAGATGCCCTTTTACGTCACAGTGGTCTCAATTAGATTACAGCATAAATAATAGATAATAATTACGACAGCTTTATGAAATAGACTGTTTGTAGAAACCAATTTTCACCCTTTGTGTATTGGATTGCATAATTTAATTTACTGCCACAGAATGGAATAAATACATTTTCATTGACAGATCTAAGATCGTAAAATTACTAAGACTGGAAAGGATTAAAATTAAACAAAAAATCCGTCCTGACTTAAACATCAATTGTGAACACATTTTTTAGTTTTGACACAGCTCGTCTTCCCATTCCACACATCTCACAAGTAGCACTTGACCATGTGCGTTTTCTGTTCTCGAAGGTACACACAGAACAAGTCCACGGGCCTATTATGGATTGTTTTTCTGAAGATGGTGAAAGCTTGTGTTGAGACCGCTGCCGAAAAGGAGATATTCTGTTGCAGCATAAATAATAGATAATAATTACGACAGCTTTATGAAATAGACTGTTTGTAGAAACCAATTTTCACCCTTTGTGTATTGGATTGCATAATTTAATTTACTGCCACAGAATGGAATAAATACATTTTCATTGACAGATCTAAGATCGTAAAATTACTAAGACTGGAAAGGATTAAAATTAAACAAAAAATCCGTCCTGACTTAAACATCAATTGTGAACACATTTTTTAGTTTTGACACAGCTCGTCTTCCCATTCCACACATCTCACAAGTAGCACTTGACCATGTGCGTTTTCTGTTCTCGAAGGTACACACAGAACAAGTCCACGGGCCTATTATGGATTGTTTTTCTGAAGATGGTGAAAGCTTGTGTTGAGACCGCTGCCGAAAAGGAGATATTCTGTTGCTGGATGCTTTCGATATGGGTGATAATTGAGTGGAAGAAGCAGAGCTACTAGAAGATACAATTGTATTTTGTTCTACACTTTTTTCGGGTGAAGAAGTGGAGCTTATCTTTCTAGCTTTTACGCTGTCCATACCAACGATTGTATTTTTTGTAGTAACATCTGTACTTTCTCGTGGGGAAAGAATTATTTCGTTATTATCATTCATGTCACCACTACATAGCACTGTGCTTGACTCATCTCTATCATTGTTTGAATCAGACACAGGTGCTGTTTTGGGATTTTGCTGTGATCTCTTTCTCATATTTTTTATTAAGTCCTTGAAACCGTCATTTATCTTTTTGTCAAAATCCTTATTTCCACTTGTCACAACAACATTTTCTGCTTGTTCACTGCATGCATCATCTTTTTTGGTTAAAGGAGCTTGATGCGACGATCGAATTAATCTAGTAAGATAAGTTGCGTGATTGACGGTGCCCTTTTGTGTTTCAATTAACTTCTCCTTCTTTCGTTCCCTTTCTCTAGATTTCACAACTTGGACTAGTTTTACATGAGAACGAGGAGTTATGGAATCGCATTCAGCATTATACAAAGTTATAAATTCTCTATGTCGTTCTTTTAAATCTCCTGGCTTTCCTTGTGTGGAAAGCCCTTCATTTTCACAAAGTCTGACAAGTTGTTTCCGATTCAAACTGTGATAATTTGTAAGCGGTTTTGGTTTGAGGGTTACGTTAGAAGTACTAGCTTTAACTGTTTCACTAGATGCAGATTTCCTATTGCTTTTTTCTTTTGCATCAGTATTTCTATCATCTTCATAATCGCTTTCATTTTCTTCACATGAAAAGTCTGAGTCACTCTGATATGTTGTGCTTGTCTGACGGGTACTTCTTCTAGGTCTTTTTCTCGCTTTTGAGTGTTTTTGCTGGAGCTCTGCCTTTCTCTTACTCTTAGCATCATTATCATTGGAACTTTCTAATTTGAGATTCTCATGCTGAGATACAACTCCAAAAAGAGATTCTTTTATTCCAGCCCATCTTTTTGCATTTTCAGCAAGTGCACGATTTGGAACTAATTTTCGTTCATCTGTAACAGAACGGCAAGTGGGGCAATAAATAGAACTTGACCCCTTTGAATTATGGCGGCCTTTACGAAAATGGTTTCGCAAGCACTCGCTGCAGAAAGTATGCTGACAATTAGTGGCAGTGATAAGTACTGGGTTGGTAAAAATGTTCTTGCAAATCGGACAGCAAAGAGAATTTTCAAATTCTTGCAGTGACCGATGGAGTGGGTTATTGTTGGAGAGAGGAGATGATGTCCATATGTAGGGATCGTTCATTTTCGTCTATTTTCTTGCACCAGTTGCTTTTCATCCATTGAAAAAGACGACGAAGCTATGTGACGAAGGATCGTCGCTGACAAGATGGTGCTGGATGTTCAAAAGTGGCCTAAGTCCAACGCAGATTTTTATCTATCAAGTTTTGGCGCGCGCTCTTATCACGTAGGTACCAAAGGCTCTTAGGAAAGCCAAGATTTATATATGGCGGGATTTTTTGGCTTTTTAAAATAATAAGCATGCAAATAAAAATTGAAAAAAAATCGTGGTAAAGACAAAAAGAAAAACTGTTGATGATTATGCTGCGTGATGGGCTTCCTTAGGATTTCATTATCTAATGATAGAATCTATAAGACTATGCAAATATCAATATTTGATATTGATTGTTGTTGCAGCTATTCATTAATAATTGTTTACTATGTTTCTAATCTTCTTGATAGCAAACTCTAGTTTATTGAGCTCAGATAACCAAAAATCCTCTAGCACCTCCAGAGGATTCAATCCATTATAGAATACTTATATGATACTAACACAATGAAATGAATATAGCTGAAGGGGTAAGCTATATATATTGATGCCGGATTATGACATCAAGATTAAATTGTTTTCAAAATCTGTTTATTGGTGATATCAGCTGTACTGAAAATTTTTCATTCATGAATTCTCCATTTCTTATCCAATATCACAATGCAGCCAAGCCGATACCTTCATCGCCTCCAGTACCCATACCAGTATCAAATCTTTCCTCTTTGTACACCGCCTTTTTTGATGCATTCTTTCGTGGCTTCTTTTTTGGAGTTGATTTTGAAGATGAGGTACTTCCTCCTTTTTGTTTTCGTTTCAGCATTTGCTTATAGTAACGATTTGCTTCTTCTTCTGGAAGGACGCCATAGTGCACACACCTAGTTTGCAAGAATGGAATAATACATTTTTTACAAGGTTAAGAGAAAAATAAAGGAAAGATTCATTAAAACCTTTTAATCCAAAAAATTACCATTCTTGTGCCATAAGTGAGTCTGGCCTTTGTCGTAAAAGGGTTTCGTAAAAGACTCGATCACCGTAACCAGTAGTTGGTGTCGGAAATTTCTGTCCGGCTTTCCGCTCTCGAACTTCATTATCAACTCCGTTAGTCCCTCCATTTTCACTTGTACCATTAGGCTTAGATTCTAGTTTAACTTGGACCATAATCCTTCTCGATTTGTCTTTGATATACTTAATACAAAAACTGCCGTTTCTTAGCTCAGAAGACCATTTGTAGCAATTTTTTGTACTTGGTCATTATTTCCTTTTTACGTAGACAAGAAACGACTCCCCCTCTAGCTAGAGAAAGAAAGGTTTATTACTTGAACACATAGTTTGATGGAAACAGAATAGAGATTATCTGAACTGGTCACTCGATTCTCTCAGAGAGGAGTTTGCACTTTATTCATATACCTTAGATTCATAAAGTCATTTATAAACAGAATACTCCTTTATCAGTGTTTTCAAAAAGCGCCATTTTCATAAAAAAAGGTTTGAATATGAATTCCACACAAATATTTAAGAACCTTAAAACATAATTTACAGCAGAGTAGAAGTATACGAAAAAAATAATAAACCATCAAAAATTTCAGAAACTATCTTTGCTCTTTTTTATGAGAAAGCAGAGAGTAGATACGATTTGTTTCGCGGTATTAGAAATAATTGAAATGCCTCCGGTGTAAAAATATCCAAATTTTACCCGAACCCTCTCAAAATAGAAGATTGTGTCAGACATTTTATTTCTTTAGTATCATGTTTATAAAAACCTTAATACAGCATTTAGATCGGGCGAATCTATTCTTTCAAACTTGAAAATACTTCTTCCATAGAAATTTAATTTTGTACTACAACTCAGTGAATCTTCTTTTGTAGTCTCTTCTGGCATGGCTAGCTTCACTCTCTTCAAAATTCTAAAAAAAATCTAAGAGTGAGTCAAGAATCTTGTTTTGGTGTCATCGGTCCACGTCAAAAACATACTTAAAAAAAGTCCGTGCTGTGGTCTCTATTGCATTATGAAATCAGAAACCATTCACAGCAAAGCTATTTGGCGTTACTTCTCACTTTATAGGGCAATTCTGAACTGCTGTGTACTAGTATAAGCAGGCTGTCTCCTCGCATGCGAACATTTGAGACCCCACTTTTGTGGTACAGACTGATTTATATTTATATCTAAAGGGACGTGCAAGTACGGAAAGTGCCGCAGCAAATTTCCTAATTCGACATGGAAAATATAGGATACTATCAACCAACCAATCATCCTAAGATACATGAATTGTCAATGTGTTCTATCTGAATTTTATATCAGCAGACAAAGAAAAGAAAGGTTTATACGTGTTCTGCGGTGTGTAGAATGATTATAGATAGCACATACTTTCACTTAAAAATAATTTTAATCCCACGATTAATTAATATATTTTTGTGAAAAGTATTGAGAACTAGCAGATGAAAATGAAAGTACATAACGGTAGAATTACTTAACCCCTCGAATGTAACCTTGCTATAGCACCGATTCTAAAATAATTATTAATATATAGGATTATGTGAATGACCTTGATTTAGCATGGATGAAAATTCATCATGATTTTGCTGTGCGCATTTAAGTGAAATTGGATGCCTTCTTAAGTTCTTTTACTGTTGTAGGTATGTCAATTTCTAACCGAATGTAGAAAATTGTGTAGAAATCATTTTCTCAAATGAACATATTTTCATGGCAGTCTTTCTTTTCACGAACTGAACATTCCAATAGTGACGTTTAGACACGAAGATTTATTTTCATTCAGAACACATCAATTTCTTTGAAGAGTTACTCGACTAATATCTACAGTCGTACGTGACCTTTTAGATGAAAAAATTTCTGAAAACAGCAGAAGAAACAAATAAGCTTTAATTTTTTAATTAAGAAATTTAATTAGATGATGTCAAACTTCTCATCCTCCGACATTAATCTAATAAACATTGCTTTATCATAGAAACATTACAAATGCAATCCGCAGTCATCTCTATTTAGGTTGTTATTTTTAATTCAACTTTCCAGATGGAACCATTGGACGGAACCATTTATTGAATACATCCTTCAAATTTAAGTCCACGATAGATTATTTTAAGATGGACAACCTTCCATATACAACAACAGAGCAAAAACTTTTGTTTTATGCCCCATTAGTCACTGGATCATTGTCTATTTTGGGTTGCATTTTCATGTTTTGGAAAATACTGAATAGTCCCAGACGACGAAAAAGATTGCACAGCCGATTACTTTTAGGGATGTCGGTCTATTCTTTTTTACAAGCTCTAGGTGTATACATAGATTCTCTTGGAAATTCATACCAATTAATTCAAGATGAAAGATCTCACAGGTGCTTATTTGTGGGTGTTCTATGGATGATTGGATTTGCTGTGCCAATGTACAATGCAGGCATTGCGCTTCAGTACGTTTTGATCGTAAAGTATAATTATTCAAAAGAAAAAATGAAAAATGTCGAAATCATACTTCATGGCTTACCCGGAGTTTGGGTCGCGTTATGCGTGATAGCGGTACCAACTAGAAATATGTTTCGTAGAAACGACTTTGGAACTTGTACGCTTGCCTTCAATGAAAACCAGTTTCTACCAGTAACGTGCCTTGTTTCTGCAGTTTTGTCAATTATAATCGGTAGCATCGCAATGGTGACACTTTATAACACAGTTCATAAGAATGAACTGAAAAATGAGAAATATATGGTTGGAGAAGCAAGCAAAGCTCAATCCAAATTGGTAAAAAAACAAGTCATCCTATTTCTTTTCTCTTACTACATAATTTGGTCATGGCCAGTGATAAGTTATTTTTATTCCACATTGACGGGCAAAGAACCTTTCGTTCTAGCACTTCTACGTAAAACATTCTTTGCATTCCAAGGTGCTATGAACATGATAGTTTATATGCGCCCAAAGATACATTTATGTTCGAAAAAACGTAATAATGACGAGACCGAAGACATCGGTTCTATAGCTTCAACCCATGCAGAAGAATTCATGCCTAAACGAGTTGCAAAGCGTAAAAGTAGTATAAACTTCTCTTTATTCGGGAGTTTTGGGAGCAAAAAAGCGAATAAGTCAGAAAATGAGATCCCTGTAGAGCCTCCAAGAAGTAGTTATGTGCCCAGAGATTCAACTGTTAAATCTTTCTGTCAAGCTGTACAAATAAAAAATGAATGTGGCGAATTGGCAGATTCTACTGCTTTTAACAAGTCCGAACATTCAACTGGGTCTTCTTCTTTTGTGGCAGAAAACTTGCAAGCTCAAGATGATGAAAGGTCCTATTTTGACGATATGAAAGACGATTATTTAATAGGTTACAACGAAGGAAATGGAGAGAACACTGTGTATATCGATTCTGGATATTCAAGTAAGCAAATTGAGGTAGAACAATTCCGTATGGAAGCAGGAATAGTAAAAATAAGTATTGATTCTGGTGATATGAATATCCATAAGAATGGAGAGCAAAAAGATAAAGATGATGGAAATTTTTACCTTGACGGTATGGAAGACTATCATTCATTGGATAGCAGGGAAGGAAATGGGGGAAATATTCTGTATATTGACTCTGGGGATACAAATCAAAAAATTGATGGAAAGCAATTTTGTATGGAATCCGAAATTGCGCACATAAGTATTGATTCTGATGATGTATGTTTTCATGAGAATGGAGAGAAAGAAGATAAAGATGACAGAAAATCTAGTCTTCACGATTTGTTAGGTATCAAGGGAAAGAACAGGGGAAATCTTTCCCATACGGATTCCGAACTTGCTCATATAAGTATTGATTCTGACGATATGAATATTCATCAAAACAAAGAACAAATAATCAATATTATTGTATCTGCAGATAATGACGATTGATTTGGTTGCACCTCATAATCTCATTATGGCAACCAAAAGTATGAAAGAAACTCTATATGAATGAACATGATTCGAAAGTGAGGATAGCATTTTGTAGAATATTAGGACGCATATCAATTCTTAGCAAAGCTACATTTCACAGGAATCACAGATGTAAGCAACCATAACAACAATGCTATGAACTCTTAAAAGAGTAAAAGAGAAATGTTCGCATTGGGCATTAATATTTTCAAAATGACAAAAAATAATGTCATAATGCAACCATCAATAACAAAGCGCCTCGGTAGGAAAATGAGAGCATGCGTTTTACGTCAACAGAAATGACACCACAACCAAATGATATTTCTTCTCTCACATGCTTGAAGTTGATGCAGAAGACCAATGTCTCTTAAGAGTAAGAATAGATTTCAAAACAATAGATATATCCTTCAACAAGGTACACACATGAATATTCATACAGCAGCAGGCTATATTGAATAAGAGTGATAAATGAAAATCGATCGTAAAAAAAAAAGTCAAAGTATTGTTATAATGTCTGTATACTAGTATCAATTTTATCTACTATCTTTAAACTTTGTAATTTTTGTACATTGCTTTGTATGAATACAATAAATTCATTATTAGAAATATCTAAACATCTTCCATTTCCCTATCATTGCCACCAACATTATTTCCACTCGATCCTCTCCTGGAAGAAGCATTTCTAGAAGCATTCGACACTCGCAGCGTAGGAGGCATCCTATTACTTGCAAGGTTTCCATCATTATTCTGTTTGTCCAATTGCTGATTCTCACTGGAATCTGCCATTTGAACATCATTGCTAGTTGATACTGATGTAGGATTTGTATTGGCAGGAACAATCGCACCTGGATCTGGCATAGTCAAAGTCTTCTTATATTCTTCCAATACAGGACCCATTTTCCGTCTCGCTTCACAAAGATCGGCTTCTGTCTTAGCCCCCGTAATGACAAGTTTACCACTGACAAAGATTAGAAAGACAACTTTGGGTGATTCTAATCGATATATAAGACCAGGAAAAAGTTCGGGTTCATAGGAAGCATAAGCAGAATGTGCATAGGCAAGACCTTCCAGACGTATAGGAAACCCCATATCTGTGGTTCCTACAATATTTTGAACTTTGAAATCAATTAATTTTTGAGGGGTATATCCAACACGATCAATAATGTATGCAAACCGTTTGGCAGCTAAGCTGGAATTATGCGAGCTTTTCGTTCCAGTGATGCACATTTTCCCCGAAGCAAAAATTAAGGCTGTGGCTCTTGGTTCACGAAGTCTCATGATCACCGCGGCAAAACGTCGTGGATTAAATTCCGTATTCCGGCATCGTAAGGCGATTTGTTTCAGATCGAGTTTCACGCCAAGATTGGCGGTGGAGGACATGTTTTGGATTCGTACACGACAGGTTCCTCCACAGCCATCAGGCGTGTCAATGACAGTTCCGGAATGATTGGGTGTGTGTGGGCTTGGAGTTGTTAACTGCTGCGTTGCTGGGGTTGGAGATGTTTCATGTTGTGCTGTAAGGCTGTGACTTGCGCTCACTGATGCCATAATGATGTTTGCTCAGTGTAATAATAATAATGCACTTGTTATTGTGCCGAAAATTGTGTTTGTGTTGTTTGACAAAAAATAGTGTTACGTATCATTTAAGTATCAAATTCCTGTAGACATTTTTGTGTATAACATGAAAATTTTCTGTTTATTATTATTATTATTATTATTATTATTATTATTATTAATCAAAATGAGCGCCAGAATTCAAGAATTAAGAAGGAGTCTCATCATTCATGATAATATATAATGGCGGCATCTCCATCACAAATTTCCCAAATTAAAGACGATGATCATCCATCGCAAGATAATGATGACCCATACGATAATAATAAAAATAGTGGTATGTCAGCATTAGAGCTCATCAACTCAACCTACAAAAATTTAGGATCACCACCTCAAGTCGGAGAAAGGTTTTTAAAGTTTCTTCTCCACAATGAAAATTATGACAATTCCGGTCTTCTTCGTATTATTCAACTCGATCATGACCGTATCACCGAATTTGAAAATGAGACGAATGGAACTCCTAATAAACATCCAAGAAGTCATGGAAATATAAATACATCTTCACGTCTCTCCAAACAACAAACGAAAATGCGGCAAGATGTTTCTTTACAAATCAATGCATGGGAATTAATTCAGTATGATTACGAGCTTGGTGATATGCTTCTTCGATTTCCAACGACTCTGTTGCCATTACTAGAGGAAGCTGCAATTGAAGCGCTTAAAATTATTCTTCGAAAGACCTTGGGATATATTTATAGTTCCTCCCAAAATTATTTTGCTCAAAACAATAGCTACCCTCCAATATATTATCGAGTTGATACACTCCTACGCAATATGCATCAACAACCCAACAGAGGGGGTGCTGGCTCATCCAATCAACAACGACAATGGAAAATTCATGCCCGAATTATTAATTTACCACCAACACATACTTGTTGTAAGCCATCTATCTCCTGTATTCAAGCTTATGACATTGGCAAAATTGTTCAACTTTCTGGAACAGTTGTACGAATATCTCCTATACAGATGCTGGAAGTTTCACGAGCCTATCAGTGTAAAAAGTGCAAACACACATTTTGTATCTATGCCGATTTTCAACAATGCAATAATGCCCTGCCTCATCCTACATCCTGTCCAAATTCACCAGAATGTACAAATTCCACCTTTGATTCTTTACCACACCAGGCGATTCACACAGATTATCAAGAAATTAAATTGCAAGAAACTGGCAATGCTCTGGCGCCTATTCCACGATCCATTTTATGTAAATTACAACATGACCTAGTAGATTCATGTCAACCTGGAGATGAAGTATTTGTAGTAGGAAATTTATTGGCCCAATGGCAACCAGTTGTTCCTAATGTAGATTGTACTGTCACTATGGCTCTCCATGTGCATTCCATTAAAGTAGTCAATGGAGATTCGGATAATAACTCTTCTACTTGGGGGAGGTCTGCTGTGAATGGGGGTGTTACTGGGAGTGGAAAATTGAGGGATAAATATCAGCGAGACTTTGAAGACTTTTGGAATGATCCAATGAATAGATTCACAAAACCCATTGCAGCTAGAAATTATATTTGTAGAGCTGTCTGTCCAAAGCTTTATGGAATGCTTACTGTGAAACTAGGATTATTGCTTATTATGATTGGAGGGTCTTCTTCTGTGGATGACGCTTCTTTTAGTGTTGAAGACTCACAAATGAAAACTAAAAATCAAAGTGATGAAGTGAATAATGACCAAAACAAAAATTATAAAAATGCGAAAGATGTTGCGGACGAAGATGATTCAGAGCCAGAGGCATTTTATATTGATGACCCAGGAGAAACTGAAGAAGCAATCGCATTGAAAACTCAAGCTTCGAAGCAAAAGGAAAATAAAAATTCCATTGCCACATCAACTTCAAATAAAACTTCATCCTGTCCAACAACTACCATTTCTAATTCATCTTCTCAAGACGCAATTTATAGAAGTGATGAGGCTTCTATTCAAACTAAACGAAGGGCAGAATCTCATATTCTACTTGTTGGAGATCCAGGAACCGGTAAAAGCCAATTTCTACGCTTTGCAGCGGCGCTTTCTCCTCGATCAGTCCTCACAACTGGTGTGGGTACTACAAGTGCAGGATTAACATGTGCTGCAGTAAGAGATGGAAACAACAGTAGTAAACAGTATACATTAGAGGCAGGTGCTCTAGTATTGGCAGATAGAGGTGTTTGTTGTATAGATGAATTTGGATGCATCCGTGGAGAAGATCGGGCTGCAATTCATGAAGGTAAGTTTCAAACAAATAAGACTATGCCATGCTTAATATCAACTCATGTATCTCATGATTGTCACATTTTGAACCTTTGAAATTTATAGCAATGGAACAACAAACCATATCCGTTGCCAAAGCTGGCATTGTTTGCAAGTTGAATTCTAGGGCCACGGTAGTCGCAGTGATGAACCCGAAAGGCGCAATTTATGACACATCAGAACCACTCACAAAAAATACAAACATAAGCTCTCCTCTTTTATCTAGATTCGATCTGATTTTTGTACTTTTAGATGGAGCTGGAGTAGATGGAATCACGCAAGACAAAAATGTGTCAACATTCTTATTAAACCATGCCATAGAGGGGCATGACAAATTAGATGTAGATGATATGGAAAATTTCGCCTTTTCGGACACTGATGCAATCATAAAGTCTTCTTCAACAAAAAATCCTGGTTCAAGTTTAGACAAATCATTACCCTGGAGTATGGACAAGCTTAGAGCCTACATTGCGACTGTGAAAGAGAAATTCCATCCGAAATTAAGCTCTGAAGCAGCAATATTACTGCAGGGGCATTATCAACGTTGCAGATCATCTCATTCAACTTCTGTGCATATAACAGTGCGTTTTTTAGAATCTCTCATAAGGTTATCGCAAGCCCATGCACGACTCATGTACCGAAATATAGTTGAGAAAGAGGATGCAGCTGCTGTCATACTAATAATGGAATGCAGTGCGGCAACTTCAGTTGGATTGCATTGTAGTTTGATAGATGAGAACGACAATTTATTTGAGCATCCAATGAATTTCGAATCTGAGACTGATGATAACGCGGATGAGCTTTTTCATTTCAAAATGAAGAAAGTTTTAAATCGATATTTTGAGCACAACGACCAAAAAGAGGCAATTCAAAATGGAAACCAAAAGTTTTCTTCAGACTGGGACGATATCCAAGCGTCAAATAATTTATTTATGCGAGGACACAATGGCGGTAACAATTCACAAGAAGCCCATACACAAAGTTCACAACATATAGATACATATGGACGAAATCATTTTGTTTCCCCATCAAAAACGAGAGTTTCAGAGCTAAGATCACATAGTGATAATGAATTTAATCGCACTGATATGAATAAACGTAGTAGGTCGAACTAAATGCGATCGAGAATTATTAATATTTCGGTGTTAAATTTAATATTAACTAAATACAGATGTATCACAACAATTTAAATGTAGTATCTTTGTTATATATATCAGGAAACATTCGGGCAAGCTATGCGCTTTTGTACTCAAAACTTTCGGAGTCGGAATCTAAGCATTACCTACTTTTGTTCCTCCTACTGCCAAAACTTGGCAGAAGAGAATATGATTTGGGCTTTGATGAAGATGAGTATTTTTTCATTTCCTTCTTTTCCTCTTTCAGTTCCTCTAGAGTTTCTGTGAGCTTAAGGAGCTTTTGGTTCTTTTCCTTCCTTTTTTCATCTAAGAGAGATTCCATTTTCTTAATTTTTGACATCCACTTGGCTACTTCGATAACCGATTTTTTCCACCATTTTCTTGAAATGTTGGAATTGAGCTCCTACATCCTTTTCCTTTTATTTCTCCGTTCTGAATAATGGTGTTCTATGGCTTCTTCGGACTGTTGTAATTTTTGTTTTGTTTGCCTTACCTCAAGTATGGTAAATCACTCACAGCAGTATAGGAAAGTCCATAGGCAAAAAATTGACCTCTAGATAAGATATGATCGAAACTATATGCAATCATCATAAAAAAGGAATTGCAAGGCATGCACACAAATTCTATCCTCCCATATTTCTTAATATATATATTTGGAAAATGGTAATTTAAATATGAAAATGGATTGCTTCTACAAAATGTTTCGTATGATAGTCATGATCGCAAGGAAAGGATAATTATCATTCAAGAATGAATGTAGGTTATGATAAAATGAATTAAAATAGAAAACAAACATATTTGTCGATCATTATGCAATGTTATTCATGGCCTAAATGTTAAAGGTGTGATGGATAGCACTTGCTTTGCACCAGTATTAGGCATTGCGTAAATATGGCCATTTCCGGCCAAAACACCACTCAACCATTTTCCTTCTCTACGCCAATTTTCATCCAAAGGAATCAATGTTGCATTATGAGTGATTGGATTAAAACGGAGGAGGTTGTTGGAATTAGTAGGAATACCATATAGAAAACCATCCGAGCCTTCCACAAATGACCACCATTTAGATGAACCAGGTAAAATAGGACCGACTAAGCCTGTAGATTGATTGTCAATGTCAATTTGTAGTACTTGATTTGCAACATATGGAGGTGCATAGATATAACCATCTTTTGCTAAGACTCCATCACCCCATGCACCCATCTGCCCATACTCATCTCCAATGAAAGAAGTGGTATCGTTTTCCACATCAATTTTTAATACTTGATTTGTTGTCGTAAGATAGGAAGTACAGTAGATATTTCCATCGCTTCCAAGTACTCCTCCACTATATTTTGCTGGCGCCAATCCCAAATCATCTCCTATTTCAGTCAAAGGGTCCTCTAGATTGGTAGGGTCAAATTTGATCACATTTTGCGATAAAAGGGGTATAAAGTAGATTACACCATTGTCTGCCAACACACCATCAATAAACTTTGCATCATAAGAATCTAATCCTTTTGGTAATAGTATATGTCCTTCCGCAATGAGCTTACTTTCCTCTGAAGTCGCATTGTACCTCAAAATAGAATCACCCAAAAAGGGTACTCCATATATAATACCATCTACTCCTACCACACCACCAAACCAATTCCCTGCCGCAAAACCAAGATCATCTCCTACAAGAGCAGTTGAATGTGTAATGGGATCCAATTTCAACATTCTATTGTTCAACACAGGAATACCATACACATATCCATCAGGACCAAGCACACTTCCTCCAAATCCTCCAAGAGGTTCATAAACATCTCCTATCAACTCCATCACAGGAGCACAGTCGCCTCCATCATAAGAACAGCCTTCTACATTGTAGTCTCCTTCATCGCAAAAACCATCTCCCATTAAATTTATATCCTCCACAAAGCAATCTTTACAATCGCCACCATCCCTTCCACATGCTTCAGAAATGTAATCAGCTCCGTCACAGAATCCATCATTCAACCATTCAATATTTTCTACATGGCATCCAGGAAATCTATTCTGCATCAATTCATTTTTTTCAAAGCAATCCCCCCCATCATATCCACATTCAAAAGTATTATAGTCTTTATCATCACAGACACCATTCCCAAGCAATATCATATCCTCTACAATGCAATCATTGCAATCACCGCCATCGAAACTACATTCTTCTGTGAGATATTTTCCTCCATCACAAAACCCATCTCCTATCCAGGATGGATGATCCACAGTGCAGCCTATCTGACAGTCCCCACCATCAAATCCACATTGCGGTGTGTTATATTCACCACCATCACATCCTCCATCACCAATCTGGTGTGGATATGGAACAAAGCAACCAGGAAAAGACTTTTTCACTTCTGCATTGTCTTCCAAACAGTCGCCTCCCTCAAATCCACATTCTGGTGTGTTCATTTCTCCTCCAACACAAATACCATCTCCAAGGAATGGATAATCAGGAGGAACGGGACATTCATCACAATCTCCCTCGTCAAATCCACATTCCTCATTCAAATATTGTATTCCATTACAGAATCCATCGCCTATCCATCCTATATGTTCTACAGGACAATCTGCATACTGCTCTTTTTTTCGTTCATATGATTTCTTGCAGTCGCCACCATCAAAGTTGCATGCTTTAGTATTGTAGATTCCAACATCACATTGTCCGTCTCCAATCAGGTTCATGTCATCTACATTACACTCACTACAGTCACCTCCATCGAAATCACAATCTTCGGTAGCATATTCTCTACCGTTGCAAATGCCGTCACCAATCCAACCAATATTCTCGACTTTGCAATTTCCATATTTGATTCTATTTTGCTCATTGAATCCAATACAGTCTCCATTATCAAAACCACATGCTTTACTATTGTATGCACCAGCATCACATTGATCATTGCCTAACAAGGCAAAGTCATCAACAATACATAGTGGGTATCTTTGATTGATTTTGATACAATCGCCACCATCCCATCCGCACTCAACTGTATTGGTACCTTCTCCTTCTACAAATTGACACTTTCGATCGCCAATTATATTGAGAAAGGTTTTATCAGCTTCAAACTCAGATGTCACATTACAGAGAGGAAAAGCTTGTTTCACATATCGTCCGTTGTTTTGTCCATATCGTATGTAGCCCCATGTAGTAATGAATATAATGAACAAAGCGACGAGCAATTTCATCAGAATAGGTTGTACTTGTTTCGTATCGTTTTCGTATTTTGTATCTTTCACAATTTCTGCTTTCTCCATCATTTTTACTCCAAAATAGCCTTTGACCGCAAAATCAAAAAAGAAGTTATCCACTGACGAAACAACAAACAATGCAGAGTAGTCTTTCAACACATCAACTGTTTGAGTAAGTTGCACTATCACCACAAAGCATGCTGCCAGTACCATTGCTCCATTGAGGGATTTGAACATATTTGGTAGCAAAATACGATGAAACCACATAATAAATGTACGGTTATTTTCATCAATATCAGTGAGTGTGCCCCATTTGACTTTGTTACTGTACGGAAACTTGAGAACAGTACTGATTCCGCTCAAAAAGTCATTTTGAGTAATGATTGCTAAAATGACAGCAAGAAACTGTGCAACACGAGTTTCAGGAGGTACTCGTATAGGTATGCTTAAGTCCGTCCCGAAAAACTCCTTTCTCGTCTGTTCGTGAATAATAATAATTGCAAGGGTCGTCTGCATGAGAGTTGCAAATAAGCTAAACGCCCACTCAATTGACACTACTTCCGTCAACATCATCATAGAATAAAGATCTTCTTCAAGCTCATTATGTGATGCGTTGTCCGTAGATCCAGCAAGTGCGATAGCTCCAGATTTTTTCTTCCTTCTGGGCTTGGACTCCTGGATTACTTTCGAAAGTGGTTCTTCTCCAAGAGTACAGTCTTGTGGATCAGACTTGTACGTGTCACCTGCATTTTCATTGCAAAGTAGGGCAAATTTTTTTTGTACAAAGTTTTCCACAAGTTTGATGAATTTCTCGTTTTGTTCGAGTTGAACGAGGAGGTTATTCATATCGTCGCTTGACATAGTAAGGTGGTTGAGATTCTCTTCGTCGTGGTTCTGAAAAGAAAACCACATGTTGTTGTGCACGTTGATAGAGTTGGAACGATGCAGGAGGTAAATGTATGTTGTTTTGTTCAGTTGTGCTGTTTTTGAATTGAATTACCTTATCTTTTTAGATAGATTGATTCTAATGCAAATGTTATAAGATGTAATAAAATGTAACAGAAGAATATGCGGACTTTAGATGTTGAAGTTGACATTTTGCGTTTAAAAGCGTTAAATATCTGTTAGTTCCCTAGAAAGTAACTAGGAAAGGTATCAGATCTAAGGCTAAACTGTAATAGTTTCATTTACAAGTTTTATTGCACATTTGTGTTTTGACAGAGGCTATTATATATATTCAGGAAGCCGATGTTGTAAAACATGATGTATGTAGGAGATAGTGGTTAGTAACCTATCTCACTTTATAATATTAATCCATTTTATACACTATATCAGGTTATAGAGCCACAATAATCGCTACTTACATCGACAAAAGCCTGGAAGAGATAGACTGCGTCTACCGGCTTCCCCTTTGTTTTCAAAGAATTCGTCGGCGAAGTATTGAGCTACAATTCTTACCTCATTTGGTGAAAAAACATTAACAAATTCGGTGATCGAAATTACAGATTCCAAACCCATATTTTCACGACACATACGGTATATAAACACAGTGTAAAGAAAAATTCCGTATGAATAAAAACATTTGTCCGGAATTGTCCTAAGTGTCACTACAACGGACTTTCGGGAGTGTCTAAATCAGCGCTAAATATATTTGGACAATAGACCTATATGCCTCCTATTCATACATCTATATAGGTCTGATAATTAACACTCAAGTATAAATTACTTAAACGCACAAATAAACACGAGTGACTATTTATTCTGACACTATTAGAGAAACGCAGTATAAATAACTCACAATATCAGCGTAGCTGATCAATTTGTGCCAAAACTTTACCAACGATGCCTTCCTAGTCGGCAATAAAGCATTTTGTTGGCTAATCAATAAATCAAATTACATATTATAATTGTGAGGTAATAATAAAAGTTTTGTTTACCACCTTCGAAATTGCTAGGATACTATTTCAAAATTAGAATTGAATTAAATTTAATTATTAAAGCAGGATTCTTCATTCAATGAAGATCGCTAAATTGTGAAGTTTAATTTTAATTCTTTATTGTAAAGAATCAAGATTATTTCTATTGTTTAATTGTGATGCTGACGTAGGCAATGCAATTTCTCGGTGGCAGTCGGAGACTGCACCTTCGTTTTCGGGGTTTCTTGAAACCACAATTATCGCAAGCCCATGCACGACTCATGTACCGAAATATAGTTGAGAAAGAGGATGCAGCTGCTGTTATACTAATAATGGAATGCAGTGCGGCAACTTCAGTTGGATTGCATTGTAGTTTGATAGATGAGAACGACAATTTATTTGAGCATCCAATGAATTTCGAATCTGAGACTGATGATAACGCGGATGAGCTTTTTCATTTCAAAATGAAGAAAGTTTTAAATCGATATTTTGAGCACAACGACCAAAAAGAGGCAATTCAAAATGGAAACCAAAAGTTTTCTTCAGACTGGGACGATATCCAAGCGTCAAATAATTTATTTATGCGAGGACACAATGGCGGTAACAATTCACAAGAAGCCCATACACAAAGTTCACAACATATAGATACATATGGACGAAATCATTTTGTTTCCCCATCAAAAACGAGAGTTTCAGAGCTAAGATCACATAGTGATAATGAATTTAATCGCACTGATATGAATAAACGTAGTAGGTCGAACTAAATGCGATCGAGAATTATTAATATTTCGGTGTTAAATTTAATATTAACTAAATACAGATGTATCACAACAATTTAAATGTAGTATCTTTGTTATATATATCAGGAAACATTCGGGCAAGCTATGCGCTTTTGTACTCAAAACTTTCGGAGTCGGAATCTAAGCATTACCTACTTTTGTTCCTCCTACTGCCAAAACTTGGCAGAAGAGAATATGATTTGGGCTTTGATGAAGATGAGTATTTTTTCATTTCCTTCTTTTCCTCTTTCAGTTCCTCTAGAGTTTCTGTGAGCTTAAGGAGCTTTTGGTTCTTTTCCTTCCTTTTTTCATCTAAGAGAGATTCCATTTTCTTAATTTTTGACATCCACTTGGCTACTTCGATATCAGCTTTTAATTTTACTTTCTTGTCGTCCAATACCTTTTCGATTTCCGACAGTTTGTCAGTATTTTTCTTCTCCTCGTCGAGGAGAAGAGCTAGTTTTTTCAATTTTTTCTCCCACATTTCTGTTGATGCGGTGTCAGCTGACTTTGATACCTTCTTTTTTTGCAATTTATTTTCTTCTACGGATCTTTCATCTTTACTTGAAGCTCTCCTAATCTTTTGGTTCATTTCTCTCGAATCAATTGGCTCGCTGGTCAAAGAGTTTGAGGATGATCTACTCTTCGTACGTTTAGAATCTAAGAGTTTTTTTGCTGAATCTCTTTTTGATTTGGAAGGCTGTGGCCTTTTCTCAACGATTTTAGTAACAACTGTGGATGCATCGTCTTGAATACTTCCTGAATCATCTATCTCTTCTTGAATGTACTTGCGGATTTGTTTGATTGTGGATGCACTAGCACTACTCACAGTGCTTGCAACTGAGTGATTATCTTTCGCAATGTAAAATTCTTTTAATTTCATCATTATGTCATCGGTTGAGTCTTTACTAGACCGAGATCTTGAACTTATTGATTTCGCCATTATCAGCCAGTTTGAGTGTAAAGCTTTAAAATGGCTTTGTGAGCTTCGTTATTTTTTATGAAAAATTGGTTTCGTCTGCCTTGCCAAAAAAAACGACAGTTTCTGTTTCCTAAGTCAACAACTAATTCATTTTTACTCAATTAGAACCATTTTGGCGGTAACTCAAAATGTACCCTAATTACAATACGGAAATAACGCTCTTCGCTAATATGCAATAATAAATTAAAAAGTGAATATTATTACTTTATCTTTGAGAATTGAATCTACTTACTGCAGTAAATCAGAAAATTAGTCTTGGTTACTTAATATATATAATTTGCGAAAGCTAGCAAGATCGATAGTTTTTCGCGGCAGGAAAGGCAGGCTTCATTGTGTCTATTAACAAATTATCATGGATAAAGAAGCAAAATAATAGACAGTCATCCAATAATAAACGTCTCCATAAGGCAATTTTACACAAAGCACAATTAAAATTAAATGAAAAGCGAATATATTTTACAATACACTGGAGTACTCTCATGCCTAATGAAAAAACTTGAGAGTTCTTTTCAATGTTACGAAAAACTAAAGAATTGTCAAGTTGACTTACTATGGTCAGGCTTCTCTTTAGTTCTCGTTGAATGTCCAGTAATAATTTATTTTTCCCAAATGATTTGAAATAGCTGTTTCATTTAACAATTAAATGATCACAATAAAAAAGTAATCTTACACAAAATTACTTGAAGAACATGTAATATCCATAAAAGAGTAAGTGAAGATATTTTCAATGATGTTTTCAATTGAGCAATGAGTGAAACAAAGAACGAATTTAAGATGAAAAGCAACTGATTATTTCGTACACTATTAGATCTGATTGCTTCGCACTTTATTGTTCTTGATTTCCTTCCTAAGCGTTAACACCTGGACGAACTCCTTTATTTCCTCTTCTACTTCTTCTAGGTGCAACAGGTGCAAAACCATCTTCATCTAATTCAACCTTTGGGGTTTCTGGTTCTGGTTCTCCAAGCTGTCGTGGTGGAGGTAGATTTTTTGGTTGAGGTTTTATATTTCTACCTCCAGCAAATAATGGTCCTTCTGTAAAAGTTTTTGCAAATTCCAAGCTATACTGAATATTTGTTAGAGCACCTACAGCATCTGATAACGGAGGCTTGTTGGGCTCGTTCGTATTAGAATCCATCATTGCAGCATTTGATCCTCCATCCTCCTCATCATCACTTTCTAATTCACCATGATCTTGGACACTAACTTTAAGCTTTGATCCGCTTTCTTTAACACATTTTTGCACTAATTGTGAAACAAGCTCGAAATTTCCTGAACTGCAGTCCCTATACATTCTGCATATCATATCAGCAACTTGTCTCTCAGATTCATCTTCTAAAACAACACTAAACTCTTCTTCCAAATACAATAATAAATTATCCTCTAGTGACTCAAGAGTCAAAGGTTCAGCTTTACTGCCATCGTAATACTCGAAGATATTGGTACGTAAATCTTCTGCTTTTGCATGAGATTCAATCCCTCCCCATTCACTTTCTACTGCTGCTTTGAGAGCAGGCCATGAGCGGAAGAGTGCAGTTGTTCCAGCACGGAAATGGATGAGAGCGATTTCAAGTTGTTGAGATCTTGTAGTCATTTTGAAAGTAGGGTTGAACGTTTCACACGACGTCGAAGTTCGTCAAGAGTTGTGTTACTTTTATTGCACAAATTGCATTTTGTTCTACATTTTTTATTGGTTCTGATACAATTCTTACAATTTTTAAAGTCCGCATGTAGAATAATACTGCACAAAGAAAATAGGTTTAGTTTATATATCACAAAGTATTCTGGTTTGACGCCTTTCGTAATACTAAAATCCAAACATCTCTTGCATTTTTCCAGAGATGTCTGTGGTACCACGATGAAGAGGGCCCTTATCCAATATTTGAAACCACTTGTGGTACACTTTTTGCAAAGATTGTTTTGTGATGAGAGAAAGTGTAAAGATTGTCATTCTTCACAGCCAAGTCAACAACATTGCAACCCTTTAAGAATCAGAGATAAGTGCAACAATTGTCTTTTGCTGATGCTTTTGGGTTCGATTCTAATATAAAACCACGGGGAATGGTAAAAAGTGAGGTTTTGCTAAGTAAAGTTATTTTTCAAAAAAAAATGAAAATAAATAAATACCTAATTAGTGTTAATTGGGATAAAGCATCCTGTCTACCTGCTGAAACAATCGACTCCACTAATTCATAGCAATTATATTAGATCGATCAGCTCAAACACAATTATCGAAATATCCTTAAGGGTCTATAGCTAAAAGTGATCATTTCAGAAACTAGAAAGTGGTATAATGTCGAGTCAAAAAAAACATGAACCATGGAAGAACGCTGAGCGACATTATTGCGCTGTGTGTAACGCTTGGATGGGAAGTGACCGTCAATCTATTCTGCTTCATGAAAATGGTAAAAAACATAAAGAAAAGCTAAAAGAGCTCTTAAAGAAACGTCAACAGGATAAATTACAACAGGAACGCCAAAAGACAGAGTTAGAAAAAAGTTTGTTAAAAATGGAACAGATTGCAAATATGAAAAGTACGGAGGATTCCAAGTTTTTTGGTGGGTTTCCAAGCAGCAATAATAATGTTTGCATACCGCTTCCTCCAATGACAGCAAAATCAGCCAGCGTCACAACAAGTACAGTAGCTAAAGTCGTATTATCAAATAATAAGAATGCTTCGGACTCATCAAATTACGGTCATAAAAGAAATTCAACAAAAGATAAATTGCTTTCAAAGCAGGAAATGGAATCGTGGAATGAAAGGAAAAAACGAAGAATTCAAGATAAAAGTGGTACCGAAGAGGGTGCTAATGATGATATGGGAAATTCGTCGGGAAAGAAGAAACCACGAACTCTTGGTCAGAACGATGGACATTACTATATTGATGAAAAAATATATCTGGAAGGTGGGTTACTTGCGAATACACTTAATAGTTCATCGCTATTTTCTGCATTTTCGGCTGATTATTTGTATCCATCCTTCGTAAACATTCAGGGCACATTTATTTTCCTCTATTTACGAAAGACATGCCAATTCAACTATGGACAGGTTCTCCAAAAGCCAATATTATTGATTTGAAAAAGTACGAGAATCAAAATTATTGGAAAACAGGCATAATTTGTAAAATATATAGGAATAAAACTGACACAGACGGTAATAAAGATAATAGAATTGATGAAGATTTGGATGTTACATGTGATATAGCATATTTACTCAATCCTACAGATGAAGATGAAACTTTCCATCGAAACGTATCAAGCAAGCTTTTACGAATTCTTGTTGGTTCTGGAAGTGATCCTGAGGATGGAATTCCAGCTTCTCTTGAAGTAGCCAGATTGGAATTATTAGGTGGTGAAGAAAATATTGTATTCTCAGGAAACGAAAGTAAAGGTGGGCTTCCGGAAACAAAGGTAGAAATTGTTGATGAAAATACTGGGTTTACAGGCTGGAATACAGTAGCTATTAGGAAAGTTACAGTCAAAAAAGAATTGAAGGAAGAAAGGGCGCGGATAAAAGCAAAGCGACAGTTTGAAAACGAGCTGAAAGAAAAGAATGAAAAGGATAAGGAAGAACGAAAAATGGAAGAGGCCAGGTATGCCAATGCAGATGATTCTGCTCTTGGTGCATATGATGTGTGGAACGTGACAACAAAGGCTAAAGGAGGCTCTGGTTATAAAGGTGTAGACATAAACACTGAGAGCACCTTCGATCATGTATCGGAAGCAGCATCTGAACTTTCTAAGGGTAAAGGAAAAGTTACTTTCAAGAAAAAGAATCTTGGTGGGTTTAAAAATTCAAAGAATAAAAAGAAAAAATTCCGAAGGACAATTACAGCGGACGATTGAGTAGCATAAGTTTCTTTAAATTAAGTTAGCGAACTTAAGTGGTTGGACAGATTTTGACGTGTTCCTATCATTTGTAATAATAGCTTACTGGTATTTGTTACTGATGGAATCACATAAATTGTAAAATTTTGGAACATGAAATATATACAGGAAAAAAATGTAGATCAGGCTGCAAACATGAGTTAGTTCATCAAAAGGCCAAAGTCATAAATAGAGGGTTTCTTCTCTCCCATTGTGTTGCCGTCACCAAGTGGCGTATCCAAGATTATATCTCTTTCAATAATGTGATCTTGTGTTTCTAGATCATCTTCGATATCACTTGATATGCGAGTAGGTGAGGTTGAATTTTCATCGTCGGAATTGACCCAATCACGTATCAACATGGGACGGAAATACTTTCGATCTAAATTGCATAAAAATTGTGATAAATAATCCTTTGAGAAACGAAACTAAGTTTCTAATAAAATATGGAGAAAGCGGGTATGACTTACCCATCTTGTCCAAGAAACCCATTTCTTTCGGACTATCACGTTTCTCACTTGCAAGGAGTGCATCTTCATCAACATTCATTTCGATAACAAGCTTAGCAAGTGCCCATTCGGTGGCACCCCCCAGGAAAAAAACAGTTAGTAGAACAATAGACATTGTCGTGACAACCATGGGACCTTGACTTCCATAAACATCAGGGAATGTCTTTGCACATGCATATGCTACTGCACCACGTAACCCTGAAAACCATAACATATGGGCTGTTTTCATGAGAATCTTTTGCTCTGATGATTTTTGACTTGGCAGAAGAGGTTCTCCTCTTTCTTGAGCCTCGCGTTCTGCCTTTTTCTCGTTTTTTGAGATGAGATAGTTCAGAGTTAGCGTAATTGGATAAATATGTACAAGTCTTCCTAATATACAGCCAATTACGGCAAATAACACAAACATTGGATAAAAGTTTCCAGATGCTAGCCCAAACACTGAAAGTCCTAGTTCCAAGAATAGAGATGTTTCTGCCATATGAGCTATAACTCTGAAAATTGTTTCTGCTGCCTCAGCTGATTGAGGACTTAGATTTGGCTCTGCATATTGTTTGGCTGTGATTCCGGTAAATAGTGCAGTTATAATTCCAGAGAGTGGAAGAACTTCCGCAGCAAAAAATGGAGCGTACATCACTAGAATAAATGATGATAGTTCCAACATGCGAGTATGACGCAAATCCACATTCTTGAGAATGTAAGCAGCCACCTTTCCACTGAAAAGACCTAACATCATTGAGCCTATAAAAGTTACAAAAAAGGTCCCCAAAAATGAAATAACTGTTGAGGAGGTAAACGAGTCTTCAGTACCGACAAATTTTGCCAAAGTATTAAAAAGAACAACCCCAACTGCATCATTGAGGACTGATTCGCCAAAAACAAGATAAAATAATTGTGGATCAACTTTTTTCGTCTCAAATACTGCTAAGGTAGATACCGGATCGGTGGCCGAAATGAGACCTCCAAATGTCAGAACTTCTGCTAAAGTTGGTTTGAAGCTGCCAGTATACCCGCTCTCAACAGCGAAATGTAATGTGCCTGCAACGACGATCGTAGATATAGTAGTTCCTAAACAAGCAAAAAGTGCAATTGGCTTAAAGTATCGTATGAAATAGACTTTCGTACATAAAGTCACGATGCGATCTTTGTTAGAATCTGTATTTGGTAAACCAACACATAGGAAACTTCTTGGATAGACACACCTTTATTAATATGATATCCAGAGTTGAATATAATAGGAGGTAATAGAAATACGAAAAAGGTCTCTGGGTTGAATGATAGTAAGCCATCTACTACTTGATCTTTGTCCCCAACATAATAGATAACCACCCCGCCTACTAATCCAATCAAAAGTGTTAATCCGGCCTCTGGTAGAATCGAAGCTAAAGTGCTTTTATGCAACAGACTCTGCAGTATGGATGAAAAAATAAAGTTTCGACATCACAAAGTAAGAATATATCACACAAAGGAATCAATAAAAAAAGACGTGTTCAAACCTATTGCTTACGCTAAGAATTAATACTAAGGCTAGGAGAGTTTGGAACACAAGAAAATAGAAAGATAAGGATTCTCCAGGAATAGAATCGTCTTCCGCCATTCTTCACTCAGTTTTTTTGTCTTTCACAATTTTATGTGTCATAACGAAATAGTCTCACGATTGCTGTAGAATTTGTGACTTTCCCCGTTAGTGACTAGCAGAGATATTTATTTCATTTCATAGGTAAGTTTATATGATGATACCGTATAATGAATGAGCTTAGAAAGGGTATTTCCTATCAAACCTACGACTGAATTTTCTAAATAGACTTAATCTGTCTTTATGTAAATTGACGACAAAATCTACACGTGCACACATATAAGATTTTCTCTACGTGTATAAGGAATTTCTAATGAATGTTCAGATTTGTCAAGCGTGTGTACGTATATAGGTATCGAAACATTCTCATTCTTATATAGAACAAAACAATATAGGCTGTTAAATTGCTCCCGGAACGTAAAGTGTGGAGGCTTATCATATTGCATGTGCTAAATTAGAACTTAATGGTGTCCAAAATGGATCTTTACGTTCACATTTTTGTTCACGCTAACCTAAAGCAATTGATATAAGTTAAGCCTGATAATCAAAGGAAATTTTTAACTGCTGCTTATATGCACTATTCCTGCTTTGATCTCTAATAAATGGATGCATATTCACATTTTTGTTCACGCTTACCTAAAGCAATTGATATAAGTTAAGCCTGATCATCAGAGGAAATTTTTAACTGCTGCTTATATGCACTATTCCTGCTTTGGTCTCTAATAAATGGATGCATAGAGAAAAGAAATCTCAAATCCAATGGGTCTTCAGAATAATCTTCTCCTCTTTAGACCTGTCACATGTATTAAAGCTCCTAAATTTGATAAATTTACTCTACCGTACAAAGATTTAGTCATGGTCATTTTTGTTTCCAGGTGAGCTTAATTTAATTGTATAACATCTACATATAACCTTAGTTGTACTAACAAGTTGAATTAGCATTTCTGATAAAGTTGAATTTGATTTTATGTGAAAGTCTAATTGGGCTTATCAAGGAAATTTAGACTCTAACTTTACTTCTCGATTACTGTGAAGTGTACTTTCTTATCATGTGTTTGGGTGTTCTGTGAGCCTCTAGTTGTGAACAGTAATTTCGTTTAACTTATTCTAAAACTGGTGCAGATATGGACAAGTTGAAGAACAAAAAAAAATTCTATATCTTATTGGATGCTCATGTTTATAATAGTGTATGAAAATTAGAGGGATCCTTGACCTAATTAGATGCACAAAATACTCCATACACTCTAAAAGAAATAAATTCATTTCATCGATAATAACTTAAACTCGTTAAAATTCGATCCCAAAATACATGCCACTTGCAATTTCAAATCAATTCAATTCTTTCTTAGGTATACTAGGCCTCAAGCCGCCCTTCACTTAATCTTGTATATCCAGTACTTCATAAAAAGCAGCATCAACACTTCATTTGTATCTCCAATATATCAATGGATCATACCTCGAAGAAAATTCCTTTACTCAATTTCTAAAACTAAGATTCCATTTGAAATCACTCTTCCTCGTAAATTATTTGAAGATATCCATTTCATATTATGGGATAATATGAAGCTTTTTAATCATCAGAATGAGCATGAAGATTTGAAGAGTTAAAAACAACTTGTGTTGATGAAAACTAAGCCCAAAAAATAGATGTGTGCCCGGTTTATAAAGTGATCTATCTTTTGAGAGGAACTCAGAGTAGTTCAAATTAAGTTCATGACGAATAAAAATTTATGGAAAAATTGTAAAATTGAAGTAACGTTGACGTCTTTGTTTATGCCAATAATCAATAATACGAGAAAACAAAAAGATAGACCCTTTTCATGATAGATGCATTTTTATTTGACTCCGTAATCATAGATCGATTCTTTCTTCTCATTGCTTGAAGGTGAAGATAAAGAAAAATCACCCATCTCTCTCATTTCGAACTCAGCTGTTGTCTCCTCTGTCTCATCTTCATTCTCATGGTTGCTAACAGTCATTCTCATTACGCCATTGTTTTCTGTATTTCGTGAAACAAACGGGAAAATAAATTTACGTTCTGATATGTGATCGCAAAAAACGTAATAAAATTTGAGTAAACTTAATGAAGTATTTTGTTTTGTGATTTTTAGTGAGGATGCATAAAACATTTCTTCATATGATAACACTCACCAAATTTATGAACTATACTCATTTGATTTTGACATATTTCTTCGTTTGAATGTTGGTTTTCATCCATATTCATTTCTATGTTGAGTATGTGCAGGACACATTCTGTTGTACTACCTAAGAGAAATATTGTCAATAAAACTATCATCATTGTTGTAATTACAAAGGGTGCTCGATTCCCTAAGTCATCCGGAAAGCTTTTTGCACAAGCATATGCTACAGCACCTCGCAATCCTGAGAACCATAACATATGTGCAGTATTCATATCTATCTTTTGCTGTCGCACATTTTGCAAAGTGTATTGACCACCGTTCACTTCATTTTCGTTGACTGCAATCTCCGTTTGTATCGATTTATTTACTAGCCATGTGATAGGGTAAACATTCAGTAATCTCCCCAACAGACAACCAAGGATAGCAAACAGTATAAATAGAAAATGAAAGTTTTCAAACGCTAAACCGAAAACAGAAAGTCCCAACTCTAAAAACAACGATGTCTCTGCCAAATGAGATATAACACGAAATATAACGTCAGCATCTTCGGCAGTCTGTGGTGTCAGATTTTGTTCAGCATATTGCTTTGCTGCAATTCCAGTAAATAGCGAAGTTACTATTCCAGAAAGTGGGAGGACTTCAGCGGCAAAAAAAGGCGCGTACATGACTAAGATATAAGAAGATAGCTCCAATATTCTATTTTCTCTCATATCTGATAACTTCAAAAAAAAACCAGCCATTACTCCACTAAAAAGACCGAGAGTCATAGAGCCAACAAAACTTATCACAAAATCGATCAGGAACAAAAGAAGTCCTTCAGATGAAGAAGCCAGTGTATTTTTCTGTCCAACAAATTTTGCTAAAGTGTTGAAAAGTACTAAGCCTACAGCATCATTTAATACGGATTCTCCAAAAACAAGGTAAAAAAGTTGAGGGCAGACACACTTTTCTTGAAACACTGCTAGCGTGGATACCGGGTCAGTTGCTGATATTAAGGCACCAAAAGTGAGTAATTCTGGTAATGAAGGTTCAAAACCCCCGGATAAGTTCATTTTAACAGCTATATAGAGAGTGAAGGCTACAATCAAAGTAGAGATTGATGTACCGACAATAGCATATAATGCAATTGGCTTGAAGTAACGGATAAAATATTCTTTCCACATCCGATCGTGATTTTGAGTAAAATTAGATAAAAGCAAATAAACAAAAATTCTTCCTGACAAAGGTACCTACCTTTATTGATATGATATCCAGAGTTAAATATAATGGGTGGTAATAAAAAAACAAAAAATACCTTCGAGTCGAAAGAGAGTAAATCCTCGGCAACTTCCTTTTCCTCGTTAACCACGTCATCTTGCAAGTCGTCCTCGACAGACAAGTTCCCCAAGTAGTGTATTAGAATACCTGATATGATCCCAATAATAACTGTCAGTCCAGCTTCAGGCAAAATAGAAGATAATCTACTTTTGTGCAAAATACTCTGTGATTTTTAAGGGCGCAAAAAAATCTAATTTAGACCAATGTGAATGACAAAAGAATTTAATGAAAAGACTCACACTGAGGAACAAAACTAATGCCAAAATGGAAAGGAAAACAACAAAATATGATGATAAGGTCTCCTCTGTTGCTGTCCATCCATATTCTAAATCTGTTGTTTGTTGGGAATCTGTCATCCTTTCGCACAAAATATCAACACACGTTGTTTCCTTCGATCCTAAGTCATGTTCGTTTTTCTGAAAGATCTCGAAATCAAGATAAGATTTTTTCCGCCCCGCATTGAAATAACTCATTTGCATAGTAGGATTTTATGTATGATCAAACAGGAGTTGGTTATAAAATCTGCGCCAGTGTGGTTTCACCTCCAGCTGGAATGTTAGTTGTTAGCATAATGTTATGTTTACGCGCAGATTGTATCGCGCACGATGAGCAATATGAGTAAGTTGGTAGACGAAAGAATGGTAGAATATTATGGTTCGGCAAAAAAATTAATGCAATGTTCATCACATCGACCCACGGCATATACAAATTTATTATTCTATGTAAAAAAGATGTAAACGAAAGAATGCTTGGATATTATGGTTCGGCAAAAAAAACAGTGTGTTCATCACATTGACCCACAGAATGTACAAATTGGTTATTCTATGTAAAAAAGATATAGACAAAAGAATGCTTGAATATTATAGTTAGCTAAAAAGATAAATGCTATGTTCATCACATCGACACACGGCATGTGCAAATTAGCTATTCTATGTAAAAAATATTGATGATTCTTTGGATGATCTTGCTTGAAGACAGGTGGAATGAATATGACGAATTTTACTTAAAATGATGTCATTATTTTTGGATTTTAATTTAGTTGCTAAACATGTAGAATATGAAGTACTATTTCCCGTAGGATTTGCTGATGTAGTATTGGGAGAAAGTAGATATGTTGTTGTTGTTGTATGTTATATTTTAAGTGACTATCACAGAGCCGAGGCTAGTATTTTAAGTGACTATAAGCATCGTACTTAGACGGAATCTTAAGCTGCACCAGGTAGATAGTTTCCGCGTAATAAACTTCCGTAGAAAATTGATCCATATGTATTGTGAACACACAACCACAAGAACAATTATTACGTTTTTCACTATTGTCCCAAGCATATCCCCAAAATAATAAAAATTAAAATGACATAAAAACTGAAAAAAAAAGAAAAAATAACTCTCATCAATGATTAGAGCGTATTCGTCTACCGATCTGCTCGATTCCCCAGCGACTCCTCAAAGAGATCTGTAATGGCGTCTATCGTAGCATCCCCAAATGCGCATACTGATATCGGTCAACATAAGTCTATCACGTTCTTGGGTGAGGTTGAGCGTGTAATGTTTCCTCCGTGCCTTCGTTCCTGTCGTTTCAACCATCTTCTCATGTCCGCGATTGGTGCTTCGTAGGCCATTCTAGTTTCCTCTGTAACTTTCATAATAATAATCTAATAATAATCTAATTTATATTTTACTTGCTATACTTAAGTATACATTATAGGGAATTAAGCATGCAAGGCCCCCACCTACTACAGTTAGTATTAGGAGGACCAACGAAGTGTTTTCATACATACCA
>Ga0209092_10000415_pt1 | contig 41289 bp, 32 predicted proteins | sample FraStrMetagenome_FD_187446 | JGI IMG/M metagenome (GOLD analysis project Ga0209092, IMG submission 187446) | Marine eukaryotic phytoplankton communities from Arctic Ocean - Fram Strait ARC3M Metagenome (SPAdes) (version 2) | ecosystem: Environmental > Aquatic > Marine > Oceanic | place: Fram...
CACCTCTTGCTGAAAACCGCACAGTCTTATCTTTCGCAGAGGCCAGCCCGAGAAAATCAGGCCGTTAGATGGGATTCAACATTGTACTTGTCGCGCCTGAAATCCCCAACAACACGGGCAACATTGGCCGCCTCAGCTTGGCCTCGGGTTCGACCTTGCACCTCATCCAGCCCTTTGGGTTTGAGATCACCGACAGTCGACTCAAACGCGCCGGATTGGACTATTGGCCCCACCTCGACGTGCGCATCTACGAGAACCTCGACGCGTTCATGGCGATTCACCAAAACGCGCATTTTGCGTTTCTCTCCAGCAAGGGCACCCAACCGCATTACGACATCGACTACCGCGACAACATGTTTTTGGTCTTTGGACAGGAATCCGTGGGGTTGCCAGAAGCGCTGACCAGCGCCCATGCCGACCGGTTGTACCAAATCCCCATTTTCAGCGAACACGTGCGGAGCCTCAACCTGGCCAATGCCGTGAGCATCATTGTGTACGATGGGCTGCGCCACCTTCGGGTCAAGGGCTAACCCCCAGCTCCCTCAACAACGGATACAGGCGCTCGGCCACCTTCTCGCTCCCCTCACCTGCTCGAATTGGATGGCTACCGTTGCACACTTTACACAACCATCATGTACCCAATGCATGGCGCACGGCATGCACGCACTAGCTTCGCGCCCTTTTTCCAGCGCCAACCAACATGCGGATTGCCCTTTTCAACTTCCGACAGACCGTCGACTACCGCCTTGAGGTCCTCAGCGGCTTGACCGTCGCCATGGCGTTGATTCCAGAGGCGGTGGCCTTTGCCTTGATTGCGGGACTCAGCCCACTGACTGGACTCTACGCGGCCTTTGTGGTGGGATTGGTGGCCAGCGTGCTTGGCGGACGCCCCGGCATGATCAGCGGCGCCACTGGCGCCATTGCCGTGGTGCTGGCAGAGTTGGCGCTTTCGCATGGCCCTGAATACATTTTTGCCACCGTGATTTTGGCTGGCCTTCTGCAAGGAGCCGCGGGCTTCATGAAACTGGGTAAGCTCATGCGTTTGGTTCCTCAACCCGTGATTTTCGGGTTCGTAAACGGCTTGGCCATCATCATTGGCGGCAGTCAATTGTCGCAATTCCAGAACGACAGCGGCCATTGGCTCGCTGGAACCGATCTCGCCGTTTTTGGTGCATTGGTGCTGGTGGCCATGGCCATCATTGCCTTCTTGCCCAAGCTCACCAAAGCCATCCCCGGCGGACTCACGGCCATTCTGGTGGTCTTTGGCATTGTCGCCGCTTTGGGCATTGACACCAAAACCGTGGGCGATTTGGCCAGCATTCAAGGTGGCTTTCCCCCGTTTCACATTCCTGAAATTCCCTTCAGTCTCGAGACCCTGATGCTGATTGCACCCTACGCCGCCATCGTCGCGGGCGTCGGTCTTGTGGAGAGCCTATTGACCCTGAACATCCTCGACGAGATCACCGAAACGCGTGGTCAAGGCAACCGAGAATGTGTGGCCCAAGGCGCAGCCAATGTGCTCAGCGGACTCTTTAGCGGCATGGGCGGGTGTGCCATGATTGGCCAATCGCTCATCAACGTAAGCTCCGGTGCCCGGGCCCGATTGAGCGGCATTGTGGCGGCCGTTATGCTGCTGGTCTTCATTTTATTTGGCGCCCCATTGATTGAAAGGCTCCCCATGGCCGCCCTCACCGGTCTGATGATCATGGTGGCCATCGGCACCTTCGAATGGGCCTCTTTGCGCACCTTCCGTCGCATGCCCACCTCGGACGTGATCATCATGGTGCTGGTCACAGGCATCACCGCCGTGCTTCACAATCTCGCCCTTGCGGTGCTCATCGGTGTGATCGTCGCTGCCCTCATCTTCGCTTGGGACAACGCCATTCGCATTCGCGCCCGGAAGCACATCGATGAAAACGGATGGAAGCACTACGAGCTGTTCGGCCCCTTGTTTTTTGGTTCCACCACCATCTTCCAAGAGAAATTTGATGTGCAAGGCGATCCCGATCACGTGGTCCTCGACTTTGGCGAGTCTCGTGTGTCCGACATGAGCGCCATTGAAGCCTTGAACAAGGTCACAGCGCGCTATGCCGCCCAAGGCAAAAAAGTGCACCTGCGGCACCTTTCCGCTGACTGTCGCCGATTGCTCGATCGTGCCGATGCCATCATCGAGGTCAACCACTTCGAAGACCCCACCTACAAGGTGGTCACCGACCAGACCAAGTGACCCCTGATCCGCAGAAGTGGACACTTCACAAGGCCCGCCGGACAACCCTTCAGCGCAAACGTCGGTTTTGACCAAGTCCGCCTCAACTTCGGGCCAGCATCTCAACACACAACACCATGCGCATCTTCGCCATTTTCGGGGTCATGATAGGCCTTCTCGTGTCATTCAGCATCACCGCACAAACCCCTTGTGACGGGGCTGATCACACCGTCCTCGCCGGCGGTTTCTACTTCTCTCCAGAAGCCCTCACCATTGGTGAAGGCGAAACAGTGGCCTTCATTAACGAAGGCGGATTTCACGATGTCAACGGCGACATCAGCGTCCTCACCGGCGAATCCTTTGGCAATCCGGAAGCCTTTTCCCTGGGAGCCGTGAACGCCAGCGGCATGAATGTGTGCATTGGCGCCTACACCTTCACCGTTCCCGGCACCTACAACTACGACTGCAGCATCGGCAACCACGCCTCAAGCGGCATGGTCGGCAGCATCACCGTCGAAGCCGCTCCAAGCGGATGCAACGACAACCTTGCATGCAACTACGACGCCAGTGCCACATCTGATGTGGATTGCACCTACAATGACGGCTCCTTTGACCTCAGCGATGGCATCTATTTGGTGGCTGCCAATAGCTTGGACCCCAATTTCTTCTGCGATGTTCAACCCAACGTGGGAGAACTCGTGCAGATGAATGACACGGACGGTTCACCTTTGACCATTGTGGTCGACGAAGCGCTCGAAAACTACATCAACGGCCTCGCCGCAGCTGGTCAAATCACATCATTGGAAGCCGCCTTGGCATTGGGTGCCTTCAACAGTGCCACCTTTTCCGTGTGCAACGAAATCATCACAGGAGATGCCGGCTTGACCACCATCACCTCTGCGTGGAACGGCCAATCCTGGAGCATCGAGGAATTGGGCTTCAACCTCGCACCCGTCAGCACCATTTCTGAAACTGGCTGTCCCGATCCCGACGCACTCAACTACAACCCATGCGGCATTCCTGACGCCGCTGCCTGCGAATACGAGGAAACAATGGGCTGCAATGACCCCTTGGCCTGCAACTTCGACAGCACGGCCACAGGCGTCGCCGATTGCAACTACTTCGACACGAACCTCTTTACCCTTGGCGAAAATGACTTCATTGGCCTTGTCGACGATGAGGACTGTGAAAGCGGATACCCTGGCGCCTATTCCGTGCCCGTGCCCCTCACGCAAGACAGCACCGGCGGCCCACTCTACTTTGTCCTTTTCCCGGATGTGGAGAGCTTCCTGGTCGAAAACGATTTTGAAATCGCCGCCCAAGACATCGCCACCGTATCCATGAGTGTTTGTGATACGGTAATGAACTACAATTCCTTGGTCATCGGAGATACCGATTTGTATTGGGATGGCATGGGCTTCACTGTAGACGTCTACGGATCCTTCGTCGCACCAGAAAGCAGCTTCCCCATCGGATGTCCAGATCCGGACGCCTGCAACTTCGACGCTTGCTCCCACCCATTTGTGACCGACGACTGCACCTACCTTGAATTGGGAACCCTGGCCACAGCCGCGGGCGATACCGGCATGGTCACCATGACCGAGTTGGACAGCCTCACCTTTGTCGCCACGCCCGGCGACAGCCTCATCGTGGAATGGGATTCAGAGTGTGGCGAGTTGATTGTCGACGGCAATACCGCCACCCTTGTGGCCCCCGAAATCGGAGACTGCGAAGTCTGCGTCGAAGCAGAAAATGCAGAAGGCTGCGAAATCGAATCTTGCATCGTGGTGACCGTCCTCGGTGGCATTGAAGGTGCTTCTCCTGCCAAGTGGCAACTCATGCCCAACCCTGCGGCTTCTGAGCTCCGTGTGGTTTGGGGCGGTGAAACCACCCCCTTCGAAGTGGTTGACCTCAATGGCCGACGCGTCCATACAGCCACGCTACAACCGGGCAGCCAAGTGCTCGATGTCTCGGCATTGAAGCCGGGCCTCTACCTCGCCGGACCGAAAGGGCAAGCGCCTCAACGCCTCGCCATCCAGCGATAAGCCGAACGCATTATTTAGAACATTCCGAAAGGCCCGCCCAAAAGCGGGCCTTTTGATTGAACTTGAAATTTATGATGGATTGCACCCGACCTGCGCGGTTTGCCATGCTGGTCATGGCCCTGTGCACGACCCTGTTCGCCGTGGCCCAGACGCCACAAGGCCGCATCACGGGAACTGTGCTCGATGCCGAAGCGCGCTACCCTTTGCCCGGTGCCACGGTTCAACTGTTGACCACCGATGACGCCCCCACCGCAACGGACATGAACGGCGGCTTTGCATTTGACCTCCCCGTGGGACGGCACCAATTGCGCGTCAGTTTCATGGGCTACACTGTGCGCACCTTGGATGGCATCGTGGTGAATTCCGGACGCCCCACCGTACTCGAGGTGGAGATGGCCGAAAGCGTGGTGGCCATGCAGGCGGCCGAAGTCACCGCCACCAAGCAGGGCGAAGTGCTCAATGAAATGGCCACCGTTTCCGCCCGCGCCTTCACCGTGGAGGAGACCGACCGGTACGCCGGTTCCCGGGGCGACCCCGCAAGGATGGCCAGCAACTTTGCCGGTGTCCAAGGGGCAGATGACAGCCGCAACGACATCGTGGTCCGCGGCAACAGCCCCGCGGGCGTCCTGTGGCGGGTGGAAGGCGTGGACCTGCCCAACCCGAACCACTTTAGCGTACCCGGTTCCGGTGGTGGTCCCGTGGCCATCGTGAACAACAAGACCCTCGCCAATTCTGACTTCTTTACCGCGGCCTTCCCCGCCGAGTTCGGAAACTCCACCGCAGCCGTGTTCGACCTGCGCTTGCGCAACGGCAACAAAGAAAACTGGCAGGCCAGCGCACAACTCGGATTCTTGGGGACTGAGGCCCTCATAGAAGGTCCCCTGAACAAGGAGAAAGGGTCCACCATGCTCCTGAACTACCGTTATTCCACCGCGGTCATCTTTAGCAAACTCGGCATCGACATTGGCACCAGTGCCGTACCCAAATACCAAGACGGCAGTTTTCGCTTTCACTTTCCCCAGAAAAACGGCGGTGCCCTCGCCCTGTGGGGACTCGGTGGCAAGTCGAGCGTTGACATCGTCATCAGCGATCAAATTGCGCCAGAGCGCAACATCTATGGCGACAACGATCGGGATCAGTACTTCCGCTCCAACATGGGAATCACCGGTGCGACCTACACCCTCCCCCTCAACAAGAAAACCTACATCAAAGCCACCTTGGCTGCTAGCCGTGACCGGCAGTTCTCCAATCACAACCTGGTCTACCGAGAGCTAGAAGTCCCCCCAAACGTAGCGGACTCTACCTACCGTCTTGACAGCATCTCGCCCTTCATGGCGTACGATTTTATGCAAGACCGCTTGGCCCTGGCACTTCACGCCAACCGAAAACTCAGCCCCATTGCGGGGGGACCGGCCACGTTGCGCTTTGGACTCAACGCTGACCTCACACGCTGGACCTTCTTGGACAGCATCCGCGCCTTGCCTGAGGACCCCAGCGCCCCCTTGGGTGAATGGGGACGCCGGTGGGACGCCGCCATGAACAGCCTGTTGATGCAGCCCTTCGCCCAGCTCAAATTGCGGCCTTCAGAGGCATGGACCGTCAACGTGGGATGGCACGCCCAATTCGACCAACGGTCCGGTGCCACATCGTGGTTCGAGCCTCGGATTGGCCTGAAATACATCACCGATGGTGGCAGCGTCTGGTCGGCCGGATCGGGATTGCATTCTCAAACACAAGCCCCGTACCTCTATGCGAGCAGCACCGGCGCCGACCCCAACGACCCTCGTCAACTGCGCATGCCCAACCAAAACATGGGCTTCACCCGCAGCTGGCACAACGTCATCGGGTGGGCGCGTTCGCTCTCGCCCAACTGGTCTCTGAAGCTCGAAGCCTACCACCAACACCTTTTCGACATCCCGATCGCCGACACCACCACGACGTGGGGCCAGGCCAACGGCAGTTACTCCCTGGTCAATGCAGGCAGCAGCTTTAGCCGTCTCTTTCCCGGCACCCTCAGCAATGCGGGCACCTCTCGCAACTACGGCGTGGAAGCGACCCTCTCGCGCGCCTTCCGGGACGGCTGGTTTGTGTTGCTTACCGGCTCCGTCTTTGATGCCCAATTCAAGGGCGCGGACAACGTCTGGCGCAATACCGATTACAACGGTCGTTATGCCTTGAACGCCCTCGGCAGCCGCGAGTGGCGCCTCAACGAACGCGGCCTCTCGCTGGTGACCGGCGCCAAGTGCACCATGGTCGGCGGCCGGTGGTACGGCCCCGTCGATGTGGCCGCCTCCAACCAGCTCCGCGAGATCATCTACGAAGACGCCGACCGGAACACCCTCCAATTCAAGGACTACTTCCGCCTCGACCTCAAGACCAACCTGACCTGGAACCGGCCCACCGCCACCCACGAACTCGGCATCGACTTCGTGAACATCCTCGGCACGCAGAACGTGCTGAAACTCACCTACGCCCCCGACGAAAACGGCAACCCCGAAGACAGCATCCGCGAGGAATACCAACTCGGCTTCCTCCCCGTCTTCTTTTACCGCGTGGACCTCTGACCCCTCCCCCCGGGCTGTGCACTCCCAATCACCCCTTCTCGGCTAGGGCCGAAGCCAACAGCCTATGGAAATGGTGCACGCCCTGTTCTCGACGCGGTGAAAACCGGCCCGTGGTGTATGCGCGGGATTGAATGCCCCGCTGCACAGATTCTACAACCGCCTCGTCCTCATGCTCCACTAGATCGAGGTCACCTCCTGCACCTTGGCCGAGCAACGCACTGTCGTGCACATAGGAGCGGAAGTGCACCCGGGTTCGATCCTTGGCAACGGGCTCGATCAAGTTCACCGACAACCCCCAAGGGTAAAAGTTGAACATCATGTTGGGAAAGACCCAGAAATAAAAAGCCGCCACGTCCTCTCCATCGTTTGGGTGCCCTTGAGGCAAGTCAAACGCATCTTCTTTGCCTTTTGCATGTGCAATTTGAAGGTTGCAATGGTCGAACAGCACCGTGGTGTATTGGTCATAGTCCACCGCCGCATTGAGATCGGGATGGACAAAAGGAATGTGGAACCCCTCGAGGAAATTGTCGCAATACAACGCCCAATGGCCCGCCACTTCAAAGGTTCGATTCCGGGCTGGATCGTGCGTAAAATCTTCGAGTGGCAAGAAGCCAACCCGCTCTTCCATGGCGTGCAAAATCCCGTCCAAAGAGAACGTTGGGTCGAGGGACGTGAACATGTGTCCTGCCCATTCCTTGAGATCAAAACGCTTCAAATGATCACAAGGCCTTGGAAACCCCTCTACATCGTCGAATTCTGGCATGGAACGAAAGGTTCCATCCAGGTCAAAGCGCCGGCCGTGGTAACCGCAGACCAACTGGCGCGGGGAGCCCGATTTGGCCACAAGCAAGTTGCCTCGATGGGTGCATACGTTGGATAAACAGTGCACTTCACCATTGGCTTGTTTGCTCAAAACAAGGGGCTCATTCAACAACCCCTTCAACAAGGTCAAAGGCGCCACTGCTCGCATTTCTGGAACAACCGTTGGCGCATGCCCCACCCACTGCCAACTCCTCGAAAACACCCTCTCTTTCGACGCTTCAAACACGTCATCTCGGGTATAGAATTCAGCCGGCAGCGTTTCTGCTTTGCGGATGTCAGAATCAACGTGGAACAAGGTCATAAGCGGTTTCGGATCGCAGTTCGAGCGGCGTGGAGGCACAGGCCAACGCCCAATAAAATACCCCCATACAAGAGCACCTCGCCGCCACATCCAAAAATAACCCAGACGCAGAAAACCACCGTCACTGCACCCAACCAGCGCCCCTTTGCACCTCCTGTTCGACCGCGCAAAAAATGCCGCAGCGCCAATGCAGATAGCAAGTATGGCAGCAAGGCCGATAGGGTAGACAAAGTCATCATAAAGGTGAAAGTGTCCACCAAGGAATCGGAAAATCGAAACAACAACACAGCACAAGCCAAGGCGGACGAAACCGCGATCCCGACAAACGGAATGCCCATCCGGTTGCGTTTCGCAAACACCGCAGGAAACAGCCCGTCATCCGCAACAGCCATCGGAAATTCACCTTGAATAAACAGCCATCCATTGAGCGCACCAAGTGTGGCCACCACAGCAGCAGCGGCCATCACAGTTCGGGCTTGACTCCCCCACAGGGTCCCTGCCGCGTCGGCAAATGGAGCCTCCGATTCCATCAGCACCTCCGGCGGAACCACGCCCATGACCGCCAGCGTACCCAACAGGTAGACCAGCACGGTCAACAAGGTGCCCAAGAGGCTCGCACGGCCCATGTTCCGCGCTGGATGCCGAATCCGTGCGCTGGAAATGGCCGCCGACTCTACCCCAAGGAAAGCAAACAGCGTAAACGTCGTCGCTGAAGTGATCCCAGACAGCACCCCCCCTTTGTATGTTCCTTCGTGCCACAGGTGCTCCAAATTCAGGTGCGCCAATCCCAAAATGCCCAGCGCCAAAAGCGGCAAAACTTTGAGCACGGTTGTGAGGCTCTGCACCGCAGCCACCTTTCTAATCTCCGCAGAATTGATGGCGGTAAAAATCACAATCAACCCCACGCCACTCATCGCAGAAGCCAAGGCATTGGACGCCAAAACCGGGAAGAACACGCCCAAGTACCCCACACAGGCCACGGCAATGGCTGCATTGGTGCACCAAATCGACACCCAATATCCCCAGGCCACGGCAAATCCAGGCAGGTCACCAAAAGCGCGTCGAACATATGCATATGGCCCACCGGGCGCATCGGGCTGTATAACGCCCAACTGACGAAAAACACTCGCCAACAACAGCGCCCCAACCGAAGCGCAACACCACCCCACCAAACCGAGTTTGCCATAAACCGCGAGTCCTGCGGGAAGCAAGAAAATGCCCGAGCCAATCATGTTGCCCGCCACAAGTGCCGTACTCGCTCCGAGTCCCAATTTCCCCATTTCGCAGGTTACGAAAGATTTAGACCATAAAGAGGTCAACGTCTGCGCCTGTGGTGTTGAGGTGGAGAAGGTTCAGTCTTGGGGCTTGAGCACATTTGGCTTCAGCTCTCGATCCACCTCTTCCCCCGACATCAAATCCACATAGCGAACCAAATAGACGCCCGAAGACAATTCGTCCATGACCACTCCAGAACTTCGGCCTTCCTCCCCAATCACCCACACCGCATCCCCAACCAAAATGGAATCACTGCCCAATGTGTCCTCCATTTCCACCCCCTCATCCAATACCACGGGCTCTTCCACAGCCGACCCTGAATTTCCAATGCCCGCAATCCTGGCCCTGACCCCATCCAGCAGGCCGTCCAGCTTACTCACGTCCTCTCCTTCAGTGAAAACCACCTCTAAAACCACCTCTACTTCGGCACATTCCTCTGCCGATTGCCCCGGAATGTCCATTCGACAATCCCTTGTGCATGGGGCATCCCTCGAGCCGAGGCGACGCGCTGTGGTTTCCAGTCTGTATTGATGTTCAATGTCGCCAAGTGCATCGGCCGTCACATAACTCACGAGGCGACTTTCATTGTCAAACAAGAGATACACCGACGCCGCATCAGCATAATGCGGACTCCCCACAATTCGACCGGATTCGGTGTCAACTTCACTGGTCTTCACCTTTCGGTAAGACTTGAGATAGCGGTACTCCAACATGAGGTATCCACCTTCTGTATTCTGTAGCAAGTCATGCGGCTCGGAGGTTAATGTCTCGTTCACTTCGAGCAACGTCATCCCCTGCTGAAGGTGAAACAAGCGCTCCACAGTCGTGTGGTAATCCACAATGGTCTTGGCGTCCTGAGCGGTGCCCATTGCAGAGAACTGCAACAACAAAGCCAAAAACAACGGGGAAATGCAGCGTTTCATGGTCTGGCTCATTTCTGATTCACGTTTACACCTTCCACCTGGATTTCAACAGTGGTCTTTCCTGCCCCATTCAACAAGTCACACCAACTGCAATCTGGCCGTTCATCCAAAACCGCGTTCCGGTCCATTTTAATGCAGGGTTCGGCGCACTGGGGATTGTTGCTCTTCACATAATAATGGGCCTGCGTATCGCATGGACAATACTCACATTCGCTTTGCTTGTGACGGGCTTCTGGATTGAAATTGACCGCACGGGAATCTGTGCACCCTATGAATACACAACCGCCGTCATCAAACACCGCGCCCAGATCAAAATTGGACGCTTTGGGATCTGTGCAACCCCTGTGATACTCACATCGGCCATTGTCTTCTTCTGCCCCAGCATCGTAATTCAAAGCCACTGGGTCTGTGCACCCGGTGCACACAATGTAATCCTCGTCGCTGCTGCAAACCGAGGCCATGTTGTTGGCCAAACAAGCCAACTCATGAGGGAGTCCACCCGCTGAACGTTCGCTCAAAATGCTTTCGAGTCGCCCCGACCTAAAAAACAACCTATACGCTCTTGACTCCCCGCGAAAAACACGAAACCCCTCGTTGGCGACTTGATTCGACTCCAAGTCTTTGGATGGCATTTCCTGCGCCGCTGTTCTGACTTGGTAAACATGAATTTCGCACCCCTGATCCGACCCCAAAATGTCGTTGGGAAAAACCCCCAATTTGTTCTTGACTTCGAACTTATCCATGCCAATTCGAACGGCGGCCAAGTCCCGCACAGAGCAAAAATATTCAGCCACCACTTCGTCGTAACGACAAGTCCCATCATCGACTTCCGCCATGATGTCAAAGTTGACGGCCTTCATGTCTGTGCAACCCTTATCGGGGATCGCAACTGGGGCTGAGTTCACCAAGGTATCCTGAGAGGCACAGCCGGCAAGAAGAAGCCCAAAAGCAACCACTGTCCAAAATCGGTTCATGCTGTATTGAGTAATGGAGTTGACCCACTCAAGAACGGAAAGCGAGTCCACAAGACTCCCCCATATTCCGCCGAGCAATCCTGAACTCTTCAACAACGGTTGTGGGTATCCCGCTGTTTGACCTCCAACCCGAAAAGAGAAGGTTTCAGGGAAACTTGCGCCGCATCTCTAAGGCCCAGAGCGGCACCCCTTCAGAAGCAGGGACGTGGTAAAATTCCGTCAGGCTCTTTCCACATCCTTGCGCTGCATCCCGGTCGGGGTTCACCATGTAAAGCGGCGCATCCGCAGGGGCAAAGTCCATCAGCCCTGCGGCAGGGTACACCTGCATGGACGTGCCCACAACAAGGACTGCATCGGCCTTTGCCACGATGGCAGAAGCAGGCCCCATCATGGGCACAGCTTCGCCAAACCAAACCACATGAGGACGAAGTTGAACCCCCCTTGCGTCCACATCGCCCAAGGCCACCTCGGGCCCTGGAACTTCGTTACTCCCCACGGTGATTGCACCCGAATCATCCAACCCCAAGTCGTCTTCAGGTCTGACCTGACGCAATTGGCCATGGAGGTGTAAAACGCGCACACTGCCTGCCCGCTCGTGAAGGTCATCCACGTTCTGCGTTACCACGTGGACCTCAAAATCAGCCTCCAACTCGGCCAAAGCGTGGTGGGCCGCATTGGGCTCAACACCCGCCAACTGCACCCTTCTCTTGTTGTAGAAGTCCAACACCTTGGACGGGTTGGACGCCCAAGCCTCGGGCGTCGCCACTTCCATTACATCGTAGCCCTCCCAAAGCCCACCGCTGTCGCGAAAAGTCTGGATGCCACTCTCGCGGCTGATGCCTGCGCCCGACAGCACCACCAAAACCGGCTTCTTTCTTCGCTTTTCCATGACTTGAAGATGACCAAAAACCTGCACAGAAACCACCTTCATGTACCTTGACGCGCACCAAAGTCAAGCCGCTCCGCTGCGCAACACCCCTTCATTGTCCTTCTCCCAATGGTCCTGTTGGGAACACCGCGAATGCAGGCGCAATCCATCTCCCCTCTCCGGTAGCTTGAGAACGAGCCAATTCAATCATGTTTACACCCGAAAGCCCCAAGTCTACCGCCTCACATCAGCTCGTGCGTTACGCCATTCTGATCTATTGGGCCATATTCTGGCTGTTCAACCTCATCGACAAGGTGATTGGAGGCGCACACTTCCTTTGGGTGGGCAGAGACCGCTTCGCTCAGTTTCAAAAATATTTCGCGTCGACGGGCCTCGACTCCCCCCACATCGCCAACGCCGCGCTCGCCTTTGCCGGCGCACTGGAAGCCTTTTCCCTGGTCTTCTTTGCTGGCGCAGTCTTACATGAGGTTCGGAAAGACCGAGCGGCTTCGCGCAAGTGGTTCTTTCTCGGGACCATCCTCACCTTGGCCACCTTTACCTTTTTCTCCATTGGCGACCATTGGTTTGGCGACCGGTTCGAGCTACTCGAGCACACGCTTTTCTGGTTCCTTTCACTCTCCTCATGGGTCGTCTTGGTTCGATTGAATGACTCGGCACCCCCGGAACGCGTCGAACTGCCCAAGCCACAACGCCGCATGGCCACAGTGACCGCAAGTGTTCTTGTATTGATAACCGCCACAGCCATTTTCACCCACAACAGGAGTGATTTTCATCTTCGCTCAGACGCAGTGCCTGCGGAACAAGTAGGAGACAACATCTACAAAGTCTCCTTCCCCTTCCTTGGCGGAAGCACTGTGTTCGAGAATTCCATCGCTGAGTTCAAGGCCGCCAATCCGACAAAAGACATTCAACACATCTACACCGTGCCGAAACCCCTTCGTTTGAAGAAGGCCGACGCTTTGATTTTTTACATCTTCACTGAAGACCAACCATGAAGGAAAGAGCCATCCTCCGCACTGCCATTCTTGTCTTCTGGACCCTCTTTTGGGGACTCAGCGTCGTAGACAAGGTGATTCCTGACGTCCAATTCTTGTGGGTGGGCAAAGACTTCTTCGCCCTTTTCATCAAGTTCTTCGGCTCGCTCGGCCTCAAAGACCCCCTCTTTGCTACGGCAGCCCTCGCCGGCGTATCTGGCCTTGAAGCGGTCAACTTTGCGCTCTATTTGACTGCCCTGTTGAGCCTAAGAAAGCAAAATGAAGCCGTCACAAATCAATGGTTTTTCCGTGCCATTCTCGCCTCCATGGCACTGTTCAGCCTCTTTTCCATCGGTGACCAAGTGTTTGGAGATCGCTTTCAATTGCTCGAGCACGGCCTGTTCTGGCTCATTCTACTCGCTTCTTGGATCGTGTTCAAACACGTGGAGTTTCCAGACAGTCCCACATACGCATGGACCCCAACCAAAGTCACCCGCAGTGCCATAGTCGCAGGCATGCTGCTGACAGCGCTCACCGCCGTTTCCATCTGGAGCTTCTCGTCCGACACCTTCGCCAATGTTGACACCGCAGTCCATGGAAAAGAAGTCACAGAGGGCGTGTACAAATTTGACTTCCCCTTCCTCGCCGACAAGGTGGTTTGGGAGAAGACCATGAATGCCTTCAAAGAAGCGCATCCTGAACTCAAGGTCCGATACGTCTATACTGGTCCTTCAGAATTGAATTCGAAAAAGAAAACGCACCTGCTGCTTTACGTCTTCACAGAACTCAAGTAAACCCGGTGCGAAACCAGAAGAGAACAACCGAGGCCGATGGCAACAATAGGCCCGGTTTTTGGACCCAAAAAAACTGCCCAAAAAAGCGAAGCGGCCCACCCCCGTTGGGGCGAGCCGCTTCTTCGCGTAGAACCGAATAGCGACTTAAAAGCCGTATCCGAAAGAAAACTGTATGTTCGGGAGGGCAGTGGTGAAATGCCCACTTTCTCGAACGTCACGAAAATCAGAAGCGTCAGCGCTTCCGACATCGTCAATGCTGTATTCCGGCCCATTGGTCTGCAACCAACCGAGATCAAACCCCAATTGAATGCCCTTCTTGGCTCGAAGGCCCGCGCCAATCCCCAAATAAGCCACCGGATTTTCTCGATAATCGGCGGAGTACGCCGCCAAGGTGTTGGGGTTCACAATGCTATTCTGGATGCTGCCAACGCCAAGCCCGGCATTGACGCGGAACCACTCTGCATTTTCAATCGGGCGGTGATTTAAGAAAAAACCAACCCAAGAAGACGCTCCCGCAACGTCATATTCCACTCCATTCAAAGACAAAGCCAAGGGAGAGTCAGATTCAGGAAGCCCACCCAAAGACACTTGGAGTGTCGTCTTGGCATCAAAATGGTACAGGAAGCCCAATGACCCGCCAAATGGGCCTACCCCAACTCCTACACTGTACTGCGCCAGTTCTTCTTCTGCATTTTGCGCACTTACATTGCTGATAAACAGCATTATAGATGACAAAATAAGCGTCCTGAACATGACTTTGTACGGTGTAAATGGCACGTGCCGGTTGTTGTAAATATAAGATTCATCCTACATCAATCAAAGAAAGACACCGTCGCATCGATTTGCCGCCCTCCTTCAACACACCCTTTCTTGACACACACGGCCCTCCCACATATCAGCAGGCCAGCTTGACCTTAATTTCGCCCTGCACATGGCCAAGAAGAAAATCATCACCCGCGCTTCGGAGAAATTCCTAGAGGCATACCTCAACAACCCATCTCCAACCGGATTCGAAAGTGCCGGTCAAAAAATGTGGTTGGATTACATCACACCTTACATCGACGAGCACATCGTGGATACATACGGAACGGTTGTCGGCGTGATCAATCCAGAAGCCAAATACAAAGTGGTGATCGAAGCCCACGCTGACGAAATCAGTTGGTTTGTCCACTACATCACGAGCGATGGATTCATCTATCTCCGAAGGAACGGCGGCAGCGACCATCAAATCGCACCATCCAAGCGCGTGGACATCCACACACAAAAAGGCATCGTCAAAGCCGTTTTTGGCTGGCCTGCCATTCACACCAGAACCGCAGGAAAAGAGGCGGCACCTACACTCAAAAACATTTTCCTCGACGTCGGCGCAAAAGACAAGGCGGAAGTTGAGTCCATGGGCATTCATGTCGGTTGCGTCGTGACCTATGAGGACACCTTTACCCTGCTCAACAAGCAATGGTACGTTGGTCGTGCATTGGACAATCGCGCCGGTGGCTTCATGATCGCTGAAGTGGCACGCCTTCTCAAGGAAAACAACGTCAAACTTCCCTTTGGCCTTTACATCACCAACAGTGTGCAAGAAGAAATCGGCTTGCGGGGCGCTCAGATGATCGCGGAACGCATCCAGCCTGACGTCGCCATTGTGACCGATGTGACCCACTGCACACACACTCCGATGATGAACAAAATCGAGCAAGGAGATGTGGCCGCTGGCAAAGGACCTGGCGTCACTTATGGACCCGCCGTTCAGAACAACCTTCTCCAGCGCATCATCGATACAGCAGAGGACAACAAGTTGCCCCTGCAACGCATGGCTGCCAGCCGCTCAACCGGCACCGATACCGATGCATTCGCGTATTCGAACAAAGGTGTACCCAGTGCATTGATTTCGCTGCCACTTCGTTACATGCACACCACTGTCGAGATGGTCCACAAACAAGATGTTGAAGACTGCATCCGTCTGATCTACGAGACGCTGCAGCGCATCGAACCCGGCGAGGACTTTAAGTACCTCTGAGGTTTCCTCACTTAAAACAACAAAGCCAGGCACCCCAAGAGGATGCCTGGCTTTGTCGCGTTTACCCCACGAAACTTAGCGACTCAACTGCTCCATCCAACCGCGCAGCTGGTGAATGTCCAAGGGTTTTGGTAGCAAAGCCTCCACAATCGGGTGACCCTCTGCCCTCTCCAGATCAGCGCGATCCAAAGACGCACTGAGCATGAACACCGTCATTCCTGAGAGCGCAGCCGGGTGCATCATTTCCATCCTCTCCAACACCCCAAATCCATCCAATCCCGGCATGAGAATGTCGAGAAGAACCACCAACTTCCCCGACGCAAGGGCCGATCCGGGCTGGATGTCGTCCTCATCAATTCCGGCATCCCCCATTAAATCCTCCAAAAAAGAAGGTCCATCCTTGAATGCCCGAACAGGGCAATCCAATGCCGCCTGAATCAAACGACCATTGACCATCCGGTCAATCTCATTGTCGTCGACAATCCAAAACTCTGTCCCCTTTTGCATGCTCATAATGTCGGTATTCGCTCTGTCTCCCACTGTAGGACTCGCTCCTATTGCTGTTTTCTCTCATTCTGCTGCAGCACCCACTGGCCATATCGCAGGCGCTCATTTGCCATTTTTAGCCTCAGGTCATCCAACCCCGTCCCGACTGTTGAAAGCGCATCGCTGCCCCCCACAGCCCATTCTCTTTTGAGCCGGTCGACCTCCTCCATAAACCCATCCAAAGCAGACAAAACTTGCTGACCCTCCTGTGCATTGGACACCCTTGACCGGTTCAAATCATAGGCGGACTTGATCACCGAACGCAACTCCTCCTCGTTCCAAGGCTTCGACACAAAACGGTAGACTTGCCCCTTGTTGATGGCATCCACAACCGCATCTGTATCGGCGTAACCCGTCACCAAAACACGAGAAACATCCGGATGATCCGGCATGATCAACTCGAAGAACTCTACGCCGCTGATGCGCGGCATTCTCTGGTCACTCAACACCACATGAAATTCTTGATCATCGAGCATGCGCACGGCTTCGTGTGGCTCCTGACACGTGTGGATTTCAAAATCCCGGCGAAATGCCGCCTTGAACGAAAACAAGTTGGGCTCCTCGTCGTCGAGGTACAGCACGCGGATGATTTCCTCTGTCATGATTTCAATTCATTTGGACTTGTCCCAGGCTTCACATTCGAACCCACAGGAAACATCACCAAGAAGGTTGTCCCCTTTGCCAATGCACTTTCTACCTCAACAATCGCACCGTGATCATCGAGTATGCCCTTCACAATGCTCAAACCTAAACCCGTTCCCTTCCCAACGTCCTTTGTGGTGTAGAACGGATCAAAGACCCGCTGACGGGTCTCTTCATCCATTCCTGTGCCATTGTCTTCGATGCGAACCAACATGGCCTCTCCATCGCTGCCTCGGTCGTTCAATTCCAACGAAACGGAGACCTGTCTTTCCTTCGGGTCGTCCCACCGAGCCTCGGTGGCCTGAACCGCATTGACAATGATGTTCATGAAAACCTGACTCAATTTCCCGCTTTGACACCACAACAAGGGCAAATCCTTTGCGAAATTCACCTCAATCTTCGCCTTGCTTCGGGCACGATCACCCAGCACCGTAATGCTCGACTCGAGCAATTCTCTCAAGGATGCTTGAACGGGCTTGTCGCCATCCATTCGTCCGAAAACCCGAAGACCGCCCACAATTTTCGTCGTTCGGTCCGCTCCTTCCAATATCCCAGCGACCAATTGACGGCTCTCCTGTTTGAGGAAATTCAAGTCCAATTTTCGCGCACGATCCGCCGCCTCTTGAACCAAGGTTTCCGCTCCCGATGATCCTGATTCCATGGCTGCAATGGCCGCCGCATAGCCATCGACAATTTCAATCAACTCCTCAATGTCGCGGTGCAACGAAGTCGCATTGCTCTGAACGTAATTGATGGGGTTGTTGAGCTCATGGGCAATGCCGGCCGTCATTTGACCCAAAGACGCCAGCTTCTCCGTTTGAATGAGCTGGTCCTGCGCACCCTGCAATTCATCCAATGCCCCAGACAACTCTCCGTTGGCTTTGGCCAATGCCTCTGTCCTTTGCTGAACCCGCCCTTCCAAAGCCGCATTCTGCTCTTTGACAATGCGCTCATTTTCCAGAGACGCAGCCAACGCTTTGGCATTGGCAGCGTCGGAAGACCGCTTCAGCAAATTGATCCGATCACCGAGAGCGAAACTGAGCAAGAGCATTTCAAAAACCGTTCCCAGAGGCAAAAACAAAGCGGTAACAGGCGTAGACGCCAACACGCCAAAATCACGTAACGCCTGCATGGTCACCGCCACCAAAAAGATGAGCCAAGCCACAAAAAACCAAAGTGCAGAGGAATTTCCCTTGCGCCAACTGACCAAAGACAGCACCAACATTGCCGGCGCCGACAGCGCGCCCAAATTGACCAAATTGTACGCGATAATTGGCCGATTGCATACCGCAGCCAACAAAGCGCAACCATAAATCAAGAGCAACCCTTGAATCAACCGATTCCAGCGCGGTGTATATCTCCTAACCTCTAAAAATTCCCGAGCAAACATCAACGCAGCCAGGCCAGACAAGGCACCCATGATGCTCAATCCATTTTGACTCATCCATGGAATGTCTCCCCATATCAATCGGTCATATCCATTGAAACACCACTGAACCAAACCCACAGTTAACACCACAAACGTGTAACTGAAATATGCCCGTTGCCCAGTACTGAACGCCAAAAAGCTATTGTAAATCAGGATGGCCAATACAATCCCCGTGTACAAAGCCAGAGCCAAGTCTCGCGTCTCCCGCATGGTTTCGACACGGTCAATGCGCGTTAACGAGAAGGGCAACACCAAAGGCTTTGTGCTCCTGACCCTGAACCACAACTGGTGGTTTTGGTTGAGCGGCAAATTGAACGTTGGAATCAAATCCTCCACCTTTCCATAGGCCGCACCTGACCGATAAAACTCAAGAACCCTTGCGCCATCCATCACCACTGCATCAATAGAGTCCACCGTGGGATTGTCCAAGATGATTCTTGCTTGACGCGGCGCACCTTGCCAACCAGAAACGCGCACCCACAAGGCTTCAGAACTCAGCCCCAAGTTGGGACGCTCTCCCTCCAAACGCTCCAGTAAATCCAAACGCAGGTGCACGTCTTCAGCCTTCAATAAACCTGAGGGGTCACTGAAGGCATCCAACTGAAGCGAGTCGACTTGTTTTTCCGAAGAAGAGGTGTCACACCCAGTCAACAGGGATATAAAGGCAACAGAGAGCAGTGCGATTCCCCAAACCCGTCCATATCGCGGGCGGAATCCCATCAGGCCAAGTGATTCTCAATCCGGTACTCAATGCGGTTAAATCGGCCATTCATTGAATGGCTGTGATCCGGTTCCTCCGCGGCCCTTCGGGCCATCAATTGAACATCGTCTGCCGCATTTTCCAAACTCTCGGGATGACAGAAATGCCCCACCTCTGAGCGAATCGGCGGCCGAGGATAATCAAACTGTCCCTCCACGCCCATCTCCTCCAGTATGGTGAACCCCAGCTCGCGCTGAATTGGCCGCATGTTGGTTCCCATAAATGCAAACCCGTGACGGATGTCCAGCATGGGCATCAGACCAAGGCCAACGCATGCCATAGGCAGCATTGCGATGCCCGCGACTGCGGTTTCTCTGCGGCTCCAAAGCGCGCAAAATTCAGCACAGCCTTCATCTTGACGTGCATTGAGAAACTGAGTCACTTCGGGATGCTGATTTCCCACGGCACGTTCCATGGGCAGTGACCCAACATGGGTCCGACGCTGCAAACGCATCCCACTCAACAAAACCTCATCATTTTGACAAGTGAGCAAGAACAACGTGGAGTTCTCATCGCCCAACCAGTCTTGACCAAAAGAGGTGAGCTTGTTGATGCCCGCAGCCCTCAAAACCGCCTCATGTCCCCTTGAAAATTGCTCAGAGAGAATGGGGTCATCCGAAGACCGGAAGACATGCAAGGTGACCTCCCGCAGCGTGCGGGCGATGTCAACCGACTCACGCGGTATTTGCGACGGAGAGCTGCTCATTCAAATCAAATCGTATGCGTTGGTCCTCGATGGGCTCGCCCAACAAAAGGCGTCGGATTGTGGCCGCTGCAGCACCCGCACCGAGTGCAACCTCACTGTGCAATTGTGGCCAACCAGCCAAACTCTTCCCCACTTCTGACAGGCTTTCACGCCCCCTGAAGCTCACCTGTTCTATGTCCACAAAAGCATCAAGCCAGTCGGGGGTCCAGTTGCCACCGCCGCCTGCCAATTCACTCAGCTGTTCCGCTGTAACTCGGCCATGCAAGAAATCCTCCGTCTCCTCCAAATCGTAACGCTCAATGTCAATCAGGCCTCGGTCATTGGTCTCCATGATCAGCGGAATCCGACGGTCACGCGCACCCAAACGCAGGAGCGCCTTGGCTTGAAGTCCATCGCAAGCATCCACCACCAAATCCAAGTCGTCCATGAAGCCCCCCATGTTCTCGGCCTGGAAACCCTCTGGCCAAACGTGCACCTTCAAAAAAGGGTCCACTTCCGCAATGGCCCTTGCGGCAGAGACCAACTTCGCTGTGCCCAACTCAAACAGTGAGCATGGCATGCGGTTGAGGTTCGAAAGTTCTATGGTGTCCGAATCTGCCAAATGAAGCCGACCCACAATGCGCTCCATCGCCAAAGCAATGGCCATGCTGCGTCCCACAGAAAGCCCGACAATGCCCACACTCTTCCCGGCCAATTCCTGCTGTTCTTCCGGACGGATTTTCAACTGGTTTCGATTGGTCCGGACTTGAATAAACTCCTTTTCTTCGAGCAGGAGCAGCGCCTCATTGCGCCAAGGGTACCAAGCCACTGTTCCATAACGGCCAGTTTCAGTGGCTCTCTGACGGGCTTCAAATGCCGCATCCAAGATGTCATCTGTCTCCGCCTGCCTCAATTCAGGATGCGCGCAACGCCACCATTCTCCCCACTGTCCGGCCAAACGACTTGCATCCAATGGCGCATCCTGTTCTCGCGAAAATGCGCGCCAAGCTTCTCTCTCCTTTGGGTTGGAAAGCGCAAACAGCTTCGGACGATAAGACGCGACGGTCATGTCGTGAATTTCCGAGGTCTTCGCAGTGGTTCTGCAGGAGGTTTGCCGGCTTATCCACGCTCCACGGTTAACGCACTCCTCAAATCAGGCATCGAAACATGCAACCTTCGATAGAACCTTGCGTATGTCACACTATGGTACTCAGCTCCCCCACCTTCCGGGTCGAAATTCTACCCAATGCACTCGCTGCTCTTCCTGAATTGTTCTCAGGTGTAGATTCTGTTCTTCCAGCGCTGGATTTGCAACTCGAAGAAATTCTTTCTCCCCAGAAAGCAAGGCCAACTGAGATGCTGATCACCAGCAACGTTGAGCAGGCCATTTTGGATACCCGCCCCATTTTCTTGGTTCACCCCAATCCAGATTCCAAACTGCTCTCTGACCTCATTGACACAGGCCGTCCGATGCGCTGGATTCCAAAAGGAACACCCGAAGGCTCATGGGTCGACAGCTTTGCACGGTTCCTTCATGCCTTGCGCACAACAACCGCCACTGCACCATGGGAATTGCAACCCGAGCAACCGGTTGAACGTCGGTCGCGAAAGCGGGCAAGCTGACCCCCTCCTTGCCGCTTAAAGTTTCCCAGCTCGCATGCGGATATACCGCTCTGCCAGCAAGTTGGCACAATCCCGGATCAAGTCCAATGACTCCTGTGTTTCGGGCGTAACGGACTTCCCCGACATCCGAAGAACCAGCCAGCCGTAAAGGGCAATCAACATCGATTCTACCTCTGACTTTCCTGCCTCTCCCTTCGCCTCCATGGCAGACAAATGAGGCTGAGCGGCATCGGCGGCAGACTTGTACTCTTCATCCTTGAGGACATCCAAAAGCGTCCGGTGGAGGTACGTCATTTCAATCATGAGCTCATCCAAGGACGAGCGATGACCCGATTGGTTTTTGTTTTCCCGACGCAAATCGCGCATCAGGTCTGCAAACCAAATCAACTCAGCTTCAAGACGGTCCCCTTCGTAAGCAGAAGACAGGTGCACACGGAGCGCCGACAAGTCGAACTCTACCGCACGGACCAAATCTTCCATTTGCCATTCGTAGAGCAGATACTCCACCACATGTTGGTGGCGTTTTTCAGATGCTGTGGTCGGGGTCATGCTTCAGGGGAATCAGGAGTCAAAGCAGCGGCTCGTGCCGCCTTCATGGTGAGAAAAGCTTGTTCTACTTCAGGAATCAGGCGCGAAGCAAAACCTCGCACGGCCTCAAGGCCACCGCTTCCCTCCACAGGAAGGCGATAGGTCTGTTCTAGCGGGCCCCAAACAAACTGCACGTGGTACTTCTCGTTCCACTCTTGAACGACAATGCGCATGGCGCGGTGGGGAATTTGAGCTACAGTTCTCATGTCTTTCGGCTGCGAAGGTAGAATTTCGCAGCGTGCAAGACCCCTGGCTCCATCGATGGCAAGGTCCTTTGGCCGACCAACCTCAAGCTTTGGCTGCTTTGATGCGGCTTCGCTGGGCTGTAGGGTCCGCTCCATTGATGGCAAGGCACCCCAACATGGGCTTTCAAGTCCTCGATGACCATTGGTGTCAAGACGCATTGAATCACGATATGCCGCTTTTTGATCAATGGGCAGCGGAGCTCGTGATGGGCCTCGCCCCCCTTCCACCGCACATTTTAGAACCTGGCGGCCAACTTCTCGGCAAACACTTCGAAGCATTGATCGCCTTCTGGCTGGAGGCCAGTCCCCATTTTAGATTGCGTGCCCACAGTGTCCAACTGCAAACAGAAAAGCGAACGATTGGCGAGCTTGATTTCCTCGTTGACGATGTTCGGCGCGGACGCACACTCCACATGGAAGTGGCCAGCAAATTTTATCTCGCGGCAGAAGACGGAGCCGCCTGGCCAAATTGGATAGGGCCCTCCGGTCGGCACGACAGCCTTGCCACAAAAATGAACAAGTTGGTGGTTCAATTGAATGCAAGTCAACTTCCGCCTGCCCTTGAATTCATGCGCTTACACCGCATCTCAAAACCAGAGCCTGTGCTGCTCATGAAGGGGTGGTTTTTCCATCACCACTCCCGCCTGCACCGTCACCGGGCTCCGCAATGGGCGCACCCTGAGTACGCTGCTGGATGGTGGTGCAAACCGAATGAAGCACACGAGGTCATGGGCAGCGATCACGTGCGCATCCTGCCTTTACCCAAAGGACGTTGGCTGGGCCAATTCCACCCCACAGAGAACGATCCACCCTTGCATTGGACTCGGCTTCAAGCTGTACTCCACGACCATTTTTCCCGCACCCACAGGGCGCTCATGTGCGCCGTGGTCATCGAGGGAGATGCCGGGTGGGAAGAGATCTCCCGTGGTTTTGTGGTCCATGACCAATGGCCTGAAACCGGTCGCTGATCAGCCCCAGAAAAAGGCGTAGAGCACAGCCAATATGGTCAGTACGGCGAAGGCACCAATGTTGTAGAGCGGTTCCGTCGCAAACGTGCTGCGCGACAAGGTGATGCCCTTGGCATCGTCCTCTCCCTTGCCTTCCGAGCGGCTCACCAGCGCAATGACCAGCATGGTCAGCAACGTTGTCAAGCCCATTTGGTCCAAGAAAGGCAAATCCACAAACAATGCACTGTCGGACCACCCCTTGGGCGCCACCTTGAAGTACATGGCCATTGGAATCGACACCAATGCACCGGTAATGGCACCGCGGTTTGTCGTTTTCTTCCAAAACAGGCCGAGGATAAACACCGCCAAAATGCCCGGACTGACCACACCTGTATACTCCTGAATGAATTGAAAAGCCTGGTCAATTCCACCCAAAAGTGGTGCCATGATACAGGCGATGACCAGCGCAACTGTCGCCGAAATCCGCCCCATTCTCACCGTAGCCCGGTCATCCGCAGTGGGGTTGATGTAAGGCTTGTAGATGTCCATGGTGAAAATGGTAGACGTGCTGTTCAGCATGGACGCCAATGAAGAAACAATGGCTGCTGTCAGTGCCGCGAAAGCAAGACCCTTGAGACCCGAAGGCAAGAACTGGAGGAGCCAAGGATAGGCGAAATCAGGGTTGGCACCCGTTGGAGGCTTGTTGGCTGCCGCCTCACCCAATCCCGCCATGACAGCGGCGTCTTGGGTCATCACATACGCCGCGATGCCGGGAATCACCACAATCAGAGGAAGGATGAGTTTGAGGCCAGCTGCAAACAGAATGCCCCGCTGAGACTCTTTGAGTGACTTGGCGGCAAGGGTCCGTTGGATGATGTATTGATTGAAGCCCCAGTAATAGATGTTGGCCACCCACATGCCGCCGACCAGGACACCAATGCCGGGAAGGTTCATGTATTCGGGATGGCCTTTGTCGAGGATCATCGCAAACTTGTCTGGCGCCGCTTCATAAATCGCACTGAAACCCGCCCACATGCCTGCTCCACCGGAGACCGCATCAAGGGCCAAATAGGTGGTCACCAAGCCCCCCATCACCAAGAAAACCACCTGAATAACATCCGTCCACGAGACCGCAGAGAGGCCGCCATACAGCGAATATGCTGCGGCAAACAAACCCAAGCCCATCACTCCGTAAACCATGGGAACACCCATGATGGTTTCGAGCGCCAACGAGCCCAAGTAAAGCACCGAAGCCAAGTTCACAAAGACGTAGAGAGAAATCCAGAAAACGGCTAGAATGGTCTTGAGGTTGGTGGAATAGCGCTGCTCCACAAATTCAGGGATGGTGTAGAGCCCTTTCTCGATGAAAATGGGCAGGAAATACTTGCCGACAATGATGAGGGTCAAGGCCGCCATCCACTCGTATGAGGCAATGGCCAATCCAATCTTAAAGCCCGAGCCCGACATGCCAATGAACTGCTCAGCCGAGATGTTGGCCGCAATCAGCGAAGCACCCACGGCCCACCACGGAAGGGATTTGCTGGCCAAGAAGTAATCCTCGGCATTTTTCTGGTGTCCCTTTTTGTCGCGAGAAACCCACAGGCCAACCCCCAAAATAAGGATGGCGTAACCGATAAAAATGGCGTAATCGAGCGCCGAAAAGGTACTGGTCATGATGCGGTAAGGTGTTGGAGACCCCGTTACATTGACCGGGTCAGGAGAAGCAATGTACATCGTACACGCTTTCCCTCCCTCTCCGGAACGGACTGATGTACTTTGGGCCTGTCTCCGCAGTGTCCTCGGCCTGCATTCGCACCCCAACAAACCGCATGAAAAACTGTTGTTTTTCCCTTGGAATCCTCTCCGTCCTGATGTGCTGGTCATCGCCAGGAACAGCACAGACCTTGTTGCCATATATCGAAGATCCCGCCCGGGTGGAGGAGAATAAATTGCCGGCCAGAACGACCTTCTACACTGCGTCCAATGCGGATGGCGTTAGCGCCGACACCCCATCTTACGGAGACCGCTACAAAAGCCTAGATGGGACTTGGAAATTCAAATGGTCCAGCAGGCCAGAAGAGCGGCCATTGGGATTTGAGGCCCAAGGCTTTGATGTCTCCGATTGGGACGACATACCCGTACCCGCCAATTGGGAGTTGGAGGGTTTCGGTACGCCGATTTACACCAATCACCCTTACCCTTTTTACTGGCAGAAAAGCCCGAACCCGCCGGACATTCCAGACGGCTGGAACCCAGTGGGCAGTTACGTGCGCACTTTTGACCTCCCCAAATCATGGAAAAACCAGCGGGTCACCCTGCATTTTGGCTCGGTTAAATCGGCCTTTTTCGTTTGGGTGAATGGCCAGCGCATTGGCTACAGCCAAGGCTCCAAATTGCCTGCCGAATTCGACATTACAGACGCCCTAATCAACGGAAAGAACACACTCGCGTTGGAGGTGTACCGTTGGAGCGACGGCAGCTTTCTCGAATGCCAAGACTTTTGGCGGCTCTCCGGCATTGAACGGGCAGTTTGGGTGCACGCGAGACCCCATGCCCACTTGTCCGACATTCAAATCAACGCTGGACTGGAGAACGGGTACACTGCTGGCACTTTAGCGGCAACGATCCGCGTTACCGAAACGGGCAAAGACGCCTTTCAAGGAAAGGCCATTTGCACCCTCACGCACGAGGGAAAAGAAATCGCCTCAGCCATGGTCCCCGTGGCAGTTTCCCCTGGAGATACAGCTCTTTTTACCTGGCACGAAACCGTGCCTTCCGTCCAGCCTTGGACAGCGGAAACTCCTGTTTTGTATGGGCTCAACATCACGCTCACCGACGGCCAGAATACCGTGCTTGAAACCACCCTCCTTGAGGTTGGCTTCCGCGACATCCGAATCGAAAACGGCCTGGTCAAAGTCAATGGAAAAGACCTCCTCATCAAAGGGGTCAACCGCCATGAGCACCAACCAGAAACTGGCCATGTGCTCGACCGCGCGACCATGGAGGCGGACATCCGGACCCTCAAGGCACACAACTTTAACGCCGTGCGAACCTCGCATTATCCCAACGACCCTTATTGGTACGCTCTCTGCAACCGCTTTGGGCTTTATGTGGTGGACGAAGCCAACATCGAGAGCCACGGCATGGGTTATGCACCGGACCGCACACTCGGAAACAACCCCGATTGGAAACACGCCCACATGGTCCGCACTGCGCGCATGGTGGCAAGGGACCGAAACCACCCATCCATACTTTGTTGGTCTCTGGGCAACGAAGCTGGAAATGGCGTGAATTTCGAGGCGACTTATGCTTTTGTCAAAGCCACCGATCCCACCCGGTTCGTGACTTACGAGCGCGCCGAACAATCAGCAAATACCGATGTGTACGTGCCCATGTATGCAGATTACGAGCACCTTGAGCGCTTTGCGCAACAAAGCGAAGACCCGCGCCCTCTGATCCAGTGCGAATACGCGCACGCGATGGGCAACAGTTTGGGTGGGTTCAGGGAATACTGGGACCTGTATCGCCGATACCCCAGGCTGCAGGGCGGTTTCATTTGGGACTTCAAGGACCAAGGATTGTGGGAAGAGCAAGACGGCATACCCTTTCTTGCCTACGGCGGAGACTACGGGCACAAAGGCACACCAAGCGACCACAATTTCCTCAACAACGGGCTGGTCATGGCGGACGGCACACCCCACCCGCACATGCTCGAAGCCAAACAGGTGCAGCAACCCCTTCAATTTCAAGTGGTCCATTCCTCCGGAGCCAAATGGAAGGTGGTTAGCGAATACCGGTTCCGCGAAGTGGTGGTGGACCTGGTTTGGTCCATACTGGCCAATGGCCGAAAGGTCGACGGCGGCATCCTGCCCGCGGTCCTGATGCGTCCCCTCACCTCCCGGGTCTTCGACCTCCCTGTAAAGGCCCAAGATTTCGGAGATGCTGAAGTGGTGTTCAACCTCGCAGCCACATTGACCAAAGCAGACCCACTGCTTCCAGCAGGCCATATTCTCGCGCGACATCAAAAGGTCCTTTCTCCAGGACATCGGTCCTTATCGCCGCCAGAAAGGGGCAAGGTGAAGCTTCAAGTCGACGGCGGAAATGTGGTGCTCAATTTTGACGGCGGCAGCCTAACCCTAGACAGGACATCCGGAGAAATCGCGGGCTACCGCATTGGAAATCACGACCTCATCACAAGCGGCGGAAAACCAAATTTTTGGCGTCCCCCAGTCGACAACGACTATGGCACAGGCTCGCCCGAACATCGCGCCGAATGGCGGGCCCCATTTGATGTTTCAGGGCCAGCCACAATGACCAACACCCGTCAAAAAGACGGCAGCATGCATGTCTCATTTACCCGGCCCATGCTCGGCGGCGATGCAAACCTCACTGTGCAGTACACGGTCGACATAGAAGGTGCCGTTACTGTGAACCAAAAGATGCAGGCCCTTGCGGGTGAAGCCGCGCCTGAATTGGCTGGTCGACACCGCACAATCAAGGCCGGTCAACATGGAAATCTATACCGTTTTGGACAGCACTACATCCTCCCATTCAACATGGAAATGGCCGAGTGGTATGGGCGTGGACCGATGGAGTCTGCCGCCGACCGCAAGGAGGCCGCCATGCTCGGCCAATACGCGATGCCCGTTGCCGAACTCGCAACGCCCTATGCCCGTCCGCAATACAACGGCACACGGACCGACACCCGATGGCTGCGCATGATGGACGAAGCAGGGTTTGGGCTCGAATTCCAAGCGCTGAACCCCTTTGATTTTACCGCCCTCCATCATTCTCCTGCGCAATTGGATTCGGGCCCGCGCAAGGAAGAACGTCAAAGTCACTTTCGGCTACTCACCCCCACACCTGAAATCCACCTGGACATCGATGGGTTTTCCGCAGGCGTAGCGTGCATCAACAGTTGGGGTGCACTCCCCCTGCCGAAGTACCGTCTGCCTTACGGTGATTACCGCTTCGAATTCACATTCAGACCCATTCAACCGAGATGACCGCGGCTTCCCAACACAAGGCCCCAATGAACTTCACGTTCACTTAAACGTTCTTGTTTTATGCTGAAACGTGTGATCTTCATCTTGACCTTGGTCCTCACAACCCACCTGCAAGCACAGCGGCCCGGTGGGGGGCAACGACCCGGCGCAGAGCGACCCAAAATCGGCGTCGTTTATGGCACTGTCGAAGACGGTGGATCCGGCAATCCCATTGAGTTTGCCACCATCAGCATTTTGGCCTTTGACGAAGACAAAGTGATCACGGGAGGGGTGACCGACAACAAAGGCCGTTTTCGCATCACAGAGATTCCCGTCGGGCGATTTCGCGCCCAGATTGGATTCATGGGGTATGTCTCCACGACGGTCAGCGACATTCGCCTGATCCCTCGCTCAGGCACTGAGCAAGACCTTGGCACGTTGCGGCTCGAACCGAACGTTCAGGCCCTCGAAGCCGCAGAGGTCGTGGAACAAAGGTCCAGTCTCGAAATGATGATTGACCGCAAGGTGTTTCGTGTGGGTGACGACTTGAACAGTGCCGGATCGAATGCGACCGAACTGCTCCGAAACGTGCCCAGCATCGACGTGGACATCGACGGGAATCTCAGCCTTCGAGGCTCCGGCAACGTCACCATCCTCATCGATGGTAGGCCCAGCGGCATGACTGGTTCGGCCACGCAAAGCCTCCTCGAACAAATCCCAGCCAGCAGCATTGACCGGGTCGAAATCATCACCAGTCCAACAGCCAAGTATGACCCCGAAGGCGTGGCTGGCATCCTCAACATTATCCTCAAAAAAGACAAGCTCGAAGGCAAAAATGGCCAAGTCAGCGTGACCTGGGGGACCAATGAAAACCACAGTGGATCTTTCAATGGCAACATCCGCGGACAGAAGCTCAATTTCTCCATGAATGCCGGCTGGAATCAGCGCAATGGGTTTCGCCTCGGCGACAGCGAACGCGAACAGGCCTTCGGGGGGGACTTGTCTGGGGGGTATGACTCGCTCAGTGTCTTGACTTCGAACAGCACAACCGACAACCTCCGGTCGAGTTGGAACTTCAAAACTGGCCTAGACTGGATGCCCTCTTCCAAGACCACTTGGAACATTGGTTTGCGGGCCAATCAGGGCAGCAGCTCCGGCATAGAGGACGTGCTCAACGTTGAATCTTGGAGCACCGATGCCATTGGCGGATTCACCCGCTTTGGGTTGTCCGACGGCGAAAACGCCTCCATGGACGTGGATTTGGGCTTTGAACACAAATACGGTGAGCGTCATGTCCTGCAATCCTTTGCACGGTATTCCCAACGGACAAGCATTTCCCACGACTCTCTCTGGCAAGACCTCCCAGGTGTTGACCTCAATCCGGCTTACCTCTCCAACGCGAACCTGAACGATGGCGGCAATTGGAACGCCACCCTTCAGGTGGACTTCGAGAAGCCGCTAGACAATGATGGCAAACTTGAATTGGGCTACAAGAGCATCTTGCGAGAGAGCAATGAAGACCAACAATTTTGGCAAAAGGACAGCGCCGACACGCCCTTTGTGCAAGCCTACGACTTCCGCTACCGCGAAGACATCCATGCCGCCTACGCCACGTGGGGACGGAAATTTGGGGCTTGGGGCGTCCAATTGGGCGGCCGTGGCGAAGTCGTTTACACCACGGCTGAGTTGCAAGGCGACAGCGCCGACATCGCCTCTGCCTTGGCTCAACTCGGAGGCAGCGACCCCACCTTTGTGAACGACTACACCAGCTTTTACCCTTCAACCAACCTGAGCTACACGGTGGACGACCGCAACCAATGGGTATTGAGCTACAACCGCCGCGTAAACAGGCCCCGCGGAAGGCAAGTCAACCCTTTTGTCGACAACGCAGACCCGCGAAATCTCCGTTACGGCAACCCCTTTTTGTTGCCCGAATACACCGATGGTTTGGAGTTTGGCCACCAGCTCAACACCAAGACTTTGACCGTCACGACGTCGCTTTTCTACAAAACGACCCGAGACGTGATTCGCAGGTTCATCGAAGTCGATGATGCCGGCATCGCCTATCGCACGTTCGTGAACCTCGCCCGCCAAACCAATTCCGGATTGGAAGTCGTGGCCATGTGGCGCAAAGGCCGCAGCCTTCAACTGCGGGTCAACGGCAGCCTCTATCATCAAAAAACCGACGGCTCAAACCTGGCCCCCGATCTTGGAAATAACGGGTTCCAAGGCAGCGCAGGATACCAAGCTTCCGCCCTCATCAAAGGCGGATGGAAGGTCCAGATCAACGGACGTTATCGGGCACCGTCGCAATACACGCAAGGCACATTCCAAGGCTACATCTCTCACAGTGCCGCCGTCAGTCGCGACTTTTATGACGGCAAGGTCAAAGCATCTTTGCGCGTGAGCGACATGTTTGACCAACAACAATGGGCGTACACATCCGAAGGGCGAGACTTCTTTCAAGACGGAACATTCAAGCGTCAAAGTCGCTTCGTGTACGCGAGCGTAACATGGTCATTTGGCAAGCTTGAGCCTGGACAACGCGGACGTGGCAAGGGAAGCTACCAAGGCGGGGCAGGCGGCAACTATGATGGCGGTGACTTCTGATATTGGACCCCGAGGCCCCCTTCTTTTTTTTGATGGTGAGTGTGCGCTCTGCCATGGCGCAGTGCGGCGCATCCTCAAGTGGGAAAGGCCCCAAGAACAGGGCATCATGTTCGCTCCCCTCCATGGAGAAACCGCAGAGCGCCTTCGCCAGGCAGGAGACCTTCCTGAAGACAAAGAAGCCGTGATCCTCTGGACCGCCGAGGGGACCACACAAGGAGAAGCCGCCGTGGGCCACGTTCTGGACATCATCGGTCGCAAGGGATGGGCCAGGGCCTTCAGCTGCATGCCCTATGCCCTGCGCACGATGGGGTACCGACTCACGGCACGCAATCGGCATCGGTGGTTTGGTCGCGTTCCAGCATCCTGCCCCATGCCTTCCCAGCCGTCTCGGTTTTTACCCTAAGTCCGATTCGAAAAATGCCAAAGCATGCGAACCAAGGGATTGGCAGGCATTGGACTCCTTACTTTCGCGGCCCATGTCCGGACAGTCTTCAACCCGCCACCACGCTGAGGGCCTAAGCAGCCTTGGGCCGACAGCGCTGAAGCAAGCCCAGTGGCATTGGTTCGACAAACCCAGTGACGTTCCATGGCAAGCATGGGCAGCCTTTCCTGGAAGCTCAGCTTACTTGGACCGCCGTTACCTCACGGCAATGTCTGGGCACGGCAAGGTTCAGTGCAGGTTGGGCATGATCAAAGCCGACAACGGACCCTGGCTTGGTGGGATTCTCATGCAAGCCGTCCAATCTGAATCCCGATCCCCCGCTGACCACATGGACGTGTCCATTGGTGTGCGAATCGCCACGGCGATCATGCAACCGGGCGGACGTCCCTTCCGCTTCCGAACCCTTGTGGCAGGTCAAGGCCTCGGCAGTGGTCAGCACACTTTTTTGTGGCAGAAGGACATCCCGTCATCCCAGCAAGTTCATTGGATGGAGCAAGCCTTTGACCAGTGCGCAAAGCATTGGGGCATTCGCGTTTGGATGGCCAAGGACTTCGGCCCCGAGCGCGACGCCGAACTCGCTCCACATTGGAGCCGAAGGTGGGCCCGCGCCACGTTCGACCCCGTGATGGAGGTCCCCCTTGATCCCAATTGGACCTCAACAGATCAATGGCAAGCTGCGCTCCGAACGAAAGCCCGCACCAAGGTGCGCAGCATTCTCGCGCGCAGCGCCGACCTGGACGTTACACGCATTGTCGACAAGGCCGAACTCGACCGCCTGGGACCAGACCTCATCGCACTTTACGACCAAGTCTACGGCAGGGCCAGCATTGTCATGGGTGGCTTAGAAGCCCGAGACTTTGGACGACTGTCCACAGAACTGGGAAACGACTTCACCGTGCTGACCTTCCGTGAAAAAGGGCGCCTGGTTGGATTCCAATGTGGAATGCACCACGAAGAAAGCGGAACCATCGAAGCCTACTACGTGGGCTTTGAATCCGACATCAACAAGGAACGGGCACTTTATCAGCGCATGCTGTTTGAGTTTATTTCATGGGGAATTTCTCTCGGTGCCCGACGAGTGGTGATGGGCAGAACCGCCTTGGAAATCAAAAGCACACTCGGCGCCTTTCCCGTGGAGCTGTCCACCTTTGTTCACATCAAGCTGCCCTTGGCCATGCCTTTCCTGCGGTGGATGATCCGAAAAAGTCCCCCACACCCATTCAAGCCACGCCGAGCATGGCTCGCCGATTGGAGCGACCGTTGGCAGGAAGAGGGTTACCGGATCAAGTGATCTCCTCCACGGTGCCACGGCCCAAAAAGGCCATTGCCAAGCTGCCAAAGACAAAGAGCAGCAACAACCCACTGCCCAAAGAAGCAACAGTCCTCGCCGATTGGACCGATGGCATCGCAAACGTCATTTGCACTGTGTGCTCCCCTGCGGGAACCACCATCCCGCGAAGGGCGTAGTTCACCCGCAACAATTCAGCCGGTTCGCCGTCGATTGTCAATTGCCAACCTTCAGGATAATGAACCTCACTGAACACCAACAAACCCTTATCGGGCGCTGACACCTGATACTCCTGGTAATCGGGCGTAAATGACACGAGCTCGGCCCGGCCACCATTTGCCGCTCCAGCCACCACGCCAGAAAGGGCGTCGGAGAAAACCTTCGGAACCACTGCGCTCCGCGAATCAGTCAAAGAGGCCATGGCCGCCATCTCGGCGTCGGCACCGTCGGCCATCGACCACGCAGAGGCAAACCAGGCATTGCCCAAAGCCTGTCCATTGGGAATGGGCTGTTGTGTGGGGTCGTATATGATGTACTGTGCATTGAGCATCGCATGAACAGGCATGGCCGCGAGTGCGGCGTCTATGCCTTGTGCATTCGCAAGCGCAGCGAATTGCTGCTGCTCCGGTTGCAATACCCGTTCAATCAAATCTTGATAACGCCGGAGCTTCGCTCCGTGATAGCCCCCGACGCTCCGGTGGAAAAAACTGGTGGTCGCATCACTGAATGCCCCGCGCAGGTTGAGCACCCTAAAATGATCCACCGTCTGAAGCCCCGAAAATTTAGCGGCATCCAACACCCGCTGTTCCCGCTTTCCAATGCGACCAGGGTATGCCAAACGAACCCGCTCCACCTCGGTTTCAATGGCCTGCTGAACATCGGGATTTCGACGCACCCGGTCGGCCAAAATGGCGTTGTCAGCAGCACCGGGCACAAAGGGGTACTTGTATTCCACAGTGCGCACCCAACCCTTGTCTTTGGGCTGATAACGGCGGTCAACAGACTGCATCTCCACCAACGTCACCAACGCCAAAAACCCAATGACACCGTTGATCACCAAAGGGCGAGAGCCTGCGGCTTTTAGCCGCACTGCAGCAAGAAGACCCAACATGGCCACCAGAACCAACCCTAAGCTCCGCCATACATCTGCACTGAAAACCTCAAGCCTTTGCTCAAGTGCGCGGGCTGCGCCCAATTGCTCAACCGCCCGATCCAGCCTAACGTGGCTTTCGAAATCGAAGAACGCTGTTGGAACAAGCCCAAACATCAGAAGCAAAGCCACGGGAATGCCGGCCACAATGAACAGCTTACGGCCCCATTTCACCTTGCCCTCCACAACATCCTTGAGCAAGAGTCCAACCCCAATCGGGAGCATGCATTGGATGAGCATCAGCATCATCTTGGTGTCTCGGAATTTGGCGAATCCGGGGATGTATTCGAGGAAAAAGTCGGTGAGCGCCGTGGTGTCCCGCCAAGACAAGAAGATGGCCAAAAGCGCCACAGCCAGCATGGGCCAGCGCAACGCATCGCGCCTCAGCATGAGCGACACCATGAACAAAGCCATGAGGATTGCTCCAAAGTAAAATGCACCGCCGCTAAAAAGCTGCTCGCCCCAATACAGGGGACTATTGCCCCCCTTGATGTCGGGAATCATTGTGCTCCACCACTCTCCACGTCCCATAGAATATTGCAAGATGTAATCCCTGTCGAGACCCGCACCCGCAACCTTCACGCCCTCTTCAGGCGTCAAGAGTACTTCTCCTCGCGTGGTGTGCTCAGTGTAGTCCAAAGTTGGCTTAATCAAGGCACCATTGGGAATGGTCGCAATGCCCGCAGCAGCCAGCAGCACACCTCCCGTGACCAACGCACGGCGGGCTGCACCTGCCAAAATCAAACGGACCGTTTCTGCGATGCCGATGCCTGCCACAAGAAAGGCGAGATAGTAGGTCATTTGAAGGTGGTTTGCAGCCAAATTCACCGCCGTGAATGCGGCTGCAAGTCCAGCACCCAGCCATAGATTTCGTCGATATGCCACCAAGACACCCGCCAAAATACCGGGCAAGGTCGCGATGGACATGACTTTGGCTGCATGGCCTGCACCGAGGTAAAGAACATTGAGCGAACTCAAACCAAAACCAATGGCCACCAAAACAGAAATCCAAGGGCCACAACCCAACACTGCCGCGAGCAAATAGGCGCACAACAAGGCCACCAAAAGGTGATCAGCAGGCTGGGGAAAGCCCATTCGAAGGAGGCGTCCTAACCAAGAACCTGCATTCACATCGCTGGTCCTCATTCCCAACTGAAACGTGGGCATGCCGCCAAATTGGCTGTCTGTCCAAAGGGCCTGTTCGCCGGTTCGTTCACGGTGGTCATTGACTTCTTTGGCCGTGGCGATGTAATGCTCGATGTCCGGCATTTTCAACCGATAATCATCGAAGGACTTCGAATAGAATGTGCCCGCAACGACCATCAATACAACGATGGCCATCACATGTGGCAAAGCAGCACGCAAGAGCTGGGCTGGTTTTAGACGGTCGCTCATGCGGGCAAGTTAGCCCCCATGCAAGCACCCCAAAACACCTCTTCTTCTAATCGTCACCGTCGACTTCCTCGTAATCCACATACTCTCCCAAGCCGTCATCCTTGGCCTGGGTCGTGCTGGACGATTTCTGCCCGCCTTTTTCTGAATTCCCCGCGTTTCGTGCCGGATTCTGAAAAGGACTTTGGGCACGTCGTCTTCCAAACATGCGGTCCAAAAACCGAAAAACGGTCCAGGCGACAACAAGGCCGATGAGGGTGCGAAACAGTCCCGGGAGCATTACTTGGACAAGTAAAGGTTGCGCTCAGAGTAAATCTTGCGGAAGAAAGGGTCACGCAGGGTGTCGATGAAGCGGATGGCCTCCCCCGTTGACTTCATTTCCGGGCCGAGTTCCTTGTTGACCTCTGGGAACTTAGAGTAACTGAAAACTGGAATTTTAATCGCGTATCCGCGCTTGCGGGGCTGAAAATCGAAGTCCTTCACTTTCTTCTCGCCCAGCATGACCTCGGTGGCGTATTTCACGTAGGGTTCTTGGTACGCCTTGGCAATGAAAGGCACCGTGCGGGAGGCACGTGGATTGGCTTCGATGACGTAAACCGTGTCATCCTTGACAGCAAACTGAATGTTGAGCAACCCTTTGGTTTCGAGTGCCACCGCCACCTTTTTGGTGATGTCCTCGATCTGGGCCAGAATCAAATCCCCCAAGTTGTACGGCGGCAAAACCGCATAGGAGTCACCGGAGTGAATGCCAGCTGGCTCAATGTGCTGCATGATGCCAATGATGTAGGTGTCTTCACCATCACAAATGGCATCCGCCTCGCACTCAATGGCGCCCTCCAAGAAGTGATCCAACAAGATCTGATTGTCGGGCATGTCGCGGAGAATGTCCACCACATGGCGCTCCAAGCCCTTCTCGCTGATGACAATCTTCATCCGCTGGCCACCCAGCACATAGCTCGGCCTCACCAAAAGCGGAAAGCCCAACTCACGGCTCAACTCAATCCCCTGTTCCGCAGAGGTGATCGCACCGAATTTGGGGTAGGGAACTTCCAACTCCTTTAGCAAGTTTGAGAAGCGACCACGGTCTTCCGCGATGTCCAGCGCTTGGTAACTCGTTCCCAAGATTGGGATCCCGTACCGCTCCAGCTTCTCGGCCAGTTTCAGCGCCGTTTGGCCACCGAGCTGGACAATGACCCCTTCGGGCTGTTCGTGCCGAATGATGTCGTAGATGTGCTCCCAAAATACCGGCTCGAAATACAAGCGGTCGGCCGTGTCGCTGTCGGTGGACACCGTTTCAGGATTGCAGTTGATCATGACGGCCTCGTAACCTGCCGCGCGGGCGGCCATCACTCCATGCACACAACAGTAATCAAACTCAATGCCTTGGCCAATGCGATTGGGGCCACTGCCCAGCACCACAATCTTGCGGCCTGAGCTTTTGGGTGACTCATTGGTCTCACAGAACGTGCTGTAATAGTATGGCGTTTGCGCCTTGAATTCAGCGGCACAAGTGTCCACCAAACGATAGCTACGCTCAATCCCCAGGTCCACCCGTCGGTCAAAGACTTCACTTTCTTTTGCCCGCACAATGTGGCCAATCTGTCGGTCCGCAAAGCCTTTGAGTTTCGCCTCTTTCATGAGGTCAAAAGGCATGTCTTCAATGCGGTGCTTTCCGATTCGACCCTCGACCTCAATCAGGTCCTCAATTTGGCGCAAGAACCACGGGTCAATCTTGGTCTTGTTTTGAATCGTACTCATGGGAATGCCCAACTTGATGGCATCGTAGAGGTGAAACAATCGATTCCAAGACGGGAACTCCAACGAATGCAAGATCTGGTCTTGGTCTCGAAGTTCTTTGCCGTCCGCCCCCAAACCATTTCGCTTGATTTCCAAGGATTGACAAGCCTTCTGAAGGGCCTCCTGGAAACTCCTTCCAATGGCCATTACCTCTCCAACAGACTTCATCTGAAGTCCAAGTTCCCGGTTCGCACCCTCAAATTTGTCGAAGTTCCACCGCGGGATTTTCACAATCACATAATCCAGTGTAGGCTCGAAGAAGGCACTTGTGGTGCCTGTGATGGGATTGGTCAACTCATCCAAGTGGTAGCCAATGGCGAGTTTGGCGGCAATCTTGGCAATGGGGTACCCTGTCGCCTTGGATGCCAAAGCGGAGGAACGGCTCACACGCGGGTTGATTTCAATCGCAATGATGTCCTCTCTCTCATCGGGCGACACCGCGAACTGCACATTGCAGCCCCCAGCAAATGCGCCAATGGAATTCATCATGTGGATGGCCATGTCACGCATCCTTTGGAACGTGCTGTCCGACAGGGTCATCGCAGGGGCCACCGTAATGGAATCCCCCGTATGGATGCCCATTGGATCGAAGTTCTCAATCGAACAGATGATGACCACATTGTCATTGGCATCGCGCAACAACTCCAACTCAAACTCCTTCCAACCAAGCAACGCTTTGTCAATCATCACCTCGTGGATGGGTGAGATGTGAAGTGCCCGGGTCAACAACCCGTCAAATTCGGCCGGGTCATGTACAATGGATGCTCCTGCCCCGCCCAGCGTGAAAGAAGAGCGGATGCAAAGTGGAAAACCGAATTTCTGGGCCGCCTCTTTGCCTTCGAGAAAGCTTTTCGCAGTCGCTTGAGGCGCCATCGGAATCCCGATTTCTTCCATCAGGTTTCGAAAACGTTCTCGGTTCTCGGTAATGTCAATGGCTTCAATGTTGACGCCGATGAGCTTGACGCCGTACTGCTCCCAAATGCCCATCTCATCGCAGGTGATGCAGAGGTTCAACGCTGTCTGACCGCCCATGGTCGGCAGCACAGCATCGATGTTGTGCTTTTGCAGGATCTCTTCAATGGACTCCGGCTCCAACGGCTTGAGGTAAATGTTGTCCGCCACAACCGGGTCGGTCATGATGGTCGCCGGGTTGGAATTGATGAGGGTCACCTCAATGCCTTCTTCGCGAAGCGAGCGCGAGGCCTGAGATCCGGAATAATCGAACTCGCAGGCTTGTCCGATGACGATGGGCCCACTTCCTATGATGAGGACGGACTTGATGCTCGTGTCTTTCGGCATTTTTTTTTTCCGGACAGCAACAACGCTGTCTGGGAAAACCGCAGCAAAACTACCCCACACCTTCCAATCCGCCGCACCCTGTTTTCCACACAAAATCCCGGATGAATGAGAAAGAACAACCGAACTTTGACTCCATGGTCCTGTCTTCAGATGTCGTTCCAAAGTCCACTCCAGCTGAAGTGGTGCGCAAAGTGCACCGTCAGGGCACGGTAGACATCGAATACGCCATTTGGCAACCGCAAGGGGGTTCGACGTCTTGCACCATCGCCTTGCATGGTTTTAGCCGGCCCTTAGAAGACATGCTCAGCGTAAGGCCTTTGCTGGATGACAACACCGCGCTTTTGATGCCGCATTTGCCTGCGCATGGACGCTCTTCTGGCGACCATCGCCCCCTGGCCACCTCCGATTGGTGGGCTGCATTGGAAGGTGTCCTAAAAAAGGAGGGCTTGCACTTCAATGGGACACTCATTGGATACAGTCTAGGGGGGCGCGTCGCCCTTACCTGCTTCAGCTTGTTCCCTTCTCGGTTCACCAAAGTGACCTTACTGGCCCCCGATGGGCTCGTGAAGAATCCAGGCTATCGATTCGCGGTCGATACGGCTTTGGGCCGGGCTTGGATGAACCAAAGCGAGCGCCAAAGAAAGACCGTGGTCCGGGTCCTGACTTGGCTACGCGCTGCCCATCTCCTCCCCCATCACATTTACCAATTCTTCTTGTTCCATCTGGATTCGGAGGAGATGTGGGCCATGGTGATCGACTGCTGGTGCTCACTCCAGCAGTTTTGGCCTCCGCCTCAGCGCCGACTTCGCGCCATTTCGACGTCGCACAATGCTGTGATTGAAGCCCATTTTGGTGAACGCGACAAAGTGATCAAACCCGCCAACGCCAAAAAATTAAAGGGCATTTGCCCGGTTCATTTCCACCCTTGTGGACATGGTCTTTTGCGGACGGACATCATCGAAAGGATTGCTTCGCCATCTTGAACCCGTGAACGAGCAAACCCCAAACCCCATTACCCCGCGTTGGATCACCGCCCTAGAATCCGCAGGCGCTGAGGGACGAAAAGGCCTCGCGGTGCTGGTGGACCCCGACAAAGTGAAGGACAGCCATGACCTAGACTGGATGTCCAATCCCGGATTCGAGGCTGTGCACACCGTCTTGCTGGGCGGGAGCCTGGTGACCGAGGGGTCCATGGACACCGTCGCATCGTGGATCCGTGAACGGACAAATACCCCAATTGTGCTCTTTCCCGGTTCACCAAGCCAACTGACCGCAGAGGCAGACGCACTGCTCTTCCTCTCTGTCATCAGTGGCCGCAACCCCGAGGCCCTGATCGGCAAACACGTGGAGGCGGCATCGCGGGTTCGCGAACTGGGGTTAGACGCTGTGGGATGCGGTTACATGCTCATCGATGGAGGTCGGACCACCACAGCCCACTACATGAGCGGATCGCTTCCCATCCCCGGCGACAAGCCCGACATCGCAGCCACCACCGCCCTCGCCGGCCATTACTTGGGGCAGCAATGCATGTACCTCGACACAGGCAGCGGCGCAGACCGCCCTGTCTCAGGCGACATGATTGCCGCAGTTCGAGACGCGGTGCCTTGCCCCATCATCGTGGGCGGTGGCATCACCACGCCTGATGAAGTGATGGATGCCTGGGCAGCCGGTGCTGACCTGGCCGTCGTGGGTTCGGCCATAGAACGGGACCCCCACTTTTTGCAAGCGTTCGTCACCGAGGCGGAACGGCAAGGTTGAGTTTTTTAGAAGCGGTAAGTCAGCGCCACATTGATGTGTCGCCCGGCTTGAGGGTAATAGAAGTTTTCAAGCGCATAGAAATCGGGTCCTGCAGAGTAACTGTAGGTGTAGCCATTGGCGCTGTATTCTGCATCCAGCGCATTTTCCACCCAAACATCCAGGCGGGTGCGGTCGAGGACCTTCCCCTCTTTGACCGTCGGAAGATGAAGGCTAGCCCTGAGTTGTGATACAGTGTAGGCCGACAAAACGGCGTCTTTCCCCGTGTTGTCCATGAACTGATCGCTCACATGTTGCGTTGCCCATTCAATGTCCAGCGCCACGCCCGATGGCGTCTGGGGGCGCACCGCATGCCACAGAAACTGGCCACCCCACAGCACACGAGGACTAAAGGCAATGTCCGTGTTTTGGTGCTCTACACGAATTTCATTGTATTCATCAAAATTTACGCCGTAGTCGTAAAGCACCTCTGTGAATTGATCAATTCGGCTTCGGGAAAACGTGGCCTGAGCCCCCAACTCAATCGCCTCGGATACTTGCCAACCAAGTTCCATTTCCACACCCGTCCGTTGGCTCTTGGGCACGTTTTGACGGATGGAAGCCCCCACATCGTTGAGCGCGCCAGTGGGGATGAGCTGATTCTTGTATGCCATGTGATAGGCCGTCAATCCCCAAGCGTAAGACTCTGCATTTCGGCGCCAACCAAGTTCAAAGTCAATCAAACGCTCTGCCTGATCCGCCAAACCTGCGGGCGCATCAATGAAGTCGTTTCGGCCCGGCTCTTTGTGCGCCACTGCGGCCGATAAAAACACGCGTTCTGCATCATTGATGCGGTAATCCAACCCCAATTTGGGATTCAAGAAGTCAAACGTCGCGCTGTCTCGTTTCACATCAATGAGCTGCTGATCATTGTCGGTACCGTCAGCTTGGTAACGAACCCCGCGGTACTGAAGTTCAGCCTGGGCTTGCAACCTTCCGTCATTGGATCGCTGGACGAAACGCGCAAAGGCATTTTGATCGTGCTTGATTCCCTGGCCATCGTAATACCGGTACCCTGGACCTGTTGCCGCCGATGCATTCCGGGCCCACGTGACTTGACCAAAATGGTCGCCTTCGTAACGGCTCCACGCGCCGCCCAACGTCATAGACGCCCGGGCCCATTGCCGTTCCGCACCCACCATACCTCCATAGAAATTGTTGTCCAACCATCGCCTACGAACAAGGTCGGTGCTCTGAATCGTATCGTCTCCCTGCACAACGTTGGGCAAATTGTAATCGGCCAAATCCTCACCGGCCTTGAATTGCTCAAAGTACCCCTCCCC
>Ga0209092_10000416_pt1 | contig 41277 bp, 47 predicted proteins | sample FraStrMetagenome_FD_187446 | JGI IMG/M metagenome (GOLD analysis project Ga0209092, IMG submission 187446) | Marine eukaryotic phytoplankton communities from Arctic Ocean - Fram Strait ARC3M Metagenome (SPAdes) (version 2) | ecosystem: Environmental > Aquatic > Marine > Oceanic | place: Fram...
CAAACGTGCCTGCTGGTAAGTCTTCATACCAAGTGTTGTCCATGTGTTCACAACTTGTATTGATTACGCAATTAATATTATCTAAGTCTACCCAACCAAACTTATTTTCAAGTAACTCATCTTTGTCCTTAAAGATGTCTTCTCTAATCTTTTCTTTGCTAGTATATCCTTGCATGATCTCATCTTGCTTTGCTTCGATATCAGTTGCATACTTTTCTTCTTGCTTTTCCATCCAACGATTAATTTGTTCATCTCGCAACTCATAGTTTCTATACCTAAGTGTTTTGCCTGCCCAACGTAATCTATTTACATCTGTAGCAATAGGAATGAATCTATTGTCAACTGTTTCGTTGTAGCATAACTTTTTACTAGGCTCTACGGTTTCTTCATTTACATCTAAACTATATATCTTGCCTACTTTAAAGTTTTGAAATACAAAGTGTGCAGGAAAGTTATACCAGCCGCCGTAAAATGCTACGTTGCCTAAACTACCTTCCACTACTTTACCAAGCTCTCTGATCATCCATAGTTTACTTTGCACTTGTCCTTTACTAAAGAAGTCATTTAGATCTGGAACCTTTGCACCTTCACCTTCTTCGCCACTCCAATGATTGATAAATCTTGCTGTGTTTGATAATAATGGATCTTCATGCATATACTTACGTATAAGTGTTACTACTAGCTGTGCTTTAATTTCTATATCTGTTAGGTGTTCGTGTAGTAACAGATTCATCCAACTCTTTAGATGCTTCTCAGTTTCAATGTCATGCTTTTGATATAGTTCTGTAAGCACATCACGTTTGCGATACCAGTTGTCGTGATACAATGCTTTGAATATAATCTCATAGCGTTCGCCTTCGCCAATAGCATCAAAGTATTCACGTAAGCCTATTAGCCAATGGTATTGTTTTTGGAATTCTTCTTGCTTCATAATGCACTTTCGAATGTTTTCTTTAGCCATTCCCAATCATTAATTTTACGTAGGGCTTCTTTATCAGTTTTATAGTGATTACCAAAGTCTCTACCTTGTTGAGCACCTAGTATTGCATACTCACCATAGCGTCTTTTCTCACCACGGGTGCACCATACTTCCAAACGATATGCATCATCTACTTGTTTCTTATGATCAATAATACCACTTGCCATCTTAGTTCCTTCACGGAATCCACTGCGCCACGAGTTAAATGGATCAGTGTTAAATGCCGTAGTGTTTGATATTTCAAACTTAGGTTTAAATACTGCACCAATGCTTGTAGTCATATCAACCTTAAACTCTTTAGTAGCTAATAACTTCTTCTTAGGGAATAGTTTTAACGCACCAAATCCATATATGAGATCGTTAACAGGGTTATGACTACGATAAGTAAATACACATTCTGTTTCGGGAACACCTGGGTATGCCTCTCTTCGGTCACTTGGTTCAAACTTAAATTGAAAGTTCTCTTGTATGATTGCATCTGCATCACATACATAAAAATAGTTTGTCTTTGATAGTTCTGCGGCAGCCTTGTGTGCTTCTAGTAGTCCTACTACATTGTCTACCCTTTGTGCATGCGGTGCCTTTTGCTTTAGAATCTCAAAGTTCTCATCAGCTTCCGGCTCGCCGAAAGTTAACATAATAACATCTAGCATTAATTACTTCTCCAGTAATGTGTTCAGTTTTGTTGCACTATACCAGCCCAGTATAAATGAGATTGCCATCACACTTATAATAGCTGCTAAATGCCATAGTATAAAAGTCATATTGGTTTCCTTGTTAGCTTTCTTTAATTGCACGGTGGACTTCGAAGTCCAGCCAGTATTCATGCACTTCTTTAACGTATTTAGTGTTAGCATCATTAGATAGTATTGCTTCCATGTCAGGGTCCCAATATGCTATTGGCCAATCTAAATCTCTGCTTACTTGTTCTAAATAATTTGTCTTATATAAAGACAGTAGTTCATGACTTAAAAAAGAACAGTTTTGTGTTTGCAATAGCCATTCAATATGTTGTATTGCTAACTGTGTAGTTTCTTTGCCCCGAACTCTTTCTTGTTGATGCCTCAGTATGTTTTGGTCTCTACCAATAATTGCTATATCTATATCAACATACTGTTGTGCGTGTTCAATGAAGTTGACATAGTCAGGTATAGCTGGTTGCTGATCTCTTGCATATGGACAACTAATACTGGTTACAAAGTATTCACTTTGGTCCCAATCAAAGTCATCTAATTTAGATGGGTCATCCCAATACTTTGCAAAAGGCTCGTGGTGATGTCCTTCCCAATATGTATTGAGTAATGTCTTCCACCCAAAGACGTCCTCGTGTAGTGCTAGACATTTGCTAAACAAATGATTACCACTACCTTGCGGACCTGTAACTATCAATAACCTACTCATTATACTATAATACACTAGAATAGCTACTTTGTCAAGTAGCTATTACTGTGCTAGTGGGTTATCTAATGCTCTTTGTAGTCTTGTATTAAGTCTTTGTTCTAGTTCTTTAAGTTTAATGTCAGTGCTACTACGTAAACTATCAGCTTTTTGTTCGTAATCTGTTAGCAACTGGTCACGTTTGTTTTCAAAACGTTGGTCAGCTAATGTTATTAGTTCACGTGTTTTCTCTTCTGTTTTGTTTACATCATCTTCAACTGCATCAACAATACGTTCTAGTCTAACAATATCATCACGTAATCCGTTTTTAATATCTTTAGAATATTCATTGTTATCGTCTAGCTTTTGATCAATGATTGCAAGCTCTGATCTTATTCCACTTAGGTCTGGTGCTACATAGCGTTCTATCTTAGCTTTCATCATTCTATAGTCATTATAGAATTCGAAGCCTCCCCAAGCTGCTCCGCCTAGGGTAGATAAAACTGTAATAACTAGAAATAGCTTACCGCCGGTAAACTTTACTCCACCTACTTCTACTGTTGTTTTATCGCTCATTGTCTTATTCCTTATTTCTTTTTCGTTGTTTTCTTAGCTGGCTTCTTAGCTGCTGGTTTTTTAGTTGCCGCTTTCTTTGGCTTAGGCTTAGATACTTTAGCTACTGCTTTCTTTTTAGCAGGCGTTGGCTTCTTAGCTTTTTTCTTTGCTACTGGCTTTGGGTTAGCTGGTGCCTTCTTCTTAGGCTCTTCAGCTGGTCCTTTTCCTTTTCCAAAGAAAAGTTCAGTTAACGTTGGCCACTCACTTATTGGTTTCCACATTTTTATTCTCCTTTTTAGAAACGTCTGAACACATACGTCTTACTTCGGCAAACTCTTCACCTAGTTCAAGTCCTTGATACCTTGCACAAAGTTTAAGCATTTCTAACTGTTGCTTTAGTAATTCATTTGTCATCATTGTTTGTTTATATTTTTTAGTGCAAGTTGAACCCAATGGAATTGACAACCTTATGCCAAATCTCAATGAGTCTCTATCACTGTTGTTGTTATAGCTACTGTCGCCACCGTTAATAGATAAGCTATCTTCTGTGCTTTTTTCTATGTATGGTTCTAGTGTTGCTGATTGACAATGGCCTCCACCATATTGTAAATATTCATTGGCCGCCTTTGCAGGTTTAGTCCATAATGCCAGTGCGGCTATTATGATTACTAGCACCCAAAGTTGGAACTGATGTTGTTTTTTCATCTTAGTATCCTCCGTTGAGTTGTCTTTGCATCTCTTTCAAGTCATATTTCATTTGATTTATTGAATCGCTTAACTTATAGTAACTTTGTTCCATTGCTTGTAGTTCAGCTTCACTTGCCAATTTATATTGACCATCTCTTAGTGATTCTGCTAATGCTTGTATTCTTGCAATCTGTGTAGCAAAGTTAGTCATCTCGATTAACATCTCTTCACGTCCTTGCTTATACAAATCATTAACACCTGCAACTCTGATATTCAACTTTTCAACTTCACTACTAATCAGGCTATCTAATCCTTTAAAGTTTGAGCTTGATTCCATTGTTAAAGATGTAATCTGCTTTTCATTTTGTTCTATTGTGTTCTGCAACCCAGTTACATATTGTAACCCTCCATACAACGAAGCCACTACGGCTGCGACTGCTGGTATAATTGCTAAGTATTTCATTATTCCCATATCTCTACTCCTTTAATTTAAATTCAAACTGTAACCCTATCACGAGTCCAGTTCTATCATCTTCTAATGCTGGCATTACAAAAAGGTTTTTATAACGTAGTCGTGCCATTGGCACTATATCGTAATGATATCCTGTTACTGCTCCAACATCTAATGACAAGTCGTCTGTAAATCGGAACTTATATGCTCCAACTATACTCCACTTATCTAAACTGTTGTAGTAAACTCCACCTACAACGTTCTCAGTTTCACACATGAGATATGGGTGTTTCTGATTATACTCGTTTTCTAGTCCTACATGCAAACTTAGGGCAAGTCCTATTGCTAAACAACTCATTATTCCATTCCTTCGTATTGCATGTCTACCATGTCATTCCACTTTAATTCACTTGCTAGTCCATTTAACAATCCACGTTGATTCTCTGGAATCTTTTTGTCTAAGTATATTCCATCTGAATTGTAAAAGTCTACTCCAGGTATTGCCATTTCTCCATAAGCATTAAAGCCTGGAACATAGTTAATCAACGCTGCAATAATACGTTGAAGCGCCTGTTGTGCTTCTAATGATTTTGCACTGCCAACTTCTTCTGCAAGTTTTTTAAGTTTATCTTTGATGATCTCTTTCATCTTCTTACGTTTAGCTGCTTCCTTTTCTTTCTTGGACAGCTTCTTAACTTTCTTAGGCTTTGATTCAGCTACTTTTTCTTCCTTTACTTCTTCCGTTGTTTCTTCCTCTGATTCTTCTGAATTCTCTTCTTCACTTTCATCTTCCTCGGTAGCTTCCTCATTGCTTTCTTCTTCAGTAGTTTCTTCTTCGTCTGTGCTTTCTTCCTCAGTTGATTCCTCTTCGGTCTCTTCTGTAGCCTCTTCCTCTGTGCTTTCTTCAGCTTCTTCCTCAGGTTCTGATTCTTCTACTGTTTCTTCACTTGGTTCTTCTTCGGTGGTATCATCTTCAGATATCTCATCGGGACTTGAATCTTCTGTTCCCCCTTCAGTATCGTTCTCATCTGTCCCGGTATCTCCATCCATTGGCTGTTCCACATCACCACCGGACTCTTCTTGTTCTTGTGTCGCATCTGGTATCTCCAATTCCATTTCAATTTGCTGTTCTACTTCAGCTTCAATTTGTTCTACTTCACCTAATGGTTCTGGTGCTGGCATAGTGTTGCCTATGTCCATTGTTCCCACATCTGGTATTTCAACTGTTGGTAATTCTACTACTACCTCTGGTTCAGGCATTGGCTCTGGCATAGGCTCTGGAGCAGGTATTAAGTTTACAGTTGGTAAGTCTGGTGTTGCAAGAATACTGTCAATAACACTATCTCCTGTGCTTATTCCATTGTCAATAGCAACTGGGTCAACTGTTTCTTCTACTGGTGCCTGATAACCTGGACATTGTGTATCATACTGTGGATCAAAACTACATTGCTGATTGAAATATGATATGTCGTAGCCTTCACAACTTTCAGCATACAATGGATTCTCATTACACTGCGCCAATGTATATGCCGCTTCGTATCCATTACAACTGCTATCATATAATGTATTAATGCTACACTGCTGAGCCAAATAAGCCTCATCATATCCACTACATTCGCTGTTATATAATGCATCTAACCCACATTGCTGATTAAAGTATGCTGTGTCGTATCCACTACATTCACTGTTATAAAGTGGATTAGCTGTGCATTGCTGTGTAAAATATGCCGCATCATATCCACTACATGCACTATCATACAATGGGTCTGCGTTACATTGCTGTGTAAAGTATGCACTTGCATAGCCTGGACATTCACTGTTGTAAAGTGGGTCAGCGTTACATTGCTGTGTAAAATATGCACTTTCGTAACCTGGGCAACCACTGTCATATGTTGCATCTAAACTACACTGTTGATTATAGTATGCAGTAGAATAACCTGGACAACCGCTGTCATAAAGTGGATCTGCACTACATTGTTGATTATAATATGCTGTTGCATACCCACTACAATTTGTGCTATATAATGGATTAATACTACATTGCTGGTTTTCATATGCTTGTGCGTAACCAGGACAACCACTGTCATATAATGGGTTAGATTCACATTGTGAATTATAATATGCAGTCGCATATCCATCACACATTGGACTATAAAGTGCATTTTCTGAACTACAAAGTTCATCAAACTTAGTCTCAGTCATAAAGTTATATTTGTGACCACGTGTAGGAATAAATGTGTTTCCGTCTTTGTCCTTTGTATATAAGAATGCGTAATGGTTACCATTATAATTAAAACTAGCACTAGTAATAACTGCATCTTCGCATCCATTAGCATAAGTTTTACATTTAGCAACCCAATCACCGTTGTCTAATTCTGATTCGTTATAAAATAATGCATTCCATACGTCACTGCCATCTGCTTTTACTATTTCAATATAGTCACTGCCTTGTCCTGCTTTGTTTGTTAGGTCTTGAGTGTAAACAGTGTTTGCCCAATTATAATTTGGACATGAACTACTGTGATGTGAGTCTAACCCACATTGCTGATTAAAATATGCTGTGTCGTATCCATCACATCCACTATCGTAAAGTGGATCCGCACTACATTGTTGATTGTAATATGCTGTTGCATATCCATCACATCCACTATCATAAAGTGGGTCTGCACTACATTGTTGATTATAATATGCAGTAGAATAACCTGGGCAACCTGGATCGTAAAGTGCATTAGCACTACAATTTTGATCGTATTCCCATGCCGCATAAGCTGTTGCATAACCTGGACAACTAGGATCGTAAAGGGCTGTATCATCACATGGGTTTGCTCTATAAGTAAACCATGTTTTTAAATCTTTTATAATAGGACCATAGTATCCATCCCAATTACCTTCGTCGTATCCTGTAATTCTAAAACGAATATCACCGACAGAATTTGGTGTGCGTATTGTTCCTACTTTATCTGTGTGATTGTAAATTTCTATATTGTCTGCGTGTATCTGCCAGTAAGTTGAACCTTCTTGAACTTCATTATCACTATGAGCATTACTTGTTGTCCACTCATACCATGTATCCATAGTCCATGTTTTAGTTTCAACTACATTTCCATTGCTATCTGTTATTTCAACAACTACAACTAATTCATCCCAATATGTATCATCAGTAATTTCACCTGTTTCAGTATTAACTCTATCCTCAATATCAACACTACAAAACTTGCCAGGTTCATTAAAACAATGTATATATTTCCATTCATAATGAGCTTTGTCTATGCTAACACCTGAACCTTGTAGTGCTTGATTGATTGCATATGATACCGCGAATGTGTTAACACACTCACCAAAACGTATGGTGCTTCCTGATCCATATACATATGCTGTTGAGGTGCCTGATGGACATCCGCCAGACGGACTGGTAATAGTTCCATCATCTAAATCTATTGTGTCTGGAGTTGTAGTAGTTGGATAACTTGGAGCTGGAGTATCTGTTGCTAATGCTACGCTACTAAAGAAGTAACAAATACAAAAGAATACTAAAACCGATAGTCTTTTCAACAGTCTTTTGAGTATCATTCTGACGTTTCTCCTCAATTATGTTTTCTGGTCTACGCTCAGGTGCGGCTTCCCAACTTGCTTGGGCTTCTTCACCAATTTTACCAAAATACGGACAAGGAGTTCCTGCCATTTCCATTGCATTAAATACTCGTTCATCTTGACACATAATACTGACGGCGGCGACTTTCATGCCCATGTCGTAGATTGTTTTGGCTAATTTTAGCCTTTCACAATTCAAGTCACGAACAGTTTTGCCTCCACTAATACCAAGTATCTGTGTTTGCACTGCACCTGAAATACCTACTGTGCATAAGTCACTGTTGCTACTATTGATGCTTGGCGATATTGCACTAGGTGGTGGGCTTTTAACTGTTGTTTTGTTGTCACCTTTTGTTGTGACTGTGCTGTTGCTTGTTGATTCTGTTACAATAGGATCTGCAGCAAGTGCCGAAGTCATTCCAAATATTACCAGCATGACTATTGTAATTATCTTAATATTTCTCATCTGCATTTCCTTCTTAAGTAAGTTCGAAATCCATTAGTGGATTCCTTTCAAAGGAAATCCAATTAATACGTGGATCTTATTTATATCAGTAGTATTTATAACTATTGTTAATTTTGATAACACTATACTTAATAATTCCTGCATATGTTCATAGAAAAAGGCCCCCGAAGAGGCCTTTTAATGTAACTTGCGTTACGTTCCTAAGGTAGTTAGGACTTACTGAGGGATAACTGCTTCTTTAAAGATTGCATCTTTACCTGTAAACTGTAGAAAGTCTACTAGATCTGCATATGTATCACGCTCAATTTGGTTACGCAAAATGTCTAGTGCGCCTTTCATATCGTCTCCGATAATCCAGTCATACTTTCCAGTTTTTACATAAATCTTAGCCATTGACTCTGGGTCTGCTGCCATAGCACGGAAAGCCGCAACAAGAGCCGGAGTGTTTGGGTTATCTTTTTGTGTCCACAATGCTTTTTGCATTACGTCACGGAAGTTACGAACTAGTTCGAAAGCATTCCAGAATTCACCTGATGGTGCTTCGCCCCATTTAGCTTCAAACACTTCGTGGATTGATTGATTAGGCCAGTTTGGATCTGCATCAATTTCACCTGTTTCCAAGTTGAATACACCTTGTGAGAACCATACAGTTGAGTAAGGAGCATCGTTATAATATTTGTTATAAGCTGCTGTTGACTCGCGTGTTACATTAAGCTCACCACGTTGATAAGACAATCTACGCTCTCCACCTGACATACCTTTGATGTATTTGTATTGAGTTTTGAAGATTTCTTTACCTTGCTCCATAGTTAGACCTGGTCCACCTTTAAGTAAGATGTGTGCCATCATGTCTGGGTTCATACCTGAACCAGCTGAGAACAAAATCTTATCTGTATATGGATCAATTGAGTTTTGATGACCATTAATAATTGTAAGGTTCATCATACCAATTGGATCATACTGATAGTAATCATAGTCTACATCATCTACTAGATAACTTACACCATTACCACCGTGTGATACCATTACAACTTTTGGATCTGATTGCAAGTCGTTGTGGAACTTGTTGAATCCAGGAATATCATTTGCACCTGGAATGTTAATGATCTTGATTTTTTCACCTAAGTGCTTCTCAAGTTCTTTGGCAACAATTGCTGTCCATACAGACGTTCCTGATCCAGGCTTCTGTGGGACAACAAATGTGTAGTCTGCTACTGCTGGTGCAGAGTATCCTACTAGTAATGACATTGCAAGTGCTAATGCCATAAAAGGTTTCTTTAGTTGTTTCATATTTGTCTCCTTTGATTTATACGAAATCTATTTTAGCTTTGTTAAAAAACAATCCCCATATCGCGGCTGCTACCGCTAATGCAAGGAAGGTTGGTGGGAGCCATGTGTTAAACAAATCGCTCCATTCATACAGTCCTGTAAATTGTAAATAGCTCTTCTCAATTCTTGCACTGAGAATAAAACCAATTAAAAAACTTACACGACTAAACTTACAATACTTTAGTATTATTCCAACAACACAACAAATTGCAAACATATAATAGTCTTCAATTAGTCCTGTATATTGTGTGCATGACCATATTAGCGATGCTAGTATTGGCCAAAAGTAGTACCTAAACGGCACATTAGTAATCTTAACTGCATACTTGATAAACAAATAAGCAATTGGCAAGATTATAATAAGACTTAACATATAACTGCTAAGTAAGTGATCAAAGAACACACCATCTGCTAACACACTTGGAGTTCCTAGTTCTAAGCCTACATACATAAGTAGACCCATAACAATTACTTCAAATGGTGCACCTGGAATGCCGAACAGAATAGTTGGAACATAACTGGTAGCCTTTTGAGCATTGTTGGCGCCTTCGCAACCAATAACACCTCTAACATTACCTTGTCCAATAGGTGTTTCTCCGTTGTCACCGTCTTTGCCTGCAGCCGCAACTGTTTGGCTGTAAGCAAACCAATCCGCAATGTTGCCGCCAATGCCAGGAATTAAACCAATGAAACCACCAATGAAACCGCCACGTAGGCCATCCCATTTATATTTCCAACTGTCTTTGATACCTTGTATTAGTTGTGATTTAATTAGTGCATTGTCTAGAAAGATTTTTTCAGCTTTCATTCTGTATGCACTTAGTAGTTCTGGAAATGCTAGGACACCTGCCATAACAGGAATCATTTGTATTCCATCACCTAAATAATCCCAACCCATTGTCCAACGTGGACTTGCTGTTTCTGGATCCAATCCAATGTGGCCGACTAAAAATCCACCAATCAATGCAATGAAGCCTCTTACCCAATACTTACTGCTAATAAACACAACACATGTCATAGCAAATATTAGGAAAGTAAACATCTCTCGAATGCCAAAATATAACACAATCTTGGTATAGTAAGGAAGGAACAGGAATACAAGTAAACCCCATATCAATCCATTTATCCAACTTGTGCTAATTGCGGCACTTAAAGCTCTTGCAGCCTCGCCACGCCGACTCATGGGAAACCCATCAATCATTGTAGCAGCGGCACCACCTGCACCTGGCACATTCATAACAACACCGCAAAAGCTGTCGCCAATACTCGAAGTCACAACAATTGCTGTTGTGAATACAACTAACATGTAGGGATCTTCAAAGTATCCAACGAATGCGTATACGGCTATTAGTCCTGTTGTAGCACCTGCTACCGGAATTAAGCCTACAAAAAATCCATAGACAACACCCAATAACAGGACACCAATATATGTTTCAAACATATGTGTTCCTTATTTTTCTAAAGTTTTGTGGGTATTACACTAATGAACCTTTTGCACTCGCATGTGGTGATTGTGTAAAGTGATAACAAAGTAATTATAAATCTATAATTATTGTTATATCTATTTATCTTCGTTTTGTATATAGTTACGATCTTCGCTTCAAAACAAAGTATAATCTGTTTGCATCTTGTTTAATTGTTACTACTAAACAATTAAGTTCTTTAGCAAGGTTTATAATAAACTCTGGAGTCCAATGGAAAAAGTCTATCCATTTCGCCTCAGGTGCCTCATGTTGCTTACCTGGGTTAGCACGGAAAAACAACAAACCTTCTGGTGAGGTTAGATCAACTGCATGTCCAACTTCTCTAATAATTTTATCAGCACTACCAAAGTTAATACTACCCATACAAATTGTTACATCATATTGTGTATTAGGCTTATAATCTAATATACTACACATATGGTCTGCTTTACTATTGTATGGATCAACTCCAGTTATGTTGTTAATCTTTCCTTTAAACTCGTTGTATCCACAACCCAAATCCAATACAGCCTTTGGCTCTAGTGCATTAACTTCGTCAACGATATCTAGTCCACTGTATTTGTATTTCTTTGTTTTAGGTTGCCACACTTTGCCAAAATAGTTTTCTAGCACTAATACGTCTATTAAATGAACTAAATGTTCTATAGTCTCTGCTTTACTATTAAAGTCAATATCAAACTCAGACTTGATTGCTACTTTTAAGTGTTGTGGGTTCGTCATTAAACTTGGAGCGTTGTTAATCATCTCCATAATTCTACTATAGATCTTTATATTCATTATTCTACCTTAAGTTATCTAGTTATTATACTATAATTTTGATTGAGTGTCAAGCACTTTTTTGTATGCTTCTTCAAATCCTTCTTCCCATTCTGATAATGGGGCGCCATCACATCCTGCTCGCCATACACGGTTAAAATATCCTTCAGCACAAGCCAATACTGTTGCCTCTGAAGTAGCAAAGTGTCCCTTTACTATCCAAAAAAGTTTATATGCATCTCTGTGACTCATTCGTCTGATGAGCTTATTAATGAACGTAACATCTGTTGTCCTTTTCTAATCGTAGATGAATGGATCTTTCTTGCGTAGTTCTTCTAGTTTCTTTTGTAGTTTTTTCTTTTGTTTATGTTGTGCAATTAGTTGTTTAACTAATTTATACGGGTTCCATTGAAACTTCATTGTTTACTCTCCTAATTTATTTGCTCCATTGTGAAGCAATATATGGCTGAACATTTGCTATTAAACTATAACGGACTCCATGACTTGGATCAGAATTATGTTTCATTCCATGCGTTGTAGGTATAAAGCCTTCTTGCTTGTCTCCAAACATCCATACTGTATTACCATTCTCAAAGTCTGGCACTGATTCCCATTCATTTGTTTTTGTATTTTCCATCCAGAATTCATTTTGATTTTCTCCTAGGTGCCAAGCTCCTAGTGTTTCGTCTATGTGTGGGTCACCAAATGCCTGTGTGCAAAACTCACGTTTCTCTATGTAATTTTCTTTTGTAGCTGTAGGATAACTATATTCAATAATAGATAATCTAATTATAAAGTCCATTGTTTGAAAGGCCTGTGCTGCCATTTGTGTTAGTATTGGATGCACATCATCATAAAAGTCTAACCAATACTCAAATTCTGGGATATTTAATTCATAGTCGTTATATGTCTCTCTGGATCCATGACTTATTAATAGTTTTACTCGGCGTGCATAATCGTCCCACATATTAATTGATTTATTTTCATATGGTTCTTTGAAGTAATAATCGTCACTATATCCATATACTGGTCCTTGATAGTTTATATGTGTGTTTGTATGGTGAAATCGTTCTTGTGTTATTTTTGTTTCATTACAATTATGATGCGGCTTAGTTGGACTAAATGTTCTATGATTAATAATATGATCTTGAATAAATCTACTTGGGTCAGATGTTAATAGCTTACACACATCGCTTGCTTTTTCCCATCTATCTTTATATTTTGTATTCAATAAATCCCATTCATATGTTGGTTGAGCTCCACTCAGTTGCATATCCTTGAGTTCTTGATTGCTGTATATTTTCATATTAAATTCTTTCTATTCCATGCGTCAGCTACTTTGTTTGCTAATAGATTATTGCCTGCTGTTGTAAAATGTCCTTGGTCTCCGTTGTGTAATACATTTACTAGAGTAGGATCAGTTCCTACAATTGTAAACAGTGGATCTAAATCTAAATACTCACAATGTGTATGTTCGTTGCTATAATCTACGTATTCGTGTGTTCGTATAATGTAACCTGGGATGTCATGTGCTTTTAATTTATTGTTTATGTGGCTAACACACGCTTTAGTTATGTTTAATACACTGTCATTCTTACCTATGTCGTGTATATAATCCAATGCATCAGAGCTTTCTAATCCTAGTGATTCTTGTAGTTGTGGTCTGTGTTTAATACCTTTGCTGTATATAATACTAGACTCTTGTAATTCTTTTCTTGTTAATGGTGGTCTAAATTCTGTAGCTTGTGTAGTTGTTACCCATTGTGCATCTTTGGTTAGTTGAAACTTAGGTTCAACACTCTCTTGTAATATAACTGCATCAAACTCGTTTAGTTCTATGCTTTCTAATATATCTACCCATTGTATGTAACCTACTCCAAATCCGCAATAATGAGTTATGTTTGCTGGTATATTATCTAACCATGTTTCACTGCTAGTAAGTTCTTCGTCTCCATTGGCGTGAAAGGTATAGCTACCTCTTGTGTAACTACAACCTAGTATTAATACTCTAGCCAAAACGTCTATCATTTGTTAATAAATTCTCAGTCATTAATTCTTTAATTGCCCATTGTAATTTTTGATCACTTACTTTGTCTAATACAAAATCATGTAGGAAGTATTTGTATTCGCTACCTCTCCATGATTCCTCTAATGTTCCTGCCTTATGAGCATCTTCTGAAGTAGTATAAACTCCTACCACATATCTGTGCGGTAGTTCTTCTTTGATTGGTTTAGTTGGTGTGACTTGGCGTTCCATTTGCACAATATACACTATCATTATTACTCTCCTATACTAGACTGTTCGCCAGTGACTACTTCTACTTTATACTTCTCTGTCCATCTTGATGCATCTTCTTCAGTGTCCACCATTGGCTCACCTTTTATGTTTAGACTAGTATTTAACAACATTGGACAACCTGTGGCTTCATGCCACTTGTCCAACAATTTATACAAACCAGGGTGTTGTTTTCGTGTAACGGTCTGCACTCTTGCTGTGCCATCTACATGAGTTATTGCTGGAAACGACTTTGGGTCTTTGGTTTTACCAACAAACTGCATAAATGGGCTGCTGTTTACTCCTTCTGGCATATCAAAGTAATCATGTAAACATTCTTCTTTAATAACTGGAGCAAACGGCCTAAATTCTTGTCTTTGCTTTACTGTATTTACTTGATCTTGCATATTTTGACCTCTAGGGTCAGCTAACAAGCTTCTATTACCCAATGCACGTGGACCAAACTCTGCACAACCATTGGCAACTCCAACCATTCCGCTTTCTTGTATAATCTTTAATGCACTGTTAACAGGATAGTTGCCTCTGATAGCATGTCCAAGATAAGGACTGTCAAATTCAATAAACTTTTTAGTGTGTGCTAATACACAACCCACACTACTGCCTGCATCACCTGGGTTAGGCATAATCCATACATTATTAAAGTATTTGTATGCAATGCTATTTGCTACACAATTTAATGCACAACCACCCATGATAACCAAGTTGTCTGTGTCTACTAACTTCTTTGTTTGCTTAACTAAATGTTCAAATACATATTCATATACTGCTTGTGTTCCTGCGGCAATGTCTGCATAGTCTTGTATGCTATTGAGTTCTGGTGCCCAATCTAAACAACCTCTATGAAGGTTTTTTCTAAATCTTATATTAGGACTGTGTGGATTTAATGGATAAAAGAATTCATTAAAGATCTTTTTCTTATACTTTTCTGGATCGCCTATAGCGGCCCAACCCATCAATATGTATTCATCTTCGTTGGGTTTAAGACCAATGCGTTGCGTCATAGCACTATACCATAAGCCTACACTGTGTGGATACCTCTGGCTAAACTTACGCTTTAGTTTAGTGTCTTGTCCTTCCCATACTGTGAGTGTTTCAAACTCACCAATTGAATCTACTACCAACACTGCAGCTTCTCTGTATGGACTTGTGTAATAACCTGCGGCTGCATGACTGTGATGATGTCTAGTGTTATGCCACGCTGGTGTGTGATCAAATTCTACGGGAATCTCATCACCAATGTTTGCTAAGGTATGTGGACGAACTCCAAACTGATACAACGACGAAACAGGTGATGGCTTTGTTATCGCTGTGCGATATTGTCCTGCACGTAGTTGACGTAAACGTTTAAGCCATTGTGTTTCATACCAATGCACATGCTTTGGTGGACCAAACTCTAATGCTTGATTGATTAATGTTTGATTTAAATGCTTATCATTCTTTATCCCACTGCTACGTTCTGCATGTGCGGCAAACTTCAGTTCGTCGTTGTCAAACACTGCCAATGCGGCATCATGTGCATTTGCTGTTATTCCCCATCTAATCATGTTTCCAGTTTTCCTTACCGGCTATAATATTATGCTCGTATTTAACAAGTAAATCATTATAATTATTAAAATCTGGAGCCCACATTGCAAGATATGATAATAAATAATCAGTCACTGGCCAACTATGGTGATGGCGTTCTCTATATTCAGCCATATCAAATATCACAAAGCCTTGTTTAGCAAGCACTTCACAATCCTTTAAGTATTGTCCAGTCTCCCAACGAGCGTATGCTTCTGGTGTTCCATTACCAAACGGTCCAGTTGATATTAATATGCCTTCGTCACTTATTGAATCTCGATAAGCATCCATTAATCCATTTAATGCTCCATAGCCAGATGCCGCATCATCGTTTACGTAATCTAACTTAGCACCATTTACACTTACTAAATGTTCTGCTGTTGATTGTTTGTAAGCATTCATTCCATAAAACATCGATGGTTTTTTGTTTGGCTTATAGTTATCTATTTTTAAGTAGTTAACAGCATCATCGTTTTGTTGTTTCCATACTATATCCATAAATTCCAAGCTCTCATCCTGAGCTTTTACAAAACGGTCCCAACGTGTAATAAAGAAATCTCGCCATTTTTCATTACTGTTATACACTTCAAATTTATCTTTACTGAATAATTCTACACCTAATATGTGTGAATCTTGTGAATGTTTGTGTAGCATAGCATGAGCGGCTCCGCCACCGATTCCAAGTTCACATAAACTCAGGTGTTGTTCTCTATCTACAGTCAAGTTATCTACTCTGTCCAACGCATCCTGTATAAATGGATTTAATCCACGCTCTACATTTCTCTGAAGACTTCTATCTTTTGGGTGAATTGATGCTATATGATATTTTTCTTTATAAAATCTTTTCATTTTTTAATCCTATTTTGGCTACTTTATTATTATTGACACTTACTTTTCCAATTATCCTTACCGGCTATAATGTTATGTTCATACTTTGTTAAAATCTCTTCAAATTGATTGTAGTTTTTTGCGTATATATACATGTAATTTAATCTATATTCTGTTAGTGTAGGTTCTGCTAATACTTCATATTCTTTCATATCAAACGCTATCCATCCTTCTGCAGATATAAGTTTTAAATTATCTTTTACCCAACTAGGAGTTTGATGTTTATCGTATGCTACTTTAATTCCTTGTCCAAACATGTTGCCTGAGAATATCATTCCATTGTCACTAACTTTATCTTTCCATTCTCTCATTAATGTTTCAGGTCCAGCAGGATTACCATCATCTACTATAAAATCAATAGCACCATTATTAAAGTCATAAACTTTGTCAGCTGCCTCTTGTGTATAACCATCCAATGCATACCACAACTTTAATTCATTTATATTATCTTGTAATCTTATTTGTTTGTGCAAATTATCTTCACCTTGTTGCATATCTATACAAATTTCATCAAAGTTATCTCTAATATAATTATGCACGCCGGTTGAATTATAGAATTCTCTGCCATTTTTATCAAACCATTCAATACCATAAACCACACTGTTGCGTAAAGCATTTATAAAACAAACATGACCTCCACCGCCACTGATACCTATTTCTAATACACTTAGTTTTGTTGATGTAAGGTCGTCGATTCGGTCTAAGACTTCTGCAATGAACATAGAAAACCCACGTTCTGAATTGCGGGCATTTTCTCTTCTATTTGGAGCATAGTTATATACTCTATCAATGTATGCTTGTTTATTAAATCTTTTATTCATAATCTATTTTCTACTCCGCAATCGTCTACACATACACTAAACTCTGCGCCTTCTATTTTCTTTTCTAATATATCTGTATACCATTTGTCTGTTAATATTTCTTTTAATGTTTTTGTTTTAAGATTATAATTAGGTGACTTAGCTAAGTTTGTAAACCCAGTAATAGGATCGTATTTGTGTCCACCTGGCTCCACACCATATGATGTTTGACTTGTAATACAACAAGGCCATACTGTAGCATAAGGATCTATTTGTATCTCACCTTCTGTATACCAAGGACATTGACTGTCGTGTTGGGCTTGCGACCTGGCGGTAGTAAATCCTCTAGGCTGACGTGCTGCTTTAACTTTATTCCATATAACTTCTCTTGCTTGCGTGTTGTCTACGTTGTGTAATGTAACAACATGAGTAGGATATACGATTTCTTTTATATCGCTGTAATTCTTTCTTGCTGTAAAGCCTGAGCATCCATATTCTTTTGCTAATTCTTCTGCACGATCTATTTGATCATTATTATAATCAAATATTGTCATAATCCATATACTTTCACCACCCGCATCGTTAAATGCTTGCATGTTTTTAATTATCTTATCGTAGCTTGTCTTTGCTCTATACAATGCATTAGATTCATTATCTATTCCATCAATATTAAAAATAACTTCACCGTGTCCGTCTAATGCAACAGCTAGGTCACTCCACCACTTCTCAGTTCTTACTCCACCATTACTACTAATTGAAACAAATAAGTTTGCTCGTCGAGCAAGTATGCACATTTCAATTAGGTTTGGATTCATGCATGCATCACCCCAATTGCCATTAAAGGCTATACAATTTACGTTTGTGCCTTTGATATCTTCTGTTATAAGCCTAGTGTAAACATCCATTGGAAAGTGTTCTAATTTTAAATAAGGCTGTAGTTCTAGTGTTTCAGGCACGAACCTTACACATGTTCCACAACCTGCGTTACAATGACTGGTTGGGTCTATTTGAATTGTAGTAGTATCTTCTAGCCAGTTCATTTAACTTAATCCCATAAGTTCTCGTAGTATTTTCCAAACAATTTAAATCCGTTGGTCATTCGAGTTTGATGTGCTTTCATTCCATCATGATCAATCCATTCAAAACTACCAGCCATTGAACCATTCTTCGGATCTTCTATATAGTCACCGTAAAAATCATCTTGCCAATTGTCTCGACACTTTTGTTCGAATGCCCAGATCATTTTATCCTGTATTTCATGCCACTTAGCTTCAGTTAAACTTCCAGGATAACCGTGGTTAGTGGCTTTTAGTTGCACTAGCATAGGCAAGATAATATGAGCGAGTGTGTGGTCCATACTCCAGGTGTCCCACTTGTCTATCTTAACTTTGATAGTCTGTTGAGGACTGTAACCAAACCAACTGTAAAGCCAGTTATGGTAAAACCTGTGTGTTGGGTAAGTGCCTATATTAACTTTCATGGTTTCCCCTAAGTTTGATATCCCTTTTGTTGCTATATTATACTGTTAAAAGGACTGTTTGTCAAGCTATTGCTTGCGGAATTCTAACTGTATTTATTACTAAATCCCGAGTTCGAGTCGCCACCTTGTCGTTCTATACTGCGTTCTCCGTTGATATAATCGTTTTCAAATGCTTCAGTTAGTGCTAGATAACTGTCTTGATTTATGTCGTTGATGTATGGCTGTAGTGCTTCACTGTGTTGATAAGTGTATAATCTATATAATGGTCCATTTAATTTATAATATTGATATAAAAAGATTTTATTTAAATAAAATAAATTAGCATAATTCGTTTCTGGCATCATGTATCCCAATTGGTTCTGTAGTAAATGGATTGTATGCTCCATCCATTGTGGATAACTTGTTAAGATCGATGTCATTGCACACTTATCTATGAATATCCAAGTGTCTAACATATACATGGGCGTATCTACATTGCCTGTAGCACATGTTTCTCCTACTATAGCATAGTGTGAGTCTAGTGGATAATCAAATACTCGCCCAGCATTAGTAACACAGGCCATCATAGTATCCCAACTAAATCCCAAAGGTGGAAACACATCCAGTCTTCCTTTTAAATAGTAATCATATTCTCCATGCTTTGCATTAATAGATTCTATTCCACGAACAAAGTTACGAGGCTGTATTAATTGTTTATAATACTTGATGTTTTGTTCTGCTCCCAGTTCTTCTACAATATCCTCGTATGGTTCAATAAAGAATTCTTTTATATTATATAATAATTCAATTCTATTTCTAATACCCTGTGCAGACTGTTTATCTTCATAGTTAGCAACCACAAATAGATCCACTTCTTGCTCGCCGAGCTGCTTTAATATATTATTTTGTATCCACCCACTACACTGTTCAATAGCACACTCTAATGCATGATATGTTCCCAAGCTTCTGGGTTCAAAACTAAGTGGAAATATGACAGCAAGTCTACTCATTCAAATAACTCTCGTAGTCTTCTGGTGTGCCTAGTGGTATCATACGTTCTACACCAAACGCCTTCCATGGCTTGCTTGCATTACGCATACTAATACCAACTGCTGGACATATGTATAACTCACCATTAACCAGTATTCTACGTCTAATTAGTTCAGCTAAATCTCTATACATCCAATCACTGCTACTCCAATGATATGTTCCCACTATTGGTGTGTTGCTGATAGGCACTTTACATGCTATATCTGTTAGAGTATTCAGCATATCCATACGCACATAAGTCCATGCAACATCATCTCCTGCGTTATCAAATGTTAATAAACTACCTGCAATACTATTATCTAATAGTAATTTATTATAGTCTACACTGTCATAGTCAACCATTTGATCGCAACACAACACTAGAGTTCCTGAACTTGGTCCTACATATTGTCGTGTTTTCATTAGAGTTTCTGCTTGTCCTTTGGTAGGATGTAGTAGTTTAATTACAATTGCATCAGGGAAATGGCTTTTAATATCTGATTCTAAGTTGTATTCAGCATCCATGTGAACATTAACAACAAAATATAATTGATGTTCTATTGTTAATTTTAATGAGTTTACGCTAGCCGCATACATAGGCACGCCGTTGACATCTAATACGTATTTGGGAACTGTGTAGTCTGCATCTGTAAAACGTTTGCTAATACCACACATGGGAATTATTACATTAATCATACTGCTATTTATATACCGTGTTTATTTAATTGTTCAGCTAATTCAGGATTGTAATCTTCTAGCTTTGTTCCATACATAGCATCAGTAGATTTAATTAAATCAATAAACTTCTGCCATTGTTTGGGATCATACACCCGCTTTTCTCTTATAAAATAACTGCGAACTTCAGGTGTATCGTTGGTGGATAGTATCCATTCTTCATACCAATCTGGTGCATGAGCTACACTAGTAACACCTTGACCCCAGTTTGATTTAGTTGGTATGTCGTTGGATTTATACCATTCTAGTGTTTGAGTATAAGCATTTAGATTTAATAGTGTAAATGTATTTAAAAATGTAAACCATTTAATGTTATCAAAACTGTCTCTAATCTTTAATCCATTGCGTATAATGGTTTCAAAGTCACTGCCCCATCGCTGATAATCATTGTATTTGTATATTCCATCACAACTAATTATAAAGTTTAATTCTTTTGCACTGGCCATTAACTGTTGAGTTTCTCCTTCAGGTATAACGGTAGCATTAGTATTATATAATAAACTCAGCCTACTGGGATCGGGAAACTTCTTTAAAAATGGTAAATGATTTCGACTCAACAGCGGTTCACCACCAACAAACTTAATGTATTCTACTGAATCTAAATCTAAACCTTCAAGTAAATCTGGCTCTGTAACCCAGTTTGGATGCACATATTCGCCCAGTAATAGATCACGTCGCCGTAGTTTAGTTGAATGAAAACTACTGCACATCTTACATTCTAAATTGCATGTATTATCTAAACTTATTTCAATAAACTTTGTGTGTAAATAGTCTGTGGTTAACTCTAGGTCCCCTATAGGATATGCAGCATTTGAACTTGTTCGCATTGATTCACCACTTATTCGTTCATCTTCATAACAGTCTATACACCCATCAACACGCTTGCCGTCAAGCATATTCTGTCTAATGTCACGGAAAGGTGCGGTATTCATAGCCGTTGTAATGCCTGATAGAATGCCATTATCTGGGTTAACTTGGTCCCATAGTTCATAATTGAATTTACAACACACACTTACTCCAGTGCTAGCTGCGTCACCATTACTCCTATCCAATCTGCTATGCACCCATGGAAGACTACAAAAATACTTGTTCATAACTATATTTATAAACTTAGTGTAGGGCGCTTAGAATTAAATAATGCCAATGATACTGCGACGAAGTCGCGCCTACGCCAATTTTTTACACTATAAATACACTTATGAAAATAGCAATAATCATTAGAGGACAACCACGTCAATATAGTGCAGGGTGCAGTCTATTAAGACATTTTTTAATAGATAAGTTTCCAGATATAGAGTTTAGCATACACGTATACTCATGGACAAGCTCAACACCTAGCACTGCTGGTATGTTGGGCGATAGAATGCCTTATTTTCACCGTAAAGAAACCCTATATAAACAACTAAAGGATGCATACAATCCTGTTACACTACACGTAGAACCTGATAATAATCATTATCGAGATTTAATATATCCACTAGCAGAGCGTTTACCCAAGAGTTTCTTAAGTGATGATACCTCAACACGTGCTGGATTATTATACTGGAAAACAAGTCAAATACTAGCACACTTTCGTGCTCAAAGTCAGCTGGCTACACACTGTTTAGAAAGCGGATATAAACCTGATTATATAGTAGACACACGCAGCGATACAAGTTTATTCGGCATAGAAAATAGCTTGTATAAGTTTAAAGAACATTTAAATAGTAGTCCCAATGATGTGATAGCGCCTCTACTATATAGTTGGAGTAACACGCTAGCAGCTGGTGATGATTACTTTGTTTATAGCTTGAGCACACTGTTACAACTAGCAGAACGACTGCCACATAATCGTTATAATAGTAGTTACAAGAAGGATATAAAGCTTCACAAAGCGTTAATAAAACATAATATATACAATAGTCATACACTGTATCCTCTAATGAGTTTTCGAAACTACAACATGATAACTCCAGTATCAATACTCGCTGAACTTCCACATACTAGACTGCATAGTGCAAAGCTGCATAACGTAACCAAAGATAAAGACGATGATATAAAGAGTTACTATAGTATAATGGATAAAATATTACCGGACGAAACCAATAGTAACAACGTGTGTAGTGATATATACTCACGCTTGTATAACAAACTATATAGTAGTAAAGACCCAGACAACGGTTAAACACTATATACGCTATACACACTATATAGTAAGGTTGCTCGTTCCAGTCTATATAGTAGTAGAATCATACTATATAGTAGCCAGACGAAATGGTTTTTAATTGATTCTTTTAATAAAGATTCTATTTAATTTTTCTAAAACCGTGGTTGGCATAAGGCTCGAATCTAAACCAGAAGCCCCTTAAAACCCCTATATTCTCTAAAGCAATGGTGATTCACCACGATTCTAACCATAATAACCCCTATATAGTATCATAATGAATGGTAGATCAGCCATGGTTCTTACGGTTCTAACCACTATATACTACCGTAGTTTAACCCTAGTATAGCTTGCTATATAGTGCGTATACAGTGTGATCTCTATATAGTGTAAGTGTTAGTATAGTGTTAGTTATACTGTAGCTATATAGCGTATTACTACTATAGTGTTAGTTACAGTTTATCAGATAAAGGTTACTGTTATCTCAAATAAAGGTGGGTTATCTCAGATATAGTATTGTAAACTATATGTAGCACTAACCAGGTATAATGTAATGTGTGTATACGGGTATTTCCCTATATAGTATAATGGTTTATTTCACTTTTATATCAATAATAAGTGTAAATAAAGGTTGACAATCAAGACATCTTGCCGTATAATAGTAGTATAAACAATAAAACTTTAACACTTAATAGGAGTTGTATATGAGTAGAGTTAGCGAAGTAGAAATAGATAAAGCTGTTGAATCAATCCGTCATATGACTAAAGCTGAATTGTCAATACTATCAGACGAAATCTCCCTGCGTAGGAATGCGTTAGGTCGAGAGAAGATGCGTGAAGTATCAGTGGGTGATGTAGTATCATTCGTTGGGCGAGGTGGAGCCACTGTTACAGGTAATGTAACCAAGAAGGCTATCAAGAACCTTACTATTGATACTGGTGCAGGTCGTTGGAGAGTTCCTGCTAGTATGGTTACTGTAGTAGGATCATAATGCTGAATACGACAGTAGAATTCACTAATAGTGCCGGCCGAAAGATAGTTGGTGTTGTTACCAAGGTGGAAGGTTCGTGGGTTACTGTAGTGGAAACCATGGGATCAGCTTATAAATTACCACGAGGAGCCGTCAAATTATGTGGCAATAACAGTTAATCCCCTACTATAAACCACGGTATAACCAAGACATTTCGGTTGACAAACCTTCAATAATCGTGTATAATATACTTATATTAAACAATAAAGGAGCGACATGAACACAGAACTAAAGACTTTTAAGATGGATTATATCGTTAATATCAGACCTGTAGACGCTCCGGAAGGTGCAGTAGATCAATTAGTAGTGGGTGCATACGATGAGGACCATGCTAGAAACAATATACAATCAATGTTGGACAGAGGTGTTAGAAGCCTAGAGGGTCCTGTGGAGTATATGATTGAGAGTGTAAGCACACCTGGGAGTGATGGTTATGCGGAACCTGTAGCGGAACATGGCAGGCCTACAGTATACATAGGCAGCAGCTACGTAGTATAATGTAGTCGCTGTAGAGCTACGCTAATACACTGTGCAATGCATAGTGTATACCCACGATCGTTCGCTGGACCTACTATTATGGTCGGTTTGAATGGTGTTGTCAAGGTTGATCATTATTAATTATTATTAATAATCATTTCTGGTCAAAAGAATCATCATGGTAAAAACCTCGGGGGACTGTAGATGTAGTTCAAAAGGTTGGTGGAATTTTATATGGGCGCTTGTTTTTGCTCCGTTTTTTAACCATTGTGGCGCAAAACCTTTTCTTTACTATAGGGAAACCTTAGAGCTTACTATATAGAATATCATTATGAACTGTGCTTGCACTGTGCATACAAGGGATAGGCAACCAGCATAGACCTTGTTATACAGTTATGGAAACCTTTACTACTATATAAAACCTTTTCTTTACTATATAGTTTCCTCTTACTACTATTACTACTAGTGTCGTCTGGCTATTGTGCTTACACTATAGCTATATGTGGACACACGCTAGCTGTCATGTTTACATTATACGTTAATGTAAGCACAAGTGTTTATATATCTTTATATATAGTATAGATATTTTATATATCTTTATATATATTATATGTAGATAAGTAGTAGTATGGCTAACTATCAATTCAAAGATACAGTTTATGTATACGGACATCAATGCGAACACAACTTACACAACGTAGGTTATAGTTTTAATAACATATACGAAGCATTACATGGACGAGACTTACACACTGGAATACCTATACATTCAAGTAGAAGTAGGATTAATTCAAATCAATTACGCTGGGCTACTACACAGTTTAGCAACTACGAAGGAGATAGTTATGATCTAAGTGTGCTTGACTTAGGTTGTGTATTACCACACGCTAATCCATCTACATACAGCAGCTACACTTTAGAAGAACTATATCATATTCAATTGACTGTATGGGATTGGAACGAAGTGCTGTATAAGGATACTGCTGGTGTTCAATTACATCAACCAGATGGATTCATATACTCATGCTATGCACCCTTAGAGTCGTATGTATCGCGAGTCACTTGGGCCAACAGCATACTCAAAACTTTGGCTTAAGGTTCACGGTAGCTGATAGAAAAAAATTTACTACTATAAAAATACCTTTATGCTGCTATAGGACCACCTTCTTTAACACTATGGTTAATACCTTGTAAAAAATTGGCGTAAAGCGACTATCGTCGCTGCTGGTTACTTGGGTGTTGTGTTCTAAGCCAAATCTCCTGGAACGTCTATACTCCTACTGGTGTGATCTATTCCCAATGCGCCTATAGTATATCCAGCTTTAATCCAACGCAATTGTTCTAGACTTTCCAACTGTTCTTCTGCTGTAACTTCTAGATCAGCGTAGTGTTGTAGTTCACGCCGTCTTATTCCATACAGTCCCAAATGATGATGTCCATAGTTGTATATGATGTGTCGTGTAAACCATTGTGCTACATCGCCCGAGTTGATTAACTTAACAGTGTTTGAGTCCCAACTACCACGTTTGGTTAAGCTGCTCCACAGTGTTGTTATGGCATAGTGTTGTAGATGCCATACTGTCTTTTCAATCATTTCTGGTGTTACATCACATAAATCCACTTGCACATTAACAAACTGAGTGTAAGTATCCATATAGTCTTGTGATAATAAGCCTGCACAACGTTCAGTTCCGTTGCGATATTCAGCTGTATCTATTAGCGTAGTGTATTCACTGTTAACTGCATTGGCTATGCGTTCATCGTCTGTAGTGATATACACTGGGTATCCACTGGCTCTGCACCTATCCGCTACACGTTTAACCAATGGTTGTCCATCGATTTCTACTAGTGCTTTGCCAGGAAAACGTGTGCTGTTATACCTAGCCGGTATAATGATAGCGGTTGATGTCATCTATTGTCCTTTCAAAGTCGCTTAGTTTAAGCATACAGTCACCATCGCTTGGTGCGTTGCTTGGCATAGGGTGGACTTCCATGAAGAAGGAAGTGATGCCGAGAGCACTCCCACTACGAGCCAACCCACGCACATAATTACTATTACCGCCCGAACTAGTTTGATGTCCTCCGGGCTTTTGGACACTGTGCGTAACATCGAACACGATATCAGCATCAACCCTGTTGAGCATATACATAATGCCAGTATAGTCAACAACAATATTATTATAACCAAAACTTGTTCCCCTTTCAGTTATCCATAGTTTCCCACCGTGATCGGCTTTGTTTACTATGTTGGTAGTATCCCAAGGCGCAATGAATTGGCCTTTTTTAATGTTTACAATCTTATCTGTAGCAACTGCAGCATGTATAATATCTGTTTGCCTACACAACAATGCAGGTATTTGTATTACATCAACACTATCTACCCAAGCATCTACTCCACTCCAAGCGGTTATATCATGCACACTGTGGAAGTCTGTGAGTATCTTTAGGCTGGGTATAGCTTTCTTTAGCTCTACAAAGTCATTCATAGTAGCTCGCATGCCACATCCACGTGGACTATCACCACTTGTGCGGTTTGCTTTGTCGTAGCTTGCTTTAAATATGTATTCTACGCCAGCACGTTTGCATACATCACTGCAATGTTGTGCAATGTTTAGACTAGATTCTAGGCTTTCATGCTGGCAAGGGCCTGCTATTATTCTCATGCACCCTGTGTCCTTCGTTGTATATCCTCACTTATGTGACTGCTGCTGTCACTCCAATAGTATTCAAATGCTACAGTAGGCTCTTCTACTGTAAATTGATGATACAATCCTGGTGCTACGCTGGTGCTTTCGCCTGCATGTAGGTGTGTAACATCAACTACTAAGCCCTTTGGTTGCCATACTGTTATGGTCAAGTGTCCACTTTCTACATAAAATGCATTCCATTTGTGTTCGTGAAGGTGTTCACTACAGTGATGACCGGGGTTACACTCCAGTCTATGCACTTCTAGTCTATCGTTTTGTAGTATAGTTTCTGTGGTGCCCCATACCTTACCTTGTTTCATTGTTTATTCTCTCTATAAATCCACTAACAGTGCGTCCAAGTCCAGCTGATCTAACTACAGTTGGTTCCCATCCTAGCACAAGTTTCGCTTTGGTTATATCAGGACATCGTTGTCCAGGGTCGTCAACAGCAGCCGGTTCATAACTTATTTCACTTTGGCTTGCTGTTATATGTATTATTTCGTTTACTAGTTCAAGTAATGTTATCTCATCTGGGTTTCCAATGTTTACTGGACCCTGTGCATCACTGTTGGCTAATAGTATTAGTCCACGCACTGTATCTTCTACATAACAAAAGCTGCGTGTTTGTTTTCCAGTTCCGTGTAGTGTTATAGGTTGATCAGTTAATGCTTGTGTTATAAAGTTACTTATAGCACGTCCATCGTTCAAAGCCATGCCAGGACCATACGTATTAAATATACGTGCTATATGACACCGTGTTGAGCTTAATAGACACATTGTTTCAGCAGCTCGCTTGCCTTCGTCATAGCATGCACGTGGACCCAGTGTGTTTACATTACCCCAATAGGTTTCTGTTTGTGGATGCTCCAACGGGTCTCCATATGTTTCACTAGTGCTTGCTTGTATAAAGACAGCACCTATATTTTCTGCTAGCTTCAACATGTTACGCACACCCAACAGGCTACAGTCTAATGTATACTGTGGGTCTCGTTGATAGTGTATAGGTGAGGCAGGACAAGCCAAGTTATATATCTGATCCCATTCACGTTGGTTCCAAAACATATTAGGCATTGGAAATGTTATATCGTGTGCTACAAATGTATAGTTGTCGTTGTCTTTGAATTGTTTTATTCTATCCTTGCTGCTTGTATAGAAGTTATCAACTGCATCTACTTCATGTCCAGCATCAAGTAATTGCTTTGTTAGTTCTACTCCTAATAAGCCTGCGGCTCCTGTTATTAATATTTTCATATATACCAAAGTCCTAATTGTTTTAGACTTGAGATTTTTGCAACATCGCCCAAGTATTCTTTTGTGTTATCCCAATCCTCGTATGCATACTTTCCAGTTACGTGGAAGATGCTCCAATCGTTATCCATGTTAAAGTTATGTCCTGTGGGATACTTAGCTGGGTCCAACAGTGTTATACTATCGTTGTGCTTTAGATGTGTGTTAGCAAACGCTTGACATGTGCCAGCTTCTGCATATCCATGTTTATACAAGTAATCTGTTTCGCATAGTTCTCGATTACGATCAGTTGCTCGCATACCAAACATTCCTGTGCCACAGTTGTAGTCTCTGTGTGCTTCTATGGGTTCACCTAGCCAACCATATTGCTTTACACTTTGACATATTATATCAGTAGAAGTTTCAAACAGTGCTTCTACATCAGGTCTATAGTCAACACGTGCTACACAATCTACATCTGTATAGAACCAATGCTTGCCTGCATCCATTATTTGTTGTCCAACAATGAACTTATAAACAAACACATGATGTTTTCCTTGTGGCATAAACACTGTAGGAACTTTTAAACTGCTTACCAAGTGATATGTTTGCAAGTCTAGTGCAATGTATAACACCGGAATGTCTAAACGTTTACAACTTTCAAGCCAGTTCAACACCAACGGCACCACAGGTTTGTTACCCATGCACCAGTATACTGTATCACCTTCTATTGTTTTACAATAGTCAGCTATTGAATTTAGCATCTTTATCTCCTTGATAGAACGCTTGTATGCTCGTCGAGCTTACACCGTTTTGTATTTTTGCACGTATAGGTCCTAGGCTGTTGTTTATACCAAACTGATTGTCACTTGTGCTTTGCTTAACCACAAGACTTACTATGTGTTCATAGCTGTCCATAAATTCTGTATCACCTTTTTGTATATCAATTGGTTTGCCATTTTTAATCCAATCGTTTATAATATCTTCTATAGTTGTTTCGCTGTTTACTTGTCCAATGATAAATCTATCATTGCCGGGCCTATCTAAGAAGCCTGCTTCTCTACACAAGTATACATGTCCATACGCATCAACCACAACATCTACTTGTGGAAAGCCCTTTGGTAACATTTGCTCGTCTGTTATACAATGCATAGTAGGTGCGTCTACACCTTCACGTAGTGCATTTAAGGCATAACCATAATCAATATGCACATGTTCTAAGTCTCTACTGCTCTCTACACGCTCGTCTACAATTTTAAATATACGTTTGAGTTCTTCTCTATCACCAAAGGTATCTGCTTCGTTAGGCTTTTGAAAGTTCTCTCTAAGTGTAATAAAGTCAATACTGTCTCCGCTTGTTCTATTTACTTCTTCGACTAAGTCTATTACGTCTAACAAGTCTTCTTCCATTCCAGGAAGTATTATATAATTAAATCCAAACCTTAATGTCTTGTTGTGCTTGTTTCTATATTTGAGAAAGTCTATAACGTTTTGTTTAACACGTTTGAATCCTTGTGTATGCTTTGTTACTTCTTCATATACCATTGCATTGCTTCCATACAAACTTACTCGCAACACTTCTAGGTTCCATATCTCTGGGTTATCATTTAAATACTTCTCAGTTAGCATGAAGCCATTTGTATATAAACTTAACTTAAAGCCTCTTTCGTAACCTGCTGTAACTAGTTTCATTAGATCTGGATTAGTTAATGTTTCTAATCCACCACTTAGATAAAATCTATAAGGATCATCATTGGGTGCAGTCTGTAACAAGTTAACCAAGTCAGGTGTTGTTGCACGTAGCTGCGGCTTCTTGTATGATGCATTAGTATCCATGTTGCGTCCACAAAAGTGACACCAGAACATACAACTCTGTCCTATGTGTAATCCCACACGCAATGGGTAGCCATATTCGTTGTTTACTACACGATCTACTGTGCCGCTTTGTGTTAATGGTATAATTGTATTGTTCCAATACTGTGCATTGCGTATATCGTTTACAATACAGTCTTGCACGAAGTCGCAGTTTTGCAACACAATATTAAGTTGTATAAGTTTATCTTGTGTAATGTTTAGCTTTTGCTGTATCTCTTGTTGTGTTATAAACGGATTGTGCTTATAAGATTCAATGATATCAACACTGTGTTGTAGGTATGTGTCTAGGTTGCTGTCGTATCTGTTGTCCACTAACCCATTGTCTATTAGTGCTTTGCTTATGTATACACCCACAATGTCTTTGAGGTTCTTTAGTTTGTTAAACCTAACTATGTCTAAGTGTTGTTCACGTAATGCATCTACTCCATCCAATACAATTCTATCTACCCAACGTGTAAGCTGTGCTTCATTACTGCTAGGTTTGTTTGTCATAAAGTTAATCAGTTGCTTGTCTAGTGTTTCGCCATCTGAACTAAAGTCGTAGTCAACTCCATCTATCATTAAGCGTCTATATGTTTTAGCATTGCGTTGTAGGTCTACATTAATTATTGTTTCACGCAAGTGTCCTGCATGCATACTAAACTTAACACCATTCTCAGTTTGATGTATTTTAGTTAGCTTAAAGTCTACAGTGTTTAATATAGTTCTTAATATTATTAATACATGTGATGCTAGGTCATTAAACACAGATAGCGTTTGATCACTAACAAACTTAAAGTCGTGACGGCCAACATTGTTCTCACTATGCCAGACAAAATCTACTTGACGCCTACGCATTACTGGAGCGTTTGATGTTTTAGTTCTCAGTCCACGTGCAATATTATTTACTGCATCACTGTATGCAAATTCATAACCAATCTTTAAAACACAACCTTGTAGTTCAGCTAATCTAACTAGCTCGTCATATTGTTCTAGCGTTGTTACAAATGGCTTCTCACATAAAACATTCTTTGATAGCAACAACAGTTTCTTAACAGTTTCATAATGATCGCCGGCTAGGTTGGCAACCCATACATGGTCAGCTGTAATATCTTCAATGCTACTTACTGTAGCAAGTTCGCTACGAGTATACACTTCAGTTGGTGTATTATGTTTTGCTGCTACACTTTGTATTATCTTAGCCCAGCGTCCACCACCTACTATTCCTAATTTCATTCAAACACCGCACTGCATCTACTACATAGTTCTATGTCACAACGTTGTCCATTGCGTAGAATTTCTTTGTATTCATTATACTTGGTGCTGTTCCAAATGTCAACCGGATTAGTTAACATGTCTACTTTGCCAACAGGGTTACGTTTACCAAAGTCCCATGGACACAAATACATTGTGCCGTCTACATATATAAACGCCTCGTCTTCAATTTTCTTACAAGGCAAGTTTAAACTTTCAGTTTGCTTTTCCCATGGATGGTCATACAGTTCTGTAATCTTAGCACACCCAGGTCTAATGTTATTCCAATGATCTAAAAAGTCTGCTTGTTCTTCTTGTGTGTCAGGCAAGTTAATCATACGCACTTCTATATCTAGTTGTGGGTTGTTACTTATAAACCTTTCAACGTTTGTATACACTGTGTCAAATTTAATTCCACGTGTCTCATCAAATGTTTTTTTAGTAATACCATCTACACTGAACCTAACTATGTCTACATAAGGAGCAAGGTTCAATTCCATTTTAGCTGTCATTGGTTCGCCGTTGCTGTGTATCTCTACTTTAGCTGTTGGGTCTTGCTTAATGTATCTACATATGTCAGGCATGCGTGTATCAACTAACGGATCGCCTAAGCCAAATGGTCTATACACAATGCTGTGTCCACGTGTGTCATTGATTATCTTATATATCAAATCAATATCCATATGTTCTTTGGGTGTCAGGTGGTTAGGACAGAACCAACAGGTTGCATTACAAAATGTAGTTGTTTCTATTTGGAGGTATTTGAACATATTAGTTTCTCGAATTGATCTACTGGTAACGTTGTTAACCTAATAGCAGTGTCGCTGAACTCTCCAGCTTTGCCATATAATATCTTACAAGAATCTAACTGTTTGATTATTTCTTCTGTAGGCTCAAACACAATATGATTCAGTGTTGGCAAACTATAAATTTTACAATCTTTAAAGTATTGATGTGCATAGTGTATGCCTGCTACGTTACGTTCTAAACTCTTATCTACTATGTAATGATTGTTGTGTAGATACTCTGCAAGTCTAAGTGTAATTGAACTTACACTCATGTTTGCTCTTATCTTAGTTACTTGAGATATAATATCTTTATGTCCTTGTAACAATCCAAGTCTAGCACCAGCTAGTCCCCAACTCTTGCTGTAACTAAATCCTATTAAGCAATTTGGTTGATTGATTAATGCTTGATAGTTTTCATTACAAAACGGTCTGTATGTGTTGTCAACAAAGATAGTAGTGTCTGGATATGTCTTACATATGTATTCCAAGAACCCAAACGAATATACGTAACCTGTTGGATTGTTAGGAGAACATATATAAAATACATTTGGTTTATGTTTCTTTAGATGTGCATCTATATCTTCTTCATCTTCGCCACATGTAATAATGTTATCGCATAAGTCAACCGAGTTGGATATGCTACCTCTGTATGTTGGACCAATAGTAAGGAACACACTATCTTTATCTAGTGTTGCCTCAAACGATAATCTAATAGCTTCGTCGCAACCTGCTGTAATTAACAAGTTATCTATTCCACAGTTATAATATTCAGCAAACATCTCATAGAATCTATAGTAGTCCGCATAATACATTGCACTATCTAATGGAATAAAATGTTTAATTGCTTTTTGTATATGCTCTGCAAGAACTTCATCGTGGTTCTCATTACGATCTAAATTAGTATAGCCAGCTTCGACTTTCTCTACTCTAGGTAGAAGTCCAGCCCAATGTGGTCTATCTATATTTTGTATGTTCTTTTTAATCATCGAATTGAATCTCTGCTGTTTCTTTTTCTTCTTCTGTTCGGGTATAGTAATACTTATGTTCTATATCTCTACCGTATATTGGATAATAATATATGTCTTTGTCTTTAGGAATGATTGCTTGCACTTTTTGTGCAAACTCAGTATCGTCATAGCTCATACATTTAACAGTTATCATTTCATTAGACCATAGTGGAACTAACTTAGCTAATCTGTTTAGCACTTTATCAATTGTAAATTCAACATGTAAACTAACTTCCAACATTGCTCCCATGTTCAGTAGCTCTGTGTATCTGCGTTCACCTGCTGTTCCGTTTGTGCTTATCCTTACTTCGTATCCATCACTGATTGCATGTTTTACAAATTCAGGAAGCATTGGATTGATTGTAGGTTCGCCACCTGTTATGTATAAACGTCTGTGTGGCTCTGTAGGTAGATGTGGGTGTAATAACTTTAAGCAATGTTTAAACTCATCTAGTGTTAAGTGTGGACTAAAGTTATCATGTATGCCGCCATCTGTTTGTTCAGGGCCAGGACAATAAGTGCAATCGTAATTACAACGTCTACCAATATGAAAATGAACTTCGCTCATTCTAGCTTTGCCAAATCTATCAATACCAATAATAGTATCTTCATCAGTAACAACAGGCAATGAATCTATCTGCCAAGGTTCCATATCTTTTTTATTGTAAAGCAAATCATATGCTTCTTTGTTGATTCCTTTTGCTTGGAGTATATCTGCATCACAGAAACAAGTTCCTATTCCACAAGTATCAGGAGTTTTAAATTCTAGTTTATCTAGTTTCTGCCAAGGCTCTATCTTCCAGTTGTTGTGTCTTATGTTCCCACACACTCCACTTTGAATTTCTCCCACAGGAGAAATATTAATTATACTTTTGTAAATTGGACAATACCAACCAGTGAAATCAATTTGCAAGTTTTTGAGTTCCACCATACCCATGCGTTTGTATTCCATGTTACTGGTTAATACAAGGACAGGATTCATAATATATTCTGGCTTTGCATGACTTACAGTTCCATCTAGCATAACGAATATACCGTCGTTGCCATCACCTATCCACACATTACCATTTGGATATTGTGTAACTAATTGTTCTGTTATCTTACCTTCGGTGTAATAATTAATGTTACCAGTTAGCTTGCTTACTGCATAGCCGTGTAACTTATTATCTTTGTATTCACCTGCTACAGTATTGTCAATGCCAAGTCCATGTTTATTGCCGTCACGGAACTCTGCTACTGTATCATCCAGTTCACCTGGACCAGTGTAGCCGTTCTTTAACATTGTCTTAGTAACTCTCATATTAATTAATCTCGTATGAACTTAATGCATCAGTATCTACATGTTCGAAACATCTTATACCAATTAAACTATCTGTGTATCTTCCATGTGTTAATGGATTAAAATCAAATACACGCCAGCCATCACCAATTGCTTTCCTTAACTCTCGTAAGTTTGGCTCACCGTCTTTGCAACACATCTCTTCTGTAATCACAACACCATGCTGTGGATTCATGCATTCTATTATTGTGTCTAATTGATTCCACGCTTGAGCTCCATGTGTTGCATCATGTATGCCAATGCCTATCTTACCATAGGTATTTACTAAATGATATATAGCATCTTTTGAATATGCATCATACCCTAGTTCTAAGTTTACATTTTTTATCTTTGATGCAATGCGTAAATCATCTAGCTGTTGCTGTTCTAATTCTGTATCTGGTATATGATCCAATGTAAGTTTGTCTACGCCTACTATTGTTGCTTCTGGAAATAGTTTACGCAAGAACTGTAGATGTTCTCCTTTGCCTATACCAAATTCCATTATCACTAGGTCCTTGGGTTTAAAACTATTTACATGTCTCATTACCATATCATATATTGCACAATACCTTCTAGACATTCTACGTTTAACTGATCTAGTTTCATTGAGTGTGCTGAATGCAAGATTGCTATATGTTTCAAACGTTACTGGGTCTCCGCAAATATAATTTGAAGCGTAGTTCTCTCCGCCTAGTCTTTGTTCAACACCGTATCCGTGATACCTGCCACTTATAAAATGTCCTCTGAATGTTCTAATCCAATCGCCATACATTGTTGTATCTCTATGACCGTATTGAAATTGATAAGGGCCTTGTTCTTTTAATTCAGTTGTAAGATTCTTTTCTGTTGTTCTTACAGTTCCATCTTCTAATTTTTCAATAACATCACCAACAGGGTTAAGCCACTTTGTGTTTGGTTCAAGTTCTACTATGCCTTCGTCGTTGCATATAAGAGTTTCTACATCAACAGGTTGGTTATTTAAATACCATTGCCCGGGTCCAATGTCTTCAGCTACAAAGCCGTTGACTCTTCCTATAAACTTAATACCTTCATGCACTGTTTCTAATACACCATAACCTGCTGGCTGGTTGCCTTTGAACTGTCCGTAAAATCTAGCACCGCTTGGCCAAATATGAACTCCGTATCCATCTTTTTTATTTTGATGCACTTGTCCAATATACTTCTCACCGTGATACCATTCTTTAGCTGAATAGCCTTCAACCTTATTCATATGAAAGTCACCTACTGCTTTTCCAGTAAGTGAAACATCGTAATAGCCAATACCATGTTCCCATGTTCTTTTGCCATCAACTTTTAGTTGTCCTACATAATTACGTTTAGTGTTATAATAATCTCTCATTATATATCTTTCAACATTTGATTAAACCAATCACGTCTCTTCCAATAAGCTTCTTTGTATGCAATAAGATTAGGATCACTATGCACATCAATATCTAATTCTAAGTAGTCTGCTATTCTGTCTGCTTGCTTAAACCAAAAAGGGTCTCGCACATACAACGCATCTGGATTATGTTTATATGTTTCTATTGCAGTATTGTTATCCATTTCAAATACTTTACGTTTTATTAAACTTTTAAAATCATCATGTGGAATTAATTCTGGCTCTGGTCCATTCTCAAATAAGTGATCATTAACATCCCAATGTAATAAATTTAATTGCCACATGTATTTTAATGTGCCATTATCAAATGCATCATGCATTGCTTGGTGATACTTTTCATACCAAACATCTTTCCAACTATCTAATATTTCACCATCGTCAATGCCGCCAAGTAGTTTATGATCTGTCCACCATACTTCAGAGTCTTCCTCAATCTTATGATGCGTAATTGGTTTACATGAATGTGTTACTATGTAATGGAAACAATCTTCTAAAGGATCAGCATCACAAATAATTAGTTTATCACACTCTATCTTTTGGTCTGCATGTGTTAAACACCCAAAGTAATTACTCCACAACAACATCTTGTAATCTTTTTCTAAAGGACGCATTGGTGCAATAATATCACCACGTATGTTTTCCATACGTCTATGACATTCTACATGCGGTTCAATACGATCATCATCAATAACTAATCCAGAGTATGCACCAGGAAACCCTTCCCACTTATGTTTCATAAACGGTGCTTTGTATGCCTGTGGTCCAATACCTTCCTGTTGGCAAAGCCACCAGCCTATACTATCTTGTGTTCCGTTTAATGTTCCATAAACTACAGTTATCATTTTAGTTCCTCTATCTCTTTACAGTATTGATAAAATGCATAATCATCAACTAAGTGTTTGTCTAGCATTTGTTTATCACTACTGTTTAAATCTTCGTAAGTTGTATATGTTTGTCCTATACGGTTTAATTCATTTGTTGTGCTATGTGTATGTAATATATCTTTGTTAGGTGTTAATCCATATGCAGATACAATTGTATCAAATTGTTTTACATAATCATTTTCCATAAACAATATATGATCTAACTTATTAACATTGTTAATTGCATTAATATAATCTTCTTCCATTGCTTCGTTGTCTACTTGTTTACCAAATTCAGTAACGTAACATCTAGTAGTAGCATCTGTAAATGCTTGCCACTGATAAAATACTGGAGTAGGTAACAGTCTACTTCTATTTATAAACCATGTTCTAAAGTCTATTGTTGTGTTTACATTGTGTATTGTATGCATCTCTAACTTAAAATAGTTATAAGCACTCAACATCCTTTCACACGGCTCTCTTAATATTGTAGCATACTTTACTGGTTTTGTCGACAGATAATCCCAATTAAATGTAACTCCATGACCAAATACTACCTTAGGCGGTGATGTAAATATTAATGCATCAGTTACTTCTATAGTTTCTTGTTCTGATTGTTGATAGTTATATACAAGTTCATTCTTAACTCGTTGATATGCAAAGCCTTTATTGTGCTTATAACGATCTACTAGAGTAGTGCCGCCGTTCTTTAATATATGAAATACTGCTAACGTTTCCATTTATTCACACACCTGTTATAAAATTCAATATCATGTTTTAGATCAACCAACACCATTGCTTGCAGATCACTTTGTAACTCATCAAACTCTGTATAGCCATAGCCTTGCTTACGCAAGTCGTATGCTGTTTCATTAGTCTCAGTCATGTCAGTCCATGGCTTTAAATCTATATTATATTGTTTAAGTAAATTATCAAACTCTGTAACAATATCTGTGTCTTGGAATAACACATGATCAAATGATGGCATTACTTTATTCCAAGTTAGTTCCATGTTAAACGATTCTATTTCATCTTTTTCTAATTGAAACTCAGCTACCTTGTCCTGATTTATAGCTGAGGTATCAGCTTTTACATCCCAATCAAGCACAATGTTTTGATACATTTTGTGTATAGAATAGTCTGTCTCTGCTGAAATTTTATGACCTGATTGATACAAGTAGTATTCATATTGTTTTGTTATGAGCATAGGACGTAACACATCTTTGTTTATATACCAAAGATAAAAATCAACATCAGAACTATCTGGTCTCATGTAAAACAATTGTGTCTTAAAGAAATTATACATACTCATTATACGTTTAATAGGATCACGCATACAAGTAACGTATATTATATTTTTGTTAGGAAACTTGTTTTCCCATGATCCAATTTCAGCATTGTGGCCAAATATTACTTTAGTATAATCGTTTGCATGTGGGTTTTCATCTACTGCAAGAAACTCTTTGTTGTCATGTTTGTAGCGTTCTTTAAGTGTAGTGCCTCCAGTCTTTGGTCCATGCACAAACACAATTAAATTAGTCGAGGCTGTCATCAAAGTCTCCAAATTCTAAGAACTGTTTAATCTTTCTTATCAAATAATAATCCATTGCATTGTGCTTTTGAAAGTCTGCACGAAAGCCTACATCAAGTTCATTGGTTGCATAGTAACTATTATCTTCTATGTCAACTACTGGTTGCTCTAAAAATTCAGCTAACCTATCATTGACTTTACTAATGCTATACAATGGATTCAATACTATAGTTGTGTTGGGATGCAATGAGATTGCATCCTCTGACCATATTGCATTTGTCATTAGTCCAATAAACTTAAACTGCTCTTGTGTTTCAAAACATTTGCGAACGTCAGTGTGACTATTAATGTTTAGCATTTTGCAGTATGCATTTTGTTCTAAGAAAAAATATTCTTCAAACGTTATACCTTTGGTGTTGCCATAGTTTTCTAATTCGTCAGTTACTTGTTCTGCCATCCTATCCATTGGATCTCTTAATATAAGTATGTCAGCTTCGTCTACACTTTTTGTTACGTGTAAGTTATACGCATGTGCAAACTGTTCTGATAAGTTATTAATGTGTAATATACTATGCATCATCTGGTCTCATCTTACTAAGAATTAAATCTGTGTTACAAAAGCATGCAGACTTTTTACATATGTAAGGCTGTGTAGGTAATTTAAAGTTATCAATATCTTCTAAACTGCCCAACCATTCGTGTCCACCATGCAAGTCTTTTTCTTCAGGTAAGCATGTTGCTCCACTAATTAAACCTCGTTCGTTTACAAACAGTCCGTCTATGCCTGCATAACATTTCCAACCTTTGAATTTATTATTTTGTGCAGCATACAATCCATTTGTATCTAATCTTAATTCTTCTATATACCTACCATCTGGTAATTGGTATGTTGCACTAACATCAACTGGCATCTGGTATTGATCTAATCCTACTTTTGGATTACTTGACTTACGTTTAAAGTTTAATCTATCTTCTATTTGTTCTTGTTGTTCTTTTGTATACACATGTGGTTTCTCTTTTTCAGTTAACCAGTCAGCAATGATCGGAACCTTCTCTACAAAAAAGTGTCCCATGTATGGTTGTGTTTTTAAGATTTCAAAAAAGTCAATACACTTATTAAAGTATTCTTGTTTAGGATGCATCATAACACGGACGCCTAATAATGTATGCGGCCATAGTGTATCAATAACTTTAACACAATGCGGTATGCTTGTTTTCTCACTGTGGAAACTAAAACTAACCCAACGGAAACTTTCTTTGTGCTTTTCCCAAAACTTAATACTCTTACTGCCATTTGTAGTAAGTCCAACTTGCACACCTTCTTCAACTAGCCAAGTTAGGAAGTCATCAAAGATAGGCATTGCAGTAGGCTCACCGCCAGTGAAACTAATAACTAATTGTTCACCTTCGCCTATATATTTTTGCACACGCCTGACAAACTTTTTATATGTGTCTAACTCATATGCTTTACTACTACCTTCATAATTCATAGGGTGACAGTATGCACAACTAAAATTACACTTATTGGTAATGTTCCAATTAATGTGAAAGTAGTTGTTATACTTTTGTTTAATCTCTATTAGTTTAGCATTACTCGATAACATAACCTATCACCTCGTTAAACTCTATGTCAGGAACTTTATTAAAACTTCCAATTTTAATCATGCCAGTAGTTAACATATTCCATTTGTTACGCAAGTCTTGTGCGTTTAATGTATACCCGCCCCATGCTTTTTCTAATGAGTAATTAATTTGATTAACTGTATCTTCGTGTGTTCTACTTGCTCCACACCAAAAAACTAAGTTGCCACCGTAGTATGTTTGTTGTCCTACTAAGTCTGTTCCACCAGGTGTCATTCTAATAGCTTGCATATCTATTTCATATGCTGACTTTTCTTCAATAATTAAATTATCATAGTTATATGAAATGTCAGTTGGTGCTAAGAATATCTCACCAGGGTTACGAGCAAAACTAAATCTTGCAAAGTCGTCATCTTCGAATAACTTATAATCACTTTCAAATGCAAGCTGAAACTGTTGTGAATCTAAATCTACAGATAGGTGTGAAACTACATCTCTTAATAAATTTATTTTTCTAAACATAACTACTAGTTCTTCGGTATGTTCTACTTCGCCTCTGTTGTTTAGTTCTCTGTATGCATGTATAACACACGACTGTAACGGATTAAGAATATCTTGATGTAACTTCATTGAAGCAGCAGCTGAATCATCGTTGAATAAATCAAAGTCGGTTGTCTCTAATATATGTGTGCCACGTATGTTCCATGTATCCATTAACTGTTTTAATTCATTAGCTAACTTTCGTAGCTGTGCTGATTTATCACTGTATAAATTCCATTCACACATTGTAGGCTCTTTACTGAATATATGTTGATACTCGGGTTGAAATATATCACACTTTATTACAGTGTGCTTACTTTCTTTGTTACCAAGTATTAAATCAAACTTCATACTTTTTCCATATCTCATATAAAGAAGCAAAGTCTTCTTTAAAGTCTGTGCCACGCATCTTATCCAACGAGTGTATGTATTTGTTAAGAGCAGGCCAACTTCCGCTATGGTCTTCTTCGTTCATAAAGTTTACAATATTTTTTAGTTCTTGTATTTTTGGATTGTTAGGGTGTGCATCCAACAGCGTTTGCATCTTGTTTGTTATCTCTTGTTTAAGCCCAGCTGGTAAAACTTTTGTGCATAAGTATGTTGGCCAATGTAATATACCAGGATGGAATACACCGTGATGGTCTTGTGCTCCAATCTTTTTATATTTCTTTGTCATTAGGAATTCAGCAAAGTCTGGCAGATACCAAATGTTTAATGCACTAACAGTGCATAGCACTTTGCCTACAATATTATTATGTGGTGAGTTCTCTACTTTGTCTAATGTGTCTTCTACTGTATTCCATTCAGTTGGATAACGCAACCACTTGTTTTGATCGCCGATTCCATCTATACTAATCATTAGTTCCACAAACTTAAACTTACTCCACAGTTCAATTATATCGTCTGGCATTATAGTGCCATTGGTATGGTAGCGTAGTTCTATGTGTTCTGCATGTCCGCTTTCTACACACATCTTTAAAAAACGCTTGTGGTTCTTTAGGTATAACGGTTCACCACCTGCAAATATAAAGTGACGCATAGTTGGTAGCAATGGTTCAATCTCTTCAATCCAAAATTCATCATCTTCGGCCCACTTAAATTTATTACGTTTGAAATCTTGTATCTT
>Ga0209092_10000417_pt1 | contig 41189 bp, 54 predicted proteins | sample FraStrMetagenome_FD_187446 | JGI IMG/M metagenome (GOLD analysis project Ga0209092, IMG submission 187446) | Marine eukaryotic phytoplankton communities from Arctic Ocean - Fram Strait ARC3M Metagenome (SPAdes) (version 2) | ecosystem: Environmental > Aquatic > Marine > Oceanic | place: Fram...
CCAAAGAAGTAGATACATCATATCACCATTTGTCGTGCTTGACGCCCAGGAAAAACAGGATCACGATTAAACTGCCAAACCCAGCAAGCAATAGCGCTATCCCGACCGCCCAGTTGATACAGTTGTCTATAAATTCTTGCTTTTTATATACTAACTCCTGCTGGCGTTTACGTTGCTCGCCCTCAATTTTTACTATGGCTTTCCAAGCACTTGGTCCGTAATGCCAAGAAATATGGCTTCGCAAATCCTCGCGGTATTCAGCTAATTTTTGCTTTTGCGACCATATCTCTAAGGCGTTGGCCTCGTTGTCGCTAAACATTTTATAAAGCGGCGGTTTCTGTGACTTTTTCTCCAAGAAATCCAGATCAGACGCGGCTTTAGCAAACTGCGAGACAGTTGCGGACATTTCATGGACACTTTTCCCAAAATCCACGGCTTTCTTGATGCCCTTGTACGCAGCGCTCGCGGCGGCTATGCACGTTACCGGGTCCATGTTACCGCTCCATCAGTCGATCTATTTTTTCTTCAAGGCGGTCAAACTTATTCATAATCTGCGATAGAACCTCAGAGCTGTCCGATTTCGTGACATACTCTTTGGCCATTTCTTCGCGGGTGCGGTTAAGCAAGATGCGGAGGCGATCCAGCTCTTCGCGTTGCGTCTTTAGCCACCAGCCAATCATGGCGATGACAACTCCAAACAGTATATTCAAGATTGCGTCGACTTCCATGGTTGGCTCCAAAAGGTTCCCGGCCATATTAACACGGCGACGACAGAAAAGAAATATCTCGGCAACACCTTGACCCCTGCGCTCCTTCTGTTAACACTGGGCAAACAAATGGAGGGACTACCGTGAAACATGACCTAAAACAAATCGGGCCACGCATACGCGCCGATATAGCGGAAATGCTTAAAGAGCATTGCGCAAGTCAACGCGTCAGCGCGTCACTGACAATCGAGCGACTGATCGTCGATCATCTCAAAAAGGGTGGGTATGTTGTCGAAGATTACAATCGGTATTGATCCCGGCTACCGCACCGGCGGCGTTGCGCTGCTGGGTGACGGCTTCGCAGAGGTGCACGACCTGCCGGTCTACACCGAGGGTGGCGTCGACGTGATCGCGCTGCTCGAGATCATTAACAGCGCCGGACCCGTGGAGCATATTTGGCTTGAAAAACAACAGGCCATGCCGAAGCAGGGCGTCGTGTCTGTGTTCAAGCTGGGCTTCGCCTACGGCCAGATCCTGACGACAGCCGCATTGTCTGGCCACCCGTACAGCGAAGTGCGGCCGGCCAAGTGGAAGTCGAGCATGAATTTACCAAAGGATAAGGACGCCGCTCGCCGGCAGGCGCAGCAGTGGTTCCCGGATTTGGCGCACTCTGGAAAATTGAAACGCAAGAAAGATGAGCATCGTGCAGAGAGCCTGCTGATCGCCGCGTATGGGAGGGGAGAGAGATGACCGTAAAACTTGACATGACAAACGAGGCGTATCACCTCGAGCCGTCGCTCAGCGCCAGCGGCGCTAAGAAGATCGCGCTGGGCTCGCCGGCCGAGTTCAAATACGGCGAGTTTAAGAGCAACCCGGCGTTTGATACAGGCACGGCAACGCACACGCTGGTATTCGAGCCGCAGAACGCGGATAGCGTGTGGTGCGGGCCGGAGACGCGGCGCGGGCTCGACTGGAAGCGCAAGAAGCTGGAGGCTGAAGAGGCTGGCGCCTTGCTGCTGACGGAGGGCGACTACCGTCTGGCCGCTGACATGGCGGAGGCGGTGCGCTCAAATCGTGCAGCCGCGGAGCTGCTCAGCGGCGACCTTGTGTGCGAGGCCAGTATATTCGCTAAAGATCCGTCAACAGGCGTCGAGATGCGGTGCCGCCCGGACGGTTGGCGCCGTGACATTGGCGCGCTGATAGATCTCAAGACGACTATTGCGTCTGACCCGGAGGGCTTTGCCAAGCAGTGCGCCAATCTGGGTTATCATATACAAGATATGTTTTACCGCCGGTGCATGGAAAATGCCGGGTTTGAGGTCGACCGCTTCATCTTCATAGCGGTGCAAAAGACGCGCCCACACCTTGTGGGCATATACGAATTGGACTGGGCCAGCCTCGACGAAGGGAAGGCCGCAGTCGAATACGCTCTCGAGAAATATCGCAAGGCGAGCGAGAGCAACGAGTGGGGTTACGATTTTGGGGACTTGAAAACGATCCAAATTCCGCGCTACTCATTTAAGTTCAGTCAGATTGACTGAGAAACGGCAACCATAGTCTAGGAGACAACATATGCCAATATCATTCGGATCAGGTTCAGAGGGTTCTGGGAGCTCACTATTCATACGATCAAACTTACCGCAGAACCGTTGGTGGGTTAAAACGGAGGCCGGCGACGAGAACATAGATATGTCTCGCGGCTTCGCGGTGGACATCAAGGAAGTACAATTCGGCTGGCTGCACATCGACATCGGTGTGCGTGACTGGCAGCCTTGGCCATCACCGTCCGAGCAGATCCCGCGCCCAAGCGAAGTCTACAAGCAGGGCTTTGAGGTGAAGTGCTGGCTGGTCGACGGTCGTGAGGCGTCGTTTAGTGGCAACTCGTATGGCCTCGGACAATTTATCGCCAAGCTGTATAATCAGGCAGAGCAGGCGCCTGAGTTCGCGACGCAGATCCCGATTGTGCAGGTCACAAGCTCAACGCCCATCGTGATCGGCAAGGGCACGAGCTACGACGTGGGCTTCAACATATCGAAGTGGATCAACCGCCCAGAGAACGGCGTCGAACACCCGGCGGCGGCAGAGGCACCAGCTATGGCGCCAGCACCGGCGCCAGCGCCTGCCGCAGCGCCCGCAGCCGATAACAACTTCGGCTTCTAATCAACATGGCCGCCTGCCTCGGTGGGCGGCCAAACAAAAGGGTGGGAAGATGAGCGAAAGATACTTCAGTAAAGTAGCGGAGAGCGCAGTGGCCGACGTGGCCGGTGCGATCAAGGGAAGCCGCAACGAGATTTTAAACAAGGCCGCATTCAGCATAGGCCGCCACGCGCACATGGCGCCGGCGAACCTAGACGCGGCACTCATGGAGCTGCACAGCGCGGCCAAGGCAATGGGCCTGCAAGATCACGAGATAAAAGCGACAATCGGCAGCGGCTTTAAGCGCGGAGGCGACAGCCCAAAGGAGCTGGAAAACTCCGACGCGCTGCCGTACACGCCGTCAGAGTTCGAGCGCCTTATGACGCGCTTGGCAGCCAAGGAAGTGCTGGCGAGGGACGACGAAAGCCGCGCGGACAAGATGCGTAAGGCGCGCGAGATCTGGGAGCGTGGCGTAACAATTTCGCGTGACAACGTCGACGCCGTGCGCCCGGCGCTACTCTACCTCAACTCGCGAGGTCTGAGAGCCAGTACAGCCTCGCACTCGGCGAGGTTTAGCCCGAATATATACGACGGCCCCGCGATCATGTTTCCCGCGCTCAGTCCAAGCGGAGAAGTGTGCGGCGTGCAGAGCGTGCTGCTCACACCCGAGGGCCAGAAGCGAGAGCACAACGGGATCAGCAAATACAGCCGCGGCGTGATCGCAGGCAACGTCATGCGGATCGGCGACGAGCACGAGGGCGGCGTCATCATCATGGCCGAGGGGCCAGAGGATGCGCTGAGCGTCTATCAGGCGGTCGGCGCGGAGGCGACAGTCGTCTGCACGTTTGGCAAGGCCGGCATGTCAACATACCCGGTGCCGCGTGCGTCCGACGTGACGATCTGCGCCGACCCTGACCTCGACGTTGACGCGGTGGCCGACGTGCTGCGCGGAGACGGCAGCACCGACGTGCACGTCGTGCGGTTCGATATGCTGGGCGTCGACGGCGTGAAAGACGCCAACGACTACATTCGTGAGGCTGGGGCGCAAAAATTGCGTGAGGCATTGGCGCTGGCCAAGCCGGTCGCGCAAGTGCAGGCCGAGATCGCGCAGTCAGAGCGCAGTTACCCGACGCCATACGATCCAATCGACCCGGCGAGCATACCGGCGAGGCGCTGGATCTACGGCCAGCACTACATCCGATCAAACGTGTCCGTGCTGGCGTCAGCCGGGGGCGTGGGCAAGACGTCCATGCAGATCGTGGAGGCGCTGGCAATTTGCACAGGCAGGCCGCTGCTCGGTGAGCCCGTGCACGAGCCGTGCAATGTGTGGATCATCAACCTCGAAGATCCGCTCGAGGAGCTTCAGCGCAGGGTCGCGGCGGCCATGATACACTACAACGTCACGGCAGGCGAAATCCGGGGCAAGCTATTCCTAGATGCGGGCCGCGACATGAACATCATATTCGCCAGACAGGATCGCGAGGGCATTACCGTCGACGACGCGCTGGTCGACTATCTGACGGCCAAAATTTCGGAGAACAGCATTGGGCTGGTCTCAATTGACCCGTGGGTCGCGGCGACTGGCATCAACGAGAACGATAACGTCGCTATGAACGCCGCCGTCGGGGCTGTGCGTGCCGTGTGTGACGTCACAGACTGTGCGGCGTCCCTAGTGCACCACATCCGCAAGGGCAACGGGGACGACGCCAACGTCGATAGCATACGGGGCGCCGGCTCACTACTAGGCGCAGCCCGTGCAGCGCGTGTCATAAATCGCGTATCTATGGAGGATGCGATGAAGCTGGGCGTGTCCGAGACCGAGGCGCTGGGCATATTCCGTGTCGACGACGGCAAGTCAAACATGGCGCCGCCGGCAGCGAAGGCAGTCTTCCGCCGCATGGTCGGCGTGCAGCTGCCAAACAAAGAATATGTGGGTGTGGCGACCGAATATTCTATGCCTGACCTTTTCGACGGGGTGAACGCCAAGGACGCGATGAAGGTGCAGCGTGACGTCGGGCAGGCAGCCCAGCGCGGAGAGCTTATGCGCCAGAACCCGCAGGCCAAGCAGTGGGTGGGCAACGTCGTGGCCGAGGTGCTCGGGCTGGACGCGGACAAGAAGCACGAGAAGGCCAAGGTCAACGCAATCGTCAAGAAGTGGATCGAGACCGACGTGCTGCGCATCGAGCGCGAAAAAGATCTGCGCACCGGGCGTGACGTGCCGGTGGTCGTCGTGGGTGAGTGGATTACTGGTGACGAGGTTGGGCAATGATTAAGGCGTGTGAGTGGAGAAATTGCTGCAACTTTTTTAGCGTAGGTGAGGGCCGTCGGAAAAAGTTTTGTCAGAGGCTGTGCGGTAAGAGGGCAAGTAATTTAAAGTGGTCGCATAATAATGTTGACGAGGTCAACAAGGCTCAGAGAGAGTACAAGCGCAAGATGTATAACGGCGACGAGGAATACCGCCAGAATAGGCTGGACTACAACAAGAGGCTGTATGACAGCAGAGACGACGAGGCAAAGGACAGGACACGCACGTCGACGCGGAGATACCAGCGCAGACTTAGGGCCGAGAACCTGCATTACAAAATTCGCATGACTTTGACGTCTCGAATAAAGGTAGCCGTGAAGGCGGCAACAACGGACAAGTGTTACAAGACCATGGACTTGCTGGGATGTACGATAGATCACGTCCGCCAGCACCTCGAGGCGCAGTTCGCTGAGGGCATGACGTGGGACAACCACGGCGAGTGGCACATAGACCACATCAAGCCGTGCGCCTCGTTTGACCTGACAGACGCAGATCAGCAGCGTGAGTGTTTCAATTACACGAATTTGCAGCCACTGTGGGCCAAGGACAACTTGTCTAAGGGGGCGAAGATACTGTGACAGACTTCGACGACAAGGCCGCCATGGATCTCGAAGACGACGACCTCGTGATGGCGATCTACTGGTCAGACATATTCAAAGCCTGCGCCATAGAGTTTGAGCAGGGCTTCATGCAGCCGCGCACCGTCGAGGAGCGAATGCGCGTGCAGGAGATCATCGTGGCAACCATGCAGTGCTTGGAGCACGCATTGCTGCGGCTTGATGACCAGATAACGGAGGTGAGGAGCGATGCAGATGTGTTGCATTAATACTTCCACACCTTCCACACATGGGGTGTGGGTGTGTGTGGAGAGTGTGGTAAATAAGGCCGTTTCACCTCCCACACCACCACACGCTATTGTATAGCGTGGTGGTGTGGTGGTGTGGCGTGTGTGAGATTTTAGGTGTGGTTAACATTAGGGACGAAGGGAAGTTATATCATGGCAACTAAGGTGAGTGGCAAAGCGAAGCCGAAGTACACGAAGGCGCGGAAAGACCGTGGGACGTTTGAGACTGGCACACAGAGCAAGCCGATCTCACGTCAGGTCGATGGTCAGCTGGCTCCGCTAGATCGTAAGGCGCGGGAGAAGACGCTGAAGTGGGGCGACAGTCTTCCGGGTCTCGTAAGCCCGGAGCTCGCTGGACGCTTCGAGGCGGCGTATGACGCGCTTCGGATTAAGATTGAAGAGGATGACGTCGTGGCGGTGCACCAGATCGCGACGCAGCTTATACGGGCGTGGGATGTGTTGGAGGCGGAGGCGGAGGCTAACGGGCATCAGCCGGTGGGTCGTCACGCATACTGCATCGAGATCGCCAGCGGGAACATCGTGTGCATCGCGCTGCACGACGCGGTCGGCATAAGGCGTGAACATCCAGAGTGGTTGGTGTATGATATGGTCGACGCAGCAATCGTGCTGGGGAATAACTTTAGCAGCGGGTTTATCGCGGAGACGCTGAAACAGTTTCCCGAGGCAAAGGTGACGCGGTGCATCGGTCCAGCGAACAGCACGTTTGACGTTGAGCTGGGCGACGAGATACCGTTTTAAGAGGAGAGTGTGGCATGGGTACAATTGGCAAGGCTAAGATGGCAGCGCTTGAGGCTGCCGGCGAGGACGAGATCTTCGGCATGATTGCGGCGGGCAAGAACGCGTCAGACGTGATCGCTCACTACGATGTGGGCTGGAACCTGTTTCACAAGTGGATCGCGTCCGGCGATGGCAGAGCCCAGCGCTACGACGAGGCCAAGCAGATGGCTGGTCACTACTACGCGTCGAAGGCTCAGAAGATTGCAGACGAGATACATCAACACGAGGCGAGCGTGAACAGCGCGAAGCTGGCGGTCGACGTGCTCAAGTGGAAGGCGGCTAAGGCGTCGCCTGAGTATGATACGAGGCAGCGTGACGTCGCGATCAATATCAGCGTGAACGACCTGCACGCGCAGGCAGCGCAGCTGCTCAACAGCGTAGGTGGCGACGTCATCGAGGGCGAGGCAGTCGAGGTAGAGGATGACGATTGAGCGCGAAATTGCACATCGACGCAGCGAAGCGTGCGCGTCCGCGCGTGACACGACCGCGCCGATCAGTCAAGAATGTGCCACATTTCAACATTTCGGGCGTTCAAATGTGGCAAAAGTAAGGCATAAGCGGGGCAAAATAGCTAAGTCGCTGAGTTGCAACGATAAAAGATTTAACATAATGAGGATTATGACACTTTCGCCCGATCCGGCGCCGGATCGCTGCCGAGATCTGCGATTTGACCCCCCCCTCTCAGATCTCGGGCGGGTGCAAAAGCTCATGTCCCCTTCACGCACCAAGTCAAAAATTTTTCACAATTTCACGCCACAGGAGTGTTAACACATGAACGCCCCCAGCCCCCAAGATAACCCGTTTCTGAAGTTGATGCGCCGCTACCGCGACGACCCCGTGCGCTTCTCGCAGGAGGTCATTGGTATCGAGCCCGACGAGTGGCAGGTTGAGCTGCTTGACGCGATTGCCGCCCCAGCGGTGCGCCGCGTATCCGTCAGATCTGGCCACGGCGTCGGCAAGTCCACGGGCGTCGCCATGGCGGCCATCTGGCACGTTTTGATGCGGTATCCGAGCAAGACGGTAGTCACGGCGCCCACGTCCGCGCAGCTGTTTGACGCGTGCTTCGCGGAGATGAAAAATGTGGCCAAGCGGCTGAAGCCCCCGTTCAACAATTTGCTGGAGATCAAGTCTGATCGGATTGAGCTGAAGAGCGCCCCGGAGAGCACGTTTATTTCGTGCAGGACGTCGAGGTCGGAGCAGCCGGAAGCCTTGGCTGGGGTTCACAGCGAGAACGTGCTCCTGCTGGCGGATGAGGCCAGCGGTATCCCGGAGGCCGTTTTTGAGGCTGCATCCGGCTCGATGTCGGGTCACAGCGCCACAACGGTGCTCACGGGCAACCCGACGCGTAACACTGGCTTCTTTTACGACACCCACACGCGTTTGCGGGATGACTGGTACACGATGCACGTCTCCTGCGTCGACAGCCCGCGCGTTTCCGAGGATTTCGTCACCGACATGCAGCGCCGGTACGGTGAGGATAGCCCCGCGTACCACGTCCGCGTGCTTGGAAATTTCCCGCCGTCCGAGGAGGACACGGTGATCCCGGTGGCGCTTGTCGAGCACGCGTTTAACAACGAGGTGAAGGTTCACGAGGACACGGCGGGCGTCTGGGGCTTGGACGTGGCGCGCCAGGGGGACGATAGCAGCGTCCTGTGCAAGCGCCAGGGTCCGGTGGTGCATCCGCTTACTGTGTGGCGCAACTTGGACCTGATGCAGCTCTCCGGCGCTGTGAAGGCGGAATACGATGCGGCGCCGCCATCTAAGCGGCCGATTGAGATCATCGTCGACAGCAACGGCTTTGGCGCCGGGGTGTTGGATCGCCTGCGTGAGCTGGGATTGCCGGCGCGTGGCTTGAACGTGTCTGAGCGCGCCATGGCGAAGCAAACGTATTTGAACCTGCGCGCGGAGCTGTGGTTCAAGTGCAAGGCGTGGCTCGAGAATATGGATGTGTCGCTGCCCAAGGATGACGCGCTGTATTCGGAGCTCGTGGCGCCGCGTTATATGTTTACGTCGTCTGGCAAGATACAGGTGGAGAGCAAGGACAGCATGAAAAAGCGCGGCGTGCGATCTCCCGACCGCGCCGACGCGCTTTGCTTAGCTTTGGCCAATGACCACACGACGATGGCATATGGCGTTTCGTCCAGCGGCTCGTGGGGCAAGCCGCTGAAGCGTGGTATTCGCGGGGTGGTTTAGGTGTCCCACTCGTTGAGGTTTACTTCCCGCCCCTCGGTCATAAACGGCGTTTTGCTTGGCGACACTGCCTCGAGGACGCTTGACAGATCGCGGCGCAGCTCGACCTGCTCGACGAGCATCTGGCCGTTTTCTACCCACTGCTCGAGCGTGAGGTCTTTGAGGCGCGGGTGGTCGACTTCGAGCTGGCCTAAGACTTCGTAGTCGTCGTATATGCCCCTCTTGAGGTATGAGAAGACGAAGCCGACTGTGTGCTCCCCGACCAGCACGTCGCGGTGCTTTACGCGCTCCAGCACGAGGTTTGGGCACCCGATTGCGTCGATGATCGCTTCACGCGTGACGCGCTTTGGCTTTTTAGCGCTTTTCATCATCTGAGAGTGCAGGCGCTCGTCTGCGATAAACTTGCGGACGTTTGCCTTGGCGTCCTCCATCTCGGCGGGGCTGAGGCCCAAAGCGAGCTCCTTGGCGAGTTGCAGCGCGTCCTCCGACTTCTCGTCGGTGTCGGCGGTGATCGCGAGGTACAGGCCCAGCTCGACGGCTTCCTGCGTGTTTTGTGGTGTTTCGTTGTGCATTGCGTTTCTCCCGGTTGGTGGGGAGCCGAAGCTCCCCGTGTTGCGTTAAGCCTGTCCTGACAGCATTGCATCTCGGCAATGCTCATATTGAGACTTTGGCATCTCAACCGTGTTGTAGCACATTGTGCGGTCGTAAGGCGTCCCGTCAGCTTTGTAGGTCTGCGGGTAGTCTGGGTGAGGCCATGCAAATGTAACAGAAAATTTGCCACTGTCAGTTTGACCAACGTTGTCGATGTGCAACTTGTCTTTCCGCATATGGTTTGGCGCTTCATAAATGTATGGCGCGTCTGGTTCGCCTTGATAGTTGGCTGTTGCAATGTAAGTTGTCATGTGTTGCCCTCCCTGAGCGTTAAGTTAGACTTTTGCCAGCATGGCCTTGGCGCCACGCTCTGCGGTTTTTGCGTTTGCGTAGCTGCGTGCGGCTGGGTAGTTGCACACGCGGCCGTGCTGGCTGCCATCGTCGGCGACGATCATTACATAGAACGAGCTGCCGTTTGGCGTGATCTTAGCGGTGTAGCTGCCCTTTGTGATAGTTTGGCCGATTGGGCGGCGCACAGTTTCTTCCCGAAATGTGCCGTCACCCATGTAGATCGCTCTTGTTTTTACTTGGTATTCCATGATGTATTCTCCCTTTGTTAATGTCTATATCAGTTAACCTAATGTTAACATCTACCCATTGCAACCCCTAAAATGCAAAAAACTGGCCTCCGGTAAACTTTTTTGTTATCCTGCGCCTGTTAGCGGCTACCCTCCCACCCAGCCGCTGAGCTTTCGGGCTCCCCCGCGCGCTTGGTTCTTCCCCCGAGTGCGCGGGGTTACACTGAAGGCGTGTTTGGTGTATTATCGTGGGAAGCGAAGGGCGAGGCGAGCGCATGGGCATATTAGACGACTTGGCGATGGGTTTCGGTCTCAAGGAGAAGGACCGCGACTACTACGACCGCACGGCTGCCACGATAAGCCGCGACCAAGGCTCCGACGCCGGCGACAGGTATCGCTCCAGCATTTCCGAGAGATACGCCGCGGCTCCCAACTACGGCACGGCCATTGGCCCGTCTCTGAGTGACTTCCGTCAGGTGGCTAACCCCGGCCGCGACCCCTACACCAGCGGCGGACAGCTCCGCCCCGACTTCCAGCCGGGATCTTTGGCCCAGACCTACAGCGACGCGAACCTGCCGCAGCCCGGAACATTCATGCACAAGCTGACTAATATGCCGACGCCCATGGGGATGCTCGCGCGCATTATCAGCGGATACGACGCCCCGCCGCCCCAAGGCGAGCTGCGGTCGACGTATAAACCGCAGAGGCAGCAGGCGCCGATCATCGAGCCCGTGGCGCCCATAACCACGGCGCCCGCGCGCACCGAAATGAGCTCATTCGACTTTGCGCCAGAAAACGACAACGCCCAGTTTGCGCAGACTGGCGACCCGAGGTACATGCCCGGCGGAGAGTTTGACGCGTTTATGGAGCAGGTCGGAAGCCTACCGGCCTTCGACAAGTACAGGGATGACCCGGTTCGCATGAGGGCAATTTTCGAGGAATACTTAAAGACGCAGGGAGGCAGTAACTAATGCCAGACAATGAGCTTAACTTTAAGTCTCTGCTCGACGCTATCCGACGTCAGGAAAGCAGCGTAAACCGCGACGACCCAAACGAGGTAACAAAGCCCCTGCCTCTGGTTAACCCAGAGAGCGGCGCGCGCGGCCCAATGCAGGTAGTGCCAAACGCGGCTATGGAGCCCGGATATGAAGAGTACGGCGCCAAAAGTGTATTCGACATCGCCGAAAGCATGTTTGGACAGAAATTTGATCGCAGCGAGCAGTCCGCAAAAGACTTGCTCGACATACCCGAGGTCAACCGGGCTTACGCCGAGGCGTACATGCGCGCCATGATTAAACGCTTCGACGGAGACATCGACAAGGCGGTGGGCGCCTACAACGCCGGCCCCGGCCGTATGCTTAACGCAGACGGCAAGCATTACAACTTGCCGGAAGAGACGCAAGATTACATTGGCAACGTGCGCCAGTATTACAACCAATCGACCGGCGACAACTACGGCATCACAGTTTCACCCACGCCGCGCCTGCGCCCCGGCAGCGTGAAGCCCAGAATGCGCCCGAAAGGACTTCTCGGCTAATGGCAGGTTATGAGCAATATCTCCCGCCGGGTTTACGCGGCCCACTGAAAGACTTATTTGGCATGGCCCGCGTGACGGGCGAGGGCGGCGCCGGCATCCTGCGCGCAGTCCAGCAAGATCCGCTGGCTGTCAATAAGGCAATCGGCGAGAGCATGATCGGCGGCATCCAATCCTTGGCCACCGACCCATTCGGCACCGTGCGGGGCGCCGTCAGCGACGCCGCCGGCACCGTGCAGCGCGCTATGACAAATACCGCCGCCGACTATCTGCCGGAGGGAGTGACGCTTCAAAGCGCGACGACCGATCAGCTGAAGATGGCCAACGACGCGCGTTACGCTGACCTAGCGTCAACCGCTGCAATGGCGATCCCCGGAGCTAAGGCATTGAGAACAGGCGCAAAAGCGGCAGCGTCTTCTTTGGGCGGAAGGTCTTTGGGAAATCAAGCTGCGTCTGCGTACATGATCGGTCAGAAGCTCCAAGACGTCGAAGGCTACAAAGGCGCCACTGGCAAGCCTAGTAAAGTCAAAATGCCTTCCGGGGAGAGCTATGACGCGCGCCCTGTGAGCCAGATTGAAGAGGCTGCAAAGTCTTACATGAAATCCCAGAACATGGATGTTTCTGGTTTTTCTGAGTATCCCGCCTTCAGTGAGCAGCGCGCAAGGTTGATCGCTGCTGCTTACGATATGATGGAGCACAACCCTACGGGATCTGACGTCAAGCGCGCGTATGAAGCCATGATCGACGAGACTATGGGCCAATACAAGGCACTTAAAGACGCCGGGGTTGAGTTTAAGTTTTTGAAGGAAGGCATGGACGACCCTTACGCGGCGTCTCCGGCCATGGGTTACCAAGACATCATTGAAAACGGCAAGCTGTGGGTTTTCCCAACTGACTTCGGGTTCGGCACAAACACATCCTTTGATGCGGCTGAAAACCCCTTGCTCAAAAGCGTCGGTAAGGTCGGAGATAAGAACGACGCCGTAGCTAACGACGCATTCAGAGCCGTGCACGATGCTTTCGGGCATTTTGGCTCTGGCAATCCGTTTTTTAGGCGTCAAGGCGAGGAGCGGGCTTTCCTGGAACACTCTCGGATGTACTCGCCTGCCGCCATAGGCGCAATGACGTCTGAGACCAGAGGTCAGAACAGTTGGCTTAACTCTGGGCCGTTTGGGATGTCCAATAGGACTGCAAACACTTCTGACACTGTCTTTGCCGATCAAAAGTCTGGACTTATGCCATCTTGGACTAGCGAACCGGCCGGAATGCCAGATCCAGATGAAACAAGGTCGCTTCTTAGGTACATAGAGAACCAAAGATGGCAAAAATAGCGGGTGGATTGGGACACAGGCCGACAGCAAAGCTGGCAGACCTAGAAGACGAGTTGGAGCGTAAGGCGCAACAAGATGCGCGCGAGTTTGAGAAGGCGAAAAAAGATGGACTATGAGATAAACGAAATGGCCTCCGAGCTCGAGGCTGAACTGAACCCGGACGTCATGGAGGATCAGGAGCTTCAAGGCATCGTCGGCAACGAGATCGACGACGCAATCGACTTCATCGACAACTGGGTCTCCCCGATCCGCGCCACGGCGACGCAATACTACCGCGGCGAGCCGTTTGGCGACGAGGAGGAGGGCCGCAGTCAAGTGGTCAGCATGGACGTGCGCGACACCGTGCAGGCGATCATGCCGTCTCTGATGCGGATCTTCAACGGCTCCGACCGCACTGTGGAATACGTCCCGCAGAACGCGGAGGACGTGCCGGCGGCAAAGCAGGCCACCGAGTACGCGAATTTCATCATCAACCGCGACAACCGCGGCTTCTTGGAAATGCACAGCGCATTCATGGACGCGCTAGTGCGCAAGGTCGGCATCATCAAGTGCTACTGGGAAGACAAGACCGAGTTTGACACAATCGAGTACACCGGCGTCGACGACACCGCACTAGCCGCACTCATGGCTGACCCAGCCGCCGAGGTCGACATCACCGTGAGCACGCCGGTTGGCGAGCCGCAGATCGACCCAATGAGCGGCCAGATCATCATGCCGCCCATGGCCCACGACCTGCGCGTCACCTACACCCGCCCAGACGGCCGCGTGAAGGTGGAGGCGCTGCCGCCGGAGGAGTTTCTGATCTCCCGCGAGGCGAAGTCCGTCGAGGACGCCGACTACGTCGCGCACCGCCGCATCGTCACTGTGTCTGAGCTTGTAGCTATGGGCTACGACTACGACGAGGTCTACAACCTGTCATCGACCCACGACGACATGGACACCAACGTCGAGCGCAATACGCGCAACCCCGCGCTGTCCAACGACATGAACTCGCGCCAAGATCCGGCGATGCGCAAGGTGCTATACGTCGAAAACTACATCCGCGTGGATTACGACGGCGACGGCATCGCCGAGCTGCGCAAGATATGCACCGGCGGAGACGGCAACGTCATCCTAAACAACGAGCCGTGCGCGATGGCGCCATTCGCCACGCTCTGCCCAGATCCCGAGCCTCACGACTTTTTCGGCATGAGCGTCGCCGATACCGTCATGGACATCCAGCGGATCAAGTCAGTCGTTATGCGTAACTCTCTGGACAGCTTGAGCTTGAGCATCCACCCGCGCGTCGCGGTCGTCGAGGGCATGGTAAACATGGATGACGCCCTAAACACAGAGATGGGTTCAATCGTCCGCCAGCGAGCTCCGGGCTCGATCCAGCAGCTCACCGTGCCATTTGTCGGCCAGCAGGCGTTTCCGGTGCTGCAATACATGGACGAGGTCAAGGAGGCCCGCACGGGCATCTCCAAGGCGTCCATGGGCCTAGACGCTGGCGCCTTGCAGTCCAGCACCGCAACGGCCGTGGCAGCCACTGTGAGCGCCGCACAGCAGCACATTGAGATGATTGCTAGGGTATTCGCTGAGACGGGCGTTAAGCGCCTGTACGAGCTTGTCCTGTACAACATCACCACGCACCAAGATAAGGCGCGCATGATCCGCTTGAACAACGATTTCGTCGAAATGGACCCGAGGGTCTGGAACGCCTCAATGGATGTCTCTGTTAACGTGGCTTTGGGTCGCGGGACCGACACCGAGCGCATGATGATGCTGCGCCAGATTGGCGAAATGCAGAAGGAAGCCATGTCGACCATGGGTCCGCAGAACCCGCTCACCGACATTGCCAAGCTGAGCAACACGCTCAAGGAGATGACTTCTCTGGCTGGCTTCAAGGATACGTCGCAGTTCTGGAGCGATCCGGCGAAGTTCCAGCCGCCACCGCCAGACAACAAGCCCGACATCAACGAGCAGCTGATCCAAGTTCAGATCCAGCAGATCCAGTCGGATATGCAGAAGAAGGCGGCCGAGCTGCAACTGAAGCGCGAGCAGATGATTATGGAAGACGACCGCAAGCGCGACGAGCTTGAGGCCGACATCCGCGTCAAAGCTGAAGAGCTGAAGGCGAAGTACGGCACGCAGGTCGACGTCGCCCAAATCCGGGCCGACATGGCGATCAACCGCGAAGTGATGAAGGCTCAGGCTGACATAATCACGGAGGCGACGCGTGAAGACTAAGCAGCAGGTCATCACCGACGGCAAGCAGGCGGAGCGCCTGCTCGCTGACACAGATTTGCTTCGGTTTCTTGAAGAAGCCGAGGCGGATTGCTGGACGCAGTTCAAGGCAACTGGCCCCAGTGACACCGACAGCCGCGAGGCTGTTTATATGAAGTTGCGCGGAATTGACATGGTTCGCCAGTCGCTGCGCAGCATGGCAGATAACGCTACTATTGAAATGAAGATGAAAAAGTAGCATAATGGAGAAGTAAGAGATGTCAGACAACAGCACCCCGCAAGGGACTGACCTGTACAGCGCTCAGAATGCAATCAGAAGTATGCTCGCGCCCCAAGAGGATAACGTGACGACAGATGATGCGCTTGAGGTAGAAGCCGCGCAAGTGGACGAAGCCGAAATGCCGGATGGCCAAGAGGAAGAGTATGAGGCGCAAGCTGACAACTCTCCCGTTGAGGGGTCTGAAAGCGATCTGGACGACGAAGACGACGATGACGGCGACCAATATGGAACCCTCGATCTATCCACGACCTTAGAGGTCGACGGTGAGGAGATAACCATTGAGGAGCTGCGCAGCGGACACCTTCGGCAGAAGGACTACACGCGAAAAACTCAGGAGCTCGCCGAACACCGAAAGGCTGTTGAAGCGAAGGATCAGGAGATGGATCGCGAGCGTGCTGAATATGCGCAACTACTGCCAGCACTGGCAGAGCGCATTCAACAGGAAGCGAAACAGGAGCCGGACTGGGACACTCTGTATGACACAGACCCCGTGATGGCAGCGAAGGCAGAACGCCAGTGGCGGAAGGAACAGGAGGGGCGCGTTGCGCAACTTCAGGCCGTCCAAGCTGAGCAGCAACGGATGCAACAGATTGAAGCGCAGAAGCAAGAGCAGATGCAGCAATCGTATTTGGAGCAGCAGCGTCATATCTTGCCTGACATCATACCCGAGTGGCGTGACAGCAAAGTCGCCGCCACGGAAGCAACCCAGATCCGGGACTTCCTACTCGGCGAAGGTTTCAGCGAGCAGGACGTTAGCGGGATGTCAAATGCAACGCTTGTGAAATTAGCGAGGAAAGCGATGTTATATGATCGTGGAGAAACGCGGGCAAACGAGGTTAAAGCTAAACCTAAGAAGTCGCGCACCAAGACATTGAAATCGGGTTCCAGAGCGTCACAGCCTAAACGCACCTCAGCAGCACAGGAAGCGCAGAACCGCGCACGAAAAACTGGTCGCGTCAACGACGCCGCGGCCGCAATCAAAGCCTTGCTATAGGAGCATAAACTATGACTATCATTGCAAACACCTTTACGTCTTTTGACGCCAAGGGTATCCGAGAAGAATTAGCTAATGTTATCAGTAACATAGCCCCCGAAGAGACACCCTTCACATCTAACGTCGGCTCCGAAAATGTGTCCAACACATTTTTTGAGTGGCAGGTCGATGACTTGGCTAATGTTGACGTTACGCCAGTAATTGACGGCGACGATGTTGCATCGTTCGACAGCACTACCGCCACAGTCCGCGTGGGTAACTACACTCAGATCCGTCGTCGCAGCATGATTATTGCTGACAACCTCGGCTTCCAAGATTTGGCTGGCCGCAACGACGAAGTCGCATATCAACTTGCCAAGCGCGGCAAGGAGATCAAGCGCGACTTGGAAACAATCTACACAGGCAATACAGCCCGTTCCGCCGGCTCAGCTTCATCTGGTCGCGTAACTGCTGGTTTGGGTGCGTGGGTTGCAACCAACGTCAATAAAGCTGGAGACGGTACCAACCCGACCGCGGTAGACGGTTCCGACGCCCGTAACGACGGCACGAAGCGTGACTTCACAGAACCCATGCTGAAGGATGTTATGCAGCTGGCATACAAACAAGGCGGAAATCCATCCATGTTGATGGTTGGCCCGTACAACAAAACGGTCGTGTCCGGCTTCGCTGGTATTGCGGCTCAGCGTTACCAAGCACCAACTGATGGCCCGACAACCATCATCGGTGCAGCTGACGTTTATCTGTCAGATTTTGGCGCCTTAACCGTTGTTCCTAATAGGTTTTCTCGCGAAAGAGACGCATGGTGCCTAGACACCGAGTTTGCATCAATCGCAACTCTGCGTCCGATCCAAGCAGTGGATCTTGCCAAAACAGGCGACGCCGAGAAGAAAATGCTAATCTGCGAAACCGGCCTCAAGGTATCCAACGAAAAAGCTCACGGCTTGATCGCTGACTTGAACGAAACTTAAAATTGGTGGGGCGGCTTCGGTCGCCCCATTACTCTGGAGGGCAAGATGAAAAGACTTTTTAGCCGCGACGAAGCGACAGGGATTACGAAATTTTGGCACGTCAAGGGCAATGGCGAGTATGTCATTGAGACCGTGCAGGACAGCACAAAAATTATCGAAGCAAACAAGCGCTCGTACAACGACGTGTCAGGAAAATTCGGAGAACACGCCAAGGTGGCCTCCATCCCGCTTTCCGTGTATTATGAGCTGAAGAAGCAAGGCATCGCCGACGATCCGAAGGCACTCAAGAAGTGGCTGAACCAATCGGAAAATCAGGCGTTTCGCACGCGAGAAGGTACACTGTAATGGCGATCACAACGTATGACGAGCTCAAGGCATCCATCGCCAGCTGGCTGAACCGGGACGACCTGACGGCGGTCATACCAGACTTTATCGCGTTGGCCGAGAGCAGCATTGACCGCGACTTGCGGCACTACAAGATGGTGCAGCGCGCCGACGCGACGCTCGATAGCCGCTATGTGCAAGTGCCGGAAGACTGGGTGCAGACAATGCGCTTCACAATCACGTCTGGCAACACGTTTCGCATCGAGGCCACGTCAATCGACGACTTGGCCCAGCTGCGTCAGCAGAACAACGACCAGAGCGGCCGCCCGCGCCTCTACGCCAATGTCGGACACGAGATCGAGGTGTTTCCAACGCCAGACACCGAATACCAGATGCAACTGATGTATTTCGGCAAGACCCCGGCGCTGAGCGCCACCAACTCATACAACTGGCTGTTGCAGGACGCCCCAGACGCCTACCTATACGGCGCCTTGGTGCAATCGGCCCCGTATCTAAACGATGACGCCCGGACGCAGGTGTGGGCTTCTCTCTACTCAAACGCGATACAGTCGCTCCAAAAGTCGTCTGACGAAACAAGATCCGCCGGCTCTGGCCTCCGTATGCGGACGTCTGGCTATTAATTTCACAATGGTGTACAATGCGCCGAAGATATATCTGATCGGAGAGACTAAATGTCTTTAACTAATGCTTTTGAGACCCACACGCTCAATTACTTATTGACTACGGGCAGCGTGACGCGACCAACAAATTGGTACATCGGCCTGTTTACATCTGACCCAACTGACACTGGTGCCGCTGGCACTGAAGTTGCCGGCAACGGCTACGCACGGACGGCGGTTACATTTTCAGTAACAAACGATGTCGCATCTAATACTGCTGGCGTTGAGTTCCCTGCGGCCACTGGCGGCAACTGGGGTACAATCGGGTGGATCGGGATTATGGATGCGGCTTCAAGCGGCAACATGATTATTCACTCCGCGCTCACAACCGCCAAAGCCATCAACGATGGCGATGTGTTCCGCATCCCAACTGGCGACCTTGACATCACGGCAAGCTAATGGCGCTGCGCTCCACATATAGCTCTGGGGTTTTCAACTCCGGTCTATACGGCGAGCCTGAGACAACGCAGGCTGCGGCCTCTGCATCTATCGGCGTTTCCGCAGCGTCTAGCGCTGTCACGGTCGTTAGCGCATCTGCAACCGCCGCCATAGCTGTCAGCTCCTCCCAGCCGACTGCCATCCGCGTCGCTGATGCGGCGGCAGACATTAGCCTCGGCGGGATTGCCAGCGTGTCTGCTATCACATATGAAGTCATACCCGGCTTCCGCCCCGGCTACGGCCGTAATACCTTCGGCTCCTATATTTACGGCAAGAATATCAGCATCGAGGAAGGTGCGGCTGCAACGGCTATTGGCGTCAGCGCAACGGCCTCGGCGCAAGTCACCCGGAATGTTTCGGCGGCTCCAGCTATTGCTATTACTACAACATCAAACGCGGTTATTGATGTTGTAGGGGCTGCAACCCCAACTGTTTCAATATCCACGGATATAGTGTATAACCGTGTCAGACTAATGGCGGCTGCGGATAGGTTTGACATTGTGCAAAGCGTCTCAGCCCGTTACAAGTGGCTTGAGGCAGCTGAGCCGACAACAAGCTGGACAGAGGCAGATTACTTAGAGAGGGCCGCGTAATGGCTGATGGAACTACAACAAACTATGGCTGGGTCCAGCCGGAAGTCGGCGCATCCGAGGACACTTGGGGTACAAAGCTCAACGCTAACTGGGGCGCTGTTGACACGCTTCTTGGCGGCGTTAATAACACCGAGTTTGAAATTCTTGACGGCGCAGTTATCTCAACCGCCGAGCTTAATTACTTAGATGGCGTAACATCGGCCATTCAACCGCAGCTTAATGCTGCTGCAACAACTGGGAAGGCAATCGCAATGGCGATTGTCTTCGGTTAAAGGAGAAGCCACATGGCCGCACCAAACGTAGTAAATGTCGCCACAATCACCGCCAAGTCGGCGCTGGTGGCTTTGTCTTCAACATCCGCAACCGCACTGGTCAGCAATGCTGCATCAAGTGGTAAGGTCTTCAAGGTCAACATGATCCAAGTGGCTAACGTCGATGGCGTAAACGCTTGTGATGTTACGGTTGACGTACACAGCGCAGCCTCTGGTGGCGGCACAGCATACTCGCTGGTCGCGACTGCATCGGTTGCAGGTGACTCATCCTTGATTGTTCTGGATAAAAACACAGCATTGTATCTTGAGGAAGATCGCTCAATCACAGCTACGGCTGGCACAGCAAACGACTTGGAAGTTATCGTAAGCTACGAAGAGATCAGCTAATGCGTACCATAGGCAACACACCTGTAGATGGTGAAGTACGGGCGGTTGCCAGTGGTACACTGCCCAGTGGGCAACCTGTTGTTGTGAATGCGGATGGCACTGTTAGTGTTGTTGCGGGGAGTGATGAAGGCATAGGCTCTGCGGTAGTTTTTGACTCAACTGCCGCTGTTTCAAATTCTGCCTGCGTTTTTGACAGTAGTAATAACAAAGTCATAATCGTTTACGAAAGCAATGCTGGTGGCACTGTTAAAATGGAATATGTAGTTGGAACCGTATCTGGCTCTTCTATTTCATTTGGTTCTGTTGGGGAGGTTATGAGTTCTAACAACCGACAGATAGATGCTGTATTTGATACTAATAGCAATAGGATTGTTGTTGTTTTTGGAAATGGTAATGACTCAAACCACGGTTACGCAATTGTTGGATCGTTGTCAGGAACGACAGTAACTTGGGGAAGTGCTACAGAATTTAAAAATGCAGAAGTTAGAAACCCATCAATTACATTTGATAGCAGTAACAATAAAGTTGTCATAGCTTACAGAGATCAAGGTAACTCTGGTTATGGTACATCCGTTGTAAGTACTGTATCTGGAACAAGTATTTCCTTTGGAACTGATGTAGTTTATTCATCTCGTTCTGCACAAGACTATACCACTTTATCGTTTGACACTAATGCAAACAAAGTTGTCGTGATTTACCAAGATAGTGGTGACACTAGCTATGGAAGGGCTAATGTTGGAACAGTAAGCGGCACGAGCATTTCTTGGGGAACTGTAGTTATTTTTACAAGTTCTAATACTTGGAGATGGGAATCTACTTTTGACAGTAGTAATAATAAGGTTGTTGCTGTCTACAGAGATTCTGGGGACTCTAATAAAAGTAAAGCAATTGTTGGAACAGTATCAGGGACAAGTATTTCCTTTGGAACCCCTGTTGTGTTTTCGTCTGTAGAGTCAAGGTTTGAGATAGCGTTTGATAGTAACGCTAATAAAGTTGTTATAATTAATATGACGACTTATTCATCTCCAAATGTAGGAAATGTTATTGTAGGCACTGTTTCTGGTACGGATATTTCGTTTACTACAACTCAATTTCTTACTGGAAATCCAAATGGTGAAGATGAGAATGATATTTGTTTTGACAGTAACGCTAACAAAATGGTTCTAGCTTATACGGATGGAACAAATTCTGACTATGGAACGTCTAAAGTTTTTACTGTAGCCTCCACAAACCTCACCTCTGAGAACTACATCGGAATTGCCAAGGGCGCTGCTGCTGACGGAACGTCTGCTGTTGTCCAGACGAGTTGCTCTATCAATGACGCACAGTCTGGTTTAACTGCTGGACAGGATTACTATGTTCAAACTGACGGTACGCTGGGCTTAACCGCTGCCGACCCATCTGTACTTGCTGGCACTGCCGTGTCGGCTACTAAACTCATCGTGAAAGGTTAAACTGATGAAGACCATCGTTGAAACATCCAGCGGCTTGAGCAAGTACCTTCTTGCTGATGACGTGACCATTACTGCCACTGCTGACAACATCACAGTGGGCGACCCCGCACAATTCATCATTGGCGACTTGAATAGCACGACAGTGACCGTCACTGACAACGTGACCAACGCCCCTGACGATTGGACTGGCAACAAGTATTTCTTTGACGGCACTACATGGTCATTGAACCCTGATTGGGTAGACCCGACACTCGAAGACGAGGAATAATCATATGCGCACCATTGGTACACCCAGCACACAAGCACGAAAGCTGAACGCCATTGCCAGTGGTGCGTTGCCCAATGGTGATCCTGTTGTCGTTAATGCAGATGGTACTGTTAGTGTAGTTAGTGAGACAGCTATCTCTGTAAGTCTTGGAAACTCTACCCAATTTGAAAGTTCAGATGCCTACCATATTGCATCTGCATTTGATTCAGCAGCAGGGAAAGTTGTTGTTGCGTATCGTGATGCAGGGAATAGCAATAGAGGGAAAGGCATTGTTGGAACTGTAAGTGGATCGTCAATAAGTTTTGGTTCTGAAGCAACTTTTAATACATCTGAAACAAATTGGTGTCATGTGGTGTACGATGAAAATGCTGAAAAATGTGTAATAACATTTAGAGGTACTTCTAGTTACTTAACTGGCGTTGTAGCAACAGTAAGCGGAACAAGTATTAGTTTTGGCACAGCAGTAGTAATTGCTTCTGTTGGTGGGAGTGGGCAGTCTGCCTGCTATGATTCAGTATCACAAAAAATTATTGCTACAACAGGTAATAACGCATATGTCGGCACAGTAAGCGGAACAAGTATTAGTTTTGGTTCTGCTAATAGTTTTAATTCGGGCGCAAATATTAGCGTTGCCTCTTCTTATGACAGTGCAGCACAAAAGTTAATTGTATCTTACAGAGACATAGACAACTCACACTCAGGTAGAGCTAAAGTTGGAACCGTAAGCGGCAACTCAATAAGTTTTGGTTCTTCTGTGGTGTTTGATAGTTCAGCAGTTAATTATGTTGCCTCAACCTATGACTCTTCTGCACAAAAAATTGTTATTGGTTTCTCAGATCAGGCGGGTGGCGCTGCGCCGGGTTTGGGTAAGTTAATAGTGGGCAACGTGAGCGGTACTTCTATTTCATTTGGCTCATCTATAAATATGACTGGTAATACGTCTTACATGAATGAGGTAATCTATGACCCCACCTCAAATAAAATTGTAGCCGTTACTAGCAGTACTGGTGGCACAGGGGATTATGTGGTTGCTACTGTAAGCGGCACAAGCATAACCAAAGACTCATCGTCTGCGGTGGACTCTTATGCTATAGGCTATATGGGGCTTGCAATCGACAGCACCAACAACAAAGTTGTTTTTTCGTATTCATCATATAGTGGTGGTGATGGTGGTGTTTCAAAAGTTTTTCAACCTGCGTACAATGCCACAACCCTCACCGCTGAAAACTACATCGGCCTAGCCAGCAACGGCTATCCTGACACTGCTGGGGCCACCATTGATGTGCAAGGTGCGATAAACGACAGGCAATCAGGTTTGACTGCGGGTCAAAGCTACTACGTCCAGACGGATGGCACACTAACCACAACCGCTGGAGACCCTAGTGTCTTCGCTGGCACAGCCATATCGGCAACAAAGATGATCGTGAAAGGCTAGAGCATGAGAACTATCCCAGAGTTAAAAGAGGGTACGCATAGGGTCAAGGCTTCTGGTACACTGCCGAATGGTAAGCCTGTTATCGTGAATGCTGACGGGACTGTGAGTGTTGTCGCGGAAACTTCCATCAGCCAAGCAGTCGGGTCTAACGCTGTGTTTGAGTCGGCAGCTACTACAGACACTTGTGCAGTATATGATGCTTCTTCAAATAAAGTGGTCGTTGTTTTTATAGATAGTGCTGATACTGTCACTTCCCCAAAAGGAAAAGCTGTAGTCGGAACTGTGTCGGGTACAAGCATCTCGTTTGGGGCTACTGCAACTTGGCATGCTGATAGCACAAACTTTATGGACATAGTGTATCACGCCGCTGCACAAAAAGTTGTGATTGTGTATTATGACGGTGACAATTCTGGGTACGGCACTTCTGTGGTCGGAACCGTAAGCGGGACCACAATCAGCTTTGGCTCAACGGTTATCTTCAATAGCGCAAACACAGGTTACTCACATATTTCCTATGACTCCAGTGCGGAGAAAGTAGTTGTTGCCTATAGGACAACATCTGATGTTGGAAAGGCTCAAGTGGGGACTGTGAGCGGCACAAACATTAGCTGGGGGACCGCTGCAATTTACAACGCTGGAGCTACGGGTGCAGCAATATCGTGCGCCTACGACATCAACGCTAACAAGACAGTGGTGGCGTATCAAGACAATGCAAATTCTAGTTACGGCAGTGCAGCGGTTGGCACTATCAGTGGCACTGATATAAGTTTCGGATCGGAAGTTGTTTTTGAAACAGCAACCGTAACTAATCTATCTGTAGGTTATGACTCGACTTCTCAAAAGGTAGTAATAGCTTATAGGGACCACGGAAATGCTAGCTACGGCACAGCCGTTGTGGGAACGGTTAGTGGGACAAGTATCTCTTTTGGACCCGTCAGCGTATTTAGCTCGGCAAGCACTAGGCAAGCTGATGTGACTGAAAACCCTGCGGCTGGTTTTGTAAACATTTTTTATAGGGATGCGGGAGACTCTGGCAAAGGAAAGTTTGTAACAGCTACTGTAAACGGGACATCTCTTGCGTATAGTTCTGCAACCACTTTGACTAGCGGAGATACCAACTATCAGAACGGAGCTTATGACAGTACCTCAAAGCAAATAGTTTTTGTGTACACAGATGTGGCGAGTTCAAGTCATGGTACGGCTGTTGTTGTGCGGAACGCCTACAACTCCACCAACCTCACCTCCGAGAACTACATCGGCATGTCTCAGGGCGGTTCTGTAGCAAGCGGCAGCAGCGCAACGGTAGACATCATCGGATCACTCAGCACAAACCAGTCTGGCCTCACCGCAGGGCAGCAATACTATGTCCAGACAGACGGGACGATAGGCGAGACCGCTGCCAATCCAAGTGTATTGGCGGGGACCGCAATATCTGCTACAAGTTTAGTAGTTAAAACATAAGGCGAAGCCATGCCTCTAATCCCGCTCAAACTCCCCGCTGGCCAGTACCGCAACGGCACTGAATATCAGTCTCAGGGTCGGTGGCGTGACGCAAACTTAATCCGCTGGCATGAGGGCGCCTTGCGCCCCGTGGGCGGTTGGCGTCAGCGTGGTTCTGTTGATTTGAGCGGCGTGGCGCGCACGATGGTTGCGTGGGAAGACAACTCCAACAGCCGCCGCGTTGCTTTCGGAACGCACAATAAATTGTACGCGATGAACGCCGGCAACACTATCAGCGACATTACGCCGTCCGGTTTTACTGCCGGCCGCGTGGACGCAACGGCGTTTACTGGCTACAGCGCAAGCACGTTTGGCAGCGGCGAATACGGCCTGCCGTCCGAAGACACAGGCAACATTTTGCGAGCCACCACATGGAGCTTGGAAAACTGGGGCGAGTACCTGCTAGGCTGCACCGCTGACGACGGAAAGATTTACCAGTGGACGCTCAACAGCAGCACGCCAGCGGCGGTTCTATCGAATGCGCCCACCGGCTGCTCGAGCATGATGGTAACTGAGGAGCGCTTTGTCTTTGCGCTTGGCGCTGGCGGCGATCCTCGGAAAGTTGCTTGGTCCGACCGCGAAGACAACAACACATGGACACCAGCGACAACAAACGAAGCTGGCGACATCCAAATCCAAACCAACGGCGTAATTCTCAAGGGCTTGCGCACACGCGGGCAGGCGCTGATACTGACTGACCAAGACGCCCACACAGCGACATATGCTGGCCCGCCTTTTGTGTACGGCTTCGAGCGTGTTGGCACCTCGTGCGGCCTCGTAGCCGCCAACGCCGCAGCGTCGATAGACGAGGGCGTCGTGTGGATGGGGCAGCGGTCATTTTTTGTTTACTCTGGCGGAGCTGTGCAGGATTTAAACTGTGAGGTTGCGGATTATGTGTTCAGCGACATAAACAACGACCAGAAGTCGAAAGTCCACGCCGTGGTGAATAGCCGCTTCAACGAAATATGGTGGTTCTATCCCAGCGGCGGCAGCACGGAATGCGACAGGTATGTGTGCTTCGATTACGCAGAAAAGATCTGGACTACTGGCGAAATAGATCGCACCGCCGGCGTGGACCGGGGCGTATTCCGCCAGCCTTTCTGGATCGCTGCGGACGGCGTTCTGTATGAGCAGGAGGTTGGGTTTAACTACGGCAGCCAAACTCCGTTTGCCGAAACTGGGCCGATCTCCATTGGCGTCGGCGAGCAGGTTATGGCCGTGCGCGGCATGATCCCAGACGAGAAGACGCTGGGCGACGTGAACGCCACGTTCAAGACGCGCTTCTACCCGACCGACACTGAGCGCGATTACGGCCCGTTCAACATGGCTAACCCAACAAGCCTTCGCTTTACGGGCAGGCAGATCAGGATGCGCGTCACGGGCGACGCGGCGTCTGATTGGCGCGTCGGCATCATGCGGCTTGACGCTGCTCCCGGCGGCAAAAGATGAGCCGGATGCTTCCACCGATTACTATGGACTTGAGCCAGTGGGCCGAAAACCTACGGCGCTACCTTGGGCGCGCTCTGGATCAGCTCGGCTTCAAAGAGACTTATTCCTCGGCGTCCGAAAACGGCGTCTTGTTGTGGGACAACGTAAACGGTTACCCGGTGGTCAGCAAAAATGGTGAGTGGCGTCAAGTTGTGCTGGAGGATGGCCACGGTGATTTCTTCATTAACGCAGATGTAACGGCGTCAAGCGCAAACACAGAATACAAGTTGACTTACACAGCCGAAGCCTCAAACAATGGCATTACTCTAGGTACGCCAGCAACGCGCATCGTGTTCGAAGAGGCGGGGCAGTATGTCATAGCCTTTTCCGCGCAGATTTCGTCAACATCATCAAGCACTGTCCATTTCTACTTTTGGCCTAGTGTAAACGGCACAGACATCAACAACAGCGCAATGACTACTGCCTTGCACCAAAACAACGCAACACTGGTTACTGCGCGGACGCAAGTGTTTACGGTTGCGGCCAATGATTACCTTGAAGTTAATTGGATGGTGGATAGCACCAGTGGCTTTCTTAACGCCACTGCCGCTGCGTCACCCGTGCCGAATATTCCGGCGTCAACACTGTCAATTACGAGGCTGCACGGATGACCAGTGAAAACGTCATAAAAGTCAGCTTCGAGCCGCGGCAAGATCCCAAGGTAGAAATGTTCGCAGTATTGCCGGAGAACCTTCCATCGGTGATCGACGACGCGCGACGCTTCATAGGCATGTCTACAGACCGCCAAAGCAACGTGGGCGCCGATCACATCGTCCAAGACCTTTATGACGGGATGTCCCTACTCTGGATGGTTTACGTTGACGGAACCCCAATGGCGTCCGTCGTGACCTGTATCCTGCACCACCCGCTGAGGCGGAATATGAAGATTGAGTGGATGGGCGGGGAGGATATGCACCTCTGGGCCGGCGAGGCTCTGGCCACTTTGACAAAAATAGCTAAAGAAGCTAAAATGGACGCGATTGAAACTGACGGTCGCAAGGGGTTTGCGAAATACGCAGAAGCGGCTTCCTTCCGTGAGACGCGCAGGCATTATGAGATGGAGCTGAGCCAATGAGTTCGACCAAAACGCAAGAAACCAAAATGCCTCAGTGGCAGGAAGACTTCATCCGCGAAAACATCCTGCCGCGCGGCGTTGAAATAGCTGACACGCCATACACGCCATACGAAGGCGAGATGATCGCCGGCATGACGCCGCTACAAAATCAAGCTATGGCGGGCTTCGGCAATCTCAACATGGGCGGCCAGACATACGATCAGGCGATAGGCGTGCAGCAAGGTCTCACCAGCTTTAACCCGGACGACATGGCCGCGGCTCAGCTCGGGCAGGCGCAGACAATGCAGGGCGTCGGGGCGGTAGACGCCGCGCGCGCTCCGGGGCAGATCGGCGTGAACCAACTGGCCACGACAGACTTCGACGCGTATATGTCGCCCTACACTCAGAACGTAATCAACCGCTCCCTCGAGACGCTGGGCGGCGCGCAAGAGCAGGCGCTGAACAAGCTGGGCGCGCAGGCGACTGCGGCTCGCGCCTTTGGCGGATCTCGTCAGGGCGTCGCGGAGGCTGGCACGCGCGAGGCTTACGGCAAGCAGGCGGCAGACCTTGTCGCCGGGTTGCAGGAAAAGGCATTCACGCAGGCGCTTGGCTCCGGCCAGTTCGACATTGGCAACGTGCAACAGGCCCGCGCATTGCAGTCGGGTCAGCAGATGACAGCCAACACTCTCGGACAGCAGGCGCGCGAAGCGGCAGCGGCCCGAGATCAGGCGGCACGCGCAGGCAACATGGCGGCGGCAAACCAATTTGCGCAGCAGCAGGCGCAACTCCAGCAGGCGGCAAACGCTGCCAACTACCAAGGACAGTTTCAGACTGCCGGCATACAGTCAGCGGCGGCCAACGCAATGGGCAGCCTAGCCGGCCAGCGCTTGCAGTCAGAGATGGCGGGCCTCAACGCGCAGATGGCGGCGGGCGAGCAGGCGAGAGCGCTTGAGCAGGCTCAGCTTCAATCAGATTACGCCATGTTCGAGAAAGAGCAGGCGTATCCGCTCACGCAGCTTAACGCGCTTCTGGCGGCGGGGTCTGGCGTTCCGGCGGGCCTTGGCACAACGACGACGCGCGATCCGTTTGGCGGATTGACGGGAGTTGGTAAGTTATTGGGCGGAGTGGGCGCTGTTGGTACCGGCGGCGGCTTTGGCGCTCTTTTTTAAATAAGCGGATTGGACGACAGACATGGCAAGACTATTCACGCAGGAAGACATCGACCGGATGAAGGCCATGAACAAGGACATGACCGGCGTCGAGGTGGGCTCATTAATGCTGCCTCGTGAGGTCGAGGACTTGGGGTACGGGTCAGAGACGGAAGATCCTGCGCCAGCTGTTGACGCAACAGCACCAGTCGCCGCGTCAGCGCCAGTAGTGACTGCGCCTGCCGCTGATACAGCCACAAGCGGCGCGGCAACGCTCCAGCAGCTTCTGGCACTCCAAGCGCCCACCCCGGCGCCTACATACGAAACTCTATCCAAAGACCAGCGCCGCATGTTGGCGTTTGCCGGACTGTCAGATGCAGGGGCAGCCTTGCAGGGCGGTCAGGGCGGAAACGTCAACGCCATGTTCGGCCGCTTCAACGAGCAGGCCGACATACAGCGCAAGGCTACGGCGGCGCAGGCTCAGCGGCAGATGCTGCAAGGGCTTATTGGCGGCGGCGCCGGCGCTGACCCGCAGGCACGCATCCAACAGCTTCTCAACATGGCAATGGTAAACCCGAGCATGGCGCCGGCAATCGCGTTGCAGGTTAAGCAGATACAGGATCAGATGCAGGCAACCGCGGGCGCAGTGGGCGGCGCCGGGCAAGCAGCTACTCAGCTTGAAGACGTTAATAGATTGCTTAATTTGATTGACGCTGACCCTGCACTAACCACAGGCATAATGGGTTCACTCCTTAGTTACATCCCCGGCACTGGCGCGAATATTGCTGAAGGCTTGGCCACTACCTTGAGGTCCAATCTTGCGCTTGAGGCGCTGAAGGCTTTGAAAGCAACAGGCGCCACAATGGGTGCACTTAACGAAAAAGAATTTAACGCTCTGGAAACCCAACTAACCGAGCTTGATTTATCTAAAGGGCCGGAAACGTCTAAAATAGCTCTAAAGAGAATTCAGACAAAGTATCAAAACCTCATAGCGGACGCGTTTAGAGACGCCGAGGAGCAAGCAGCCGCCGGAAACCCGGATGGGCAAAGAGCGCTTGATGGGCTAAACAGGATATTCGGAGGAAGCAAGCCCGAGTGGACCGAAAGCGCTGGTCCAGTGGTCCCGTCAGGGACGCAGCGTGAGGGCGAAACACTTGAAGAATTCAAGAAACGGATGGGCCTGTAATGACTGAACAAGAGCTGAATGACATACTCACCAAAGCGCAAGAAATGGACGCTCTGGGCACTGCCCAGGGCGATGCTGACCGCGACAGGCTCTTGCAGATTTACCAAGAGGGCGTCGAAGAAACTCAAGTAACCAGAGGCGAGGACGTCCGGGCGGCAGCAAAATCTGGTGCAATCCGCGGCGGTGCCGGCGCATTAGACTTAGCGCGCAACGTGCTAGATCTGGCCCAGGGAGGCCCAATTCCCATGCTAATGCGCCTTTCTGGCTTTGGCGCCGAGGCGTTGCAGACTGGCGAAATTCCACCTGTAGACTACAAAACTTCAGTCATGGACGCCGCTAGATCACAGTTTGGCGATACTCTGGACTACCAGCCCACAACCACCGAGGGGAAATTTGCAGGAACCGTATCAGAGTTTGCCGGCGGCGGAGCAGTTCTGCCGTTTGGCTACCCAGTTAAGACTGGCTTACAGCTTGCCGCGGCACCTGTTCGCTCAGCCTTGACCACCGTGTTCCCAGCATTGGCCAGTGAGACAGCCGGCCAAATGACTGAGGGTACAGAAATGGAGGGGCCGGCGAGATTAGCCGCAGCCCTTGGGACGCCATTAGCGACTAGCGCACTGCGCCAAGGCACGCAGAGAGCGCTGCTTGGCCCCGAGGCGCGTTTAACGCAGCCCGGAACGGCGCGCGGCGAGGCTGTGCAGACGCTTGAGGATGCTGGTGTGTCCATGACCACTGGCTTGAAGGCAGGATCTCCACGGCTCATGTCCCTCGAAGGCAGCGTGGAAGTGCCGCTGGAAACAAAGAAAACCTTGACCACCGCAACCATGCGGACAATGGGGTCAGACAGCGAGCTGGCAACCCCGGCGGCGATGCGTGACGTAAAAAGTCGCCTCGGCAAAGTGTTTGATCGAGCTGACAATGTTGTGGACGACGTGCCAAACACGGAAACCGCAATAAAAGCCAACAGCATCATCGAGGAGCATATGGGCTCTTCGGCGACTGGGGACATCCCGCCGTTTCTCGTTGACATAAACGACGAGTTTTTAAATGCAGCGGCAGGCAGCAAAACAATATCCAACAAAAAACTGCAAAATATGCGCTCCCGCCTTCGCAAGGTAATGAACGGCACTAACGATCCGCTGATTTACGAAAGCGCGTTTAAGATGAACGGCGTGGTTGACGACTTTATGATTGAGAGTGTCCGGCGCACGCAACCAAAGCTGGTCCCGGAGCTTATGGAGGCCAGAGAGCAATATAGAAACTATCTGACCACTATGCGCGCACTAAAGACGCGCGGGTCTGACAGCGCTGGAGGTTATATCTCCCCGGCAATGCTCTCCGGCGCCCTGCGCAGCCGCGAGGGCGACCGCTACATTCTTGGCACGGGATCTGAGCTCGCCAATCTTGGGCGCGCAGCGGAGGAGGTCGTTAGCTCCATGCCAGCCGTGCAGGCGGGTGGGCGTCGAAGCATCGCGGGCGGAGGCGGTATTCTTGGCGCGGGCGGCGGAGCATATGCAGCGACGCAGATGGGTATGGACCCTGTGCCAGCCATGATGATTGGCGGCGCAGCCGGTGCAGCGATCCCCGCGGCTGGACGGAAGGCGATAACCTCTGAGCCTATGCAGAGCCTGCTCATGCCAACACAAGACAGCGTGACAACGCAAATGTTGTTGGATGCTCTGCGGTCGGGGGCACGCCAATCAGGCGGACTGCTCAGCATACCCCGCTAAACGCTACTTCTTGGCAGCTTTTTTAGGCGCAGTCTTAGCGGGCTGCGCCTTCAACGTGTCCGCCGCCAGCTGGTGCAGTTGAGCCGACTGCTCCTGTATGATCGTGGCCGCCTGTTCGCAGAATTTGAACAGCGCCATGATGTTTGTCACGCGGTGCGGATTGTTGAGATTGCGCACCAGTTCTTTCGTTTGGTCGTCGAGCATGTGATCCTCCATGAATGTCACCCTGGCACCCTATAACATTTTTTTCGCTTTGTGAACATTTTGTGCTTGCAGGGGGTGCGTGTTACCTATATGTTAACAATATAGACAGAAATAAGGGAGACACGGACATGACCAATTCAAACTTCACATACAACGACGGTGGCCGCGCCGCCTCTGGCCGCAAAGGCACCGCTGGCGACTGCGGTGTCCGCGCAATGGCAATTGCGCTGGGTCTCGATTACGACGCCTGCTACAAGGAGCTGGCCCAAGCCAACAAGGATAACGGTCGCGCCAAGTCAGTGCGCTCCGGCATTATGAAAGATGTCTACGCCGCTGTGCTTAACAGATACGGCTGGGCCTGGCATTCAGCGCCAAAGTTTGACGGGCGCAAGGCGCGTTGCTCTGATATGCCCGCCGGCACAGTCATCGCCCGCCAGTCTCGCCATTTCGTTGCTGTGATGAACGGTGAGCCGCAAGACATCTTCGACAGCTCGGAGAAGATGGTCTACGGCTACTGGGCCAAGGCTTAACGCAACACGGGGAGCTGCGGCTCCCCACAACCGGGAGAGCATAACATGACGCCAACGAAACAAGACTGGGCGATCCTCGCCATCTGGACGTCGCTCTGCGGGCTGTTGATCGCCTGCACAGTAACCGCTAATATTTCAGACGAAACAATGCGCCCACAGGCGCGACCAACACACTGGGAGACCACGCATGGCTAACAACTACTCACGCTCCGACATCCTCGACATGGCGAGCGAATGTATTACGAGAGATCGCGCCGCGACGCACGGCGACATGGAGGAAAACTTCTCGACGATTGCGGCGTACTGGAGCATCCACTTGGGAATTGAAATAACCGCCGCAGATTGCGCGATCATGTGCGCGCAGATAAAAATTGCTCGCCTTAAAAGTAACGCCGCCCATGCAGACAACTGGGTGGATCTGGTCGGATACGCTGCCTGCGGCGGTGAGCTGGTCGCTGAGCGCCCGGAGGGCTCGACATGAGCGAAGTATGGGCAGCCATCTTACCGAGGCTGGTAGCGTGTCCTGAGTGCCACGGAGAAGGCACCGTGGAGGAGGGGCGCGCATACCCGCACAACGCCGGCCGCGACATCGGCGAAATCATCATGGAGACCGTATCGTGTCCAGAGTGTGGAGGCATGGGAGAGATCCCGCCGCCCGAGGAAGAGGAAGAGGAGGAAGACGAATGAAGTATGACCCGGAGGCGCTGACGCGTCACGTCATCGACTGCGCGGAGCAGGGGATGTCTCAGGCGGATGTCGCAGACTTGCTGCGCGTATCCCGCTCAACGATCCACCGAATTTGCACAACAATGAATATAACACTGGAAAGGAAGAAGCGTGAATACGGACCAAACTCAGATCATTATAAGCCGGCTGGAGCGGATCAACAGCATCATGCTGGCGGAGCAGAAGACGGCGATGCGGCCAAACTTGAAGCAGCGGCTGGAAGAGCAGCAGGCATTGCTAGACGCACTAAGGCGCGCGACCAACGTGACGCCGCAGAGCGTTTGAAATCTAAGCTGGAGGGCGTCACAGATAAGCATGAGCGGTACGAGATCACATACGCCCACTGCATCTGGGAATACGAGCAGTCTATGTATCGGGAAGGCAGGCGCGACCCTCTGCCATCCGGGCCGCGCAGGCCGACGACAGTGGCGCCGTCAATGAAGATTGCAGCTGAGAAGCTGAAGCAGCACAGTATTGACCAAGGCAACCGCCTGTTTGCTTTGCTGCCTTACGACCAGCGCGTGACGGCCTCACAGGCGGCGGAGATACTAGGTGACAGCATTCCGCGCACGTCAAGCTATCTCAAGAAAATGTGGCAGGCGGATAAGATTTACCGCGTCCGAGACTTGGTCGAGGTGGAGGGATGCACTAAACTTCAGTGGCGCTGGGTTTTTAGTAAGCAACCCATTAAGGCGATCAATAACTGCTTTGAGGATGACGAGTAATGGAAGAAAAGGAAGTAGAGCGCATGATAAATGCAGCCGGGTTCATTGGGGCGGTCGTCGGCTTCTTCAGCGGCGCTGTATTGATGGCGCTGGCTTTTACTATATTCTAGTAATGGTGTGGGTGGCCGTGAATGTTGGCACATTTAGCAGCAGCGAAACCAAAAAATAGTTGCGATGAAAGCCACCCACTCAGACTTTCTAATCAAACCCAAGCCGACCCGCAAGCGATTATTTAAAGCTGCCAAGTGTTTCTTGCATCGAATGCGTTTCGTCCATAAATTCTTCTGCCGTAATATATGTTGTGACGGCGGTCAGATCATCGCCCCGGCGGAAAACTACAGCGCCCAAATTTATAGAAACAAACGCAAAAATATCCGACACACCGACATTTTTTTTGGGTGTGTAGAATGCGTAACTTCGGCTTTTTTTATACGTCTTGCTGGCGGTTTTGACTTGCAAGGTTAGAGTGCGTGTATCCATTTGTATATACGCATCGTGATCTGCAATCTGGCACAGAGTGCAATAATATCCAGCCAGCGATAAGTAGGCGAGAGCTAAATGCTCTCCCGCCCTTCCTACCGCCGCACTGGCTTTTTGGTCTTGCTTGGCCACTTAGCTAACTTAGCTAAACTAGACAATCAGCTCGAAATGTGGGCCGTCAATAAATGGCCGCTTCCCCTGACCCCGTCGAAGGTCGACGTAGCTGTTGTATGCCTCCTCCATAGTGCCGTTCCAGCTCGATATATTAAATGGGTAGGCGTGGCCCTCCACGGCCCAAGACGCGCCCCAGCAAACTGCGACGCCAGCGTCTTGCGCGCCTCGCTTCATGGCGTCCGCAATTTCGTCGTACAGAGAGATCTCCCAAGACGCCCTAGAGCCGACGTAGGCCATGAGGTCGACTGCGAGCCCCTCGATGTGTTTGCTCTTCATCGTCTTGGAGGCGCCCTTCTTAACGAGCTCCCGCTGCTCTCCTATGGTGCGCAGTCCGCATATGACACCGAAGTCCACCTTAGTGTGACCTATGGCAGACTGCACGACCGAAACCAGTCTCTCGTCTACGCCCTCGAGGCGCTCGAGGCTGCGGCTTGATAGCTTAAAGGTCATTATGACTTCCCCTTCTTCTTAGCTGGCTTCTTAGCCGTCTTGGCAGCCTTTTTAAATGCACTGGCCGTTGGCGCTCCCTTTGTGCCGGGCTTGCGCATTTTCTCTTTACTTCCGGCCTTGATGCGCGCGCGCTTTTTAGCAATGTTTTTGTAAAGTGACATACCGGCACTCCTTACGCCATTTTGATTTTTACGCTCTTCTTGCACGCGCCGGCGGCGGTGCACAATGATTTAGAATTGCAGGTTGGGCAGGTCTTGAAGCCTGACTTGTTACCGTATTTCATGTTATGACCTTTTCGATTTGGTGCCGGCACATTTCCAGCGTTTGCGTGATAGATTGAGCGGGCTGTTAGGATCTTTCGCCGCCTTCGGAAACTTCTTCTTCTGTGCTGCGGATCGTGCGCAGTATGCGTCACCCTTCTTGGTGCCGGCCTTGACGCGTGGACCGCCACCCTTCGCCTTACCAGCTTGGCCGTAGCTTACCTTCTTGCCGGACGCCGTGACCTTGACGCGGGCTTTGCCCTTCGCGGGTGTAGATTTGCTCATGCGCCCTCTCCTACCTTGAAACAATACGGCTTGACTAAAAAGCCCTTGTCAGCCAGTTCCATTGCAAAGTTCATCACGTCGGCCTGACACTCGGCTTCGCTATACCATATATTATTTGAGTTTGCGATCACCGTGCAAGACTTCGCGTTTAACGTCTGGCATATCAGGATGGACGCGAGAAACATTTACTTCTTGCCTCCGAAAAACTTAGTCGCTGATCTTGTCGCAAATGAAGCGCTCACGATAACTCCAAGAGTATATTGATAGTAGCTTGGCATCGTTTCGAGAGAGGCAAATCCGTCAGCCACAATCTGGCGCCCCCACTCTCCGCAAAACGCGAGTATTAGCGGGATCGAAAATAATATTGTAAGCCACTCATCTTTAAGGGAATTTTGAGTTCCCCGCGCCATGATCTTTTCCCAGTCCGCCTCCGACGTTGCGGCGGACTTCATAACCGCCGCCTTGGCTTCAGCCTCGACTAACTTGAGGTTTGCGGTAGCTGCTTGCGCGGTGGCCTTGCCCTTCAGCCATCCGCCAGCAAGCTCAGCGATTGGGCCTATCAATGCTTGTATCATTTCTTAGCCCCCATTGCGCTAAACCCGAAAAACGCTGCAACAAGGCCAGATATGGCTATGAAATATGTTGGGGCGATTGTAGCTAAAAGCTGCCCTGTTGTGTCATATCCCCATACGTCCGCTGCAACTATGCCAAGAGGGTAGATCAGTAAGCCAATGAGGGCAAACCACGTCATGCGCAGCTGAGCATCACGTTTGTGGTCGGCGTCTTCCATGCGCAAGCGACGGTCTTCTAGCATTAGCTCCCGCTCATCTAGGTCAATCTTGCCGTTTCCATTAAGGTCATATTCTGTCATTTCGCGTCTCCTGTGATCCTAAAGCATTGCAGATATTCATTGTTTTTCGTTACTAAAACCGACGCCTTGCTCAACGCATCAAAACACTCTTTCTCGCTGCCATACTGGCCCACCTCAAAGTGTATGACCTGCGCGCTAAGTTGGAACCAAAGTAATAAGTACATCAAAACTTCCCATGCTTTAGGCCCAAGAAATACAGAACAACAATCAGCGCGCCAAACCCGCAGAACACCAGAACTATGCCGACTGCCCAACTAATGCAGTTGTCAATAAATTCTTGCTTTTTATATACTAGCTCTTGCTGGCGCTTGCGTTGTTGGCCCTCGATTTTTACGATGGCTTCCCATGCCGATGGGCCATAATGCCATGAAATATGGCTGCGTATGTCTTCACGGTACTCGGCAAGTTGTTGTTTTTTCGACCATATTTCCAAAGCGTTGGCCTCATTGTCGCTAAACATTTTATACAGCGGAGGCTTCTGCGACTTCTTTTCCAAGAAATCCAGATCAGACGCGGCTTTAGCAAACTGCGAGACAGTTGCGGACATTTCATGGACACTTTTCCCAAAATCCACCGCCTTCTTGATACCTTTATAGGCTGCTGACGCCGCGGCTATGCAAGTGACCGGGTCCATATCACCGCTCCATCAACCGATCTATTTTTTCTTCAAGGCGGTCAAACTTATTCATAATCTGCGATAGAACCTCAGAGCTGTCCGATTTCGTGACATACTCTTTGGCCATTTCTTCGCGGGTGCGGTTAAGCAAGATGCGGAGGCGATCCAGCTCTTCGCGTTGCGTCTTTAGCCACCAGCCAATCATGGCGATGACAACTCCAAACAGTATATTCAAGATTGCGTCGACTTCCATGGTTGGCTCCAAAAGGTTCCCGGCCATATTAACACGGCGACGACAGAAAAGAAATATCTCGGCAACACCTTGACCCCTGCGCTCCTTCTGTTAACACTGGGCAAACAAATGGAGGGACTACCGTGAAACATGACCTAAAACAAATCGGGCCACGCATACGCGCCGATATAGCGGAAATGCTTAAAGAGCATTGCGCAAGTCAACGCGTCAGCGCGTCACTGACAATCGAGCGACTGATCGTCGATCATCTCAAAAAGGGTGGGTATGTTGTCGAAGATTACAATCGGTATTGATCCCGGCTACCGCACCGGCGGCGTTGCGCTGCTGGGTGACGGCTTCGCAGAGGTGCACGACCTGCCGGTCTACACCGAGGGTGGCGTCGACGTGATCGCGCTGCTCGAGATCATTAACAGCGCCGGACCCGTGGAGCATATTTGGCTTGAAAAACAACAGGCCATGCCGAAGCAGGGCGTCGTGTCTGTGTTCAAGCTGGGCTTCGCCTACGGCCAGATCCTGACGACAGCCGCATTGTCTGGCCACCCGTACAGCGAAGTGCGGCCGGCCAAGTGGAAGTCGAGCATGAATTTACCAAAGGATAAGGACGCCGCTCGCCGGCAGGCGCAGCAGTGGTTCCCGGATTTGGCGCACTCTGGAAAATTGAAACGCAAGAAAGATGAGCATCGTGCAGAGAGCCTGCTGATCGCCGCGTATGGGAGGGGAGAGAGATGACCGTAAAACTTGACATGACAAACGAGGCGTATCACCTCGAGCCGTCGCTCAGCGCCAGCGGCGCTAAGAAGATCGCGCTGGGCTCGCCGGCCGAGTTCAAATACGGCGAGTTTAAGAGCAACCCGGCGTTTGATACAGGCACGGCAACGCACACGCTGGTATTCGAGCCGCAGAACGCGGATAGCGTGTGGTGCGGGCCGGAGACGCGGCGCGGGCTCGACTGGAAGCGCAAGAAGCTGGAGGCTGAAGAGGCTGGCGCCTTGCTGCTGACGGAGGGCGACTACCGTCTGGCCGCTGACATGGCGGAGGCGGTGCGCTCAAATCGTGCAGCCGCGGAGCTGCTCAGCGGCGACCTTGTGTGCGAGGCCAGTATATTCGCTAAAGATCCGTCAACAGGCGTCGAGATGCGGTGCCGCCCGGACGGTTGGCGCCGTGACATTGGCGCGCTGATAGATCTCAAGACGACTATTGCGTCTGACCCGGAGGGCTTTGCCAAGCAGTGCGCCAATCTGGGTTATCATATACAAGATATGTTTTACCGCCGGTGCATGGAAAATGCCGGGTTTGAGGTCGACCGCTTCATCTTCATAGCGGTGCAAAAGACGCGCCCACACCTTGTGGGCATATACGAATTGGACTGGGCCAGCCTCGACGAAGGGAAGGCCGCAGTCGAATACGCTCTCGAGAAATATCGCAAGGCGAGCGAGAGCAACGAGTGGGGTTACGATTTTGGGGACTTGAAAACGATCCAAATTCCGCGCTACTCATTTAAGTTCAGTCAGATTGACTGAGAAACGGCAACCATAGTCTAGGAGACAACATATGCCAATATCATTCGGATCAGGTTCAGAGGGTTCTGGGAGCTCACTATTCATACGATCAAACTTACCGCAGAACCGTTGGTGGGTTAAAACGGAGGCCGGCGACGAGAACATAGATATGTCTCGCGGCTTCGCGGTGGACATCAAGGAAGTACAATTCGGCTGGCTGCACATCGACATCGGTGTGCGTGACTGGCAGCCTTGGCCATCACCGTCCGAGCAGATCCCGCGCCCAAGCGAAGTCTACAAGCAGGGCTTTGAGGTGAAGTGCTGGCTGGTCGACGGTCGTGAGGCGTCGTTTAGTGGCAACTCGTATGGCCTCGGACAATTTATCGCCAAGCTGTATAATCAGGCAGAGCAGGCGCCTGAGTTCGCGACGCAGATCCCGATTGTGCAGGTCACAAGCTCAACGCCCATCGTGATCGGCAAGGGCACGAGCTACGACGTGGGCTTCAACATATCGAAGTGGATCAACCGCCCAGAGAACGGCGTCGAACACCCGGCGGCGGCAGAGGCACCAGCTATGGCGCCAGCACCGGCGCCAGCGCCTGCCGCAGCGCCCGCAGCCGATAACAACTTCGGCTTCTAATCAACATGGCCGCCTGCCTCGGTGGGCGGCCAAACAAAAGGGTGGGAAGATGAGCGAAAGATACTTCAGTAAAGTAGCGGAGAGCGCAGTGGCCGACGTGGCCGGTGCGATCAAGGGAAGCCGCAACGAGATTTTAAACAAGGCCGCATTCAGCATAGGCCGCCACGCGCACATGGCGCCGGCGAACCTAGACGCGGCACTCATGGAGCTGCACAGCGCGGCCAAGGCAATGGGCCTGCAAGATCACGAGATAAAAGCGACAATCGGCAGCGGCTTTAAGCGCGGAGGCGACAGCCCAAAGGAGCTGGAAAACTCCGACGCGCTGCCGTACACGCCGTCAGAGTTCGAGCGCCTTATGACGCGCTTGGCAGCCAAGGAAGTGCTGGCGAGGGACGACGAAAGCCGCGCGGACAAGATGCGTAAGGCGCGCGAGATCTGGGAGCGTGGCGTAACAATTTCGCGTGACAACGTCGACGCCGTGCGCCCGGCGCTACTCTACCTCAACTCGCGAGGTCTGAGAGCCAGTACAGCCTCGCACTCGGCGAGGTTTAGCCCGAATATATACGACGGCCCCGCGATCATGTTTCCCGCGCTCAGTCCAAGCGGAGAAGTGTGCGGCGTGCAGAGCGTGCTGCTCACACCCGAGGGCCAGAAGCGAGAGCACAACGGGATCAGCAAATACAGCCGCGGCGTGATCGCAGGCAACGTCATGCGGATCGGCGACGAGCACGAGGGCGGCGTCATCATCATGGCCGAGGGGCCAGAGGATGCGCTGAGCGTCTATCAGGCGGTCGGCGCGGAGGCGACAGTCGTCTGCACGTTTGGCAAGGCCGGCATGTCAACATACCCGGTGCCGCGTGCGTCCGACGTGACGATCTGCGCCGACCCTGACCTCGACGTTGACGCGGTGGCCGACGTGCTGCGCGGAGACGGCAGCACCGACGTGCACGTCGTGCGGTTCGATATGCTGGGCGTCGACGGCGTGAAAGACGCCAACGACTACATTCGTGAGGCTGGGGCGCAAAAATTGCGTGAGGCATTGGCGCTGGCCAAGCCGGTCGCGCAAGTGCAGGCCGAGATCGCGCAGTCAGAGCGCAGTTACCCGACGCCATACGATCCAATCGACCCGGCGAGCATACCGGCGAGGCGCTGGATCTACGGCCAGCACTACATCCGATCAAACGTGTCCGTGCTGGCGTCAGCCGGGGGCGTGGGCAAGACGTCCATGCAGATCGTGGAGGCGCTGGCAATTTGCACAGGCAGGCCGCTGCTCGGTGAGCCCGTGCACGAGCCGTGCAATGTGTGGATCATCAACCTCGAAGATCCGCTCGAGGAGCTTCAGCGCAGGGTCGCGGCGGCCATGATACACTACAACGTCACGGCAGGCGAAATCCGGGGCAAGCTATTCCTAGATGCGGGCCGCGACATGAACATCATATTCGCCAGACAGGATCGCGAGGGCATTACCGTCGACGACGCGCTGGTCGACTATCTGACGGCCAAAATTTCGGAGAACAGCATTGGGCTGGTCTCAATTGACCCGTGGGTCGCGGCGACTGGCATCAACGAGAACGATAACGTCGCTATGAACGCCGCCGTCGGGGCTGTGCGTGCCGTGTGTGACGTCACAGACTGTGCGGCGTCCCTAGTGCACCACATCCGCAAGGGCAACGGGGACGACGCCAACGTCGATAGCATACGGGGCGCCGGCTCACTACTAGGCGCAGCCCGTGCAGCGCGTGTCATAAATCGCGTATCTATGGAGGATGCGATGAAGCTGGGCGTGTCCGAGACCGAGGCGCTGGGCATATTCCGTGTCGACGACGGCAAGTCAAACATGGCGCCGCCGGCAGCGAAGGCAGTCTTCCGCCGCATGGTCGGCGTGCAGCTGCCAAACAAAGAATATGTGGGTGTGGCGACCGAATATTCTATGCCTGACCTTTTCGACGGGGTGAACGCCAAGGACGCGATGAAGGTGCAGCGTGACGTCGGGCAGGCAGCCCAGCGCGGAGAGCTTATGCGCCAGAACCCGCAGGC
>Ga0209092_10000418_pt1 | contig 41185 bp, 22 predicted proteins | sample FraStrMetagenome_FD_187446 | JGI IMG/M metagenome (GOLD analysis project Ga0209092, IMG submission 187446) | Marine eukaryotic phytoplankton communities from Arctic Ocean - Fram Strait ARC3M Metagenome (SPAdes) (version 2) | ecosystem: Environmental > Aquatic > Marine > Oceanic | place: Fram...
CCAATGTTCATCTTCATGATGGATATAATTTACTTCTATTTTTCGTGTAAATTTTTATTTTTTGCCTAATAGACAGAATGACAGTGCACTGTAGGGGGCTTGTGCCCGCCCTTGATTAGGGGGGCCCACAGCCGATCTGAGTTAAATTTAGTACCAACTCCAAAGAGCATACTATACTTTTCTCGTAGAGTCTACGACCGAGAGTTGGTACTAAAGCCGCAAACATGGCGGGTTCGCCGCTTCGTCCACGTGAAGAAAAATATAAAATGATATCGTTTTATGGTAATCATTTTATTTTTCTGTGGTGCATTCTGTGGAGCATTTACGGCACATTAATTAGAGGAGACTGCTATGGGATATAAGATGACGGATATCTGTATATTTCATATATCTAAGAAATACAATCTATTGATAAATGCGCATTTTGAATCTTGATACTCCAGTCACTTTTTGAGATCTTGTTGTAATCCAAAATAATTAGGCTTATTCTGGTTGGACCCTCCGTATCCTCCGAAGGTAGATTAGACTCCATGAGTATGCTATATAATCCAATAAAATATGAAAACACAAGGACATCATGATTATTTGTCTTTCTTCACTTTTTTGTACCTATTCAAATTCAAGTGCCAAAATTAAACCACATAACCCGGTGCAGCATCACCCAATTTTAAATTATATATGTTTCAACATGCCACAACTAAGAAAAAAAAGGGCAAGTAGCGTGTTAGAATTTAATGATGGTCTCTTGTGTGCAATAAGCATTTGAAATAGGATAATATTAGATGGAATTGGTCAGTGTTTACATAAATTCCTGAAAGAGTTGAAAGTGGATTTACATAAAAAGTGCAATGCTCTAAAACAATCATCCGGACGAAGTTGAAGGGTTTTCGGCTACTTGATTCGGGGCCGGATTTTCATCAAATATTTGTATTTTTCATATCAGAATTTATTTTCATGGCTTGAGCTCGATGGACAAGGAGGAAGCAGATATAACACCCGGAGAAGAGTGGCTATCCTCTCTGAATGCTACTTGCAATCGCCTCTCCACCCAATACCTCAACTTATTACGAGCTGCTGCGGGTGGATCATTTCAAACATCATCCATGATGAACATGATGTTAAATGACGTCCCCGAACTAAATGGATCAGGTGTCACAGCAGACAATATAGTCGGTCTCGAAGAGCACGAATCACGAAAACAATTAGATCGAGGTGGGGGAGGAAAAATGATAGAATTAAATGAACCACCGGCGCCATTAGCGGCCGATGCTGCCTTATCTACACTACAAACGAAGTTAGCCGCGGAGAATATTTGTGTGGCAGTGTCACATTTGTTAGATTTGATTCGGACATTACGATTGAGTGCTTTATTAATGGAAGAGGGTGTTATTGGAGAAGAGGAAGAAGAAGAATTTCAATATGTGAAAGAATTGGCAAAAGAGGCGGCGTTAATTTCAACTAAAATGGAAGAAGAGCTCATGGCGATACGGAATAAAGAGACGCAAATATAGTTACGTTTTGTATCTGAAGGGCAGTAATACTTCTGACTGTATAAAATTGGAAAGTCTTTAATGAATAAATATCTCCATGATTATATGACATGAATGTTTGACATGGATTTCTTTCCTTCAGAGAAGACTAACTTCTTGAATGAAGATATAGGTTTGATAATTACAGAAACTTTTTCCCACAGTGAACGCAATGAGTCATATTATAAATAGCTTTCTTTACCAAAGAAAGCACACTAAATTATTATTCTTTTCATAGGATAGGATCCAAAATAAAAATGTTTTACATGAAGGATTCCAAAAGAGGAAGTTGCTTCTTGTAGGAATTTTCAAATAATAGATCCTTTCCTGTAAATGTGCAAATTAAGTTTCCAATGCTTGCGATGCATTCGCAAACACTACTCTTTTCGTGCCATCATTGTATGTTCAACATTTTTCACTCCTTATCATCGAGTTCTTTAAAATACACAAAATTTCTACCAAAATTCTACGGATTGAATTTTCATCTAAACGAAAGAAATTATTATTATTATTATTACTGGACCATTCATTTCTCTCAAAAAAAATCTTGTTCAGACGGAGTCACAGAAAAGTGGCAGGCATTGTATGGATGCCTCTATTTATTAGTGACATGAATAAAGATTGGCATTCCTCTTCATGCTTTCTCTCTAAAATTGACAAAGTATATTCTAAAGTATAAATTTGCAGGATGATGCAATTGACTCGATTTATAAAGGAATATTCGGGTCATGGTAGTCTTCGACATTCCTGCAAATCTCTCGCATCTCATTGTCCAGCTATATATATTCCACAAGATCCTTCCACTCAACGAATCAAAGTCATAAACACATTCAACAAATTTTTAGCAGCTCCCTTCTCTACAGCATCTATGCCAAATTCAACCTCATCCCCCTCCAAAGAAGAAGATGAACACGACACTAAGAATAAGGGTTCCTCTTCTCAAAATCTACAAAATCAAAACATAAACAATTCAGAGTTAATCTCATTGGAATATCCACGAACAACTTCTTTCAACAAAGAAGATCAAAAGCAATTGGCAGAAGATTTTGGTATCTCCAATCTAGAAATTAAACATGATACTCATCTAAATCAATATACTTCCAACAATGATTATTCATCGTCATCGTTGCATCGAAGAAATATCGGAAGAAGATCAAAGGAGAAACAAATAAAATCTAATCGAAGGAAGAGAATTATTCCATCCACAACCAGTCCTCCTCCTTATCCTGATCTATCCAATACAAATTCTCCCATAAATCAAGATCTGAATTTTCAATCTCCATCCTATAATAATACTACATATCCACTCTATAATCAAAACCCATCCCATCCCAATTCTCAACATTCTTTCAATAATAATAGAACATCATCTCCAGACATTAAAGCACGCATACGAGTGAAATCAGTACATGCCGCCCGGACCATTGATATCGTCTCTATCGTTTCTAAGGTCTTTACACGCAATGAGAAATTTCCCAAACCACTCCGTTATCGATTTGGTAAATCAAGTGTCATTATCAAGCTCCCTCCAACAATATCTAAATTTGATGCATATCCTATTCGATCTCATTCAGCAAAAACATTGGGAAACGAGAATAAAAACTACAATTATCATCATGTGAGCCAAGATGACACCATTCGAGTCCATGATGCCTTTACAACATCTCCTACTAATACTACCAGTACAAAACAAAATAATGATGGTATTTCTAACAATCATCAAAAAGTCAGTCTGGATGAGGATCAAATGAGATATGTAGTGGTCTTTCGATTTGGATCCGTGGTTCTTTTTAACATTGCCCCAACGGAATCTCAAGCTATGCTACAAGAAATAAAAAAATACAGGTAAGGCAACATTCTAGATTTCCAATGCTTTTCATAATCCTTTGATAGAATGATTCTTTACCCTTGTTTTATTTTCCATGCATGATGCACCATTTAGCGTCGATCCAGTCGCTACTGGATTTGAACAAAAGGAAAATTATGAAGTTGCCATTTGTCCAGGACTTTCCATACCACCCTACAATCAATCCTCCTCACCCATCAATGATATTCCTAATCCATCTTTGGTTAATGGAGATTATGCATCTATTCAGAATTTAGACATAAACAATGTTGCCGTCATTTCCACCATTATGGCACAAACTGTTGCCATGGATTCTTACAATGTAATCGTGGATGAATTATTGGCGACCTTTGCCAAAATAAATGCTGTCGTTAAGAAGGAAGGGAAATTCTCAGAGATGGAACGGGAAACATTGTTGAAGGTGGTTGCCATGAACAATGCGATTTTTATAGATATGGTTAGTAAATTGGGAGTCATGGATCGAAGTGATACCGCTTGGAATTTTAGCCAATATGAAACTGTCTTTGAGGTAAGTTAATATTAGTTGGATTGATATTCGATTTACTTTCATTTACTTTCATGTACTCATGTTTCTATATGATCATATCCTTCGTTATTATTTTATCATAGGAAATGAAAGATGAGTTTGAGATCTATAATCGATTTGAAAACATCGAATTTAAGTTGAATCTAATTCAAGATAATGCTAAATTCTTTTTAGAAGGATTGCAGGGACAAAAATCAAATACATTGGAATGGGCAATAATTGTTTTAATCGCATTAGAAGGTATTTTAATGATTTTGGACATGAGCGGGTTAGGTTCGGAATTATTCTCTTCTTTATTGTCGACGAATTCGTTGAGTACTTCGATTGAAGCAGTGGATTTGTCAAGGGCTACTAATGATTCATCATCATCATGATATACTTCAGTCATTTTGAAAATAAAGATTTTCTTTTAGAATGTGTACTGAGTATTCTATACGTTTGCTTTATTCAATATCTTATTGTTTTCCTTTCTTATTCCTAGAAAGCAAATATATCTTTCAATCTAAGAGGCCGACCAAAAGGAACGATAAATGAAATTAAAATCAGGTTAAAAGAGATCGGCCCAGAAAGAGTGTATGAAAGTAATGCCTGTAGTTGGTAATATCCAGACTGTTATTGTGATGTTTCTTTTATATTGCAATATGTCCACAAAATCATTAATGATATTGTACCCAAGCATAAAAACGTATTATCCTTCTAAACGTAAAAGATCTAAGCAGTCTTCATTATAAATGTAGCTTGAGAAGTAACTATGACATTAAAAAGTTGAATAGGTGGCGGATAAAATCAAAGAACTGAGCTACTATAATAATGTTGCCCAAAAATCCTTTAATTTACAGATTTGCATCGTTTCACTCAGCATTTATAGAGTAGTTATCCTCCAGCTCTAAACTAAAATGAGATTGGTATCTACTTTGCCTGGAATTTATCGATTTCGTTGATTTATTAGCAATTGCTTCTTTTGTAAATGAAGATTTTTTCAGTATAATGAAGACGTTCTCATTGTATTCTATATTGACTTATTTGAGGTCCTTTTTATTCTTCTTGATTAGAATTACTTCCTTTTCTCACAAAATAAGCGAAAGTGTACTAGAGAGAGAATCATATCTATATCTGCATTTATTTGGTGAAAATCAAATATTATTTTTATCTCTATTCCAAAAAATGTGACTATCATCATACACAACAAATTCATTCTATTTCATTTTCAAAAGCAAGGAATAAAAGTTTGAAATCAAATTCTCTTAAAATACACAGAAGAATATGCATTTGCAATGAGTCACAATATTGAAGTTACTTGGAGTTTGGTTCCGATACAAAGTAATAGATGTGAGATTAATTCTCAATTAGTATATAAGGATGGATCCAATCAAAGAAACAGCAATGGCGATGAAATTGATGACCATCAGTACGACAACGAAACATTCTATAAGTGCATAATGTTTCCGGAAAGTTCTCGAAAGCAAGAGAAAACCAACGGAGGTGTAGAAGTGGAAAATGAACATTGTCGTTGGTGTCATTTAGGAGGTATTAACACTGGAAAAGATTGCTTTTCGGAAATTAATGCTTCGTGTAAACTGCAAGATACTACCGGAATATATCCAGGGAGCAACGTTTTGAAGAAAATGAATGTAAATGCATTCATCAATAGCTTTGTGATTGGAACAAATGATGGAGATCTACTAATAATTCTTCATCGCGCACCACACATGAAGAGAAATAATTCACACGGGTATCATTCTCAAAATTATTGTGACAAATCACTCAATCTTCACGATGCAATGACCAATTCCAAACAAGATTGTAGCGAGCAAGCACAAGAACGTGTTGCATATTGTATTCCCCCATTGATAATGCAATATCGCCTTACTCAGGTCCAGCCTCTGATATTCGCAAATAATAATGAGAAAAATAAAACCAATGTCAAAATACGAGTAAAGAGAGCATTCGAAACAACCAAAACGGTCCTACCCATAGGATTTTCACAAAATTTAGAAATCATTCCAAAATTCGCTTTTCTTCCCTATCCATCATCTTCCATTTTCATTTCGATCCTTCCGACAATTTCATATAACAACATGATGAGAACTTGTGACTCTTGCAATAATAAATTTGGTCGAGACGATAATTTTTTACAAAATTTACCATTGCTTGAAATAGCATATCCAAAAGCACCCAACGCACCTATTCCAACTATTGTCACATCCTTCGATGTACACAACGTTGATTCAAATAATGGTGCCAATGAATCGTCCAAAATATTTTCATCCGTAATGACATCAGACAGTGATTTTAGTATAATAGCATCTTGTGACAGCCATGGATACATACATCTTTCTACTTTATTCTCTACAAAAAAGCATCATGATGGAACGTTTTCGCCTAATTTTTTTGAGGTAAAACAAATGTATCCAATTGCATCTCATTTGAAACGTCCCATCAATGCCCATCCAGGATCAAAATGTTGTACAATTCGATTTCTTCCCTCATATCAATTTCATAATGATGAGTTTTGTCACTTTTCAGGAATCATTGCTGTCGGTAATGAACGAATAGGCAAATTCATAGCGTCAGCTGTAGAGACTAAGGTTCAAGTAAAACTATGGAAATATGAATGCAAATCTACAAACGTTAGTTTCCCAAATATGGATATTAGTTTGCGCTGTATAAAGGTTTTTACTCTTCCTTCAAATCAGGATTTCTCTGTGATGAGTCTAACTGGTGTAATTACAAATTTTCATATAAATGGAGTTTGTTTGTTCGCCGGCACATCCCTTGGAAGCTTGTATTGTTGGGGCAACCTAAACCCAACAATAAATCCAGAGCTTGAAGAACGGCCTCTATATTCTGACCGTGTCAATAAAAAAGATCTCGATGAACAAAAGATATATGATGCATCTAGATGGGAACTAATATCAGTAATGGAAAATTCAACTTCACCTCTTACACATCTGATGTCATGGAATCCCAAATATAACACAAATTGTTGCGATAACGCGCATAGAACATCCTTTCGAGCTACCACAATGGGCTTTTTAATCTCGGGAGATACAAATGGTGTGTTAAGATTATATCGACCATATCTAAAGGAATTAAACGATTCTCCTCTTCATATAGTTGCGACTTTTTTACTTAATGGACCTTGTTCAAGCTTGTTCATTTCAAATAATATGCATCCAAATTTAAAAAGTGTCCCAGAAAACAAAAGATTTGATAATTTCATTATTGCGGCAGCTGAAACAGGACAAGTTAAAGTTTGGAGTTTCACTAGCCTTCCTGAATCAGATATTTCACTTACACAGAAGAAAACCTGTACTGTTACGCCCATTCACCACTGTAGTGAGGATGAAACTAGTGTCATTGATACTGGAGGACATTTTATAAACAAAATGGATTTGACTTCTCTATCGGAAGAAACACCTTTTTATTGTAGTGACAAATTGGATACATATCAAACGTCGCAGGATAAAAATATTTGGAAGGTGCATGATAATGGAGATACAAACCTTATCTTTTCACCACCTAAATCCAAGACACTTTCTGATTCGAATGTTAATGATCACTTCAAAAAACATCATAAAAAAACATATGATAAAGATTATGACTCTATGAATGCGTTTAGTATGATTGGAAAAGAAAAAGGTCCGCATCGTCATTCAAGCAGATTTGGTTTAGTCCAAAATGAGGATGAGTACAAGAAAGAAACAGCCAAAAATATAGACACAGATAGCATTCAAGTCCATAAAGCGATTGACAAAAGGCAGCGATTTAAAGACTTTCGAGATTCTTTTGGTCCATTTTATAATTGTTCAGAGTCTTCAGCAGTATCATTGGCTGCTACTAAATCAGAAGAGGACCACGATATCAAAGGCTCGCCTCTGCTTTTTAATGGTACAAGAGAACAATCGCTAAATTCAATAATTACAGATAATAAAATTGATGAATTTCGATCATCAATTGGTAGTTATGATCCACCTCAATTGGCGAATAAGGCTAAGTCAGGCTTTAAGTATGATAAAGTGGGTCATAGAAGATTCAAGCATAAAGATAACTCAAAATCAATTCATATTCGAGAATTAGTTTCATTGGACGAGGGGACGATCAATATAATAGCCCCACGAAGGGCAAAGGTGAGCTTATCTGGAATTTTCATGACAAGATGTGCTTTTTTTCTGAAACATAGTACACCGCTTTTATTATAATGATCTCGTAGAGGGTATTAAGAGGCAACGAAACCACTCAGAAATTAGAAACAATTGTTCCCAGCCTACCATATTCTTCAAGCTGCATGGACAAATTAGCATTAAGAAAAATCTGATGCTTCTTTTGAATTGTATTATTTTCTTGGTAACCTTACACAACTTATTTTGCAAATGTGTTTAGCTTTGGGCAAAAATATTCTTTATTTAGCAGATTTCTTGCATCCTCAAAGCTTTGGGGTGAATAGTGTTTTGTTTAAACTTTAATCTTTGTATTTCACTTAATTTTACGGTTCGTCTAAGCTCAATGATGATTATAACGATACACACACCGAAAATAGATATCGTCTTCACAAGAATGTTGGTATGTTGTGCTTTAATCCATTCAACAAGGAATTTCTAATAATAAAAAGATTCAAACACTTTTCTTCTCATTCAAGATGGACATTAGTGGTTACATAGAAGAATATATTCATTCTCAGCATGACATATTTGAATCATTCAAAAAAAACATTATTATGTAATTATTTATTTTATTCTTGCGTTTGCCTGTGAGACTCAAAAACCACATTTGAGATGAAGAAATATGTAAAAACGCCATCAAGACTTAATTTCGTCCAAAAACCATAATTGTTCCGATCACTTAACGAACGAGGGGATCAACTTGTTGAAGTTCCTCCATTTGAGCATACAATGCACCGTATACAGATTCAGCATCTCGGGCGTATGCAGGAGTGGCCAAACCAACCTTTGTTGAATGCATTCTTTGTTGAAGGCTGGCTACCATAGATTTTTTGTTGGCTATTTTGGTGGCTTTGACTCCTTGAGGATCGGGAGTATGAAATTGATCTAAAAATACCTTTGGGAGCATTTCAAGAGCATTGTCAGCATGGACGAAAGTGCCCTTATTTGTCATGGAACGTTCCACAACGGCTTTTTTAGCAATTGAGGTCTAGTAGAATGAAAAAGATAATGCATAATATTGAGATGAATAAATAGGAATTCGAACATGAAAAAATGAATGTTTGACGGTAAACTTACAAAGGAGGCAGCACAGTACTGTGCCAAAGTGAGACTTTCCATATCCAATCCGTTTTCTTCAATAACCTCACGAACATTTGGTTGGGGATCAATCTTGGATTTGACACAGTTTGCTCTTTCGGGACGGCTAGTATCCATTTGAGCACCAATTTCAGCGCTGGGATCATTGTAAATAAACATCCAATTAACATCAGGGAAGGCGATATCAAAAATATCAATTCCTTGTGTAGCATCAGGTAGTGCCTTGATAATAAGACGCTCTTCATCGATATCACGAGTACGACTGAACATGTAAACAACGTCCTTGAGCAATTCTGCAGCCTTGTTACGATTACAGATGGAAGTTTCGGCAATGCCCATGAATTTTTTGCGGCGATTTTTGAGGTAGTTATCGCAGATAGACATGGCCTCACTGATGGGTTGAGCATCCACAATCGTTCTGGTGGTTGGATCTGAACTTATGATGGAATTTGTTACCAACTCTGAATCTGTAAATCCAATTTCAGTGATTAGACCAACCAGAGGCAACAATTTTGGTAAAGCATTTGCCCTAGCAGTAGCATCTTTTTGACGATCGTATTCTTTGCATTCTTGAACAATGTCGTTAAAGTCTTTGGCAATCAAATAAGAATCGCAATGATGAGATTCGCCCACTAATTCCATAAAGGTAGGAATTTTTTCGGGGTCTTCTTTTTGAGCATCAAAATCTAACATGCAGAAGGAAGCTTTGCATCCTTTGCATTTTTCCGTATCTTCCCCATCACAGGCATCTTGTGGGCAATCCAGAGTGACTAATGTTACTTCTCCTTCACAAATGAGAGTTGTATCATCCACAGTTTGATCGAATTTCGTAAATTGTTGCCTATTTCAATATAGAAGCCAAGAACAGTTAGTCTATACCCTCAAAATGACACTTCTCAAAAACCATGCAGCCCGAACTCCCCAACCCAATACAAATCGAATACACTTACTCAATCATTGAAACCGAGTCCAATTGCTCAACTACCATGGCATCATATTGCTCTACATCCATATTCTGCATGTCCATATTTGCCTCCAAGGTATCCATAACATTCTCCTCCCAATCATTCTCTTTCTCGATCAAATGACCAGCCCGCTTTTGAACGTTGGTGAAGTCATAACGTCTGTTTCCACTATCTCTTCCTTCGGACCGTAAAAAACTGTTCGAGAGGCCTGATTGTGCTGTTGCAACACTCGCAGTTAAGCTAATACAGAAGGTAAGCGCAATTTTCGAGATCATGGTATGCCACCTTCCTCTATTAATTATGTGTATATTTAGGAACCGGGGTGTGCGATGTCTATTCCCGTTTTCGTAATGCTTACGTAAATGCAGTCTTTTTTTCACACTGATTTTATTATTTTGGGTCATTTAAAGACTTTCATATGGGTCATTTGAATAAACCTTTAAGTAAATAAATAGATAGAAGCTAATTTAGACAAGCATCAACTCAGAATTTTTGTTCATGATACATGAGAACCAATTATTGTGTATTGTAAAATTCTTCGATCCATTGTTTCGGACTCTCTCGTAACAAAAAAGACTAATTTTGTAGATCTTGTTTCACTCATCGATATGGTCGTGGTTCCTCCTGCTAAAATTCCATATGTAGAATTACGATCATCCAATCTTCATGCGTATCATCAATGTTTTACTTAAGCACAATGGGATGATTCTGCATTTGAAGAATTTCGAAAAAGGCCATTCATGAACATTTTTCCAACGAAATTCATCCCAGACTCTCTATGAAAGATGGAGTTTGAAATGTATGTCATGCTTATTCAAGAAAAAAAAACATTTTGCATGTTCTTGTTTTCTCTTTTTAATTGTTCAAAATGGTTCACCAATAGAAAAAGTCTCTTGCGTGATCTTTGCTCTCAATTCACTATGGATTAGACTAATCAATAGATTTAAACAATAGCAGGTGTGGCAAACCCGGAATATAGTGGAACTAATTTCTTTGGATAGTTGTTGTCAAAACACATTTTGAAAATATAGCTGTTGAAGGCACTATAAACGATGTGAAATACACATAGTCGGGTTAAATTGTATATTAATTATTTTACATGATATTTCGAGGTCTTTATATGACGATATTTAAGATAATGTAGTTTACATCTTGAATTATCGCAAAACATTGATTACCTGCATTGAAAGAAGCGATAAAAAACCATGTTAGTTTTCGATATAGACAAATACCATGACAGGTTCATAGAGAGAATACAGCTAAGCAAAACACGCTTTGAATTCAAAATGCAGCTATCAGTTCTCAAAGATTAATAATTTTGTTCTGTCAAAACAATTTCAGTAAACGCTTTTCTCTTCATCGCCGTCATTCTCCATTCATCACGTTTTTTGCTTTTGAGTAATAATATAACAGGAAATATGCAAAAGACAATGGCATTTACGGAAGTGCTTATATGAACATCAGAACCACAGAGATTGTTCCGTCTTCCACATTCGTGTCAGGAAAAGTTTGAAAAGTTAATTTGTTTTCCTCATTTGTTCTTAGGCACTTTTTCGCATACAACAGGTTTGTGTGGAAAGCAGATATCTCAACAAGCTCTTACCATTTATAAGTTGACTCTTGCCTTGGGGATATATTACATTGAGTAGGGTTGGATTTCCAAATGCATTTGTTATACATTTTCATTCAATTCCACTTGAACATTTCCATTGTAAGCGGCCATCAACGTGGCAGCACGTTCTCTGACACTAGCTTGCATGATTTCAAAGACGGCTTCACAACCTTCAATGGCAGCGTCTAAAACCTTTTGAAATGTACTCAAAGGCAACCTTGCTTCGCACTGAGATAATACCACTGATCCTCGTTGAGGCATGATGGCACATGGTAAATAGACTGCTGATTCTCCTCCATAACTCATTCGTTCCATTCTGTTCAAATCAACTAAAGTAGAATCTCCACTTTCCCCACCTAATCCAGCAGAACATGCACATACCATATCTTTCATGGGTATACCTGCATCAATGAGAGCTAATGTGGCAGCATTGATGGCCGTGCATAATCTCCCACCATCATCCGCCAAAATGAGAATATTGATCTCAATTCTTGCTCTGGGATACAGATGCAACATAACAGCAGCTTCAATCGCTCTCTTGATTAAATGACTTTGTTCCACCAATACTCGATCTCCTGCTGGATTTTTCACAACCCTTCGATCACCAGCACTTGAGGCAAAGGGAGCCAATCGAACATTGACATCTAAAAAGGCTCTATCTGTCAATTCTTCGGATCTTCGTGAACATTCTGTAGGTCCACATACGGACGCAAGGGCTATCGTGAGACCCATTTGCATAATAGCACTTCCGGAGACTCCAGAGGACATGGTTGATCCTCCATTGAGTGGACCAATTTGTATTTTTGTCCGTCGAATTTCGGATGGTTTACGTCCATCGTTTCGAAGGTTAGAGAGTGTGAGTAGATCGGTTCTTCGGAGAGAGCTCATTATGGTTGTTGTTGATGTTTGTTATTGAATGAAGATTCTTTTCTTATAGGATCTTGTTTATGAATGTTTGGGTCGTTCCTTCATTTTAGTGAGTTCCATTACTAAAAACTCCCAACATTCTTGTTGATAATTTGTGAATATGAAGGAATGAAAGTGAAACTTGGATTATTTTTTGCTGCAAACCATACACAATAAAAATGAAGGGCTGTGACATGAGATGAGGATATCATCCTATGTGTGTGTGGATGTGTTTTTAATAGAGTTTTCGATTTTTTTATTTTTATGGATTTGACGTCATCAATACCAGAAAAAGTCTTATTTAGTTAGTTCGAAAATCTTGTCAGTTTGCGGCAGCATCCTTTTCATGTGGATCCTAAATTCAACATGTGCATCATATTTTCATTTCAAAAAGCCAACCTGTGACAATGTTTGATACTAATTAAATTCTGCTTACTTAGAAAAAGTACATATAAAAAATTTTGCATTCTTACTTTTCGTTAATTACGACTAAGAAATCCTATCGTTGTGGAATATTCAAATTCTATGTTTCTGTTAGGATTAGAATGAAGCTCTATATAATCATTTTTCTAATAACTTCAAAACAAAGATAATTAAGTGTGTTTGGGTGCAAACAATAAACTCTGCTATTCCAACAGAGAGAAATAGGCACTTGAAAGAAATATATTTGTCCAAAACGAAATAATGGTGAAAACTGCTTTTACAACGCTCCTCCTTATCTTGATATCGAATTGGCAACAACCTGTTGTTGCATTGGACACTGTCGCCAGTAGCTTTAGAGGTAGAAGCGCAGATGCAATTGATCATGAAGTTCTTCAGAATAGTAAAGCAGATTTTGAACGAGTACAGGGATCATTAGTACAACAAAACCAAGTTATAGAATCGTCTGCTGTCTTTCATTCTACGCATGATGAACGTGAACTGCAAGGTGTTGTGGCTGGATCTGTGATTGGTCTTATCTTAGCTGCCGCAACTTACATATTCATGTTGGAAAGAGTTAACACAGACTATCCCTCCTCAATGCCATCACTTACTCCTTCTGCTGCTCCTTCCATCTCTTCGAAACCAACCAGTCCCACACCAAGTCCTACACCAGCACCCACACCCAGAATTCCTGACTCTATATACAGGGCGGTTTCATTTGTTCTTTTCCTTGCTTCTACAGCAGGATTATGTCTATTTAATGGTGTGATTGGTCTCTAACTACATACAACTAAAAACATTCAATGCTGGAAAGATATGCATATATTTCCCAAAGAGATAAAGTAAGGGCATAACTTGTATTGAGACTGTTGGTTTCCTGTAATGAATGTATGTGTCAATCTTGGAAATTTGTGAAATAATGAAACAATATCTAAGAGACGACAATTTGAATTTTTCTTTATTCTACAATACGTTATTGTGAATAAAGAAATGAATAGGAGCATTAAGTCAGGGGCCATATTCATCGCATCGAACACTCATAACAACACTGGAAAGGATATACTCGTTTTGTGAATTCATTCATCCTCAAGATGAATATAACATACTATATGGAAATTGTACAATTTATTTTAAGATTAGTTTTTCTTCAAAGCCTTATTTTCATTTGCAATGGCTGTGAAACTATTATTACTAGCATTGCATGATGAAAACAGAATACTTTTTCGATGGCTTGCACAATATCAATGCATTCCTTTGGTGATAAAATACTATATGAAATATTCATCAGCGATGACAATGCTTAAAAAATTATGTTCCTTGACAGCAGCATACCATCATTTACGTAGAACAACTTACAATCGCATACCTTCTATTTTGTTGAAATATTCTTTATACATCATTGACATCACCTGCAAAGACTATGTTATCACGTCGATTGTGTCATCAAATCATAACCCGATCATCTTTCTTACCATCCAATATCGGAGTAAGGAGTGTTCATGTAGACGTATATTCCAGCTCTTCCGATAATAGTCCACAATCATCGAATAAGCTAACATCTGACGAAAAATATCAAGCTCTCTCAACGCTCATCAAAAATGGTGATCCCATGGGTTGGAGAGAGGTAGGTAAAAGTGATATTTACTACTATTTCATAATTAGATGAATTGATTCATTATTCAATTTGCAAATATAATACAAAACCTAATGCAAATCACTTTTTCCCCTCTCCAAATAAATAAATAATAACATCCAACAGGTGAAGGATAAAGATGCCATCCAAAAAACCTTCTTATTTAAAGATTTTAATCAAGCTTGGTCCTTCATGACCAGAACAGCATTAGAAGCAGAAAAGGTGAGTTATATTGACTAAGATTTAACTAATATTTATGTGGAATACTTTTCTTTAGTTTCATTTTTGATACTCAATTGTGTGCATATTGAATTGGATATTACAATCGTATGGGGATCACCATTATTTCTTTTGGAATATAATGAATGATTTATTACATGTTAAAGATGAATCATCATCCTGAATGGTTTAATGTGTACAACGTGGTGGAAGTAACATTGACTACGCATGATTGTGATGGTGTTTCAAAGAAGGTAGGATGCGCATGATGACAGTCATTATTCTTTATATTGAATACATATTAGATATTTGAGGAGTCTCAACAAGATTGATTATAATATTCCTTGTTGTTTCTCTATTGTACTTTTATTCTAATCCCTTTATTGTACTTTTTTTACGATAAATCTTAGGATATAGATCTAGCCAAATCCATGGATTCGTTCGCAAATGACTTGCTCCCAAAGAGAACACCATAAAATCTGATTTAATCAAGTCGATGCAAAATATTCAATATAAATAATTCCAATAAATAGTTAGAAACTTTTTTTAATCAAATAAAAATTTAGTTTTACAATCTTCCTTGAGAAAAATCTGTAATCCGATCTTCAACTTACTTCACTCAGATCTCTCCAATTCTCCAATTCTTTTCATCAAAAATCTTTTTGTAATCACTGGTAATCATTTGTTTTCGTAAATTAAACATCGCCATAGCAATATCTCTATCCTTCTTATCAGTAGCTCTTCTTTCAGCATCATCATTGGAAAATTCTTCTTCAAATACATCCAATAGACTTCGCATCTCCCATTCTTCATCTTCGGATAGTTCCGCCATCATATCACCATCTGTTGTGAAGAGTCCGCTTTCTGTTTCCGACTTTAGAACTTGTTCCTTCTTGCTTGTTATCGTGGTACTTTTGGGTTCTTCTTTGACTTGAGTACCTGGCTTGACACTATCTTGATGATCCCCATTTGCAATATTTTCTGTTTCTGCAATCTTGGCTTTTGCTTTTGCTAATAGTTCTTTTGCTTTCGCGAGTTGCATATCAACGTCGTCAGACATTTGTAAGGATGTTGGTGTTTTCATACATGGAGTAGTAGATAAAAAGGAAGGATTGGACGCTATGGAGCTCATATGTGACATTCTAGAACATGGCACAAATGCCTCTGAGCCTTGCAATACACATACCACCAAAGTGGCTTTCTTTAGGTACGATGTTCTTGTCATGCTACTCTTGATATTTCTCATCCTTTCTATTCAAATCCTCCTTTTTATTAAAATGTTCTTTACGATCTTTTTTGTCGTGAAAATTCTTTGTCTTACAACTTTCATTATTCTCCATCATTATTTTTCAAGTAAGATTTCAGTGGGTGTGGTGGAAAGATTGGCGAAAGATTGTAACCCTTTCTACTACTGGTTTCACGTACAAAATTGATCCACGCGTACGTCAGACTTCTCGTCCCTATTTGGAACGACTTCCATCTGCATGCAAAATAAGAAATAGTTCCAGACAATATTCATATGGAAGAGTTGCGTATCCTCCTATCTATCATGCGGATGCAAAAACAATATATCTTATTCTTGGTATGTTTTATACATACAAGCGATAAAATAGAACAGAATGGTATGAAAGAGATAAGAACTATGAATATATACGTCATCTGAATGATGAAGAATTACCATAATGTCAAGAACATGAAAAAGAACAAAACCATCCATCAAATTAAAAAAAAGAGAATCAAAAGACGTCTTGAGGAAAACTGCTATCAAACAACAAAATATATTTATTCTAAGGATTTTCTCCCTCAAAAAGGTCGTCTTTTTTAAGCAACTACATGATCTTTTCAAAATGTATTTCAATCAATTCGGGGTGAGGTGTATACTGTTTTTGTTATGAAAATTGAAGCGTGTTAAGGCATTCAGGAACTTTTGTGCAACTTGAAACACATCACTAAAGCTCTGGAAAAAGCAAATGAATAGGATTTTTTATTATTTCAAAAATAGCAAACATAGATATTGGTGTATTCGTAATTCTTATAGCTTAGCAATGTACTTTTCAGATGAAACATTCCATTCCATAGAAAACATGCAATGCATATATTCTTCACCGTAGGGAATCCTTTTTCTCTCTGTGTCTCTGTTTCGAAGATGCAGCTGTAGCCGCCACTGGTCTATATGTAATGGGCTCAATTGCCAATATTTTATCTTCATTGACAGGAATGGCATATATATGGTCATTTTTAGCAATGACACCAGGAGCCCAGCGTATATCAGTCGCATCGTCTGATCCATCATAGGAACCTAATTTAGAATCCATCGACACTTTCGTTGCTGTATTGAATATAGGATTGAAACGGATAATGTCATTTGTATTGTATGGACTTCCATATAAAAAACCATCTTTTCGTTCTATAAAACCACTACACCCACCCGATGCAAATGTGGGGCCAACTAACTTAGTTGTTCCTTCATCAGTATCAATTTGTAAAACTTGTTTCGCACCTAATGGACATGCATATATTTTTCCATCCCCGGCCAATACACCATTCATCCACTTTTCATCACCTTCATAAGTTTCACCAATCAAGGAAGTAGAATCATCTTTCACATTTATTTTTAATACTTGATTCCCAAAATATGGGATTCCATATATATTTCCGTCTTTCCCAATCACACTACCATACCATTTTCCTCTACTATCACCTAAATATTTTCCAATTTCCATTAAAGGATCTTCATTGTTGAATGGATCAAATTTTATTACTTTGTGGTGATTATATGGAATGAAATAAATGGTACCATTGGACATTACTCCACTACCGAATTTCAGTTGAGATTTCAAGATGCTATGTCCTTTCAGCAAAAGAATAGACGCTTTTGAAGTGGTATTAAAACTCAAAATCGAGTCAGCTTGGAATGGAACGCCATATATTAAGTCTTCGTGTCCTGTGACACCACCTCTCCATTTGTTTCCATCATTTCCAAGATCTCCACCCACTAGAGATGACGAATGCGTAAAAGGATTAAACTTGAGAACTTTATTCGCTGTAGAAGGGATGCCATATATGAAATCATCTTCTCCAACAGTAGCTCCTGCCCACTTCAAATCACCTTCATAATTTTCTCCTACTAAATCTGTAGATGAGACACAATCTTTTCCATCGTACAAACATCCAGCTGAATTATATGCATTATCACAAAATCCATCTCCAATCAGCGATTGATCTTGAACATCACAACTTATACAATCCCCGCCATCGTAACCACATTCAATGACATTATATTCGTCACCATTACATGTTCCATCCGCGATATATCCAGGAATAGGAACATCGCAAGACGGATACAATGCTTTTAATTCATTATTTTCACGAGAGCAATCACCAAAGTCAAAGCCACAGTCCTTAGAATTATATTCACCACCATCACATATTTCATTTCCCAAAAAATATATTTCTGGAACATTGCAATGTGGATATTTCTCGTTGAGTGCAATGCAATCACCACCATCCCATCCGCAATCTTCTATATTCGTCCCACTTCCTTTTGAAAATTGACATATTTGATCACCCAATCTTGAAAAATCATCTTTCTGTGCAAGTATGTCACATCTTGGAAATAATTCCAAGACTAAGTTGTTTTTGTTTTGTAATAAGACAATATTGATCCAACCTATCAGTAAAGCTGCTGCCGCTGTCACAAAAGCTGGTGCCAAATATATCTTGAATTTATTTTTCTTTACCCCATTTTTATTTTTGTCTTTTTCTGATTCCTCCAATTCAATCATGAGACCTTTCGCTTCTTGAGCTTTGTTGGACAAGGTCTTACCAAAATATCCAACATATGCAAAATGGAAACTTAAATCCTTCACGGACGAAATAACAAATAAGGATGAAAAGTCCTTCAAAAGAGCTAATATAGCTTGACTTTGCACGATAATTACAAAAAATACGACAAACATAAGAGCTCCCTGCATCATTTTCAAGCATTGTGGGATGAAAATCCGTGACACATAAAGTTTCATGGTTCGATTGTATTGCAAATTCAAAACCTTTCCCCAGCGTTTCTTTCTCGTAAATGGTAAATACCACAAGATTTTTAATGCTTGATAGATATCAGTTTGTGTCATTGCAGATAATAGTAACACAAAACATTGTGCTATTCGTAGTTCTATTGATGCATGGGATATTAAAGGGATCCCTAATAAAGTTGTAGGAGATTGATTTGAATGATATTTCGTCTGTTCAATGAGAAGCAATACACCAAAAGCGATTTGAATTGCAAATGCAACACATCCCAAGCACCATGACAAAGACCGGATAGGAGATATCGTCATCATAGTATAAACATCCAATTCAAAATTAAGATTTTGTTGAAAGTGACGTTGACTAGGAGAATTTCCGCTCAATAATTTTTGAAATATTGCAGATGTACCATGTGGAGTCAATCCTCTCTCTTGTTGCTTTTGAAACGAAGTTACAAGGACTTCATGGATTTCAGCTTGTACTTGAGCTTTTGATGTTTTTTCTTCGTTCAAAATCTGGATTTCTTTCTTGAATTGAGATTGTTGTCTATTGAGTAACCGTTGCATCTCTTCATGATTGTGAGTTATTTGAGATTGGAAGGCATTTTTCGTGTCTTCAAGTAATGCTTCGATTTCTTTGCTTAGAGTTTTGGGCCCTGTTATGAGTCTTCGTATGCTCTTGGTTCGTGGAAACGATCTTACATTGGGCGGATCTTCCTCATCAAAAGTTTTTATTGTGATTGTACTCGCCAAAGAACTATCAGACGCATGGACGGATGCTTTCGACATTATTCTACTTCTGTTCTGCTTTTTTGCTGATGGGTATGTGAAACTGAGAAATGTAAAAAGTCTGTTGTCTTGCTGTCACGAAAATTTTATTTAACCTCTTCAGTTTTACATTAGAATGATTATCACGATCGAACATAAAATCTTGGATTAGAATTATGGGTCTTGTTGATAAATTTTGCTTTGTATTAAATTAGCCGAAATTGTGACAAAAAATATAAATATCAAATAAATATTTTGAAAGCAACGTAATATTACTAGAAAAGTCATTCATATTTTCTGTTGTTTGGTTTTACTTTTATGTATGTTATTTTTTTTAATTAAAGAGAAAAGATGTTAATTACATTTATTGTCTGTCGCTGCAGACATTATTCATTGAATAATTACATCTACTTTCGCAAAAACATGCTATCGATTTTGAAACATAACCACAGTGCTGTAGGATGAATCTACGCACCCGGATAAAAAATGCCGTACACCATCTACTGTATCCTATACGTTCTCCATTGTAAGAATCCTGATTGTTATAATAATCAAACTTAACATTATTATATTATATTATATTATATTATATTATATTATTATAAAAAATATTATGACGATCGTCCCAATATACTGTACGCTCGCTACGTTATAACCTATACGCAGCTGCGTAAACAAACTTAGAAAATCTTAATCGTTACTTAACATTATTATTATTATAATTAAATAAATAAGCATTGAGGCTGTGCGATTGCGTGCTCATTTTGTTTCACATTCAACTTAATTTAGTTGAAGAATGTCTGCAATGAACACGAAGAAACGACTGCTCACTACGTGTTTCCTTCTCGTGCTAACAATGTACCAATACAATGAAGGAGTAGCACTTGCTTTTTCGCCGCTTAGAATATCTAACGAACAACAACTGAAAGGATTGAATACACCAGTGCGTTTTGGTGATTATGCCACTCTGCATTCTAAATTTGACACTAAAATCAACCATTCATACGCAAAAAAATCAAATACTTTGCATGCAAAGGCATCCGATGAAAATGATGTCGTTAATCAAAGCCAAGACATTTTAACAAGAACATATCAAGGAATATCAGTGCTGTATTTGATACAAATCTTTTTAAGCTTGAGAAAAAGTGGTTTAACGTCAATATGGATTCATGTGATTGGGGGGCCTTTTATGGCTTTTGGAATAACCGCACTTTTAGCAAATGCAAATTCCTCCTCGTTGGATGATGAATATTTGCAAAGATCAGATACATTCAAACGTCTTAATGGATTAATGGCACTTTATTCATTATTGTCCTTGTGGGTTGTTTCTTTTGCCCCTGAACAAATCAAGAATAATTTATTTGCCAAAATTTATTGCCTAGCTGCATTTGGTTCATTATTTGCGTCAAGCAAAGGGTATATCTCGAGTTTAAAAAAATCTCATATTGATTTCTTTTCAGAAACAAAGAGATTAATTTATGATGCTGCACATCTAAGTTTCTCCTCCCTCCCATTCAAACAAATACCCATAGGAGCTTTTATTTCTTTGTGGACAATTGCAATTAAGAAACTGCTCTTGATATGCGGTATTTTCAAAGTAGTAACATCACCTCTAGAACCGTCTAGGTTACTAGGAAGAGAAGTAAGCAAGCTAGCGAAAATTACAATCCTTGGTGGTTCAATGGTCACAGCCATTTCAATCCGTGAAACTGATGCCAAATGTCACAATTATTTTTTTTCTCCATTATCTAAAATGATTGGTTTTGTTTTTATGACCATGGCAGGTAAGCATGTATTCAATTCAAATGTATACATAACCTTTCCACCTTGTAATGAGCACTTATCTTTATCATTTTCTTAGCATTTGCCTTTACAAATTCAACTTCAATTCCTCAACGAGGGTACGGATCATTGCTTGCATTTTGCGGTTCTTTCTGGGTTGTAAAAAGCTTCTCAAAGATATAATGGGTTTCAACAGAAGTTATGTAAACGATGATGAAATAGAAATGAATTTTTAATATACGGCACATGTATAATGATATTATCGTGTCTTCATACAGGCCAAGGAGAACTTTTATATTGTGACTTATGATAAAAATAAATACATTATTTAATAACATCAATCTTTGATTTGAATGATGATAAACCAACGAAACCACATCTAAACACTTGATATACTTCTAGGCAAGTTCAGCATCTGAGGATTCAGCATCACCACAACAGCAAAATGCTGATGTCTTTCCTTCGTTAACTTGCTGATATTCCCCTTCATATACTGTTGGTCTCCTCTTTCGACAGCATCCTACACCGCAACAATCATCGTCCCATTCCTCCTCATCTAAGAAATACTGACAACGATGGAATGTTCTGGATACCTTTATCATTGCCCTCTTCACTGCTTCCGATGGTTTGATGATACTCCTATACAATAGAATAAACAATATGAACAAATATCAATAAAAATCAATAACCTTACAAAAACTCAACCAAATTATAAAACATGAGAATTCTCAATATTCATGTTCATCGTCATGATTCTTACCATGGCCAACCCTTTGCGTTTGAGATCGAGCAGAATATTTCATCGTAAGCACTCTCATAAATAGTCAATCGTCCATCTGGATCATCTTGTCTACCTCCGAGTTTATCACGTACTTTTTCTTGAAACTTTCTATCACGAAGACCCATTGCTAATCTAGATTCTACGAGCAGAAATGGCTGGCTGATTCTCAATGGTAGCGCCGAGTCACAGGAAAGCAGGCATTGGTCATATACTTGCCTACATGCACTGAATTCGTCAGCAAAATGCACATATTTTTCGACATAATTTTCATCGATTAATGAAGTGTCGTATTTATCTCTTTTCCAATTTAAGTTTTGTTTTGGGTCAATCTTGGCAAACTCAATCGCATCAGCAAGCTTCTTCAAACTCATCGCTGTCTGCTCATGCATAGCATTACGTGTGGCATATTTGTTATCATTTGCATAATTCTGGACTGCAATAGATATTGATGCAATGACTCCAACTCCAATGGATACATAGTTTTTGAGGGTTTGATCGAAAAGGTCGGTTCCAACAAGGAAAGATGCAATAGCTATGATTGATGTCAAGCAAGTTAAAGGGACAAAGCTTGCCCAAAATTCCCAATGTTGGAAGTATTCCGCACTTAACCTATGTTGTTGTCGTTGACTTTCACATTTGATCCAAAGATCGAAGAGGCTCGAAAATCTGTCCATATATTCCTCTACTTCATCATCTCCAAGAAGGGGCTCAGTTAAATTAGGAGGTAGTATAGGTCGGACTTTATCATTCTTTTTAGCTTTAATGATAAAGCCTTTTTTGTCTAATTCTCTTTCGAAGAGTGCCATTCCCAATTCGGCGTTTTTTTAACTCGCTTGAATTGTAGATTTAACCTTGTGATAATGATAATATTAAGTAATGGTTAGGATTACGTTAAGATTTTCTACACTAAATAAATAATATGAAAAGATGAACGATAGCTTAAGCCTTTTGATTTTATTTTTATTGCAATACCGTGTCATTAAAAAAACTAAAATAATGATAATAATAGCAGTAAAAATACTTTATTTAGAAGTGACCGTTTATTATTATAAAATAGTATCTTGAAATCTTCGTGACAGAAAAGATTAGCAGTGATTTTTATGTCTTCACACATAACCACGACGTAATGTTGAAATATACTGCTTTACTTTCTTTTGATGTTTTTTACCAATTGAATTTTGGAGAGATGGAAGTAAAAAAATGAGGGGCATTCGGAAATAATATTTTCTCTAAAGTTTATAGAAAAGATACTCTTCCTTGGACAGGAAACATAGAGACTACTTCATATGTTTGATCAATTATCTTGTTGTATTATCATCTATAACTGGATCAAATGGGATTAAGCTAATTCAGTACAAGTTTGAAAGTATCTGTACAGCATTGTTGTGCTACTGATGAAACTTCTGCTAATGAAACTTTAGTTCTATAGCACTGTTAGAAAATGAATGCATTCATTGATATTTATACATCCTGCTACGTCGTCGCATTCAAAACCATTATTGTAATCATAAGGCTAACACTCCAACCAAAAGTAAGATTTGATAAAGCATTATTTCGTTTAAACCACAATTGTCCATTACCACTGTTTATTCATAGTTAACTTTATTGAGAATAAGGGATGAAGTTTACAATCCAAACTATGTGATATATGCAAACAGAAATATATTTTTCCTTGTCTTGGGCAGCAAATTTCACATGCAAAAATTAAATCTCCAAGCGACGTAATGGTGTATAATCTTATGCTTCTAGAAAATAGGATTGTGAATATCGTCATATCTGTTCTAAATGTACTTCCAATACTCCTACCAATTGTCCCATTTTGTCACTGAAGCACGTGTGAGCTTAAAAACCACAATCACAAACCAACCAACAATCCATGAATTTGGTACACACGGAGCTTAAGTTCTACGAATTAAAATGTGTTCCGTTTCAATGAAAAACTATTTAAAACGAAAAAAAGAATTAAAATATGATTACTCTGCATAAAAAAAAACAAATGGATTCACGCCATGGCACCACCAGTTGACATAGATAAGTCATCATTTCCTTGATTACCGCAACAAAATGCTGATGTCTTTCCTTCGTTAACTTGCTGATATTCCCCTTCATATACTGTTAGTCTCCTCTTTCGACAGCATCCTACACCGCAACAATCATCGTCCCATTCCTCCTCATCTAAGAAATACTGACAACGATGGAATGTTCTGGATACCTTTATCATTGCCCTCTTCACTGCTTCCGATGGTTTGATGATACTCCTATACAATAGAATAAACAATATGAACAAATATCAATAAAAATCAATAACCTTACAAAAACTCAACCAAATTATAAAACATGAGAATTCTCAATATTCATGTTCATCGTCATGATTCTTACCATGGCCAACCCTTTGCGTTTGAGATCGAGCAGAATATTTCATCGTAAGCACTCTCATAAATAGTCAATCGTCCATCTGGATCATCTTGTCTACCTCCGAGTTTATCACGTACTTTTTCTTGAAACTTTCTATCACGAAGACCCATTGCTAATCTAGATTCTACGAGCAGAAATGGCTGGCTGATTCTCAATGGTAGCACCGAGTCACAGGAAAGCAGGCATTGGTCATATACTTGCCTGTAGGCATCGACTTGATCTTGATTAGTTAGACTTTGAAAACCATCCATTAAATTGTTACCACTTGATGATTCTACTATTAATGACTCTTTCTTTTCCCATCGTTTTCCTAAGTTTTGTTTTGGGTCAATCTTGGCAAACTCAATCGCATCAGCAAGCTTCTTCAAACTCATCGCTGTCTGCTCATGCATAGCAGCACGTGTGGCATATTTATTATTATTTGCATTATTCTGGACTGCAATAGATATTGATGCAATGACTCCAACTCCAATAGATACATAGTTTTTGAGGGTTTGATCGAAAAGGTCGGTTCCAACAAGGAAAGATGCAATAGCTGTGATTAACGTCAAAGTAGTCAGAGGTAAGAAGTTGGTCCAATATTCCCAATGTTGGAAGTATTCCACACTCAATCCATGTTGTTGTCGTTGACTTTCACATTTGATCCAAAGATCGAAGAGGCTTGAAAATCTGTTCGTATATTCCTCTACTTCATCATCTCCAAGAAGGGGCTCGGTTAAATTAGGAGGTGGTACAGGTGGCACCATATTATCGTTTGCGGCTTGGACTAGAAAACCTGTATTCTCCATGCTCTGATTTGTGTTCCTCTTCTTGATATAAGTGTTAAAATTTTTATAATGTCATTAATAAGTATGTTTTCTAAATGAGCCGTTGAATCTTTGATATTATGCATCCTTAATATGTATTTGTTACATACTTTTGACCTAAGTACCGAAATCTATTTAACCAATTTTTTAGCGTTGGAACGATTATATAAAAGATTCTTCGATATTTTCTTCTTTATGAGTAAAACAATTCGGCTTAAACTTTTGCTGTCACTTAATTGAGCTTTTATTAGCTTTCTCTAGAGTGGTTCGGGTTATACTTTGGGCTTCGAGAAAGCACTGCTGGAGTCTGTTCTAGTGATTTTGAAGATATAAAATACAAATGGAACACTTCCTACGTGAGTTTACATCATTGTGGAAAATAATTCCGTCCTTGTAGCTATAGGACTATTATCAGTATGAGGCTATTTGAATTTAGATACTAGTTAATAAAAATAATTTATAACAACAACAAGTTTTGGAATGACTGCTGGAAAAGAATTGTTAGAGGGTTTTGGTTGCCTTGCTCAACTGCTATGGTCATGGTGAAATAATGTTTTGATTCAGTAATTTATTAAACAGTTTTTTTTATATTTTTCAATGTCTTTCTTTCTTTCCAAAGGTTGGTCCACTAATGATAATTTTTAGCATAAGGATTTAAATGTCAACGATTTATTACGCTCATGTATAATTATAATTTCAGTAAATAGCTTATAATATTTTCATTTTCAGAGATAATACACAAACAAATCAAAATTCATTTTCGTTGCTTCTGTCTTTGCCTCTGTCCCGATCGTTTTCTATCTCGATTCCGTTCCCCTCGATCCTTGCCTTTGTTTTTATCACCCTCTAAATTATTGTTTGGTCTGGAACCACTTTTATTACCAGAATATGTGCTATCCTTTGCTGCACTATCCTCGTCACCACCAGATTTTTTTACTCCGTGTTGATGCTGATTTTGCTGTTTTACCCTCCTCCGACTAATACCATCATCCCTCCTACTACGAGATGAGTCTCCACTTCTTCTTGTTCCTGAAGGTAACCGTTCCCTATTCTTACCTCCCCTATCTCTGTCTCTATCTCTACTTCGACTACGACTTTGCCCTCTCCTGTTTCTTTCTCTCCTTCTTTCGCGATCTCTATCCTTGTTTCTATCTTTGCTCCTACTTCGACTGGTTCTTTGACGGGTTGATAATACTCTGCCTGGAGAGGATGGTTTTGTGGAATCTTTATTCCCCATAGATTCTTTTTCAGATACTGACGCAGACTTATTGCTGTTTGCTGGATTTGAAGCTACATCATTGTTACTTTGCAAATTGGTAGTGTTTGACTTTGGATCAGAATGAGAATGAAAGTTTTCATTTTTTTTGTCCAGCTGTGAAGTGAAGGATTCAGTATGCTTCCTTCCATAGCTTCTGCTACGAGATCGATCACGATTTTTGTCATTTGGCAAAGGAGTGTTAACTGTATCAGGAATTGATTTTTGATTCTTTCCTCCCTTACTTGCAACATTCTTTCCATCCGGTGCGCGATCCCGATCTTTTCGATCCTTTCGTTTATTACGATCTCTTTTATGATGTAAATTACTATGACTGTTGATACTCTGACTGTCACTCCTACTGCGCGATCGAAGTCTACTCCTTGATCGTGAATAACTTCTACTCATACTCCTACTTCTACTTCTACTGCGATTTCTAGTTCGGCTGCGACTACGACTTCTTCTATGGGGACTATTATCATTGTATCTGCGTCTAGAACTGGATTCTCTGCGACTATTACTATGACTTTTGCGAGAACTACGACGAAACGAATAGGAATCAGAGGAATTTGATCTAGTTCTCTCACGTGAACGTTTTCTTCTACGATTACTGCTTCCTCCACTACTACTGCCCCCACCTAAATGAGACGGAGGATCATTATGAGATGGGTGGTGACGAGATGAATGTCGATCTCTACTGCGGTCAAAATTATTTCCATGGCTCATATTTCTGTCCCTATCCCTACTTCTATCTCTGCTTCTTTCCCCACTTCTATCTCGATCTCGTCGAGAACCTGAATGTCTATTTCTTCCTCTCTCTTTGTCTCTTGCTCGGTCACTGTAACGGCCATGCATACCAGGACCATAATCAACTGGGTGATATCTATAAGAAGGTCCCATTCCAGGGGGTGGTGGTGGTGGTGGAATACCAGCCCCATTGGGACCATTTGGCATACCCCCTCTGTATGATGAGGGGGGTGGAGGAGGTGGTCCGCCATGTGGCATATAATTTGATAAGGGATGGTTTTGGTGCTTATTCATTGCAATAGTCATTGGAGGTGGATTGTAATGAGAATGGTCATCATGACGATTGCGATCTTTATCTCGTTCTCTTTCTCTTTCACGTTCTCGTTCTCGTTCGCGTTCTCGTTCACGTTCTCGTTCGCGTTCTCTTTCACGTTCACGTTCTTTTTCACGTTCACGTTCTCGTTCTCTTTCACGTGATCGAGATTGTTGTTTTTGAGAAGATGAGGAAGATTCTTTCTTGGAGTTAGAATTGGATTTAGAATTATTATTATTTGCATTTTCATTCCCATGTTTGTCGTTTCCTTCTTTATTGGTATTTTGATTGGATTGTTTTGATTTCCGTTGCAAATCTTGTTTGTTTTGCTTTTCTTTTCCAACATTCGCAAGACGCTGCCGCACCACTGTATCAAAAGTTTGTCTTGCAGCTGCCATAAGACTTCCATACAAAATACTTTCGACTCCTTCATCAATCATTTCCTTTTCAGTATTGGATAAATTATTATACCAGGAATCATAATTACTATCTGCATTGGATTGATTTCTGTGTTTGTTCATATTGGAGAGTAAGTTTTCTACATCTCTCATTAAGGCTGAGGAGGAAGAACTAAGTTTTGCTGTAGATTGATTATTCTGTTTCTTTTTGGAGGAGTTCTCATCACTCCTTTTTTTTGAACCATTGCTATTATGTTTACCATTTTTGTTATTGCTATTTTTTCCCTGTCTCTTATTATTTTTTGAAGACTCATTGTTGCTTCTGTTGAAATTTGAACTGGATATACTACGTAAGCTGGTCTTGCTAGAAGAACCATTATTATTAATTGGTGCAGTCAAGTTTTCGTTTGAGCTAATCATTATTTTGGATTCCGCATTCCCAGTTGCGCTGTTTGCTGTTGCATTCGGTGTCGCACCGCCTTTTACAGTGCTACTTGTTACAGCTGTTGTCGTGGCAGACACATTTTCAGTGTCTAAAGAAGATGTTGACGATGTATCTCTTTTCACTTGTTTGGCATCATCCATTCCTCTTGCGGAACTTCACACAGCAATATCTTATATTCAACTGAGTAGCTTCCTTTGTTAATGAACTGCTGGCAATTGAATGATCCAAACCAATTCTGATGCTACGGTACTATACCTGTTGAAATAAATTCGTCTTAATGTTGGCGAACGGTGGTCGTTTTTTCACATTCTGAGTGAACCTACTTACAAGAATCAGTACAGTACCTATACGTTGTAGATTGGCAATCCAGTGTGTGCGTGTAAATTTTTATTTTATCGGGCGTTAAAAATCGGTTGTGGCCCCCCCTGACCAGGGCGGGCACGATGCCCCTTCAATGAAATGGTTCAAATATATTTATAGTAGGAATAACTCGAATAGTAGGAGTACTCGAATAGTAGGAGTACTCGAATAGTAGGAGTACTTGCATAGTAGGAGTAACTGGTAAGGGTACGTAGAAGTGTAGGAGGCCACTTTTTCGAACACCACTTATTTTTCGTTGTGAAAATGGGACGAAAACGCCTCGAAGTGTATGCTGCCTTCAAACAGGAAGTGCTCCAGTACATCGAGGATAAGCATTGTACTGTTTATGAAGTATATAAACATGTTACTAACAAGGTAAAGGGAATGGACTACTCAGTAGGGATGTATTATCAACGGTGCAAGAAAAAAAAGGAAATGATGTCACTATCCAAGACCAAAAAGAGATGCTCAGGGGCTGGAAGACCACCAGCATTAGCAGAGCTGGAGAATATCTTGTTTGACAAAATTGTAGAAATGAGAATCAGAAAAATTAAGGTAAGCAGAAGTAATTTGTGTGGGTGTGCCCAACAATTGGCCATTGAATCTTTTCAAGGCTTCATCAACATGGTGCAACTTGTTCATGAGAAGGGTTAAGCTATCTCTTCGTCGCGTAACAAATGTAACTACATTGACAGATTCCCAATTGATACAGAGATCTGTTGATAATATGATGTTATTCTTGCAAGAAACACTCAAATCTGTTACTAGAAACAGAACCCTGCTGATGGATGAAACTGCTGTTTATTTTTAGGACTGTCATACCCAGACAATTGATTTTGAGGGTAGATGTCATGTTATCATCAAGTCAACTGGGTCTAGCTCTATGTGCATTACTGCATTGGAGTTTGGGCTTCAGGTCACAGGGTGGCACCATTACTTATACATAAAGGTAAAGACAGTGGTTTTGCAAAGCATGGGTTCATGCAGATTTATTGGTAAAATGGATTGATGCTTTATTTCCTGTTGTAGATTTTGGACCAGGAAAATGTATTGTTTGGGATAGTTGTCATGTCCATATCTCCAATAAAGTAAAGGAACATTGCCACATGAGAATATATCAAAATGGTTGTTATACCAGGTGGTTGTACACTATATTTGCAGGCTGAGGATTTTCAAAATTCTGCAGGACAACCTACCTGAAATCATTAATGCATGGAAAGTGCCAGGTGCAGTTGAGTACACACGTAGTTGAAATCCGAGAGTGCCATCCCACAAAATTGTTGAAGGGTGGTTCAGTGATACTTGGAGATGTGTATCACAAAATCAAATTAAAAAAGTATCAAGTCAGCAGGTTTTCATGCCTGACCAACCCAGTGGCATGTTACCAAACATGATGTCTATGGTATAGGATTCCTTGAAGCATGGGAAGCTGCAGGGGGTAATGAAGTGTATCAAGAAATGCTGGAAATTGGTGCCCAGATAGACAATATGGCGATTGATGATGAACAGAATGATTTAATGATAAATATTGGTTATGATAAATATAAAGTATAGTAATAAACAATAGCTATAATGTGAGAAGTAAATCCAAACATGAAGTGACGTGAGTCGGACTACCTATAACCCACACCCACCCAAGACACGATTGGCCTAGTCACCACTATTGCTTTCCCACCATCATTTGCAGAAGTAGCAGTTTTTTCATATATGAATAACTTTTCAAATTATTCATCTTTGCGTTATTTATATATGAATAACTCGAATAATAGGAGTACTCAAATAGTAGGAGTACCCCTTACTCTTACTATTAAATAGAAGGTACTGCTACTAATTAGTAATATACGTTAGTTAGAAATTTCTAAGTAAATCTTGCCTCAAAATGTCTGGTAAACAAACTTTTATTCCATGTAATTATATGTTTTAGTTAGATGTAAACAACGGTTCACAACCTACCAAAAATAAGGGTTATGTATAAGATAATCTAGAAACACAAAACATTTCGGGTACCCGAATAGTTCCGTTAAAAATAGAAATGCTAGACGTATACACTGTATCGCTTTTAATGTGAATTGAATAATTCAAAATTGTAAAGACCCATTTTGTACTTTCGCAGATAATCTACCAATTGTTTACATTTTTATATACATATCACCTGTGTCTAATTTGATTTAAAATTCATGTAAAATACTTTAATCCACTAATAATGCCGCAAATATTATCGACTCTTGGGAATCGCACCAGGGGTGGCAAAGATTTGCTTGCATCTTCAATTAGCCTGAAGTGTCTGGAAGGAAACCGGATCGGTTCAATTGTATTCCATTTTTTCTGGTCCCACATCAGCTGGTCATTGTCATATCATCACCTTGCAGAAAGCTGGATCAACCAAATGCAATATACAGTTAATGATCCGGCTAAATTAGTCTACGTTTAGACGCGATCGCCTAATTAAATCTGTAGCTGTGACTTTAATAGTTAGATCAAAAAGATAACAGCTATTTTAATAGTTAGACATGAATACACATGTAGCGATTCATAGATGACTTTAAAATAAATGAAACTAAAATCATCAAAGCCTTCCTCCTCACAGGGAAGCAGCTGTTGAAGCAAAGCTTGCAGTTTCATCCATATGCAATGAGTAGCATCCAACAGCTGCCCGCCATCTGTGAATGGCAGCTCTGTTGGACATATGGAATAAGAGACCAGCTGTCATCTGTCTGGCCCACAAGTGTCAGCTGCCCTCGTCGTGGAAACTGTGTGGTTTCCAATATGTGTTCACTATGTCCTGTATGTTAAATTATGAAGTAGTTCAGTTTTAGTTTAGTCAAAATAAAATAAGCTCATAATTATCATCCTTTCAACTTTTGTATTAGTTTATCTAATCCATTATCCGTGCATAAGGCACAAACACGCAGCCGTCATCGACTCACTAGGGATAGGAATGAGCGACTCTCTAATCTTTAGGAAAACAAATAGGGCATTCACAATCCGTAAGAGCAGCAACGTTGGTGGACACAAAGACTTTGAAACCTTATAATCAAACAAGCATTCGAAGAATGGCGGCGAACCTATTCGGGCGTTATTGTAGGACTCCACCAGCAACTTTGTAATCGACGGGACGGAAAGGGTAAGTACACTCAGTGGAACATCTCGGGACAAGGTAAGCATGACAAAAGAATGAGGGCGCAGGGGTCAGAGCATGAATGAAATTCATAGAGGAAGGGTACAGTACGCACAGGACATTATTCGTGACCATCTGAGGGAAATCAGGTTCATTATCATCTTGAGCCACCAATTGCTTTGATCTGTTCTTTATTTGAGACCACAAATAGAGAAACAAAATTATTTTGTTTACTTGTCCAAACAAAAACCTCATGTGTATTATTTATTCCAAATGAAGATGAAAACGAAGGTCAGCTAATCAATCTTTGGATGAAATATGAAATTGTTAAAATTAAATTTTAAAATTGAGTATTTACATATTAGTTTATATGCGTTAATTTGTAGATGAATAATTATTATTGTAGCTTATGATTCATCATTAGTAGTCTAGTGCACCTCGATAACGAAAGGTACATAAACATGATCCATATGGACCACTGTAGAACAGTTTTCGAGCAACTGTCATATTAGATTGAATGCTTGTACTCCAATCATTTTATCAAATACATTTATATCGTACTATGTATCATTGTTGACTAACTAATACGAATTATGGAATCGAATATAGAATACAATATATGTACTTAGAAAGCAAAGGTTTGGATGTAAGATGCTATTCAATATGGTCTTGATGTGTTGAATTGATCTTTCGTTTTGAGTATGCTGCATGAGATGCATATGCATGATCAAAGCAATGATCATTGCATTTTCGATGCACGTCATCCAGAGAGGAATTTTGTATCATGCCTTGCGATAATAAAGAATGGAGTGGAATGTCATACATAGTATTGTCTGTACATCAAAGTTATATGTGCCGTATATTGTTCTATATAAATACGTATGTAAGTTGGTATGAGTATGACTTGGATTCGAATTCCATTCGCAATGTTGTAGCATGACTTCCACAAAAGTAATTAGAACACACGCACGATTTAAACACGTAGGATATATATATATAAGTACGGTTGTGGATTCTGGTACAATCAACTGCAAGAGTCTTTAGTGGAGACGGAGCTGCCACTGAATGAAATCCAGTAGAAATGACTTTTTGGAAGTAGCACAAACACCGTACAAAAAGTCATAGGAAACAAGACTATAGAGATTCTGTGTAGTATTATTATATGCTTAGAGTGTTGTTAGACTTGAAACCAAAAAGGTCTGTTCCGAACAGGTCGGGTCTTCATTATTCCTATACTTCGTAACAGGTCACAGCTTAGATTGGAGGAAGAGTACTTTCGACGAAAAGTAAATTCCGATAAGCAATATCCCAGTACGCATCGAAACCCAAACGATTCAGAATCATCGACGGACATTGAAAGCAATCACCCGCAGAATATCCCAAATAATACTAATAATAATAAGATTAGAATGAACAACGAAGATCCTGAAAGCATGGCTCCACTTACCCGTACCTCCATGGCGTATGCATCTGCAAATCCAGCAACCTCCTTTATGAATAGAATGAATTATCATTTTCGTGTGAATTTTAAGGCAATTTTGGCGACAACGTCATTTGCCTTGATTGTGTTAGTGTTGAGTTCTGACAGTGCTCATCATGGTGCTGCATCTGTCCCAGTGTTGAGCAATGGAAGTTGGTAAGTCAAAGGAAGGAATTCAATATCAATTTTCCAAAATTTATTTATTGATTTATTGATTTATTGATTTGTATGAACTTTATGTTGAATACTCAAATAGGGGCCTTAGAGGCGCAGGAGTAGCCTTGTTTGGAGGGGCTTACTATCCAGGATACTTCAAGGCCAAAGACGCCATGGTCGATCAATACACATTTAAATTCGCCGCCGTCACAGACCTCGATCAACTTTCTCGCAAACCAGATTCCTCCAAACCAATCTTCCAATCTATGCTCATGCCGGGTCTTCTTAAACAAAACCCTGAAACTCAAATGTATGAAATCAAATTTGATAGCCCACGAATGCTGTACAGTCAACACAACGAAGGTGGAAGAGGAATGGAATTAAGTGAATTGACTCTCTACAATGATCGTCTTTTGGCCTTTGACGATAGGACAGGAACAGTCTTTGAAGTGTTAAACAAGGAAGGTGGAAAAGAGAGTATCGTAGCTCCTCGTCTGGTCATTACGGAAGGTGCTGGTGATACTGACAAAGGAATGAAATGGGAATGGGCCACAGTCAAAGATGGAAATCTCTACCTAGGAAGTATGGGCAAAGAATATACAAACCCTGATGGAAGCATTGCCAATACTAACAATCTTTGGATTGCCGTTGTCGATTCCGAAGGCAGAGTTCATCGTAAGGACTGGTCTGCTGAATATGACGTTGTTCGTGCTGCTCTAGGAGCTAGTCCACCTGGATATGTTATTCATGAAGCTGTTTTATGGTCACCCCATTTGAAGAAGTGGGTCTTCGTACCTCGTCGTGTTTCCTCAGAAGAATACGATGAAGACAAAGATGAAAGGATGGGCACAAATAAGATCGTCCTCGTAGATGACAAATTCAAGAAACCCGAACTCATTGATATTCAATTCAATGTCGTCGATCCACTTCATGGATTTTCCTCTCTTGCCTTCATCCCAGGAACCAAAGATCGTCATGCTCTCTCTATCCGTAGTGTGGAAGAAGATTGTGTTGGTGGTGATGAAGATATGTGCAAACAAAGATCTTACTTCTCCGTCTTTGATGTTACCAATGGAAAAGTTTTGATGGAGGAAGTGGAATTGAAATTGGACGCCAAAATGAAGTTTGAAGGTGTGGAGTTTGTGGATATTTTCACCCCTGAGCCAGTGCATTAACTTCATTCATTAATGCACCAAATTCACAGCAACAGTCTTCCAACATGAATTTGTGTCTTTTTATCATTATGCACCAAATCTAAAAAGAATTATTTTTTGTTATACCACTTCTTATTATGCATATATATATATATATATTATGTTTCTTGGATTGTCAATTGTGTAATTATTCCATTCATCTTTTATGTTTCACAATCGGACAATGATAAGAGTCACGTAGTGGCAATCATACCCAACATATATAAATATAAATATAATAATAGTAATCAATCATAATAATCATAATAATGATAAAAGGATAAGTCAAGATATGATAGTCACAAATACCAGGCAAGACTTTGCACAAAGTTAAGTTTCAAAAATAGTTTTTTAGTTTAGTTAGTTCTAAGTCCCATTCACGGGAGGAACTATTCATTAGATCGATATATCAATGAGGAGGCGATCGTTCATTATCATTTATTCACACATTGACAGCAGCTCTAGCATCAGATGCTAATCTTCTAGCAAGAAGTTCATTCGCTTGACCAGGTCTTCCATATTGACGTTCTCTTCTATCATCCACACTCAACGAAGAAAAGGGCAAACTCGAAAGAAGGAAGGATGCGGCCGATTTCTTATGTCTTTCATCTTTCGAGGACGATGGTTCTGAATAATAAGAAGCTGGAGGAAGAGATTTCTGAGGTGTAAGTCTCATGATATCCCCTTCATGCCACATTTGCTCTTGAATATCCTGTAAAAAGTGTTGTTGTGGTCCAATCACCATCCCAGGACGACATATCCTCATCCAACCAATTGCTTCGGCAGCTGTAAATTTATAATGTTTCATCATATAAGCACCAATACATGTTCCTGTTCTTCCAAGACCTGCTTTGCAATGTACAGCAAAACCTCTTGTTTTAGGTACTGATTCAAAGGCTGCCACAATCTCTTGTAAAATATGCATAGGTGGACAACTTCCATCCAGATAGTACTTTTCGAAATGTTCTATCCCGGCCTCACGGAATCGTTCTTCATCATAGACACGTTTGTTCAGTCGTACCACAAGACCCACCTTATTTTGTTGAAAGTATGGAATGTATGATTCAGGAGTTAAGGTATAATATCCCTCACGTTGTAATTGACGACGATTTTGTGGACCTGCAAATGCTAAAATCTTTCCCCGTATGATCCAATTCAAATCTCCATTCTAAGCAACAAATAAAGTAAATTTGTATAAAAATGTGAGAAAATGTGCAACAACACAATCAAAAAAGAACACCCAATTTCATGTTTTCCAACCTTACCTCTACCTGTTCGAAGTGTTCATATTCCTGAGCATCAAATTTATCAAAATCAAAAAACCCAAACTTTTTGGCCCTGACCAATCCCCGAATACAATCCACAACCTTTAACCGATATGTACATCTACCGGGGCTAGCATCGTGGAAGGGTGGTAGAGTTTTAATCTGAGATTTGAGCATTTGCAATGCTTCCTCCGGTTTACGGTTGAGATATAAGACTTGATAGGCACATATGAGAAATACAGCATTCGCGCGTTTGTTTTCCGATGCTCCTGAAAAGAAACATATGTGTTTGTGTGACAAGGTCTTGTCCTTGTGTAATTTGTAATTAAGTTTCGCACAGAAACGATAAAGTTGGCCTAGATTCAAAGGTCCAAAATCGAGGAAGAAATTCCAATATACGAGCTCATTGTCCACACAAAAGTAATGAATAGGACGAATAGGTTTTCCAGAACTGGATTTAGCTTGTGGTTTGGGAAATGTTGAGGGGTGTGAGCCATAGGATGCATAGAAGAGACGGTCCTATCGGTTCATGGGAAAAGAAGAAAGAAAAGGTTTAGTATCGAGTGATGATTTTTGCACATGTAAGTAATTTGCTCAATTAAGAAAAGTCAATCATGGGTGTCAACACAAATAGCTCTATGAAGACAGAATTTAAATTTAAATTCTCCATATCATACGTAACAAAGTCATTCAACTGTCCGGGACTTGCGTAAATATCGTAATCCGTACATAGAAAATTAGATTTTCAACGTTGCACACTTAAGTAATAAAAGATATATCTTTTTCCAGTATGACTGTTGAAAAATCATCCAATCATAGTAAAGAAATCATGATCATCTTCACATGACTATATCCAAAGATTTTTTGTGTACCAACATGTTCACGATCCAATAATAGCGAGCAATATTTGACTTCCTTCTTAAAGAGCAATGAATAAAATGATCAATTTTTCTTCGATTTCATCACTCTTCAAACTCACCGAAATAATCTCTACAGCATCTTGAAGTGGATTAAACACTGATGAAGCGTTTGCGATCTGTGCAGGAGGCATGATATAATGGAACGGAAGTAGGATAAGGTGATTCGAGCGAACGCTATGACGAGTGAAGTTATATGGAATTCGATTATCTTTTGCAGGTTTCTCTCACAATTTTTATTGTTTTCGATTTTTAGCAATATCCTGTACCAAAGAAAACCTTGTGAGTTATGAGACCGCTCTCGGGTGCAGCTGTGACTTTATTTGAGTTTTTAAAATATTAGGAACCCCCTATGTTTTGTATATACGGGGAATCCAACGTAGAACTTCACGTAGAAATACGTAATCTTACTTCTAGGGGTTTCTTGTCGAAACTCCAACTACTATTGCTTAGGGATAATATCGGGTCATAAACGTTGTGATACGTGTGTATCATTTTATAATACCATTCAACGGAGGTTAAATAGAGCTGTACATTCTTTATGTATGGTTTGTTATCGAATCAATTTCTATGGTGTAGATTTATTGGAGATTTTAGTGTTTAGCTGAGGACCAACTTTAGCCATCATGTTTCTTTTCACATTTTAAATACCGTTCAACGGCAGGTTGCCAATTCATAAGCAAAAATAGTGTCACTTCAGAGGGAATTTCGCCTTCTATATCCTGTTTTTTTTTATTGTTTCAAACTAAATTCGATTAGATTAGAGGCTTTAATGACATTGGTTTTAAAGAAATATCTTTCAACAGAAATTCACAACATTTTCATGAATGATCAAAGAAAATAGATCATTTCGTTTGCCTAATTTATTACACTCCTCGCCAAACGTCGCTGGAACTACAACCTAATTGAAGCAAACGCATTTTATCTTCCATTTTGTACAATCCCTCCTCATTATTTTCCTTGAATATTTTTCTCAAGATATTTCCGAGGAAATGGGTAATAAATATATAGTTTCTCTTAAATTGCGACTTGTAGAAAAAATTATTACTTTTTAAACACGTTTTCCTCGGTCTTTTTACAATAGTTTCTTATTTTTTCATCTAATGAACTTTGATGTTCGAAAGTCTATCCAGTGGAAAGAAATCGATATACCCCAGTTCCAAGCTCCGATTGCAAGAAAAGTAATTGAAACGTACATACATTTCAAGTTGCATTATTATTACATTCTTGGGAAGCAAAGTTTCACTAAAGAAGAAGGATTTTCATCTTGAGAATAACTTCCAATAGTTGTTCTAATGTATTTTTTGTCGAAAATACATTATGGTTTGATTTGGATGAAAGATATGATTTCTATCAATCTTTGCGCTTAATAATTGAAAACATTTTTGAAATAGGTTTTTCAAAAAATGACGCAAAACAGGTTTTCGAAATTGTAATGCTTTCATATAGCTGTGGAATCCATCTTCTCTCTGCGTTTATTCCATCCGTATTATAAATGATAATATCAAATATAGAGCGTTGAAATGACTTCTCTTCTGCAAGTCACAGTATTTATATTCTATTTCATAATTCAAAAAGGGAATGCTGCTTGTCCCAACTCATGTAGTGGCCATGGATCATGCGGTTACGAAACAACATGCACATGTGATACCGGATGGGGAGCAGTTCCTGATTGCTCAAAACGTAAGCTCCTGAAAAGAGAAAAATCCGTCTTCACATAATTAAATTTTTAACTTAAGCTTTGTGATTTTATTATCCAATTTCAGGTATATGCCCTGAAGGAATTTCATGGGGAGCAAAACCGTTCCTTGCATCGACAGGTCATGTAGAACTTGAATGCTCAGGTATAGGATTATGTGATTATGACAAAGGCACATGCAAGTGTCCTGAGGGATTTTCAGGACAAGCTTGTGAAAGATTGGTGTGTCCAAACGATTGTAGTGGAAAAGGACTCTGTATGACTATATCTGATGTAGCACACAACTATGGCCCAAATATTGCTTACACAAATTGGGACTCAATATCTACAACTATGTGTGTCTGTGATTTTGGTTTTACTGGTCCAGATTGTTCATACTGTACGTCTTTTGTACTTCTTTTTTGTTTGATTTATGTGTACGAATGTTTGTTGCCTCATTTTTGTGTCGTTTTGAAGGGATTTGTCCTAAGGGAGATGATCCTCTTACAACCGGTCAGTCACTAAGGGAATTTCGGATTACTACTGGTAAGGAAAAAGGAGCATTGCATTAAAATCATAATTCACAGATCATTCCAAAATGGTGGGTATGAATCCTCATATTTAAATCACACCTTCAACTCATCATTTCAAAAGGGGCTGATCCGGGAGTCTCTTTGAGCGGATATTTCAAAATTATGTATCGTAAGTAGTTAGTTCTTGCAAATATTTCTGTTTCAATAACTAATTTCATCAATCCAATCATGAACACTTCTTTAGAGGGCGAAACCCTTCGAGTAGCAGCAAGTGGTGTAGAATGGACTGCTGCAAATTGTGAATCTGATTTCGAACAGTTGAACAATATCGAGGATGTAAATTGTGCACAGTCAAATTTAGATAGTAGTGATACTTTGTCCGCGACGTATACCATCACATTAAATTCATTCCCAAAAATACCTCATGAAAACAACATTTTTTCTCATGAAGGCAATCCTATTCTCAGTCAGATTACTTGTGACACGAGTGAGGTAATTTCAGGTACAAACCCTACATGTGTTGTGACAGATGTTACTAACACAAATATAAAAGGTATGGCCAAAAGTGTAATTTAACTTTCAAATAGATGACGAAAAATGTTCACAGTATACTTTCCATTGCTTCGTTAGAGTACGAGCAATGTTCAGGACGAGGTATATGTAGCCCATCAACTGGAAAGTGTACTTGCCCAACAGGTTACATTGGTGCGGCATGTGATACACCTGAAAATGTTGTTGCATCATCTGAAACACCAGATGTCTTGTTGCTTCACTCTGAATCTCTTGCGTTTACGGGAAACATTTTGCACTTGAAAGCAAATCGGGATTATGATGCTGCATTCAAAATGATGCATGTTGAAGCGAACAGTGTGGATGTATTTGATATGTCAGGAAATGGAGATATGACAATGCATAAAGGTAGCTTGACAATTTCCGAAGGTGGCCAAACAATCGCTGCTGGAGGATTAAATATTGCATCCGGTGGAATTGATGTTTCAAATGGAGCAGTGGTATCGTCAGGTTCACTTTCGGTATCAAATGGAGATTTGACTATAAGTGATGGTTTATCATCATTAGAGGCAGCAACAAGTACTTCAGGAACAGTGCTGACAGCATATGCAAAAAATGACTTGCACGTAGGAACAGTTCTGCTTGCTCAAACAGATGCACCGTCTGGTACTACATCTGAAGAAATAGTTAAAGTTGTCATGAATGCTGATGCAGACAATGCTGAGAGCTCAGCAACAATATTTAAAGTAACAGCAGAACCGAAAACAGAAATTGTCACAGGAGGATTAAAAGTAAGCGCTGGTGGAGTAATAATAGATGCTGGAGGGTTACAGATTAATGCCGCCGGACAAACAATTTCTGCAGGAGGACTCAACGTAATCAGTGGAGGAGTCGTTAATGGTGCGGTGACAACCACATCTGGATTACATTCGTCAGCCTTAATAACAGCCGCATCAGGCATCACAGTAAATGGGGGGATAACAACCACAGCTGCATTATCTGCATCAGACACCATCACTGGTACATCTGGGCTAACAATTAGCGGAGGTATCACCACTACTACTGGTCTCACTTCATCATCCCTACTAAAAAGCACCGCTGGATTGCATGTGTCTGGAGCTGTTTCTACTACAGCTGCATTATCTGCAAGTGGAGAAATCGCCGGAACAAATGGACTGTCCATATCAGGTGCAATTGCAACAATTTCAAATGGACTATCAGTATCTGGAACCACTACCGTTAGCAGTCTCTCATCAACAGGACTTTTGGAAAGCGCATCTGGTATGATTATATTGGGAGGGA
>Ga0209092_10000419_pt1 | contig 41170 bp, 63 predicted proteins | sample FraStrMetagenome_FD_187446 | JGI IMG/M metagenome (GOLD analysis project Ga0209092, IMG submission 187446) | Marine eukaryotic phytoplankton communities from Arctic Ocean - Fram Strait ARC3M Metagenome (SPAdes) (version 2) | ecosystem: Environmental > Aquatic > Marine > Oceanic | place: Fram...
TTGTGGAAGTTTGTTATCCACTGTTGCATGATTTTCGTTCCCTCATCATGCAATAGTTGTTTGACTTTTGGATTATGTCCGCTTTTTATACTTTTCTGACGATCTTTTTCAACTTCTTTTCTTTTAGCAAGGGTAGCCGCTACACGTTTTTTAGCCGCTTCTACTTCTTTGTCGCTAAGTTTTGGTGCACCATGCTTGAGTTCTGGGCTTTGTTCGTATATTTCAAAAAGTTTCATAACACTATTTACCTTAATTTAGTCATAGAAAAAGGGCCCGAAGGCCCTTTTCACATAGCTATGAAAGCTACTTGGCTTTAGACGATGCCCATTGCCATTGCTTTGTAGCCTGCCGCTACTACTGCACGTGAAGGGGTACCTAAACGATAAAACGTTTTTGTACGACCTTTAGTGTCAGTTGCTTGGTTTGCATAGATCGCAAAGCCTTTCATTCTAAGTGCTGACACTGTAGAACGTGCGTTACCGACATTGAAGCGAGCTTCAATTTGTGCCGCTGTTAAGCCTTTTGAGCTTGCTTGAAGTGCTGTTAGCACCTTACTTTCTTTTGTTACTGTTACGTTAGCGTTTGATGTAGCCATTGTATTCTCTCCATAAGTTACTTCACATTATTGCAAAGTTGTGTATATTATACACTCATTAAAAGTTAAGTCAACCTTTATTTGTGTAACGTTCTAACTCAGCTAATTTCATATAACTTCTTTTTCTTAGCGGCTATTAGCTCATCTAGTTCATCATCGTCAAACAAATCTAATAGCTTGTCTAACTTTAATAACTTATCTTCATCTAACGTAGCGGCACCGATCGTTATTGTTTTGCTTGGTATGGTGCCTGTCAGCTGTTTGCCGGCGCTGTTTATTGTAAGCACCGAGCCGCTGTTTATTGTAAACACTGAGCTTTCCGGGCATGACCAATCGTGCTCATTGGTGCTCTTTCTACATGCTGGGCAAATGCCTTGCAGTTTAAATTCAGCAATTTCTATTGGATCAGTTGGTGTTTGATCGTTAAACGATGTGTATGAGTCCACAGTAAAGTTGTCGCCCGGGGTATAAGTCCACAAGGCGTCTCCAGTTATTGTTGTAGTTGTAGTAGTAGTTGGAGAGCCAATATCAATAGCAGGCCAGGTAATAGTATCTGTGCCGCCACTTGTATTTGCTCTCCAGTCGTATGCTATACTAGTCGTTGTTGTCGGGGTCGATACCCGTATCGTCTTCGCTTTCTTCAATGTCATTATCATCCAACACGCCGGAGAATTCGAACCCATCATCTTTCACCGACACTGTGACGAAGCTCGCATCTTGGCTTGCACGAGTATAGTCTCGGCCACCATCGATTATTTGACCAAGTGGTGTCTGTACAGAGTCAGTCATGAAGCGACTAACATATACTGTTTCATTTTCCACTATGCCACTCATTACTTCACTGAAGCAACTTGTAGCATCTGCAATAAGTACCTTACCGTCTTGTACTAGCAACCCAAAGTAATGGGTGTGCCCTTCTTCGACATCTGGGTTAGGTGTAAAGAATACATCCATAGGTACCTCCCCCCAATCGCCGCTTTTGGTTTTACCACACCAGTAGCCCATATATGTAGCCTCACGCATTGCTTCAATCTGTGCAATACCTTTATCTGTAAACCAGTATGGGTTTCGTTCTTCAATATACATTTTAGTCCTCTTTAATAATTTCTGTTGGGCCTTTCTCGATTAACACTGTCGCATTCTTGCCGCCAAACGCTAGGCCATTCTTTATTGCAAAACGCTTTTCAGTTTGTGCAGGTTCTGTTGGTACATGTTTCAAGTCACAGTCTTTGATATTGTGATTGGGCGGTACTGTACCATTGTTCAATGCCATGAGTGTATAGATTAATTCTAGTACGCCGCTTGCTCCCATTGTGTGCCCGACCTTGCTCTTAAAACTTGTTACTGGGACACCCGGGAATAGATGTTGAATAGCATTGTACTCAGCGTCATCACCTGCTGGTGTGCTTGTAGCGTGAGCATTAACAAATGCTAGTTCATTGCCCCAATGGGTGCCTACCGCATAAGGAGCCATGTTAACTCCCTTCTTCATAGCTCTGGTCATAGATAATTTAATGCCTGTGCCGTCTGGGTCTGGCGAAGTTGGGTTTGCTTTTGCGGCATCGTTACTCTTGCCTACGCCGTGAATGTAGCCGTAAATCTTAGCACCCCTAGCTATAGCATTCTCTTCCTTCTCTAACACTAGCGTACCACTGCCCTCGCCCATAATAAACCCATCGCGGTTCTTATCAAATGGTGCAGAGTGTGTGCCAATAGCACCTAGTGTGTTGAAGTAACTCAAACCCCAAAGGTCGTTACTTCCTTCAGCGGCTCCTGCTACTACATAGTCGTACTCGTCATCTTCTAGCAGTTTAATAGCATAGTCAATAATGTATAGTGAGGTTGCACAGGCCGCGCCTAGTGTTAAACTTGCACCATTGAAGTCGTAGTGTGTACTAATCAGTCCTGATGCATAACTCTGTAAGTGTTGCAACTGCTGTCTAGGCTTTAGACGTTTGCCCATGCCGCCTAGCCACATTGCATATTTTAATTTAGTTGGACCTTCAGGGTTCAAGCAACTGAATACAACGCCAACGTTCTGACTCGGCGGTATGTCTTTTAGTGCTTGACTAACTGTGTGCAAAGTCATCTTGTTTGCTTTGTACAATCCATTGTATGTTCCGTTAGGAATAGGAACTGTTAATTCGTCTGTGGGTCTATCCCACTCGTGGTCTGCATAAAAGCATTTTACGTTCGCTACTGCCGGGTGAGGTTCCCTAAAGTCTTCAGGGTGGTGATCTTTATGTAGGTAGTTGTCCCAACACTCTGCAGTGTTGCTACCTAAACTGTCCGCCATGCCTATACCTGTGATTGCTATCCTGCCCATTGTGTTTCCTTATCCAACTATTTTTGTTAATATTGTACTGACAAAAAATAGTATGCCAGCACCATTGAGCAATATTAGTGCTCTATCATTCCATAAGAATCCTACTATAAACCATCCACACACTCCAATTAGGCTTAGTGTAATATCGTAGTCTACTAATGCTTCTTTACCTCGCATGGTCATACTTGCTAGTATAAAACCACTTGCTATCCATTTAATATACCAACTCAGGTCATGCTTTGGTGTTGTGCTTTTAGAAATCCTATTACTGTTTCTAATCTCACCAACTGTTATATTTTTACCCTTAGGTGTAGTTAGAACAATGTCATCATTGATTCTATCTGCTAGTCCAATTGAGGTTTTGTCAGGCGTGAACGAATGCTCTTGATCTCCGCTCTCTACCTGAGTATCTACTTGCGCTTTCTGTCCGTATAAGCCCGGTCCACCTTGTCTCTGATGCACTTTTCCTCTCCAGTAGTTTTGAAAAAATTTAGTCATTTGTCTTCCGGTTTGTTAAGTCCAAACGTTATGCAATTGTACCAGAGCCTTTCGTGCCCATAGTAAAGTCCAAACTTAATAATTATATCTGCTACAAAGATAGCGCCTACTGCTTTAGTTGGTAACCCAAAGTAAAGAGCAATCAATGCTGTTGTTATACTTGCTATCACTCGCCAAGTTACTGCCTTTGCTAAGTGTCTGCTATGTGAAACCATTTAAATACCTTGCACTGCCGTGTGTTAATGTTAGTCTATCTTGCCAATGCTCTGCAGTTAATTTTGTTTGGGCAAAATCAAACATCCTATGTTCGTTTACTGCTTCGCCTGTTATAAAGTCAACGACTGTATCGTCCTCGTACTGCATCCACAGTTGACCGATGCTATACTTAAAACTATCAGGGGTAAACCGGTGTATTACATCTGCATACTTTGATACACTGTCTAATCCCTTTATATAGTAGTTACCAGGGTTTACCGCCTTCGATGGGGTAATCTTGGTTTTAGAATTAACTGTGAAATAGAGTGTTGCCATTTAGGTGCCAGTTAGTTTCTGTTGTGCAATTGCTTGCAGAAATTCCTCACCGTCATACATCTCTACTTTGCCTACCTTATCGACTTTAGATATTCTTTCCTCACCATCTTCGTAAGTAGTTTCGCATAGTACAGCGTTTTCTAAAAACACAGGAAGGAACTCAACCGGTATTGCTATCTTGTGATAAGTTGCAATGAGAGCCATTGTTTGGCCTTTTTTAATTACTTGTGCTACCATTCTTTAAAACTCCCTTCTGCTTCATTATGGTTGAACCCTCTTGTGTATTCTGAGATCAGTTCGTGGTGTTCTGGATTGCTTGCTGACAGTTCGATACGATTGCTATTGGCTGTATCTTTAACAAAGTAATGAGGGCTGAATTGGCGCTGGTAGTAACTGTCAGCACTACCTCTATCAAACGGGCCGCCGTGCCTTTCTTTGTTGCTAGTATACCCCATGTCCTTCATGCCCGGGTAACCGTAAACCATTATGCAACTGCCTCCAGTTGCTGACTTAGGAACTTATTACCGATACCACGCTCACCGTTCTCCATGACCCACATAACTCTGTAGTCATCTCTGTCGTTCTTAGGAAGAACCATCCAGCTCTCATGCTTCTCAGCAATCTCCGAACGCATGTAACCCATGTCGCCGTTAATGGTGATCTTGGTAGCTCTCCATGCCTTAAGCATTGTGTCAAACTCAAGCATGATAGGAGTCTCCCACTCTTCGCAAACTACAGCATCATCTTCAACGATGTCGTAGCCTAAGATGTACTCTTCGAAGGACTCATTACGGTCTTCGATAAGAGCTGTAAGAGTTGGAATACCATCCATCTCTATGTTACGAGCCTGGGGAGGCGTAATGTTGTTAACAACAAAAGTAGAGCCACCTTTGAACTTCCAATAGTCTGCACTTACACCAGGAACGAAGTCCTCGTCATGCGCCGCGTAGTTCTCTCTGTGTTGTGTATTAATTACTAATTTCATATTCTGCTCTTCTCTTTTTTGTGTTTATACATGTATTATACAGGTCAAACCAAGCAATGTCAAGTCAAAATTAGCTTTATAATTCAATGACTTAGCCTACATGGGTGCCTGCGTCAAAGTCTAAGCGTCTAAATTGCAAGTTTGCTGGAGTATTAACTGCCCACTTAATCATCTCTGCAACCTGTGCTGGCTCCAATAGATCGATCTTGTGCTTGCTCAACATGCCCATAAACATCTCGATTGCATCACTGCGCACCCAATGTGGTCTAATGTTTGTTACTTTACACTTACCTACTTTCCAAAGCCTGCTTAGGTTGTAACTGGCCGCATCAAGACGTTGCTTGTCGCTTACATAAGGAACCCAACTGTTGAACCCATGCATACCAAAGAAGTCAGGATAATCACCTGCTGTTGAACTTAGATTAATGATGTGCTTAGGCTGATTAGCCCACTCCTCATACATTAAATATAATAGTCTTGGTTGTGCATCTGGTTGCCATGCATTGTTAATGAATACATCACAATCAATTGCTTCTTTGACAATGTTCTTGGGTCGCATTACATTGTACCCATTAGTCCTGCTAAAGCCGATTACTTCATGCCCGTCAGCTTCTAGTATCTCTTTGGCAATTGCGCCAATACCTTTTGTGTGTCCTGTTATTGCTATTTTCATTCTTTACCTTTACCATTAATAATTCTAAATTGAGCAAGCTCAATTTTAGGGTCTTTAATTACATGAACTTTAGGCGACTTAGGCTTATTAGATGGAATATACTTGTCGCATTCCTGCAATGCTTTGTACACCCTATTCATGTCTTCATCTAAGCAATACTTTTTTACATGCTCTTGACTTTTCCACCAGTTTGCTTTTAACTGCAATGGTCGCGTCCACTGTGGACCATGCCTCACGCCATTGTAGCTATCATCGACAATACCTAAGTCTAAATATTCTATATTAAATGGGTTTAATCTATTACGTCGAACAACACCATACCTATGTTCTACTCGAACTAACTCAATTTTATAGAAAGTTTTAGCTATTTTATGTAATAATTGTTTTACCATAATTCGATATACCTTTGTAAAAAACTGACGGCATCGCCTTTGCTATCTGTGTAGTACTCACCTGTAGTACTAGCAATAGCCTTTACCCATTTAAATAATAATTCAATTACGCATCCAATTATGCCAATTACTGACATTAGAACAAACATACATGTACCCAAAGCCCTTCGAACCCAATCATTTTGTATACTGTCTAATTTAAGATGCATACCGTTTACTATATTAGTTAACATATCTTTTTCTCCTATGTTAATTAACGAACACTAGTGGTTGTCCGATAGCAACAAACAAGTTTACTACTACCACAATAATAATAAAACCTAAAATCATTTTAACTATAAACCCAATAAGGTCTGGTAATACTTTGTATGCAACGAATAGCAATGCACATAATCCAATAAACTCTAACATTACACTCCCTCCGGGGAATACTTTTTTATTATTTCGTTAACTTTATCTTCGAAACCCTGCAATATTAATTCCTTTTTCATCCTATTAATATTCGCTGACATTGTGTAACCTCTAGTGTATGCACGATGATCATCCGAATACATGTAAGTCCAATCATGCCCCTGGCATGCTTTGTTGAATTGAGTTAATAACTCTAAGAAATTTGACATGTTATGCGACCTCCACATGTTTACATTTGCCCCTAAACGTGTACCCAGGGCAGGAGCATTTGCCATCATCTATGGTGTACACTTTGCCATTACTGCCTTGCACAGTCTTGACGCCTGGCGCTAGTGCTTCAGCACGTTCGCCTATCTTAGTAAACTTACGTCTACTCTTACTAAATTGTTTTAAAGGATTCTTGAATACTTTATCATTATGCTGAACTAAATGTCCTGCGCCATTAATATGATAAATGCCATTAGCAATCTTGTGATCGCCCCAGTCAGTTACTTCTTGCAGTATATCAATCATATATTAGACGCCTCAATTTGTTCTTTAGCTAATTCAATCTTTTCCTTCAACTCGAACCATTCTATTTGCTTATTAGCGTACCAGCTACTTGCCTCTAGTCCTCGTTCAAGTGTAGAGCAACCAGCACACAGTGCCAATAAAGGAATTAATATTAATTTCATATTTATTATCCTGCTCATTATGTAGCTATTATACTACAGAGTTAGAGTAAAGTCAAGACAGAGTTGCTTAATAAAACATTGCCATATGGCTATCGTAATCTTTTTTAGTGGCTACTCGAACTGTGGTTAGGTCAGGCACCAAGATAAAACTATCATGGAATCGTTCTTTAATTGCTTTGCGAGCGCCTGGTAATGTCTTTGCATAAACGGTGTTCCATCCACCGTCCACGAAGTTAAACATATATTCTTTTAATTCCATAATATTTTCCTTTAATTAAGCGGCTAGTAATACGGGTTCAACAACCATATCCAGGAATTGTATTTGCGCATACTCATCATCTAATTCCTCAAAGTATGCACTGTATGAAGTTAGGTTAGCCTCAACACGGATTTCCTCGTACTGCTTAAAATCTAGTGCGTACATTGCTGTTAACTGATCATTAGTAACAAATTGCTTGTATTGCTTGATAACAAGTTGCTTTACTTTAGCTGACTGTTCTACTGTAAACATATTTCTTTCCCTTTTGCGTTAATATAAGTATATTATACAGTATAAGGGCGAAATGTCAACTAGCATAACTGTAGTTAAATCAATGACTTACGTTAGCTTAAACTCAGCAAATAGATTCTCAGCAAGTGCTTTGTGTGCTTCTATGCCACGATGCTGTCCATCTTGTGCTAATGGCATTACTTGGTATTTGTGAGCACCGAAGTATTCGGTACTAAATGGCTGATTCATTAATGGTTTAATATCCCATAGTTGCTCTTGCTGGTTGTATGTGGTATTAATTATTTGATTATCAGGATACATGTGACGTATAGATGTGGTATAGCAATGCAATTGCATGAATTGATCGTATGCACTGTAGTATCTATTAAAGTAGTCTTCGTCTTGTTCGTGCCATGATCTAATATGAATGATATTAGCTGGATTACTTTTATCGATATCCTCAGGCGGGAGCAGAATATCTATTCTGCTTTCCCAGCAAGGCCACATGATTGCTATCACATCACCTGGTTCTATAGGTGCGTTAACACACTCGTGCCAGGTGCTTTTAATTCCAGCACCAGCCCATGCTTTTATTTCGCAATCAATTCCCATTAATTCCGCTAAATGGTTAGGCCAACTTAGTTTACTCATTACTGGAATAGGATCTATTCCATTCTCTGCAATACAGTCTGCTAATCCGTGACCTTGCGTGTGACTACAACCAAACGCCCATAGTTTCATTCTGTACCTGCTAATGCCTTAAAGTTTTGCACAATGCTGTTACTGTCTATCTCAGTCGACTTGCTATCTGCTCCGCAACTGCGCTGACACGGACTTAAACTGTTGCCTTTTGTGCTCTTGTGTAACAGTTCCCAGAACTCGTGCTGTAATATGTGTATTGGATTGCTCTCAGATGTATTGTTAAAGCTGAAGCTGGTTTTAAGATTAATGCCAACGTTCTGCCACAGTATAGGCTTACCTAACCATCCACAAGGATATAAGAAACCCTGTGCATCTACATATATTGAATTCTCTCGCTTTGCCCAACAGTCTACTACTGTGGCAAACTGTGTCTCAGAGTCTTGCCGGGCTACTTGATATTGTCCTTTGGCATGCATTGTTTTAATTCCACGCCTAATTGATTTCTCTGCTTTAGCGAAGTCTGGATTACTATCCTTTGCAGGCCCAATCCAATCAACTACTGTGGCTTTGTCACCATCTACTTGCACAACAGGACTAGGCATACGATCCATATGTCTTGTACTAGGACGTAATATAAACTGATCAAAGCCCATTGTCTCACTTAAATAACGTGCTTCATCTACTTGATGTTTATTATGTTCGAATTCAGTCATTACCCAAGTGGCAACACCTCCTCCCTCAATAAATGCCGCGGCATTTGCTAGTATTAAATCCAAGTCAGTGCCACGTCTATACTTGGCGTGGGTGATACTGTCGGTTCCGTCGATGCCAAAGTGTGTATGCACAGTCTCGCAACCCTTGCCAATCCAGCCTAATAAACCTATTTGTTTCCATGCTTCAGCGTCTAGTCCGCTACCGTGTGTGTTTATTTGTATGCTTATTCTAGGCCATTGATTCTTTATAGCAGTAAGCAATCCTATAGGATCAGCATGATTCATTAAATCACCGTAATTACCATTAATAGTGCATTTAATAAAGTTTAAATTCTTAAAGCGATTCACCCAAGCAGGATCAAACTCACCCGAATGCATCTCGCTTGGAGTAATGTGACTGCCCATCCAGTTACGAGCACAACTAGGACAACTAGCACTGCATGCACTAGTGGGTTCTAAGTGTAAATGATCTATATGGTCATAAAACTTATTGTTCATACTTGGGTAGACTCAGTGGAGTTCGCATGAAGTATTCCATAAAACAGCCTTCATTGATTGGTATGTTGTCGTTGAATTGACTTTCTATAGCATTCTTTACAAAACTCTTTTGAGGCATAATACCACTTGAATTCACATCTTCTCTGAAACGTGTGTGAGGCCAATAGAACCTGTTGGTTGCCCACAAGCCTGCTATATCTATACTGTCACCTGGATAACTCCTGTTCCACACAGCCGCTAACGCAGTGTACACGCCCACTGTTAATCGCATTTCGGCCATGTGTTCATCTACATTTGTTCGCGACACAGCGGGTGATTGATCTATTCTCATGCCTGTGCTTAGTTCTAATAATGCTATTTCTTTCCACAGTGTGCGATTGCTGTTGGTGACTATGACTACCTTCTCAACAGTTTGTGCGGCGCTACACAAATCCAGTATATTATTCCCATTAATGTCTAAACCCAAGTTAACAAACATGTTGCCACCGCCACTTGCCCAGTGAGAGTATTCAGCCCAAGTGTATATTCTATTATTTTCACACACTGGTGAGTCAGCAATGCTACTATAGAACAGTTCCGCTCCACAGCGAGGCATCACTATGTACAGCACAGATTGGGGCAACTTCCTCTCCGTAAAATTTTTCTGAGGTTCAACTGACTCTACTGGTTCGAAGTTTACGTTACGTTTTGTTCGCTTACGAGGAGTAGGAACTCTAGCACTTTCACCAGTATCCAAATCTAATTTAGGCGCAGGCCCTTTAACACTCTTCTTCTTCGCCTTGCCCTTTGCCGCTTTCTTTGCCGCATAACTAGGAGTTTGATCATCTGCTCCAAATGCGTCTGATCCCATAGGCTTTTCATCATTCATTGTCACTCTCACTACTTTGTTTTATTAACACTATTTACTCTAATCCCCACAACACTTCACTCAATAGTGGTATTCATATATCTAATTCCCCTCCGTTGAGTTCGCCAAGTAGTACTAAAGAACTTATTACACTATACATAGAGTTGAAGTTGAATACTAATACACTATAGCACAACGTGAGTAACACACTATAATCATTACTTACTAGTAACACACTATACGATATACACACACTATAGAATATATTGAATAAAACACTATATACGCTATACACTACACTATAAACACTATAGCCACTATACGCACACAGTAGTAAGATGTTAGCCGAACGCTATGCTTTTCCATTTAGCACAGTTTAAAGGCTGTTACGACATGGTGTTTAATACGTTTAATTAAACATTAATTGAATGTTTTTATGGTCAAATGAGAAAGGGGGAAATCCATGGGCAAAGAGCCTTCCATTAAAACCCCCATTGGTCGGTTAAAGTTCTCACTATAGTGTGTAAAGGTTGACACTTAACCCGCTTTCTGCTTGCGTATACCGCCAGTGAAGGTGGCTATAGCTACTAGTGTATCACTACTATCCGTTATCTCTACACTATACACGCATGTTTGTTTACCACTGTGTAGAGGTTTCGCTGTTGCTCGTATAACGCCTTTTGCCGCTTTACAGTAGTTGATGTTTAATGTTTGTCCTACTACCACATAACGGTGAGGAACAGCTAATTGGCCTGCCATATTGGCCACAGTCTCTGCTAGTGTGCATAACACACCTCCTTGTATAGCACCAGTGTGTTGACTGTTGACCTCATTCTGTGTTATAGTAGCCACCAAGTAAGGTACTGTGGCCACATAAGTGAAGTTCCAAGGTTTCATATTGGGTAATACGAAGTTATTAAGTTGTTCTGCGGTGGGTTGATTATTCATAGTTTATATTATACAGGTTAAAGTGGGCGATGTCAAGTTCACTACACTGCCACTAGTCTAGCTATAGTGTTATAAGTATCAACATCGCTTTCTACTTCACCCCAGTTGCCGGCTTCTACTTCGTGGAATTCACCTTTCCACAGTGCTAATACTGTGCGACCTGACCGGCGGGCTCGCTTTGCAATGCTGTTCCACAGTGCTCTACCACCTACGCTTTGAGCAGTACCGCTCATGATAGGGCCGACTTTTCGTGCTACTAAACAATAGGTCAGTGGGGCGATGCCTAATCCTCTGTAAGCGTGATGCAGTCTAGCGTAATCCATTACTCTAAAACTTATGCCACAGCGGCGGGTTAACCCACAGCTCACACTCATCACAGTAGGGTAACTACCGGCCCATGCTCGGCGGGTTTGATCCAGCACTAACACTTCGTCACGTGTCACATACACACTATAGCCTAACACCTTGCCGATTGGCTTGGGTAGACCTTCTACATCTGTACGAGGCAAACTCTGTGCTACTGGCAAGTCTATACGATCCATACTGTTCTCTTCTCGTTAATATGTGTATATTATACACTATACTCGCGGGAACGCAACCACTAATAAACGCTGTATTATCAATAGCTTACGCTGGTAATGAACATGTCGACCTTATGCTTATATGCCGGTACCCTTCACCATGTGACCCTACCTCCCCTTTAAGCCAGTTCTAGCATAGCCAGTGGCACATTGTATCGGCCTCCTGGCATATTAACAATCGCCTTTTTCACTTTGATCTTCTCTACTGTGCCCAATGTACGCTTGGTCTTTTGCACTACGAACACACTATCTCCTACCACAATCGAACGCTTTACTTGATTGGTCTTAACACCCTGTATGAATGTGATTAAACCATTAAGTTCAGTTGTTGAATAACCGCCAGTTGCGATATCGTTTTGTAGGGTGTGCATGCTCATATAGTTCTCTTCTCTTTTGCGTTAATATAAGTATATTATACACTATAGAGTCACCGGTGTCAACTCCAATAACCCTAAGCGAATCAACTACTTAGTCCGGGTTCTTACTCTGTGCTACCACTGCGGCAGCCTCATCAAACGATAAGCTATTAGCAATCATTACTGCATCGATTGCTTCCGCATCAGCTTGACTGTATCCATAGCTTTCCATCACATACTTAACGAAACTGTTCATATGTACCTCTCTATTGTTGTGTGTATAGCTATTATACTATAGTGCCCACCCTCTGTCAACTCCAATAACTCCTTATACATCAATGGGTTAGGGCTAAGTAATAGTATAGACTGCTACCCCTCCCGCCACATACTACCACCTAACCTACTATTATAACATACTCCACCGCCACAAGTCAACCACCCACCGCACATAATCCACCCGGAGATCCAGATTAGCTCAGTGAAACTTCGGCCTTATATCCAATACTCAACTAATATACACTATAGGGAAACTTGAATACACTGTACATACTATACAGTATACCCTATAGGGGCCCATTAGACGCACTGTGCGCCACTGTGTGCATGACTCTACCCACTAGTGAACACACTACACTATACACTCTATACAGTATACTACACGCTCCACTATACACCCCCACAGCGTTATAGCCTGTGATCAACTATTATACACTATAGGGGAACTTGAATCAAGATTGGCAGAAAGAATTCTTCGACCTTTTTAAGGGGGGGTAGGGGGTTACTGTGTGGAAAACCGGTGCATCTTACTGTGGGGGCTTTGGATTGCGTACAAGATTTTTTTATGCTCTACACGTGGCCCCCCCTTTCTATACCTCATAGCCTTTCTATACCCCATAGTTCTTCTACAGTGTGTATGGGAGGTTAATGCTGTAAGCATTATCCTTTAGTGTATAAGAGTGCTGGCTCGAGAGGTTATAACGAAGAGAAAGGTTCTCGAAGTTATGTGACTGGCTAGTCACTGTGTTGTTGGGGAATTCTCAGCTAAGAATTGAGTTCACGGGTTTTAAAATTTTTTACGCTAATTTTTTTAAACGCTGTACACTGTGGTTTCACTCTTATAACTTTATTGTTGTGGAAGATAAAGTCTAGTGGTATAGCGTCTAACTGTATAGTGTAAACGTTTCTCCTAACACTGTACTGTATAGTGTATTCTTTACTCACAATTATATACTCAACTTAAATGTTGCTAAATCTAAACTACTCAAGAAGCGTATCTGTACAGCTGGCTCCCAACTAGGCCCTGTGCCATAACTTGGTTGTAGTATATAGTGTGCGCTTGATATGTTTAAGTTATCCATCATCCAACTCTTTAAGTGTTCTTTGCTCCAACCAGTAAACAGTATAGTGTCCATGGTGCTACGAGTAATATGGACACTATTGGGTTTCCATTGGGCCCAGAAGTATTCTGTAGCACTATCAGGTTGGTAACTGGTAGCTGTGTTAGCTACCGTCATAAGGTATTTGCTCATCAATAATAGCTTGTGCTGAGTGACAGTATGCTCTATCCTCATCACTTAACATGTGATCGTGTTGTGCGATTTTGTTTAACAATCGTTGCACGTCTTCAGTTTGGGTTATGTGTACGTTTTCTATTAAACAACCCTCTAGCACGTTAAGTCTATACTGTATACGTTCAGGTATTGTTTGTCCATCTATTAGTAACGTGCCATCTTCTGTGACACTATCTCGTTTGCTCATTATATATTCCAGTTGTGTTGTTCTTCTATGGCGAACGTTGCGCCGTGTATGTAGTCTTGATCTTCTTCTGATAAAAAGGTCCAGTAAGTTCTGCACTGTTCTAGCACTGTGGCAACACCTCCCGGGTCTTCTAAGTGTGCATTTGATTCCATTAATGCTTGAAGTTGATCCATATGACCGTTAATTTTCTTTCTAAAGTTTTCAGTTTTGCTCATAATAAAAATTTTTAAGCGGACGGAACTCTGCCTGCCTCCTCCCTCCATGGTTTGGTTATCTCACTAGCCCATAATCTGTGACTGGTTGGTGAGGGATACGCAGGATGCAATCCTAAATCAGTAACGGAGTTAGCCCAATACCTTCTAATTAATTCCATTTCAGTTATTTCACTGCTATTATCTTCTTTGCCCAGCGTGAATACATTATTATATATGGTTGCATCATGGAAGCGTGTGTCTTTAATGGCGTATCCTTCCAGTCCAGCAGAGAACTGCGTCCAGCTTTGACTTATGGTATTGCTACCTCGAACACAAAATCCGGGTCTAACAAAGTTACCCCATGTGATTAAATCTATTTCATTTGACTCTACTAGTTCGTCTAGCTCTCGCTGTAAGTAATTGTTATAGAACCGTAACCAATGTGCAATGTTATCCCAAGTGTGTGTGCCTGTTACTAGATGTTTAGCAAACGCAACATGCTTATGTTTGCCTGTCATCTGTTCTATGCCACTGGGCACACCCATTTCACGCACTACATCTGTTATTTGGAATAATACTTTAATAGTTTTATACCCTAATTGTTTTATACGGGGTAATTCTTTCTGTAGCCAATACAGCATAGAGATATTATTATTACCTGGATATGCATATTGATATAAATCAGCGCCTAATAGCTTTGCGGCAGTGGCACCCATTGTTCTCCACAGGGCATGAGCTACACTTAAATCACTCTCAGTGTGGTCATTGTTCATGTCTCTGTAGCTACCACCGTAGACCCAGCTCTCTCCTATTACTAATAATAGTGTATCGTTGGTAGTATCTTTGTACTTAACGTGGAATTCACTGTTAGCGTACAGCGGTGTAGAGGATTGATTAGTTGATATTGCATGTAATAAACTAGAACAATACTTTAATTGAGTAGGATATATCTTTAATTCCGAAATTGGTCTAGCAGGATTCATAATATCAAACGGCTGTGGCACGTTAAAGCGCACACTAGCACCTGTGTAGAATGATAAGAATTCATCATTAGCATCTTCTATATCAGCTAATTGATTTAACGATGGTATTATGTCTGTTGATTTAATTGTTTTTAATCCTTAAATAAGAAAAAAGCAGGTCACCCTGCTTTCTCTATATAGCTTTGATAAGAGTTAGCTTACTTGCGTTGTGCTTTAGCTTGTGCTCTTGCAGTCTTTAGATATGTGTCTACCATTTTTTCTTTAGTAGCTCTTTTATCTAACTCGATATCAAACGCTCTTGCGCTTTCTTCGATAGCTGACTTAGTCAACTTGAGCAATGCAGTCTTAGTAGGCACTTTCTGTGCTACTGGTGCCGCTGATGCTTTAACAGCATCCTTGCTCTTGAGTGCTTGCACTCTTGGGCTTGCATTTGATGCAGGCTCTATTACGTCTTTCTTTGCTTCTTTGACCGGTGCTTTAGCTTTCTTAACTGGTGTTGTTACTGTGCTTGCTTCTTTGTCTTCACGACCTTTAACAATTACTGTAATAACTCCTGCTAATACAACCAAACCGATAATAATACTAATTGGATCCATTAGTTTTCTCCTAGGTTATTTGCTATCAGGTGTTTATCGAGAAGTGCTAATTGCTGATAACGCCAATCACCACTCATTGGATGCATGCAATTAACAGGGTTAACCCTTTTAAATGTTGTGCTTGCGATCCTGTGTTCTATTTTCTTTATAATATCTAAGTCTTCTTGTGAAGGATTATGCCTATGTACCTGTACATTGTGCATTGCATCTAGCAATGCTAAGTCTAATTGTGCATAGCTATGTCCAAACTGACTCTCGTCACCTGTGGAAATTCCTAATCCGTCTGTGGGTGTTGCTGTGATAATATGCTCTGGTACTTTCATTATGCTAGATAGCATAGGTACTTCCCAACTCTTTGTTAAACTTTGTATAGGTGCAACGTCACCGACGTCACCGTGCAGTGTCCAAAACCCTGCCGCCAACTCAGAGAAGTTATCTGTACTAGCAACTATGCCGCTGTTCTTGCTTGCGTAATTGTACAGTGTAATCATTCTAAGTCTAGCTCGTAGGTTACCTTTACGTTTTGCTTGTTCTTGTGGGATACCGGACATCAGCTCTGTATTGAAGTCTACGTCATTACTCTGATAGAACTCAACGAGGTTATCGTATACGCTCGATAAATCAACATGTTCATGTTTAATGTCTAGGGCGTGACATGCTTCGATGCCACGTGAAGTTTCGTCTTCTAGCTGATGTATAGGCATAGTAACACCTATTACATTCCAGCCAGCGGCCTTAAATAGACTTGCAGTTAATGCACTGTCTATGCCGCCACTCATTCCAATTACAACTGTATGCACTTTATTACTCTGAGCATACGTTCTTAAGTCCTCTACTAATCCTAATCCTATTGAACTAAGATGATCTTCTCTAATGTCTCCCCTAGCAATTGCTCTGTCTAGGCTTGCTTCAAAGTAAGGACTTAATGTAAATGGCGTGTCGCCACGTGTGTTGTAAGTGTAGTATAATTCTTTTATGTCTTCTGTAGTCATATGAAACCTGTTTGTGTACTCTTATTTACTTTCTTGGTTTAAACATTGTACGATATTCTGGATACAATTGTTTGAATGTTTTGTATATTTTTGCATGCTGGTTAGATGTATAATGCGTAGCCATGTCAGAACATGCAAACCCATGAGTTACCTCAACTTCCCAGAACTTAAAGGACTTAAACGGTATGCCCATGTCTTTGATAGTCTCATCTACGCCGTGCGAGAAAGCACTAGCAAATACTATATCAACCCCTAGTGTCTCTGCAAGTTGCTTTAGTGCAATCACGCTTGTTACTGCATCATGTATATAACTATATCCTGCTTTACTTCTCAAGTATTGCAAATGAACAGACCGTGATTCGGTGCCGTCTATAGTATCTTGCGCATTAGCATGATATATTTCTACAGGATCAGTTGCATGAAACTTTTTATAGTTCCTGATATCATCTTTATACATTGTGTTATTAGTATATACATCGATGCCATTCTCAAATTCGATCATTGGCTTGACATGTGTTTCCCATAGATCTGTCTGGGCTACAAGATAAGGATGCAAAATAGAACGAGCATGGTGACTAATAATAAATACCATCGCATCGTACTCTTTGGTTAGTAGTTGTTGCATTGCTACAAACGCACTACTGCTTACACCAGCACCTGGGATACCATGTGTTACTACTTCAGCACTATACTCTTCTGCAAGTAACTCTACCCAGTGTGTTACTGTTGCTGATGCACCTTCGTCTGTCCGAAGGTCTGTGTAACCACTAGAAGTAAAATGATTCCTATAGCCACTAAGCTCAGCAAAGCTATCCCCTGCTAACAGAATTTTCACTGTGCCACTCCGCTATGTCGCCATGAACAGGCTTCCTGGTGTATCCTGCAACATCTGGAATATAATACATCCATACTTTGCCTTCGGTTGTATTAATTTCTTTACGACTATAAAAGTCTGGGTAGCCTTCGATAGCATCTAGCATTTTAAATGTCTCAGTATCAACGGACCATACTTCACCTTTGATGCGTTGGTTACCTTCTAAGGTTACACAAGGGAAAGAGCCTAAGTCGAATAGACTGTATAGTGCATCAGAGGTTACTGCTTCGCCTACTCCGGTTGCACCGTCGAACTGTTGTAGTCCTCTGATCCGGCCGCCCGACTTTAACGTACCATATACAAATACTTTCTTGTCTGCCATTACTTTTTTATACCTTTGCTTCTAGTTCTTTAATTCTTGCGTTCATCGAGCTTAACAATCTACTAGTGTCTGCATCTAATGGTACAGCATTACTTTGAATAGCCATGCCTTCTAGTTCGTCAATCTTTTGATTAAGGTCTCCGATAATTGCTCGCAGTCTATTAATCTCATCGATTAATTCTGCCTTTGTCATTTGTGTTGTACTTTTACCTGCCATGTTATTCACCTATTAGTATTGTGTAACTAGGACGTTACTTTTAATTAAAAATTCTTTACCAGTTCCTTTAGCGGCTTGGTACTCTTCTCTATAGTAGACTTGAGTAATGCCGCTCTGGTATATTAGTTTAGCACATTCTATACACGGTAAGTGTGTACAAAATAGTGTAGCATCTTTACCGCTCTCACTGCTTTGTGCTAGTTTAGCAATTGCATTTGTCTCTGCATGTAACACTTCTGGTTTGGTTCTACCAAGTTGTTCACATTCATTATCCCATCCTGAGGGCATACCGTTATAACCAATGCTTATGATACGATCATCTTTAACAATGATAGCACCGACCTTTGCTCGTTCGGCAACACTTAGCTGTGCGAAACGTTCGGCAACATCCATGTATGCACTAATAAACTTTTTTTTCATGTGACCCTGTCTGCGTTAAGCGTTGTGTTATGTCTAGCAATGCTGTGAATGCTAATGTACTAGCAAGTAGTCTCATATCGAATAGCATTGCTTCGGGACTAAACGGTGGGAATGTGAGGCCCATGTTTACTACTACATGCCAAACAAGTACACTAACTACACCTGAGGCATACACATTACTCATGTACTTGCCTATGAAATATGCACCAAACATAGAAGCATATACTATAGGCATGTGCCCATATAAACCTAAGAAGAATACATCTGTTACTGCAAGTATGCCTACTGCTACCCATGGGCTTAAATTCATTCTGTGTGCAAATACTGCAAGGCCCATTAAGGGTGATGCGTTGTCAGGCATGCCTATAAGTCTACTTACTGCTAGTAATGCTATTAGTATTCCTGCTGATTTAATTGTTTCTGTTAAGTTCATCTAATCTCTCGTTTAATTCTTCCCAACTTATCTCTGGTGTAAATGTAGCAGTGATAGTTAGTCTAGGTTCTGTTGTAGTTGTCATGTCCAATTGGTGAGGCTCGTTAGTTCTCACAAAGGCTGAATGCATATCAAGTAACTCTGTGTGTACTACTTCGGTAGCTTCTACTTCTGTATAGCCTGCCGGAGGAGCATTCCTTTCATCACCTACATGTTCAATCTCTTTTATTCGTATACTGGCTTCATCTGTAACTGGCTTGAACCAAGTTAGAGGACAAGCCTCGCCTTTGGCATAGTATGCCACTCTCCAAGTAAATGCATGTCCGAATGTTCCGTCTATGTGTTTACTTGTAATACATCCTGGCTTGCCTGTAAACATGCCAACTGTGTTTAGTTTAAGTCCTAACTGTCTGCCTAGTCTAATCATGTTCTTAGCAAACTGTGTTCTTATAAGACTTTTGTCTTGTGTAACGTGATACTCTAGTCCAGGGTGTCCTTGATGGATAGCACTCTGAGCAAACTTCTCTATGTCGTCTTCACTAATAGGGTAGTATGTATTCTCTCTTAAGAATCTATTCATTTGTTCTTGTTAACAAAGTCACTGTCTGCAAATGCAACTCGCTTACGCAAACTGCTACTACTAAAAGAATGATCTCGTCCGTTGTATATAATCTTACTGCCGCGTTGTTCTGCAATCTCTCTACCAGTAAAGTCTTTGTCCTCATACTCGTCACCGAGCACTCTTACATCGATTGGTAAACATAACAGCAAGTCACGTAAGTCCTGTTCCGTATTGTAAATAACAATCTCGTCAATATATTTAACAGCCGCTAGTTGTATTTGCCTCTCGACAATACTTTGCACTGGTCCATTCTTCTCAGGACGGTCCGCTGATGGATCATTCTGCAAACCTACAATTAAGTAATCACAGTTACGCTTCGCTTCTTCTAGCATAGTAATATGACCTGCGTGTAGCAAATCAAATGTGCTACATGTAAACCCGATCACTCCGCATTCTTTATAACTTAACTTCATAGTCTCATCCGAAATTATGCATCGATACAATATCGTTGTTATCACTATTTACTACTGCACCCCATAGCTTGCCACCTTTTCCTGAACCTGTATCAAGGAAAACGGTTACACCACTTTGTTTGTTCATGTGGACAAGTGGAGCAGGTTGGAAATTGTCAAAGTCGGGCATACCTATTAACGGTCTAGGGTCGTGTCCGACAAACAACTTAACACCTCTAGGCACTGCTTCAACCCAGTCGTAAAGTCTAATAGGATATCTCTCTCCCCTGTAGTCTATCATTGTAGAAGTATCAGAGTTACCGTACATGTTGTATTCGTTTGTTCTTTTTGTATCAGTCTTATCTAGCCACCACGATGGCTTAATCGCGGCGTGTGCAACAAACAAGTTAGGATTTAATTGTATGTTGAAGGGTGTACTAGATGTATATCGTATAAACATATCCTTAAAGCCTGGTATAACATTCATTGCATCAACTGTTGGCTTGTTAGGCGGTGTTAGCTTAACGTCATTGCCCTTTGCCCATCTGTGTATTTTCCATTCGTGGTTACCCATTACACCAGAAGCTCTGCCCTCAAATACTTCTTGAGTCATTAGTTCTATTACTGCGTAAGGGTCTAGCCCGTTATCTATTAGATCACCAGTGGAGACTAAATGTAAACCATTGTCTTTAGCAAACTTAACTGCCTTAGCAAATGGGGCATAAGTTCCGTGTACATCGCCTATAATTAAGTGTGTGCCTTTCATGGTATTCTGCTCTATGCCCTTATAAAAGTATATTATACAGCAAAAATGCTATAATGTCAAGTAAACTAAAAGATGATAAATATAAACATAAGTTAGGGAGTTCAGCTAGTGGCAGAGCATAAAGATTTTGGTTTGAGCGGTGTTCACCGCAACTTGCAGTTAGGTAAGCAAGGACCGCAAATAAAGAATAACGGTGATGGTACTATCAGTGCCACAGACCTGGGCGGCTCAGCTCTAGTAAACATTTTAGGTGCGAATGCAATAGCCGCTAGTCATTTAGTAACTAAGGCACAGCTAGACAATGTAGTCGCTGGGTCAAATGCCGGTGTGTTAACACTAGGTGCATCAGCTGATGCTTCATGGACAGACGGTGCAGTACAATCTTTAACCAATACAACTACAGTAACAGAAGCAATTGACAAATTAAATGAGTCAATGGAAAACGTGCGTAACAATACATTCGTTAAGAGCGTCGATGCTACAGTAGATGTAGCAAGTGGAGGTACTCCTTTAACAAGTACACTAACTCTTACAACTGTTGGTAATCCAAATAGATATACAATTGATTGGGGCGATGGTAACTCAGACGTTTCAATAACTGATACTACACCTAGTCACACTTATGAGAACGATGCACAGTCACCGTTCACAGTAGTAGTCACAGCATTTAATAATAACGGTGCAGGTGAAGGAAGTACAGCAAGTGTTTCCAAGACAGCACTAGTAACATTGTTCACAGGTGACCCTGTAGTAGACTTTGCTTACTTTGGTGCCAGCTCAGGTGGTAGTGCTATTACTAATCACGATGCAGGTGATGCTCAATACTTAGAGAACACTACAACTAATATCGGTGGTGCAACAATTCAATACACTATCGACTGGGGCGACAGTCAATCAGATACAGTTATCACAGACGATACCGCAGACGGTGGTAGTGCAGGTGGCAGACTTGCACATACATTTGATCAAGTTGCAGAAACAGATCAAACATTTACAACCAGGGTAACACTAGACTCTCACAGTAGTGCGTTACCTGCTTCGATACCTACGAATACTACATTAGTACATAAGCAGTATGCAACACATACTCCGTCCTTAACAGCATCCACAACTACAGGTATCAACCAAGAAGCCACTAGTGGCTTGCCGGTTACATTTACTAATACCACAGAAGCTACTATCGGTAGTTATGCTGATTACGGAATTATATATAAATGGACATTCGGTGACGGAACAGTAACACCTCTAAACACAGGCAGTGGTACAGCTGGTGACACCGGTGAAACAATATCCCATACTTACGAGCTAAGTAGCAGTGATCAGGCTAATGGTGTATCACAAGATTATACAGGTACGTTAGAAGTTATATCAGAGCATGCAAGCTCACCATTTGTAAGTACAAGTTTTACAGTACACGTTGAGCCAGATGTAAGAGCAAGTTTATCAGGTCAGAGCACATCTGTTGGTTTGAGAGCTAGTGGCGATAGTACACGAACAGCATACAAAGGTACTGACTTATCAGGTACAAATCGTGCTATAATTACATTTGATAATAATACACAAAACGGCGACAGTTACGACTATTCCTTTGGGGATGGCAGTGCTACTGTTACAGTTACAGAAGCAAGTGGTAGTGCAGGTAGTGTAGCAGGTGCAAATATTACACACGACTATAGTAATGCTTCAACAGGTAGTGCAACGGTTACATTAACGGCAAGTGGTACACCAGATATCACAGCACAAACTGACAGTGATAGCGTAATAGTTGTAATAGAAAATGTACCTACTGCTCCTGCAGGATTAAGCAGTAAGAGTTTAACATGGAATACTAGTTACGTTGACGGTGGTAGACTTGCAAGTGGTGCTACTAATAACACAGGTGGCACTGCTCCTAATGCAGGCGACAGTGTGCAAACAAGTACATTCAGAAGATTCGAAAGTGGAACAATTAGAAGTAACACTGTAGACAATGTTTACAATGGTGCGGCAGGTACACTTTCAGCAGTAACAGATAGTGTTACAGACGGAACAAAAACATTCAGCACGTCAACTGGCGAGACTGGAACGTTTGGTGATTTAAATATTACAAGCGAAGGCGATGCTATAGACCAACTAGGTAGTTCGTATCCTAGAAACTTTTATCAAGTGTTTGATGCTCGTATCTCAAGTTCAGTTGGTGCAACAGGCATCCACAAGCATAAACTACTACACGATGCAACAGGAGCAACTAATGAGATATTTTATGTTGCTGATAACGTTACATCTACGCCTACAATCAATACAGGCTCTGCAAGTGTTGTAGAAAGCACAGCAGGAACTTATAGATATATTTCCGGCATACCTTATTACAATACTGGTTCCCCAACAGTAACAGTTACAGGCTTAACAGTTAATAACTTTGTCGGCGAATGCTACGAAGATAGCACAAATGATATTGTGCATGTTAACTCAGGTACAAACTTTGAAGGTACATCAGGGTCATCTATTAGTAGTGAATACTTTAGTTACGCCGAAGCAGATGGTACTACTACAATGTTAGCTGGTAGTATTCCACTAGCACAAACAGGTGTTGGCAGTGCATACACATTAGGTGATTTAACTGTAAGCATAAATGGTTCACCTAATACTAGTGTTGAAACATTAAGAGTACGAGCAAGAAACGTAACAGGCATGAGTGGTTATGCTTCAGATATCAGTACTAAATTACAAGTACATTCTTCTAGTCCAACAGGCTTTATTGAAACAGCAATACCAGTAGCAGATGCTTTAGGTGCTACACATGATGATGATGGTTTACGAGTTACAGGATTTAGTGGTACAGGTGACACACCAACTATAGCAGGCGCAACTAATTTTTATACAAGCAATGCTTGGAGTGGTGCTGTAACAGTAGCAGGTACTAGCGAAGCAATAGTTAGACTAGGAACACTAGAGCATTACGATACAGATTTAAGTTCAGGTTACTTGCCAGTAGGGCCAGACTTGAACACAGGTAGAAGTGGAGCACAATACTTTACTTTTGCTTTTAGAAGAACAACAATGGCTAACTTTACAGTCACACTAAGCGGAACAATAAGCGGAATGTTTATTGCGGCGCCAGGCACAGGCATAGATAGTGCTAGTACATTAAACGGTTGGCTAGACACGAGCATAACATACAACGGCGCTGGTACACCAGGCGCTGACACCGGCAACGGTGGTAATGGCAGTAACGGCTGTGCATTTACATCAGGTGATAGAGTTGTAGACGGGAACAATTATAATAATACTCCGTTTACATTTACACTGGGTGACCAGAATGCAACTAACAGTACTGGAAATAATATACTTGTTAGAATCAAATTAGAGGCCGGCGACAGCATAACTGCGTTGAGTATAGCATAATGGCAATATCAGATAGTCAAAAAGTTGATCTACTTTGGAAGAAGATCGGTTACGGGCGTGTTAAAACAGACACAAACGATAACAAGAAGGCACCAAACGAATCGATTAGTTCAGACTTTGTTATTAAGACTAGCCAAATTTGGGCTAACTCTGGGTCGATACCTAGCATTATACCTAGTGCTAATAGTTCAGTGCAGGATGTATATTTAGATTCAGTTAGCGGCGCACTAGAAACAACAGCTGATGCTACTGCTACTGCACAACGTACATGGAAGACAAACGTTATCAATTGGATTGCACCAGGCTTTGGTGCAACGTATCAGCTAAAAGTATATGCGGCACCAACTGGAACTGCTAATCCTCAAACAAACGGTTCACAGTTATTTGAAACAGGCTCCGGTAATGAAGACCAATGGTTCTTTGACTACCAGGCAGGCGTACTTCACTTCATTGGTGATAACTTACCAGGTGATATTAGTGTAGCTAGTAGCAATGTAATTTATGTAAGTGGTAGTGTGTACACAGGCACAACTGGCATCGATAGAGACGTATCCGGCGCAAGTGCTACATACAGAAAAGGCAACCTAGCAGATGTATACAGTGATGACACTATTAACGACGGCGACATACTTGAAGTTACTGATGCAGGCGATGGCGAGTATGCAGTATATATTTCAAAGCAAGACGCACCAACTGCAATAGGACACTTAACATTAATTAGTTCTAAAGATAGTTCAGGTAGTGATAGTGCAACAATGACTGCAACAGTTACCCACACTAGCGGTACAGTCGAACTTGGCGATGTAAGTGCAGGGTCAAGGCCACTAAGTGTTGTAGTAAATGTTACTACTGCATTTGACGGCACAGCATCTGTCACAATAGGCGACGACAATGATAACTCACGTTTAATGTCAAGTGCTTATACAGACTTAACTGAAACTTCTACATTTGTAACTAATCCAGATTATGTATATACTAATGCATTAGATGCAGACAATATGTTGAAAGTATATGTTACGCAAGGTACAAGTACACAAGGTAGTGCCACAATAGTAGTTAGCTACTCTTAATACTACATTACTATTTCTTTAATACTTAGATTTATAATATTAGGTTCTTTTTTCCAGATAACTGGTCTAGTATACTTACTACTCTGATTTAAATCTTCTACCCATACTAATTTTTTATTTAACATTATGCTATCTGGTACATTGTGATAGATAGTAGAAAGTTGAAGCATTTGTGCATACACTTGCCTATTGCATACTTGAACTAAATCATCTACAAACTTACTATCTGGCATAACAAATGTTTGGTCCCAGTTGCTCTTAAAGCTGTTCCCATCGCCTGTGGTTCGCATTAGATAAAATGATACTACTAAACTTTTTACTTGGTTAACGAAATCATTTCTCATTAAGAATATATTATGTGTTGTATTTTTTAATAACTTTTGCAAAAAAGTGGCATTGCGCCATGGTGAATTTGGTTCAGTTAACATTAATGGGAAAACTTTCATGCAGTCGGAACTATTAGTATTTTCCCAAATTCTCATTATGTTATGAAATTGTTGCTTACGTTCGCTATCAGTTTTAGTAATCTGCCCAATCCCCCAGTTATCTGGAACCCAGTTAACTGTTCTGAGAATTTCGTCATGACTAACCATACCGGGGTTCTCGTCAGTAATCTTTTGTAAGTAGACTGTACTTGCACTCCGTGGAGTAGTCCATAGCAATATTTTCTTCATTTTTAACCCTCGTAATTCCTCATACTACGAATTCAGTTTTGTACGTTATATATTACTTATCTATTAAATACTAGTTATGATCACTAAAAGAATTACATTTGACGAGATACTACCTATATGGCGATACAAACTCTGGCCTAATAGACAAAGTGCTATAGAGCCAGTGAGTGCTATGACGTGGCCGTTTGAAGGCGACCCGGATCCTATAGACATGAGTATATTCGAATACCAGCCTGCGTTTTGGGGAGTATACATCGATGATGAGTTAGTAGGTGTTAACAGTGGGCACCGCACTAGCGATACGCATTACCGCAGTAGAGGGATATGGGTCTCACCGGAACATAGAGGCAAGAACATTGCTAATACTTTATTCTCTTTAACAGCACACCAAGGTGTAATAGAGCATTGCGAAATGTGTTGGAGCATTCCAAGAAAAACCGCCCTTAGTGCTTATACCAAATTTGGCTTTAACACTGTAGGCGGTTATATTGAAACTGAAACTGCTGATGCAAATATATACGTTACTTGTCTGCTTTAATAGCTTTGCAACGATCCATCATAGTATAAGCGTCCGATACTAAGAACGGATCCTCAGATGCATTATCCTGCATACCTGCTTCTACAAACATATCAGTCATTAATCCATCTTGCACGATAGCACTATATCTCCAGCTTCTCATTCCGAACCCTAAGTTATCTTTCTTTACTAACATACCTAATGCTCGAGTAAAGTCGCCACTGCCGTCTGGTAATGCTTTAACGTTATCGATACCGATGCTCTTGAACCATGCATTCATTGTAAAGCTATCGTTAACACTAACGCAATAAATCTCATCAATGCCTTGCTCCAGGAATTCATCGTACATAGTATCGAAGCCTGGTAAGTGTGTGCTTGAGCATGTAGGCGTAAATGCACCTGGTAGTCCAATTAGTATTACTCGTTTGTTGCTGAATATATTTTGTGATGGTACAGTCTTCCATTCGAAGCCTGGGGCGGTGTCTGTTTCGACTCGCATGTGGAACTCTGTATTTGGTATTCCGATATTAAATGACATTGTTATCTCCTGTTGTGTGTGTTATGTTTACTACATGATACCCATATAGTACTTAGCCGCATCAGAAATCTTCTCCGGATTCCATGGCGGCTTAAATGTTAGATTGATTTTTACTTCGTTAACTTCCTCTATGCGTGTGCCTGCATACTCAACACCTTCGAGAATCTCTTCTCCAAACGGACAGTTAGGTGCAGTCAACGTCATTAGTATTGTAACATTGTTATCGTTGTCTACATTTAAGTCGTATATTAAACCTAGGTCTACGATGTTAATTCCTATCTCAGGGTCAACAACTTTCTCTAAGTTTTTATATATACGCGATGTTAAGTCAGTTTCTGAATCGCTTTGCATAATTCCTCCACTAGTAATTTACAATCTTCTTTAGTATTATATATGCTCCAGCTAACTCGTAACACGCCTTTACTGGAGTACTTGTTAACGCACGGGTGCGCACATAGCTTGCCTGCCCTTACTGCTACATTTCTACTACCGAGTATAGCGCCGATATCACTAGGGTGTGCAGTTGGCACAAAACTTATAATGTTACTTACACTAGCAAGTTCTGGTAGTAGTGCTGTTTGAAGATCGTAGTGTAACGGTCTTAAACCTGCAATATTATGTATTTGATATTCGTGTAACCAACTAGATACTTCACGTATCTTATTACCAATTTCTTCGTAGCCAATATAGTTAATCCATTCAGCGGCAACGCCCATGCCAATTATACCTGCTATATTAGGTGTACCTGGTTCGTGTTTTTCTGGGCCTTCGACCCACTCGATATTACCTGCTAGGTCATAATGATTAACAGTGCCGCCGCCTGATCTGACAGCTCTTAATTCGTTTACATCATGCTTAACATATAGCGCACCGATACCTACAGGCCCATACATCTTGTGTCCACTAAAAACTGCAAAGTCTATGTCGGCTTGTGTAACATCGAACTTATGCGAACCAACTGTTTGGCAAACGTCTACGCATGTTGTCATGCCGTATTGCTTTGCCATACCTGCTAGAGTTTGCCACTGTGTATCGCTACCAGTAACATTACTTGTTCCAATGACACTAAGTAGTGCGCCTGCATTCTGTGAGAATATTTTATGTGTTGCCTCTAGATCAATTGTACCATCAGGGTCAACCGGTAATACAATTAGTCTACCGTTTTGTATGTTACGGCCTTGCATGAGCCATGGCATAATGTTTGCACTGTGCTCTGCATCAGTAACAATAACTTTATCAACAGTTTGTGACCAACTAGCAACAATATTCATTCCTTCGGTTGCACCTGCAGTAAATATAATCTGCTCAGGCTTTGCATTTATAAGTTCTGCTACTCGTACCCTAGCTAAGTCACATTGGTCACTTACTGTGCGACTTAATGCATAGTCGCCTCTATGAACATTGCAACGTGCTTGTTCATAGTACTCATTCATAGCCTTTAGAACGCTTGTATGCGTCTGTGTGCTTGCCGCGCTATCGAAGTATGCAAGACCCGGGTTATTAACTAGTGTAGGGAATTCATCTCGTATATTACTTAATAGTTTCTTCATTTAGAAATGACTCCGTTAAGATTTGTTTAGCATGGGATGGAGATACACCCCTAGCGTTTAGTAAATACATTTGGTCTGGGTCTATAGTGCTAATAGTACATCCATGTTTACATGCAATTTCTTTTGTACTAATGTCTAGGTTAGGTTCTGTTACAACTACAGCCGTATCAGATAGTTGTAGGTTTTTATTCTGTAAGTTTGCATCAGTTCCTTCTGCTTCTCTGCGAACTTTAATATCGCCTGAGAATGTAAACCTACTTGATCCATCTACAACAGACTTAACATCAATATCGCTAGTACTGTTAACACCTGTGTGGTCAACATCTGTTATAACATGTACACTTTCTCTTTTGTTTACTCTATAACGTCCTGTTATCTTAGTTGTAGTCTCTTGGTATGTCTTTACAAAGTATAAATCCTGTAAGTAAGGAATGTCACCGGATCTAGTATTAATAGTTAACGAACTGCCTGGGTGCTGTATAAACCTACTCTCAAGCATAAAGTTAGCATTATCTTTGCTATCAAAGTTTGCACGGTTAAGTGTTAGCTTTGCACCTTCACGTAATACATACACTATCTTGCATATCTTATTATCAACATCTGAATGAAAATGCTCATCGAGGATTACTTCGCTCCATGGTGCAATTTCAACATACACTGGTAATAGTCCGACCCCGCTTTTACTTGGTGTACCATACGATACAGTGTATGCTCTGTTAGACATGTGGCAATTAATAGTAAAGCATTGTACATATTCTGTTGTACCGACACCGTCTAATGCTCTACTAGCAATAGTGTTGCTAGGTACATCAGTTGCAAATAAGTGATCATACTTTGAACTAAGTCGCGGAGTAGATACATCTCTATAGACAGTGCTGGAACCGTTATGGTAGCCTGCTAGTCTAACATTGTTAGGGGTCACTTCGATATCACACGATTGGTATTCGTGATCGAAGCTACCTAGCTTAGTAGTAACAAACTCGCCAGAGCTATTAATGATCTTTTTAAGATTCATATGCCTGTATAGATAGTTTTTAGTTGTAGCTTCGTTAAATTTAAATGTCATTGTACTGCTTAAACCCTTTAGTTAATACGTCATCGATCACGTAAGAGTCTTGTTGCACCGCAGTGCCATTTGCTACTACTGTAACTGACTCAGGGGTAAAACTCTTTAAGAGCTTCTCATAATGGCTAACAATAATTACGGTCTTGATACCATCATTGAATTTTTGCAGTTGTGTAATTAGGTCGTTAATAGCATCGACATCTAAGCCGCTATCCGGTTCGTCAAGGATAGCAACCGACGGGTCTAACATAGTCATCTGTATTAGCTCGTTCTTCTTTTTCTCGCCGCCACTTGCTTGTACATTTAATTCTTTCTTATCCCAATCACTTGGTAGGTTTAGATCTTTTGCAAGGCCTCTAAATCCATTTAGTTTGTTCATAATAGTTGCAGTTGTTTTTAAGTCTAGTACTTCCTTGATCAATCTAAAGTTACTAAGCCCTTCAATTGGGGTAGGGTTCTGAAAGCTCAAGAACAATCCTAACTGCGCACGTTCGTATGTGTTAAGTTCTGTTAAGGACGTATCGCCTAATGCAATTTCGCCGCCAATCTCATACTTTGGATTAGCCATTAGTGCATGCGCCAACGTACTTTTGCCAGCACCGTTAGGACCAACAATAAAATGTATACCGGGTCCAAACTCTAGGTTCACATCTTTTAAAATCTCTTTGTCTTCAGTAGTAACTGATAAATTCTTTAATACTAACATCTAACCTACTGCTCCTTCAAGGGTAACACTTAATAATTTATTTGCCTCTGCGGCAAACTCTAATGGCAACTGCTGGAATACACTTTTACAAAATCCTGTAACTAAACAGTTAATAGCGTCTTCTTCACTTAACCCTTTGCTTTGTAAATAATACAATGCCTCTTCGTTAAGTTTACTAGTGCTTGCCTCATGCTCTATAACACTGCTAGTATTATACTGCGAAACGGTGGGTAATGTCAAGGCTTTTGAGTTATCTAACATAAGAGAATCACACTCAGTATAGTTTCTACTGTTGTGTGCATTCTTTCCTATACGCACTAAGCCTCGATATGTGTTAACACTTTGGTGACTGCTTATACCTTTTGATATAATAGTACTCCTAGTATTCTTGCCTACGTGGATCATCTTGGTCCCTGTATCAGCTTGTTGCTTGTGCTTTGTTACTGCAACACTATAGAACTCACCAACACTATAGTCACCTCTAAGTATACAGGAGGGATATTTCCAAGTAACTGCACTGCCTGTTTCAACTTGTGTCCAACTAATCTTTGAGTAATCACCTTTACACTCTCCTCGTTTTGTTACAAAATTTAATACGCCACCGACTCCATCTTCGTCGCCTGGGTACCAGTTTTGAACTGTGCTATATTTAATTTCTGCACGTTCCATTGCTACTAGTTCTACTACTGCCGCATGTACTGTATTCTCAGTAAACGCTGGTGCAGTACATCCTTCCAAATAACTAACGAAGCTCTCATCGTCTGCTACGATTAGTGTACGTTCAAACTGCCCTGTGTTACGAGCATTGATTCGAAAGTATGTGTTAAGTTCTAATGGGCATCGAATACCTTTGGGAATGTAACAAAATGTACCATCAGAGAATACAGCACTGTTAAGCGTAGTGAAGTAGTTATCTTTATACGATACCACACTGCCTAAGTATTTTTGTATTAGCTCCGGGTGATTTTGAACTGCTTCACTTATACTGCAAAATATGATGCCATGCTCTGCAAGCTCTGCTTGGAAAGTTGTTGCTATACTTACACTATCCATTACTACGTCAACTGCTACTTTAGGTGCTAAGCCTAACAGCGCATCGCGTTCGTGTAACGGAACACCTAGTTTATCAAAGGTGTCCAATACGTCTTGCGGTATGTCGCCTTCTTCGGTAAACTTAGGTGCGGAATAGAAACGCATAGCTTGGTAGTCAATAGGCTTATAGTCTACTGTACTCCAGGTTGGCTCTTCTATTGTTTGTAGATGATCAAATGCCTTAAGTCTATAGTCGAGCAACCATTCGGGTTCGTTCTTAAGAGCACTTAGTTTTAACACAGTGTCTCTTGTCAGGCCCGGTTCAAAGTCATCTGACTCTAATGGAATTACAAACCCTTCCGGGTAATGACTGTCCATTAGCCTATCTTCTCTACGACTACTTTTAAAGGATGCCCATGGTGACGTGAAACGACAGTAGCCTCATGCTGTTTTTGTTCTGCAATTTCTAAACCATACATACCAGCAATGCCTTTACCATGCTCGTGAACATTAATCATAATATCTTTAGCTTGATCTAAGTTTTGATTAAAGATTTCTATTAGCAACTGAATAACAAATTCCATGGGTGTATAATCATCATTGATTAACAACACATTATATCTGTTAGGATATTTAATGTCAGTGTCAGTCTTTGTAGCAAATTGTGTCTGTGAGCTCATGTGTTGTTTTACCTATAAAGTAGGGGTCCGGAAACCCCTACGGTTACTGTTACTTGATATTAGTTAAACAATATCAATCTTTTTGGGCTTTGCTTCTTCTGGCACATTAACAAATAATGTTACCTTTAGAATACCGTCCTTGAGGGATGCAGTTTTAACTTCTACATATTCCGCTAAACGAAACGTGCGAGTGAAGCTACGTTCTGCAATTCCTTTGTGTATATATTCTACCTCTGTACCTGTACCCTCTGCTAGGATAGCACTCTTACCTTCTACTTTAAGGTGCTTGTCCTCAACAATGAGTTCAATGTCATCTTGTGTAAAACCAGCAACAGCGAGAGTAATCTCGTATGTTACTTCTTCAGTATCTTTATCTAGTACTCTTGCAACGTTGTACGGAGGGTATCCGGTGGCGCTGACATTAGTATGATTAGAAACCATTTCGTCGAACAATCGGTCGAAGCCGACGCTCATTTTGTATAGAGGTGAATTTAACAGGTCGGTTGTGACCCTAAGTTGTTTGCTTGTCATGATAATCTCCTTTAAAAAGCAAGTTTATAAAATGTAACATTGTTTTAGTACCCTTACGGCGCACTTACTCTGTTACACTGTTATTTATACATGTAGCGTTATTTAACAGTCTAATCCTCAATCTTTATTCCAGTGCCTTGCTAAACCGTTCGGCAATAGTGGGGTATTGTTTTTGATTGGGGTTTCTTCTTTTGTTTCAACAGGTTCCTTATCTTCTTTCTTTCCAAAGATGCTGTCGTAGTTGTCGCGTCCCTGAGCAGACAAGGTGCCTTTGGTCCTAATGGACTCGCCGGTTATATCATTCTTACTTGTTGCCATTTAAAAAGTTCCTGTGTGTTTATTGCTACTGGATTAGTATAACAGTAGCAACGTATTATGTCAATCGTTTTATTTGAATACAACCGGAATTGGTTGTTTGTGGAAGGTTGGGTATTTGTACTCATTGTCTTGGCTTATCATTCGTAATTGACCTTTTATACCCTTGCCTATCCCTACCATCATAACTGGATCACAGTCTTCGGGTATACCTAACTTCTCTTTAATTTCATCATAGTCGAAACATGAACAAAACCCTGTTCGGTAACCTAACACGTTAGCAGTCATTACTAGCATGCCTGATGCTATACCGGTAGATGTCCACAGATCTCTGTCCATTAACTTTTCCATTTCTTTAGGTGTATCTTCGTGTGAGTGGAATGCTCTATGCTCTGGAGACCTAGTGTTTGCCATATTGTATGTTTCAAATACAACTAATATGTTTGCAAGTACTTGTGAATTTTTCTCTGATTCCGATTGGTCGTCTTTGGTATAGAAGCCACTAGTGGATTCGTAAATTGATTCTATTAACTTCCGATCCTGGATGAATGTTACTTTGTAATGTGCAACATTTTGTTTGCTAGGTGCTTGTGTTACTGCATGCACTAGTGTGTCGATATCGCTTTGAGGAATTGGATAATGTATGTCCCAATTACGCTGACAGTGTTGACTCTTTGATATTGCTTTTTGTAGTACTTCTGATAATTCATTTTTATTTTTCATACATGTATTTATGCAACATTACATTTGTCATATACCTAATCCCATAGTCCTTCGTAATACTTGCCAAACAATTTGAAGCCGTTTGAGATACGATCCTGGTATGCCTTGCGACCTTCCCAATCAATTTCAAATGTATCGTTAGGACCCTTAGCCATTTCCCAAAGACCTTTCAGTTTGCCTTCAGTGTGTTCAATCCACTGAGTATCGTGTTCTCCTGAGCAGAACTGTTCTTCCCAATCATTATGTTTACTCTCAAAGGCAAAAATCATTTCATCCATTACCCAATCCCAACGCTCAAAGAACTTACTATCAGTATCACCATTTTTAGTGTATGCTGTTAGTTCTTTTTTAGTAGGACGCAACTCTGTTGGAACATCCTCCGGATACACATAAGGAGCACCATGCTTGGTTAGTTTGAGTTGCTTGAGCATTGGCTCAATAATATACGAGAGTGTGTGATCCATGCTCCAAGTATCAAAGTCGTCTATATGCACAGATACTTTAGGTTCGTTTTTAATTCCCAACTTATACAGGAAGTTGTGATACCAACGATGTTTTGGATACGGGCCTATTTTAATTTTCATGCTATTAACATCTCCACTAAGTTCATCATTACAGCAGTGCCACTTATAGCACTACCAATCATAATTGCTTTGTCGTTCCAGCAATGTCCGACGTATACCCAACTGCATGCCGCTAGTGCATAACATACTTGTCCAAGTGTACCAGCACCCGCACTGATTAAAAATACACCAACCACACCTAGTATTGTTGCAACCCATTTAACATAGCTATCAACAGTACCTGTTGGAGTCGCTGGCTTTAAGTCATCTACTTCTAATTGAAGCTCTTCCATCTCTTGTTTGAGACGTTTGCGTTCTGCATTAAGTTCCATTGCCAGCTTGGCACCGCGACCCATAGAAGAATCTTTGTACTGGTGCTTAACTTCCTCGCTGATCTCTGGTCCTAAATTATCACTCATATTGTCCTATCCATTATGCTTTATAAATTCTTTTATTACATGCGTACCATATGTTGCCCATGCAATTAATATTGCCCATGATAACAATTCAATCATTATATACTCTCGTCTTTATTAATATTTGCTATATTCTTATACATTTCTGCAAAGTATAATTGGACCGAACTAAATACGCAATCATCTCTATGATGCTTAACCGACATACCACATACATGGCAATCTCCTCTTAACTTCCACTCTATAACATCGATATTAGTTAGCGATAAATCATAAAGCCATGGGTTAAGAGATATGTGATCAACTATTTGTTGCTTCTTTTTAATTTCACTAATAGGTGTATCAATCGACTCTGCTTCGTCAGGGGAGAATGTCATCGCCTCATCCTTGCTATATCTATTGCTTGGTCCGTCCCTTTCATTACCGGGATAGCATTCGACTTATGCATTGTGGCAATACCTTGTATAAGGTCACCAGTGTATTGCATTGTTTCTTTCTTACTGCAATTATGCGAGCCTAGCAACTTTGGCACTGACTCAGGATACTTTGCATTAAACGCCGCTATCTGTTTCTCTGCGTAAGTTGTAGCAGGAACATACCTGCTTCTATCTTGCCTAGCATCTTGTTTGGGTGCTTTACCGTGACAGTAATCAATGTATGCGTCGAGCGTAGCATATCGCATACTATGCATGCCTCGTTGCTTTGCCCACTTGTTGTGCTTTCTCCAGCGTAACTCGTACTCAGCAAGTTTACCTTTAGTCATTTTAGTCTTGCGAACTTTGGTACTAATTGTGCTAAGTCGATTATCGAGATGCATTGTCATGTTACATTAACCCAATACTATTGTTTAGTTAACGTGCATTATACTACAGAGTGTAGTCTATGTCAATCAATTTAGATGATTTTGTGGCCGGTAATATGCTTAACTAAAAGCTCGGCTAGCAATTGATGGCCTTCTTCACTTAGATGCGATGGATCGTATATGCCATTGTCGGGACCGCCCTTAAGACCTAGATCCATTATGCTAGGATGGCTAGTATTCCCTCGTTTAATAACACCTTTTTCGCTAAACGATCTATGAGCACATTGCGCTGTCATTCTTTCTTTGAGGTCACACTGTGGCCCAGTAGGCAGTGTTTCAGTGTATCTGTTTAGCAACACAACTAAACTAATACCGTGCTGATTGCATAATGCTTCAAATTGTGTGTGGCGTGTTACCCAATTCTCCATATCGTATTCTATGCTAACTTGTGTGTTTTGTATAGTTTCGTGCAATGACTTGTTACTGTCTTCTGTTTGCCACACATAGCTATCCATCTTAAAATCAGTAGTGTATGCAGTACCGTACTGTGTTTCCCATCCTTCGGGTTGACCACACAGTCCTATTAAATATTCACCATCTTGCCCGAATGTGCTACTGTGATTAGGCGTAGGACATGCTAACATTTTCCGCATTGTGTCAGTATATTGTAAAACAATAAAGTCGCCTTCTACTAGCTCATCATTCATAATTGCTTTAGTAAGTACAAACCACATACGATCATTACTACCGCCGCCTTTAGCAAGATGTAAGTAGTTGTATTCAGGCAATAACTCGGACATATTATCGCCGTAGCATTTTTCTACTCGAGTTCTGTCTGAATAACTACAGCCTGCTACTGCAAATGTTGGCATTGTTATTTCCTATAGATTAAGTTGTTCTGCATAGTATTCGGCATACTGTTTAGCAGTGTTAGGTCCTAAATGACCGATGATACTATCTTCAAACATATTGCCGCCTTTATATATGTCTCTAGCATTGTCTATTTGTTCTATGTATTTGCACTTAGCTTCTGTAGCAGTAACAGGATTCCATGTTGCTTCTGCGTAAGCAACCCTGTCGTCCCACATCGATCGTGTGGCTTCTATAAATGACAAGCCTGTGGACATTATGTTATGTTCCCAATCATCTATAGTGAAGTCAAAGAACTTGTACATCATATTATACTTCCTAGTCCAGTACTTAGTATAGTCTGGTAATGCTGTAACATACTTGTCTGTCCCATACGATGTTTCCCTAAAGAGCTCAGTCCATTGATTAACTACACCTAGTGGCTTACACTTATTAAACAATGCAATGTTATTCATAAAACTAAAATGCACCGAAGTACCATTCTTGCCTAAGTTAATAACAGGCACATTTAATAGGTTCTCTAATTGATAACAAATACGTTCATCGTCTGCAAGTCCTGTGCCCATCAACTCACTACATCCAAACATTACTACACTGTTTGCCCAGTCTACTGTATCTAGATCCTGGCAACGATAACCTTGCTTGTTCATGCTGTAGACAACTTTCTTGTGTCTGTATGGCCAACTTGAGGGCATCAGTTGTAAGTTTTGATTAAAGCGTTCTAGTGAATCGTTAGTAAAGTACTCAAACTTACCTGGTAGTTCAAAATTGTCTGTTTGTGTAGCGAATGCAGGATTAGTGTGCGCCCTAACTTTGTTCAAACAGCCGCCTTTATCTATCGCCGAATGAGGAAGGAATTTTCCGCTTGTGATATTATCGATAGTAGTGGTCACTTACTCTCCGTCGTAATATTTGAGACGTTCTATATCATCTTCGGTTGTTTCTTCGCCATATTGTATTTCTATAATATGACAAGGCTCTTTGCCTTTATTTACAATCTGATGCCATTCATTGCGTTTAACAGTGAACGATTCATCTGTGCGTAATGTTCTTTCAGTAAACTTCTCTGGGTACCTAGGATAGATACCATGCTTAATTTCGCATTCACCTTTACTCACAAACCATAGTTCGCTACGTTTAAAGTGGCGCTGGTAACTAATGCCTTTGCCAGGCTCAATTACTAGCTCTTTAACTTTTACTGCCGAATCGTTGAACAAGTCACTAAACTCGCCCCATACTCTTCGTACACTTGGGTACTGCCATTCCTTTAGTATCCAACTACTGCTATTGGCTTTGTTATCGCCACCAACAGCAAATTCAAATTCATAACCATCAACAGCCATTTCAGGTATGTTGTCTTTACCTCTGTCACCACCATTACAAAATACATATTCGTGTTGATGACCAAATGCATTTCTAACTTGTACAAGACCTGCTGTTACACTGTCGTCTTTGTCGTCGACTGCGTACACATTCTCTACCATGTCCATGCGTTGTATGATCAAGGAACGTTCTTCAAAAGGCATAAAAGGTCTACCTTTCTTTCTGGTAAGCCATTCATCGCTGTTGACTAGCACGACGAGTTTATCGCCGTGCTTAGCCGCGCTTTCTAAGTAATTGATATGTCCTGAATGTAGTGGGTCGAAACCTCCACTAACAACAGCAATACGCATTTACTACCTGCCTCTGCCTTTGATTTTCTTTTGTAAGTCTTCGTGAGCTCGACGCTTCTTCTTGGTTTTCATCCATTGGGTATTATTACCGTTTTGGGAATCTACCCATGTGCCATTGTTTCTAGCTTGGTCAACAGTACGGGCCCATCTAGACTTAGCGGCGGCGTGTCGACGCTTACGCTTTGCACTAGGCTTTTCGTAGTATTCATTCTTTGCTAGATCTTTCTGACGGTCATCACGTTCTAAGATTTTCTTTAAACGTCTAAGTGCTCCGGCAACATCGTCGTTGCGAACATCGACTGACGCTCCACGGAATTCTTGTTTATCTTCATAAGGCTTTTTCTTTTGAAAAGGTTTAGATTTATTATATCCTTCCTTAACGCCTTTATTCCAATTAGTGTTTTTCATTTTTTACCTGTGTGTTATAAATTTTAACAATATAATTATACTATAACTATACGTTGCTGTCAAGAAGATTACGCCTAAAAAACCTATAATCTTCAATGATTTGTTCTGTGCCATCGCTATAAACGGCAACAGGTTTATTTATGTTACTAGGATACTTATCGTATTTTACTAAAATTACGTTGTTATCCTGGAGCTCTGGTGCACTGTACATTAACCAAAACAAACTATTCTCAACAATAGTTTTGATTGCCCTTGCACCCATTTCTAACTCAACTGCTTTGTGTGCTACTGTTGTGTAATACTCATCGCCAAACTCTAACTCTATATCATTGTACCGCATTAGTTCTCTGACTTGCTCTATAACATTGTTCTTTATGTTCTTCAGGATGTCAGCTAGTTGTTCTTCGTTAAGTTTATCTAACGTAGTTAATATAGGCAAACGCCCAACAAGCTCCGGTATCAATCCGTACTTAACAACATCGTCTGGTATCAAGTCACGTAGTATTTGATCTCGTCGATTCTTGGTAACTATCTTGCCTGTGAACCCAACACCTGTTTTATTCTTTGCTCTCTTAATAATTTGTTCTTCGATGCCAACGAATGCGCCACCCACAATAAACAGTACGTTAGTTGTGTCAAATTCAACATACTCATCTATTAATTTCTTTGTACCTATTTTAACTTTAGTTACTGTGCCTTCTATGAGTCTTAGTAATGCTTGTTGTACACCTTCGCCGCTAACGTCTCTAGCAGTTGTGCTACTCTCACTCTTGCGAGTCTTCTTATCAATCTCGTCTATGTATATAATGCCACGTTCTGCAAGTTTTAGATCGTAGTCAGCAACACTAAGTAACCGTTCTAGCACACTCTCTACATCGTCACCTACATACCCTGCTTCAGTTAATGTAGTTGCATCTGCGATAGCAAATGGTACACCTAGTTTCTTTGATAGTGTTTTAGCAAACAGTGTCTTGCCTGTACCAGTTGGTCCGATCATAAGTACATTACTTTTTGACAGCTCTATGTCGTCGCCTGCTCTTATTCTTTTGTAATGATTGTAAGCTGATGTGCTTAGGATTTCTTTTGCTTCTTGCTGGCCTGTTATGTACAAGTCTAAGTATGCATGTATCTCTGAAGGGATAGGCACATCAGCTAAAATTTCATCGCCGTCAACTAATCCAGATTCGTCATCGAGTATGTCATAACTAATTGTGATGCACTCATTGCAGATATATACACCTGGTCCAGCTACTAACTTCTCAACTTCGTCTCTGTTCTTACTACAAAAACTACAGTTAAGTATCTTGGAGTCTGTCATTTTTTACCTATATACCTTTTTGTATTTGATCCGTTATCTGTATCAGTTGGTAATGGGGTAGCCCAAAATCCAATCTTTTTCTTGACCTCATCTTCTGAACTTTTTGTTAGCAGGTCAAAAATTTCATGCTCGCTTAAATCTTCTTTATTAAACTCGCTCATTGCCATTAAACGTGCGGCTTCTTTGAGATCACCTGATGCTTCTTTTTCTACTACCTTAGGTTCTGTATCAACAAATTCAGTTACAGGAACCTCTATTATTTTTTCTACTACTCTGGGTCCAGCTTGCTCTAGTTTAGTTATTTTTGATTGGAGTACTTTGTTATCTCGTTCGAGCTGTTCGTTGACTGGGTTGATACGGTCAACAATTCGTTCTGGTCCTGGGACTTCTTTTTCGACAACTCGAATTGTCTCCTTCTCGATCTCGACTGGGACTTCCACTTCAACAATCTTCTCGATAATCTTTTCAACTTCAACTTCCCGTGTTACTATTGTAGGTTTAGTGTTCTTTAAACGCTTAACATCTTTGTTAAGTTTATCAATAGTATTTAGCGAAGTGTTAAGTTCTTGTAACATATCACCGTATCTTTGCCACAAGTCGTTGAGTGCATTTTGTAATTCTACTTTATCTGTCATCCTTGCCTAGCCTCTTGTTCAACTTCTTCTCTAGGTTCAGGATAGACTTGGGAGCTTCTAGTCTGACATTCATATCTTTTTCTACTATAACTTCCTTAGGTTTCTTTTTTAAATCTTTTTTGAGCTGTCGTAATTCTTTTTGTAGTGCGGCACTTTCAGCTTTTGCTATTGCGGCATCATCTACGCTAGAAGGTTGAGGATGCTTGCCTTGCTCGTTATCAACTGCCCGTACTGATTGTACATGTACGTTACTGATTGTATCGCTTCGTTCTGTCCCGGAGTCAATACTGTCCTCGTTGTCTTCTCTATGTATTTTGTCGTCTCCGGCAGTTGTTGCCAGTGTTGCATTGCTGTTACTGCTTGGATTGCCATTGCTATCTCCTTCTGGCCCAGTTTTTTCTAAGTCGATGCCGTACCTAAGTAAAGTTTGGTTTGCCGCTATTACTAGCATAACTGCTAACGGGTCAAACACAAATACTAGTAACAGTATAAACACTTGTACTGCTTTGTCAAGTAAATCCTCGCTGTCGCCACCGAACATTAATTGAGCTACATACTTAATTGGTCCGACTTCTTTTTCTAATTCTCTAACTTCGCTTTCAGCTAAAAACTTCTCATCTTTAATTCCAATCAAGCCATTGTATATAGTATCTATCTGATTATTATAATCGTCTATCTTAATTAGTATACCGTCCTGGTCCTCACTGCTAGAACTACGCAAACTATTAACCTCTGCATTAGCTCTGTCTATAACAGTTTGTGCTTGTGATCTATACTTGTCAATGTTTGCTTGTTGGCTATTAATATCTCGCTGTGCTGATGTTCTAAGTTTATCTTTTTCAGTTGATATTGCATCACGTTCTGCTTTTTGTCCTAGCCTTACTTCGTTTGCTAGTGCAACATTGTCTACTGTTTCTGTTTCAGCACTTCTAAATATTCCACCACTGTCTGTTTCGGTTGTAACTGTGCC
>Ga0209092_10000420_pt1 | contig 41103 bp, 32 predicted proteins | sample FraStrMetagenome_FD_187446 | JGI IMG/M metagenome (GOLD analysis project Ga0209092, IMG submission 187446) | Marine eukaryotic phytoplankton communities from Arctic Ocean - Fram Strait ARC3M Metagenome (SPAdes) (version 2) | ecosystem: Environmental > Aquatic > Marine > Oceanic | place: Fram...
AGCGTTAGTCTCTAACACCCCGTTGGCAGGATCTTCATCATGTGAACCATTGATCACGGAAGAGTGATGTACGCGGCGCCCGAGCAGAAATTTCTGTCCGTTGTCGTAGCCGAGATTGGTCGCCATTTGCAAGAAGTTATCGTTGGGCTCATCCGTATACTGGTGGTGAATAGTGGTATGCCCGCCTAACCAGAACTCTTCAGGGATTTTTTGACTGTCTTCACGGTATGTTGAACCTGCGGCTTCCGCATACCATGGAACAATACCTTCACCCACGATGTAGAGAAAGGTGGTGCCATAATAGTTGGCTTGGCCTCGGGGAATACCCGGCGCGCTAAACTGGCTAATCTCAAATTCTAGGCGATCGCCCAGTTGAATAGGCCTTCCCAGGCGGGTGTTTTCATTGCTGGTTTTTTGATAGTGATAATATGTCCCATCAAAGCCCTTATAAGTCATGATGCCGTTGCTCGCGTATTGAGCGACGGTGGTTATACCCTGATACCACCAACGATTCTCCGCTTGAATTGAGTCCAGCGGGAAAATGGTACGCACATTCATTTCAATACTGTCACCACCTTGGGCAACGTAATCTACAATCTCGATATTGCTTGAACGGTCTTCAAAGTAGAATTTAATGTAATGATCGTAGGACTGAAACTCGTCTTCACGTGCATGACGAGTACGTGGACGATCAGAAAAACGGGTTACTAGGGCAACCTCTGTTTCAACTTGGGTGTTAGGTTGCAGCGCCGTAAACTGGTCGTATAGCACGCCGACTTCACCTAAGACACCATGAGGCACTAGCCACCATACGCCACCGCTTCCGTCACCGCTGGTAGCATTAACTGAGCTGTCTGCGGCGTAGAAATATAAGGGACGATCGTTATGGGTGGCTTGCCTGCTGCCATCATCACGCACTATCGTGCTTAATCCGCTTACGCCAGAAGCTTCCGCATCTTCGACCAATACAGGCGGCCATGCCGTGGCGCAACCATCATTACAGGCACTTCTGCCAGGCGCTCCTAAATCATTATCAAAAACATACAAGGTATAACCGGGTGTCAGCGAATCCGGACCCCCTACCAGTCGTTCATTCGCGAACGATACTTCATTATTGACCTCCACAACTTCGCATCCTAGGATATCAACGATGGCTCCGCCTGCCGTATCCAGACATTGATCGCTTGTATCAGACACGCCGTCACCATCACTATCGACATCTGGTGTAAATTCGATCCAATTGATATTGAAATCATTCCCTGTCACATTCAGACGGAGTGTAAGTGTCCCTCCCGAAACCACTTCAACAGTGCCGACGGTATGCGTAACAAACACCTGCCACCCACCCGTACTGGAAACACTGTCGCTACCGATTGTTTCTCCGTTAAGCAGCAGGGTATAGCTACCACTTGACGCCTCAGACGCAACCCTTGTTGTTACTGCATATAGGCCGGCACTTAGATTAATCTCATACTCAAGCCATTCTCCCGCAGCAGTCCAGCCTACGTTGAAGCCGCCACCGGCATCGCTTGTCGCTTCGATATCAACATCATCATTTCGGTAGCTATTTCCAGTATTGCCGGAATCCGAATCATTGTAAGTAGTGTAATCTTCCACTTGCACAACCAGTGCAGTTGCACCTGTATCGTCATCCGCTGTGCTTCCGGTATCGCCTTCCGTGGTACTTCCGGTATCGCCTTCCGTAGTATAACTAGCGGCAATCACTGTGACAGTTCGAGTTGCAGTTGCAGAATTACCAGAGTTGTCAGTAGCAGTGTAAGTCACAGTATATACGCCCACTTCATCGGCGACTGTCATTGACGTATCAACTGTAATACTCCCATCTACCGCATCATTGGCTCTTGCGCCAGAATCCGTATAGTTGCTGCCCTGCTCAATAGTCAGGCTCAGAGACCCTATCACTGTGATCGTCGGTGCCGTTGTGTCAGCAGGAGTATCTGGAGTCGGCACTGGTGTTGCGTTGGAAGATGGACCTCCCCCTGAACCGCCACAGCCGGTGAGCACAGCACAGAGCATCAACAATCTCAAACAAGTGGATATCATATGTATTTGTTCCCTAAAAGTTATCACGCTACTTATTACTTAAATATGGCACGCCGGTTTACCTTGATAAAAAGACTCATACTTTTCGATGTTTATTTCTTATTGAAAGCATAGGTAAACTGACTTTTTGAATATCGCTCGCACAGTAGTCGATAATTTCTGTGGTAACAATGATAATGCGATCAAGCCCCTTGTTTTTGGGCTGAAACTGTCATACATAAATGTAATACCAATTAGCAATATTGACCTTCACTTAGATCTTGAGGGTGCAGAAGTGTAATTCCTGATTAATTCCTTACTATATAGGGGCTAAATCCGGAATATTTAGGATTTAGAGTGCCCTACTGGATTGGTTAGTTAGCCTCGATTAGAGGATAAAAAGATCATTAGCGAAGAAAAAGCAACGGAATCCCGGTGATGGAAAAACTGACATTGCCAATTGGCCTTACACTATAAGGAGGTGGAGAATGCGCCAGCCGAGACCGGGCTGAATCGTCGGCTCATGCTGCACGTTACTTTTATTGAGCGGCTGTGTCTAAGAATTACTATAATTCCTTATCAAGTCTCTTGTCATGATTTATAATTAGATGCGTGCAGTATTCTTCTTCCAATTCCTTAATCATCTTACAATAGGGGAGGTGGTGCAGACTGTTAAGTCATAGTACCTCTGCATCACTTAAATCTTCTTCCATAACCCTTATTTCGCTAAAGTCCGTAATACCTTCCGCTGCAATTAGACTATCCCAATAGTCTTTATTCATAGCGTCTGTGTCTTGCTCAAAGCTAAGGTATATTGCATTAGTTAGCTCTTCAGAGAACTCTTGGGACACACCTTTAATCCCTCTCATTACCATCATGTCACCGTTATGCATTTTATAACTATCATCCATAAGGAGAATTAAAGATTCCGTGTCTCTAACGGATACAATAAAGCTGTCATGTACGCTTACGATAGGTTGTTTAAGTACATTGATGAAGTGATCAATAATAGACATGGCTATATTGCTGTCTTGATGCTGCAGCGTCAGTCCTATGCCTGAGTTGAAATATTGAGCAATAGGGTCATGTAAAGCCAATATGGACTGTTCTAAAGCCTCCGCGGTCCCAGTGTCTATATCGAGCTCATAACTAATTGTGTTAGTAGCGGTCTTGTTACTTTTGGGGCTTTTTCTGTTAAGCATTATATTAAATGCTACCTTCACATGCTCGCGCTCAAAGCCCTCAATAACATAGGGATCATCACCAGCGAACTCTAGCTTTTCTTGGTGATAGAGCAGGTGTGGATGGAAGGAGCTGTAGTCAATTTCTAGCGTTGGTTCACCATCGAAGTAGAGGTACTTCCTCGTTTCTGCCTTGTAGTTCTGTACTGCCGAGTAAAGTCTGCCGCCTTGATCGAGAGAGCCATTACTAAATACTCGCATCATCGACAGTTGCGCTGCGTTTAAAGACTTTCGTCCAATGCTAGTATTAACATTAGACATAAACTTGTCATAGGATTCTAGAACCTCGTCAGTCTGAGAAAGCATTGCACTGTTTAGCTTGAGCTGCGCGCTACTAGGCGTTACAGATACTTTCGCTCCATCAATCTTCTCTCTGCATTCCCAATAACCAGCTAGTGGATTCCTACGAATCAGTCGAGGGTCTGACAAGGGCCTATCTGATATCTCTGTAAACCATCGGGTAGTTAGGTGATAAACCTGTGGCATCCACTCGCGGCGCTGGCTGTTCTTCTTTTTTGATCTGGTGACGCCAGCGACTTGTTCAATATAGCTCTCTGAGATAAGCCATTTAAGAGCGTCACGTATCTCAGTTGTGTACGTGTTGTTACGTTTTAAGGCTCCGCTGAAGAGGTTGTTGTTGGTAGGGATATATAGATTATAGCCGTCATAGGCTTGAAAGATTTCCATGCTGGTCAGGATCACATTAAACGCAGCCTCGAAGTCACGATTATTCTTACGTACCCTCTGTTTGGCTAATTGATATTGCTCTGCAAGCCACTTTGCTTTTGAGATTAAACTAGGATCATCAGAAACATGATGGTATTTAATGTAGTGTGTTTTGCTATCAGGAGTCATGCTCTTATTGAAGCACAGACTTTCGAGTTGTTAAATACGGGATAACTATTAGCGGACTTTATTTGAGATTATGTGCCTTCACGACCGTAAATATAGGGTTAATTTGTAAGTTAAAAAGCCAAATGAAGCCTCGCTTAGGAGCTAATACAGGCGGTTTTAGGGCCACTCTCAGCCTACCTATCAACTACCATAAACCCAGAGATAATGTGTCTCTCAGGGTGATCTGGTACATGCTATGGTGCGTTGCGTGGTAGGGTTACCTAATGAGGCTTACGACAAAGGTGAGTCGTTTGAATGACTAAAAGTACTAAGAAATTGAACCTAGTTAATTGATTAACTAGGGCAAAACCCCTAAAAACAGGAAATTCTAGGGGTTTCATTTCAGACAGGAGAAAAGTTCGCTGCTATTAATGATGAAGCGTCCCGGACTATGGGATTGTTTCTCTTGTCATGGAGTAACCGAAGCCTGACTGCTCGTTAGACATCAGCATAACTACTTCTTCATATGATTCTCCATTATCATTGATGTCTTCACCAGTATATGTTGTGAAACCGGTATATTGACCAGCGGACGCACAGTTATCTCCTGTGATTGAAGTAGTCAAAGCCATAACATTATCTGTTACAGTTTGGTTGATTGTGCCTTCCAATTGACAATCAGTAGTGACCAGTGAAATGTTACCAGTGCCGTTTATGCTGAGCGAGCAAGAATTAAAATTGACTGAACCAAAACAAGTAGAGTCCTGAATTTCCCATGTTCCTGCTAGCGCATCAACACTAACCTCTACATCATTCATATCTTCATAAAGTAAGTTAGCTTCGAGTGAAATGGCTCCAGCACCCTTTGCAGTAAGCATCATAGTTGATGCTGAAGTAACAATTGCAGTACCAGATCCATTTTCAATAAAGTCATCATTCAGGGCATACAGTTTCGCTGAGTCAGTGTCCAGCTGGTCATCCTGGATAGAGTAAGTACCTGCCATGATATTCCCGCTTATAGACTCAACAAGCTCCGTCTCTGATCTAGAGAATGAATTAGCGTATTGCTGACAATTTGCATCATCATAATTGTCTACTGTTATAGAATTTGTTGAAGAATCGTAGATAACGATAAAATTATTTCGGTACCCAAACCCATTGTACAAATCACCATTAGCATCATTGTCGCCATCAAGACATGTATCTAGCTCCAACGGAACTGCATCGTACTGGGCCATTTCACCTGATTCAGTGTAATAGAGAAAACCGGAGTTAACTTCAAAAGATATAAAACGTTCTGGAACAGGCTCTTCGGAGATAATCAAGATTGCTAATGCGAATTCTCCTTCATTAAAAATACCAAACAATTGAGCACCTTCGCCGTTGACGGTCATCTTCCCCTCCCATGTACCATTGGCAGTTTGGGTTTCAGGCTCAACAGTATCATCTTCTATAGGCGTGTCTGGAGCTTTTCCGGCAGTCCCGCCGCCACATGCTGACAATAAAAGTGATGTTAGTAGCGTTATTAGCAGTGACGTTTTCATGTAATGATCATCGTTTTTAGTGAACGTCCATGCTATCAGAAAAGGACGCTCTATGTCTTAGTGAATAAAAAAGGTTTAAATACGGCACTCTCTTAAAGCACAATGCAAGCCTCCTAAACCCACTCTCAACATACCTATAAAACTCTATAAGCTCAGTAATATCAGCCTTATCAGGGTGATCTAGTGTGTTCTGCAGAGCAGATTTAGCTGGGCAAGCTGCAAGCCACTAAATAGGTATGGTTGGTGGCTAGTTACGCACCCACTTTAAGATAGACTGTTACATCGAATAATTAACAACTTAGTCGATGTCTAAGGCTTTCTATGGTGACTTGCAAGGACTAGTCAACAGCGTAGAAACACTGACGCAGAATCTTTTATAGCATCGTTAGATGCGCTCACACACAAGTCAGTAAGGATATTTACGCTCGCTGTGATGTAATCAAAGTAATATCTAAAGCGCCAAATAATAACCTATGAAGTCGATGCGCTGCTCTTCTAGAGCCACTTTCAGCCTGCCCATTAAACTCCTTAATGCCAATGATTAAGGGGCTCCTATGGGGTCTTATGTGGTCTGTGATTGAGTGGGACTTGCCTCTAGAGTCGGATAAGACTCAATGTGCTGGTGTTACTCTATTGTTTTCTTCTTATTTGGGAGTTTTGACGAATATACTAAGCGATGCTAACCTTATCGTCTGAATAAACTAACGGAGATTAGTGATGCCTGAGATTAGTAGTTTTAAGAATAAAGAGGAAGCGTTTGCTCAAATAGAAGAGGCCGGCTACCACGTTTTTGCTGCTGACTATCCGGCTATTAAAAATGATTTCCACTGGCATGATTTTGACTCTCTAATTTATATAACTAAAGGTGAGCTTACGGTCACTGAGCAGGAATCTGGTGATTCAATCACTTTAAGAGCGGGCACTAAATTAGTCGCTGCGGCAGGGGTAGTCCACAAGGAAGAAAGTAGCGGTTACAGTGCTATCTTCGGTTTGTCAGTTGCACCTCAGTCGCTAACTCAACCAGTAGAGAAGTCACCAACATATCCAAATTAATGTCGGGTTATATTTGATGGAAATTGACTATCACTAGTACATTATTAGTGCTTATTTAGGGACTCACTTCAGTCGTTGTAGAGTGAAATTTACAGCACTAAACGATAAACTTTCGATAACTCGCGCACGCTGCTTGATACTACTTCCACCGCTATACAAGCCGTAGGTCATAGTCTGCTTCTCATGCCCAACAATATCAGCTACCACGCCTTCAGGTGCTTCTGCTTGCTCGCACATTGTTATAAACGTCTTTCGGAGGCTGTGGAATACTTTTGTTGGTGGGAAGCCTAGCTTTGTTTTCAGTCTACCGAACCGCTTACCTAATACATCGGCTCGTCTGTCAGGTCCGCCTTTAGATCTAACACCTGCTATAAGCCAATCGTCTGCGTTCTTGGGGATTAGGTTTTGGAGGAAGACGTCTAAAGTAGGGTGCAATGGTACGTATCTGTCCGCTGCCTTAGTTTTAGTGCCTGCAATATATAAGCATTTATGGTCGTCTTGGATAACGTAGCTTGACCCGCAAAGCGCCATAACTTCGGAAATTCTCGCGCCAGTGTATAGAGCGATAACAGCAGTATTATAAACAGCAGTATCATGAGCTATTCCTTCAAGCAGCGTTGCTAGATCATGCCGTTCGAATGGTTGTCTAGAGTCGCTAGGATTCTGCAATGTGTCTGGTAGGTCTAGGTCGGTGAAGGGATAAGACTCGTCAGGAGCGACGCCAATATCTTGAAGGTAGCGCCAATATTTCCGGGTAAAGCTCAGGGCACGTTCGACAGTCTTTCTAGAGCGTGTTTCAGCTCGCAGCCATCGTCTGAGGTTTGCTTTGGTTACATCGTCTAGGGCAGGAGCGTAGGTGGAAACTCCTCGCACGTCTTTGATGGCCATTTTGTTTGTCTTGTGATTTGAATAGACCGTGTCTGCCCAATCAATAACCCAGTTATCAAAGGGTAATGAGCGTCTGCCTGTTAAGACATCATAGAATCTCTGCTTTTGACCGTCAGGTAACGAATCTGCGAAGTGCTCGGCGTAAGCTGCAGCGTTAGTCATTCCCGATGCTTGATCGGCATACGTGCCCCTTTCTCCCTCTTCAAGAGCTTTCGTTCTTAGCTCTGCTGCCAATAGCTCTGCAGCATTTGCATCGCCATCTGCGGCAGCAAGCTCTAGTTTCCACATTGCGACTTTATCAATGGCCATTTTCGTCGCTATGGGCTTTGACGATGTCTTTAGGGATTGGGTAAACTCACGACGATTAAACGCTGGGCGTAAGTGTGCAGGTATGCTTAGGCGGGCATGCCATGTACTTCCACGTAAGATAATATTAGCCATTTTCAGCCTCTTTGTAGCAAAAGTTTGTAGCAAATATAGGCTATACGCCACTAAAGTCAACAAATATAGTAGTATCGGGAGAATCCCTCCTTCTCCGCCAAAAATAATCCTCCGCATCACAGATGCGGGGGGTTTTTTTGCGTCGAAAGACGGCCGAGACCCCTAACCGGTTCGACAAAACGCGAAGGCGTTTTGGACGCCAGAGGCGGTGCAAAGCACTTGTTAGCAAGCTTCAGCTTGGTAACAATCAATCCCTCCTTCTCCGCCAAGTGCTACCGATTAAACCCCTGCTAACGCTGGGGTTTTTTCGTTTCTGGTATATCTACCGTTAATAGGTACAAAATGGCTGGGTGCTCGGCTCCCTTTGGTGTCGACCTCGTGAGTATTCGCGGGCGCAACCGATGCCCAGTCATCAAAGCTTATCTCAAAGCCAGCCCGCTATAGTATGCTCCAGCTAAGCCCGTCGGCCACTCAAACCACCAGTTAAGAGATAACACAGTTCCGTTATACCTAACCTCATGGGTAAGATATCTTTGCGGGCCAATAAAGCTATCCTTAGGGGGCATTCTGGGGCTAAGTCGGGATAGGGTATAGCTGTTGTTCAGGGAGCTAGCTAATAGGCTTAGGGTAGGGCTTAAATGGATGTTTTGCAGGGCATGACGAAAGCTACTCAATAGAGCTACCCAATAGAGCTACCCACTAAAGGTAAGAGGCAGCCGCCACTACCAATCAGGGTTAACAGTTAAGCCACAAATAGTGCCTCACAAAAAAATTTAAGGAGAAATAATCGCGATTTACAACCAATAAGTTAGGGTTGAAGAGGTTACAAGGTACTGATTTGATAGAATTGGTTTATTCTCTATTTTTAGAGTCTAAACCTTATCTGACTAGGTTGCCATCAGCCGAGAACTGACAGCATCAAAGCATCTGGTGAGGGAATTCTTCGAGGATTTTGTAAACTAAGTGCTGCTTTCACTGCATATTAATAGTCTCTGCAGTGTCAATGCTCAAAACCAGTTTGAGACAATTTATGATGCCTTTGGTCGAGCGCAGCCGCACCTAAAAATGAGTGTAAGGTCGGTGTTATTGCCTACAAAAAAGGGACTCGTTAAAAGTCCCTTTTTTTGTAGGTAATAAACTCCTCAGAATCACAAATGGGTCAAGAGTTGACTTTGTCGACCTAATATCAGATCAAAAAGTACAACCCCTGAGCATTGGTGAAAGACTAGTTCTCTAGAAAGAGTAACTAGCCCGAATACCCAAGTTTCTACCGGACATTGGCACCTCGTTCTTAACAAATGAGCTGTGATTTCTAGCCACTTCATCAAGCAAGTTTTTACCGAATACTGAAAGTGTAAACTCGTGTCCTGGGCTGGTCTCAATTGTTTTTGATAGATTCAGATTTAACATTTGGAATCCGTCGGTGGCAGTTTCATTTTCAGCCGTGTCAGTCTGAGCTGATACATCCTTGAGCGACAACACAAACCTAAGCTGATCTTCCACATAGGTAACCTTATAGATATCTCTATCTGGGGTTATGCGTGGGATATTGTCCCCGTTTGTAAACTGTCCTGAAACAGAATCTCTTCCTAATGAAAGAGTTAGAGCGCCACGAGTCAGTTCAAACGTCTTGCCGATTTCCATTTCATAACCGTCAAACTCGGCATCCTGCTGAAGGTAATTGGCAAGAATCAAACCTTCATGGTGCTCTTCGTCGCCATGATCATCATGCTCGTCTTCAGTCTCATCCATAAGGTAGATATAGTTATCCACATTATTTTGGAAGAAGGTCAAGCCAGCATAAAATCCTGCGTTACTATAATTGAAGGACAGGTCGATATTGTTTGACTGTTCAGACTTCAGGTTGATATTGCCAACTTCTAGTCTACCTGTTGCCAGATGAGGGCCGTTCATTAACAGCTCTACCGCTGAAGGCGCTCTTTCGACAGAAGACAGTCCTAAACTTACCGCTACTGAATCATTAATATCTCTGCTTAAAGTCAGGGCATAGCTAGTATTGTTAATATCTCGATCAAAATACTCTAGTTCCGCTTCATGCTCGTCATGCTCATCTGCGTGATCCTCTTCGTGATCTTCATCCTCCTCGTGCTCTTCTTCATGACTGACAGAACCCTTCTTGGAAATTTGGTCATGCCTAACACCAAAGTCGAGATGAAATAAGTCAAAGTCTTTGCTCAGATAGTAACCAAGGGTGAATTCTTTGGTTTCCGTTGGATTTATAAAGGCCTCATCGCCCATTACAGAAATATTCTCGTCAACAAAATTTATGGCAACTTTTTGTGACAGGGAGTCATTGGTCAAATCAAAAATTGCACCATATTCTCTGGCATTATTGCTAAAGGTTGTTGGCCCTTCCTCGTGATGTTCGTCGTCATGCTCTTCATCTCCATGCTCTTCATCCCCATACTCTTCATCATCATGCCCTTCCTCTTCGGCATGTTGCTCAGTCAATGAGTAATCGGAATCTCTGAACTGGTAATCAATTTTTGTTAACCAACCATTATTTACAACGAAGGAACCCTCTAGATTAACGACGTTAGATTCAGTTTTGGAGAAGATTCGTTCACCTTCGTGCTCATTTTCGCCTTCATGGTCATCATGGTCAGCTTCATCGGCATGGTGATCTTCATCCGCATGGTCATCTTCATCCTCATCGCCATGCTCTTCGTGACTATCTCCATGAAAAGGAATGCCGTATAGACTTTCGGTATCGATCACAGATAGCCCAATATATCCCCAATCTCCGGTCTTGGAGAGACCTAACCTCTGAGAGGTAGATCCAACATCAGAATTTGGCAAATAACCTAGATCTTCCTCGTGGCCTTCGTCTTCGTGATCTTCATCACCGTGGAGCTCTTCGTCATGGTCTTCGCCTTCGTGCTCTTCCTCAGAATGAATCACCGCACCATTTGGAATTTCAAAGTTACCAAATTCGGAGTCTTTGTAGGCAAGGCTGATATTCAAGCCGCCAAGATTATTTTGGTACGAGAAATCATGGGAGTCTCCATCATTGACAGACTGAGTCTCCAAACCTAGCTTAAATATTGACTCTTCAAAGTCTTTCCTAGCAATAGTGTTATCAACGACATTAATTATTCCTCCGATCGTTCCGCCGGAATAAAGCAAAGAGGATGGCCCTCTGATAATTTCGATTTGCTCGATATTGTTTAGATTAACATCATTGCCATGATCCGGTCCTAGACCTGAAACATCTCTGACCACTCTGCCGTTATTGAGGAGCTTCACCCGGCTACCGGACATACCTCTAATAATGGGTTGGCCAACGGCGGCACCATAATCACTGGAGGATATACCCACCAAACCATCAATGCTCGCACCGATGCTTTGGCTGGCATCGGTAGCAATAGATTCACCACTGATAACATGCAGCGGGTTTGAGATTTCGTCTGACGAGGCATCAATCAACGATGATGTAACAATAACTTCTTGCATTTCCTGCGTGAAAGCACTGCAGGACAAACCTATAAGGCAAGCTGCTAGGGGCAACTTAACAGTAACTAGCTTTTTCATAACACGTTCCTCTAAAAAATAACATACGCGCCGAATGACCGGCACGAATTCGTCCCAATAAGGGAATACAAACTATTTAGATTAGAGGTTAAGTGGCGGTGCTCGGGCTAGCTGGCAACTTCTGATACGGCTGCTTTTAGCCTTGCTAATGCGGATGGTATAGGGGGTTGTGGCGTTAGTGACAAAAATCGTACTACTTTGACTCGCCACCGCTGCTGAGGATTTCTGTAAGACAGAGACCGAGCAACTGGTATCCTGGTGATCATCATGGCTGTGGGCAACAGCCGTCACCGAGCCCAACCCGATTATTAAGGCTAGAACGATGCTATATAGTGTGTGGAACCGATTCATTGAAGTTTATAACGCCCGGTCAATTTAAACCTTTTGGTAGGGTGCGGATAATACCGATTGTTTCCAATTTGGCAAGCTATTATCGGTAAGGGGCGGAGGGATTAACTTTGGTCATTCTTCGTTGGCCGCCCTCTTGCTACATAATTGCGATAACATACCAGCTCAGCCTCGACCTATCATCGAGATTCTACGCTATCTGATGCTTGATAATAATCTATGGCCTTGCAGGTCGCATCTGGGCGCCTCTGGCTCTTATCTATGCCAACGACATTGGCGGACACTCAGTTAGTCGCCGTAGCAGGGGTCGTCCAGAACGAATAAGGTTGTTGAGTATTGGCCACGTTGGCGAGTCTTTAGTGGTCCTTCAGATATCGGATTACTCAGGTATTTCTGAATTAGCCTATACGACAAACAGAGTTTACGAGTCTATAAAAAAGCAGCACTCTCAGTGCTTATGTCAGTTCTTTAATGCTCTTTTTGAAAAGGTTTCTCAGGGTAATGTCACGGCAATGATTTACTCTCTAAAGGTTAGAGATCAAGTGAGCTGGGGCTAGAACCGACTGGCGCTTTTGAGAGAGATTCCACTTATGCAGATTGTTTTAACTAAGTGCCTGCCTGAGGCTCTCTAAAAAATGCCTACTCCCTTCATAAGTTAATCTATTCAGTATAGACTCTAAGTCACCCATGTAGATAAGGTTGGATGAGATATGAACATTATTAATAAATTTACCTCGATTTTCTGTGTGTTATTTTTGTTTCTTTGCATCTCAGTACTTGTGAAGTCTGAAGAAGGTGATGCAGGATTATGGAAGAGTGAAGACTGTAGAAACGTCAGTGAGGCAGCAGGATTTTTCTTATACACGTCTGGAGAATTATTAAAAACCGCAGACAAAGAAAGAAAAGCAGGAAGCGAGGAAAAATCTGAAAAGTCATATTCAGCAGCATTGTTTTTTTCTGAGCTATCTGCAAATTCGGCAAAGAATTTTGAGGTATTTTGTAATTAATAATAACAAAACTATTGGTGATGAACTTAATTAACCCTGTATGAATAGCTCATCTAGTCAAATCAGGTGAGGGGTAAGAATTTCTTGAGTCTATAAAAAATGGCTGTCAGTAAAATAAAATATCTATGTAATCAACAGCATATCTTTTAAAGACACTTCTCCACCGCGGTGCTGTCGTTGATAGGAGGCCACAGCAGTACCAGGGGTCTTTTGGGCGAGGGCGTGCTCAGCCACTGCACCGTCAAAAGTGATGTTGTCCGCTATGTAATCACCAAAAGTAGACCTGAACCCGTGCACTGAAATGTTGGGTCCTCCTTTACCCTGCCATTCATGGGTCTTATTCATAGGTTTCAATACTGAGGACATACCTGATTTTAATAGATGCTGTCCGTTTGAGAGATTAGGGAATACGTATTCGCTTGTCCTCAGGTTGCTCAGTCTATTGATTTTGAAATCACTATCTTTTGATAGAGGTGTCGAATGTTGCTTTCCCCCTTTCATCCGTCTGGCTGGAATGACCCAGAGCCCTCCTATTAAGAACGCCAAACTATCCCAAACGCGAAGGCTCTTGTATTACAGATTTCCTAAAGTCTTTAATCTAAAAAAACATCATTATTAACTCGGGCTAACTCATTCCCCCTGATACCAAATCGGTGATGTCCAAGCCATCTCTCGAACTGTCTCAGGATAAGCTCCGTTAGTACAAACCTCAGGTCGATCAGCCTCAGCCAATGCGGCACAGTCATAGGTGTGCCAGCGGGCAGTCTCAGGTTCTACGGCGCGCAGATAGTAATAAGCTGACTGGCTAGCATTAAACTCTTTATCGCTATACACCACGCAGAGGCTATCAGCGCCGGTTTCCGCTTCGGCAACTGTTATCACCTCATTGCGCATTTTGCCGTCACCGTCGATCCAGCCCTTGATTAGATGCAGGGCTACCAGCGGTTTGCCATCTGGATCCTTAGACGCATAGGCAAGTAGGCTAGGGGTCTTAGTACTGTCTCCCGAAGCGACTAAATCAGAACCCATGGGAACGCCGGAGGCATAGGCCACAGCCACCATATCAGGCGCATCACAGAGCCCTTCGCTGAGGTCCCAGCCAGCAAATAGGCGCGGTCGAATGCGTGGGCCCGAGGTGCCAAATACTTCTTTGCGCAGCATGGCGTCAAAGATGGCATCGCGAGTATTTTCCTTCGCCCAAACACCGGCTAGACCGCCGGGATTGCCATCAATACCACTGGTTAGCAGTCCGGGTTTAAGTCTTTCCGCCGGAGTTGATTCGCCAGTGACAGCACCAGTCCATGCGGATTCAATCACGGCACCTGGGGTGCTCGAATGGGTATCTGTGGCCGCAATTGTGCCCAGCTTAACCGGATTCAAACCAATTGATTGTTCCTCGAGTAGGCCGACCAGTAGGCCAGAGCGCTGAAAGTCAGTAGGGTGGACGCAGCCGGCACCGAGCATGCCATTGCTGCCGGTCTCACCGGGTTCACATTCTGCGGTGACCTCTGATGCCTGACCCATTGTTAGGTCGCCCTGATTTAAGCTGCGGGTGACATAGGTCTTATTCTCGCCCATGCGCCTGACGGCTTCAACTTCACAGAGCTCGTCCGGGGCACCAAAGACACTGCTCAAACCATTGATACATTCAGAGCTTCCTTTGTGCTGGAAGATCTCCATAATCGGCTCGCGCTTCAATCGTGCAGTGGCATAGGCGCGCTTGGCTGCAGTGGTGTCTTCAAGCTGCATATAGGGCGCCATTCGGCCATTAGCCAAGTTGGAGTTGTGGGGGATAGTAAGATAGTCACAGCCCTCGGCTATATCGCAGACCGCATCCAGTGCTGACCAGAGCTTGCTGTCGATGGATGCATCTATATAGCTGACAGGTTTGGCCGGAACATTGTTATCGCGAAAGATAACATTGCGATGGTAATTCGATGTGCCAGGTGTGCCGGTGTACTCATAGGCGACAAAGCTGGTGAATTCGCAGGGAGTATTGGCCCTGTTGGCCGCCAGTTGAATATCTTGCCAGGGTGATTCGGCATAGGTGCTGCACTGGCTGCCATCGCTGCCGCAAATTTCCTTAATGCGCTCTGGTGTTTCGGTGGTGATTACCGAGCCCAACATCAACATACCCTGACGTTCATTAACCCGATAGTTGTTACAAAAAGTGGTGTTGTAGGCCGGTGAGCCTTCGGTGCGGCACAGTGCTCGCTCACCGAGGAACTCCCCGTGATCAGTAACCGCCAGAAAATCCAGTGGCCGATCGATCTTTACTGAGCCAAGGGGAATACCCTGTTTGTCCACGGGGAAGAATGGAATCGCCTCACCGCGGGCATAGCGGTGGGCATCCGTAGGTGTGGTGCCGACGCTGTTGGCCGCGGCATCAAATGAGTAGCTGGTATGCACATGGAGATCGCCAAACAGTGCAGTGCCATCGGTATTGAAATTATCACAGCCGTCGGCTTCAACCGCGGCGGTGTCAGTGGATATTGACTGCTGAACATTGGGGGCGGTCGAATTATCTGATCCACTGCAGGCGCTGAGCAATACTATTCCAAGTGCTAAAAAGAGTTGGCTTCGCATAATATTTCCTGTTCGGTATGAGCCGCTGCCTAAAGAGGCGCGGCTGATCCTTGTTGGTGTTGACGTTAAAGAGTTGTTTAAAGTAGCTGCATCGCCATGTAGATCAGTGCAATCAATGCGCTGACCCAACTAAGGCTGCGCAATGTCGCCAGGCCAAAGGTATAACAGGCCAGATGAATAAGGCGCAATGCCAGCCAAGCGCTTGCAGCCTGAGTGTTGTCTATATCCATCATCATTGATAGGAGTGCCAAAGTCAGAAAAATTGGCAGCGTCTCTTGAAGATTGGCCGCGGCGCGGGCGATACGCTGATAGGTTATTGAAGTCTCGACTTCCTCGTCGCGGTTACCTAGCAGGTAGCCGCTATTTTTTAAATTGACGGCCATCGGCAGCAACCAGATTTGAAATAATGTCAGTGCTAGGGCGTAGAGAATTATATCGCTCATGATTTTTCCTTTTTAGAGTGTTATTTGTTGTGAGGATTAATTTTCCTCGGGTTATTGTGCTGGGTTAAGAGCGTTTTTTACGCCATACAGCAGTCTCTGGTGTGAATAATTGAGTGGGGCCGTCAAGGCTATGCCGGCGGGCAGTGAACCAACTAAGTTGGATTGGCTCGGATCACTGGCCGAAATGGTCATCTTCCGTTCATCGGATACAGCTAAAATGGGACTGTAAAGGCCATTGCGAACCACCACAATATTATTATCAAAGTCTATGGTGATGTACTGACCATCAAACCCTACGGTTGAGATCAGCGTATTTTGCGGCGGATATACTGAGCCGTCTTCCTGAGGTGCAGCGCTTATAGTCCAAAACTTCAGGCCGTAGCTGAATACTCCACCAGCGATTTCGGTTACTACAGAGTCGACTGTAATGTTTTTGATACTGTCGATATAAGCACTGGGAATCACCTGCTCATTATCCCATACGCCGTTATTTAGCAGTAACTGCCCAAATCGTGCAAAATCACGAGGAGTTGCATCTAGGCAGCAGTAGGCCAAATAGTTTCCATCCACCTGGCTGGTGCCTTGGTTATCACGCCACCATTGGGCCTGCATGCCTATCTTAGAAAATAGATGCAGGTCAGCATAGGTTTGAAGATCCTGACCCGTAGCTCGGTAGAGAATTTCTCCCAGCACCATGGTGTCGCAATTTGAATAAAGCCAGTAACCAGACTGCCAGGTTGGCCCGTATGTATACCAGGGCTGACTCACGTTGGTCTCTGCCAGTTGGCGGTTAATGCAGCCAGACATCTGATCCTCAGAGAAGACCAAATCACCACCGGAACCGGCAGCACTGGTGCAGGTACTCAAAGCCTGTTCAACAAAGTCATAACAGGCTACGGGTAGTCCAGAGCGCATATCCAACAGATTACGGATGGTGATTGTCGCTCTGTCATCCCCTTGCCACTCATCTATATAGGTTGCGGCGGGTTCCGAGAGGGATTCGATAAAACCCTGTTCGATGGCAATGGCGATCATCACACTGGTAAAGGATTTCGCCGTCGACCAGGAGGTTGCAAGACTATCTTTGTCACGAGTGCCATAGGTTGCTTGGCTGTCGAGAGTACTGCCTGCGGAAACACTGGCGGCCTCTGTTGGCAGAATGCCTCTGTAGCGCTCATAAACGAGTTTATCGTCTTTGATCACCAGAGCGGCCTGAGTGAAACTACCATCGATAAAGGCTTGGTCGAAGGCCTGTTCTAATGCGCCTGAATCCATGCCGACTGACTCAGGCGTGGCCTCTTGCCAAACTACGGATTCAACGACCTCTGGGGTTTCTTCTGTCTCTGTATCCGGAGATGCTGGTGGGTTTGCTGGCGCAGATGAACCTGAACCGCCGCCGCAAGAGGCCAGTAGGGTTAAAAAGAATATTAAAAATAGTGACCTGATGAGAGTTTTAAACATTTTGCATGTCTCCTCTACTTATTTTTATAATTTTATATTTTTGTCAAGCGATAGTAACGTCAAAAACCTGTCAGCGAAACTCCCTCCTATGACCGGCGAGACTTGGCTTTTAAAATTTTACGGTTCTAAGATTTTACGGTTTTGAAATTCTAAGGTTCTAAGGGTGCTGGCAGCCCTTCAAACACTGTGCCCCAAATTTTGATATCTTTTAACCCGCTGGCCCCGACCTCATAGGGGTCGGCTTCAAGTATTGTAAAGTCGGCTTTTTTACCGGCGCGAATCGATCCAATCTGATCTTCCCAACCCATGACCCAAGCTGCATCAATGGTGATCGCGCGCAGACCTGCGTCCAGACTGACTCGCTCATTGGCACCAGTGAGATTGCCATTAATGGTGACTCGGTTAACCGCCGCTGAAACCAGAGTTAGCGGCTCCAGAGGCGCCATGGGGCTATCGGAATGAAAGGCGAAGGGCATGCCCAGTCGCTCTAGTGAACCCAGACGTACCATCTGACTGCCGCGATCGGCACCGAGCCACTGATCACTGTACATATCGCTGAGCATATAGTGGTAGTAGGGATTGGCCGAGACCACTGCACCGAGCTCTGCAAGCTGTCGATTCTGATCTTCTGTGGTGTAGGCAAAATGTTCCAGAGTCAAACGGTGATCGGTTTTCGGGGTATTTTGTTGCAGGGTTTTTAACAGATTAATTAATACCTCGGCGCTGGCATCACCGTTGGTATGGGCATGAATCTGATAGCCCGCATCCCAGAATGCTTGAGCCCACTGCTGAGACACTATTGGGGGCACCATCCACACGCCTTTGTGCCCGTCGATATAGCCGGGGAATTTAAACTGGGCCAGCCCGCTATAGATCGCACCATCAATCATCAGTTTAAAGCGCCGGTCAAACATCACTCGGTGACTGTTTTGTGCGCGCCACTTATCCACTTGCAGAAGGGCCTCTTCAATGGAGACTCCGCGGCCAATAAAATCGGTAATAATGGGCGTCAGAATTAATCTGGCTGGTGCTTGGGCGGTTTCCACTGTATGGCGAATAAGGCTTATTTCTGCATCTGGATTACCAAATACACCGGTGCCCATATCCAGGGCTGTGGTCACACCGCCCTGATGGACCATTTGAATAAAGTTTTCCATGCCTTTGCCAAAGCGAATGGGGTCAAAAAGAAACGCCATTTTTGGAATCAGGGCATACAGTCCATTCTCGAAGAAATGACCTTTTGACCAGTCGGTTAATGGATTGCCTGCAAGATCCGCTTGTTTGATATCGAGCATACTAAGTGCCGCATCATTGGCTACTATTTCGTGGAATGATCGATGCCAAAGCATAACGGGCTGATCGGGAAACAGAGCGGTCAGCTGCTGGCGAAACAAATATCCGTGCCACAGTGGGTGGTAGCCCCAGGCAATAAAGGGAATGTCTTGGTTACTGTGCTCAGAAACCAGCTGGGTAAGGCGTTTGAGATAGGCTTTGGGCGTTTTGGCACCGGGAAATTCTCCAGTAGGCAAGGACCAGTCATCCGGGGCGATAAAGGGGAACTGTGTCAGTACCGCTGGTAGAGAGGGGTGCACATGGGGATCAATAAAGCCCGGCATAATTACCTTGTTCTCAAAGCGCCGATCTATACGCACCTCTTTTTGATCGCTCCAACTGCTGAGAGATTTCAATGAACCTACGGCAACAATACGTCCATCGGCTACGGCCACTGCGCTGGCCTCGGGCAGTGCCGCTTCCATGGTGATGATTTTTTGCGCGGTATAGATAACCAATTCGCCATTAACACTATTGCTATCTAGGCTCTGAGTGCTGGATACCGCAGTAGACGTAAGGGTAAGGCTTAGTAGCCATAAACAAGCAGTTGTTATGCGTTTCATGATATTCCCTGGCTATTATTCATTCTTATAGGAACCTAATCTGATAGGCAAAATAACCGGTTTTCGCCTAAGATGGAAATCTATCCTGCCACCTATCGGGTCATAGGTGCAGCAAATAAATTAAAACTATAAGTGTTTCCTAGAGGGTCAACAGTATGAAAACCAGAGCAGCAGTGGCATTTGGAGCAGGTAAACCTTTGGACATTGTCGAAGTGGATCTCGATGGTCCGCGAGCCGGCGAAGTCTTAGTTGAGGTGAAAGCCACAGGGGTCTGTCATACGGATGCCTTTACACTGTCTGGTGATGATCCTGAGGGCGCCTTTCCGGCGATTTTGGGTCATGAAGGTGCGGGTGTGGTGGTTGAGGTTGGCCCAGAGGTAAAGAACCTCAAGCCTGGTGACCATGTGATTCCGCTGTATACCGCTGAGTGCCGCGAATGTGAGTACTGTCTAAACCCCAAAACCAATCTCTGTCAGGCCGTACGCTCGACGCAGGGTCAGGGCCTAATGCCCGATGGCACTAGCCGCTTCTCTTTTGAGGGCAAACCTATTTTGCACTACATGGGTTGCTCGACTTTTTCTAACTACACTGTGCTGCCAGAGATATCCCTGGCCAAGGTGCGTGAAGACGCTCCCTTCGACAAGATCTGTTATATCGGCTGTGGCGTGACCACTGGTATAGGTGCTGTGGCGTTTACCATGAAGGTTGAGGCTGGTTCCACTGTGGCGGTGTTTGGTTTGGGCGGCATTGGTTTGAATGTGATTCAAGGCGCCAAAATGGTGGGTGCCACGCGGATTATCGGTATAGATTTAAATCCGGCCAGAGCGGCTTTAGGTAAGCAGTTTGGCATGACTGATTTTATCAATCCGAAAGACGTCGAGAATGTCGTCGACCATATTATTCAGATGACCGGCGGCGGTGTTGATTACAGTTTTGAATGTATAGGCAATGTCGACGTGATGCGCCAAGCCCTTGAGTGCTGTCACAAAGGCTGGGGCGAAAGCTGCATAGTCGGCGTCGCCGGTGCCGGCAAGCAGATCACCACTCGTCCGTTCCAGCTAGTGACCGGTCGCTCATGGCGTGGAACTGCCTTTGGGGGTGCCAGGGGCCGTACTGATGTACCGCGTATTGTCGACTGGTATATGGAGGGCAAAATCAATATTGATGATTTGATCACCCATAAAATGCCTCTCGACGATATTAATAAGGCCTTTGATTTGATGCATGCCGGCGAGAGTATTCGCTCCGTCGTTGAGTTTTAGCTCCGGAGTTATAAATGGTATCTCAAACTCCAGAACAGATTGGCACAAACCAAAGCTTTGGCGGTCAGCAGCTGCGTTACAAACATCAGTCTGCCGTTTTAAACTGTGAAATGACCTTTAGCATTTACTTGCCGCCCCAGGCGCAAAAGGGACCGGTGCCGGTTTTATATTGGCTGTCAGGCTTAACCTGCAACGATGAGAATTTTGTCCACAAAGCCGGCGCTCAACAGCATGCTGCGGAGCAGGGTATTGCCATAGTTTGCCCGGATACTAGCCCCAGAGGCGATGGCGTAGCTGATGACCCTGATGGCGCTTACGATATGGGTTTGGGTGCGGGCTTCTACGTCAATGCCACGCAGCAGCCTTGGGCGGAGCACTATCAGATGTACAGCTATATTTTAGATGAGCTGCCGCAATTGATTAATAAAGAATTTCCGGTGGATGGCGAGCGAATCTCGATCTCAGGGCATTCCATGGGTGGCCATGGGGCCTTGACCATTGCCCTGAAAAATCCGCAGCGGTTTAAATCAGTGTCGGCTTTTGCACCCATCTGTTCGCCATTAAATTGCCCCTGGGGCGACAAGGTGTTGAGTAATTACTTGGGTGATGATCGGCATACATGGAAACACTATGACGCGGTTGAGCTGATAAAGCAGGCCCAACAGCATTTGCCGGTGTTAGTTGATCAGGGCACTGCAGACAATTTCTTAACCGAGCAGCTAAAGACGGAGTTACTTGTTAGTGCAGGTCAAGTGGCTGATTTCCCCATACAAATTAGAATGCAGCCAGATTATGATCACAGCTACTTTTTTATCGCTACGTTTATTGCAGAGCATATTAAGTTCCATGCTCGGGCTTTGCTGTAAAGGAGTACTTTAAAGAAGTGCTTTAAAGGAGTGCTTTAAAGGAGTGCTTTAAAGAACTGCTTAAAATCAGCGCTAATCGTGAGTTAATAAGCAGTCCTTATTAGGTAAATAAGAGTCGCTTGGGTAAGGCAGAACTGGGTAGTGATAGTGCTAGACTGCGGGGCCTAGCGGGGCTTCAATAGACTAGACGCCAGATATAACCACAGGAGTAGTTGAGTTGGGTATCAGCCAAAATGAGCAGCAATCGATCAGTGCTTTAGTCGGCCAATATACGCAGTTGCCCGGCGCGTTATTGCCTCTGTTACATGCCATTCAGTCGGACTTAGGCTATGTGCCTGATTCAGCTGTGCCGATTATTGCCAAAGGTCTGAATCTCTCCCGTGCCGAAGTGCATGGTGTCATCAGCTTTTATCATGATTTTAAAACCACCCCAGTAGGCCGTCACACCGTCCAAGTTTGTCGCGCAGAAGCTTGCCAGTCTATGGGCTCCCGTCAATTGGAAGCTCATGCCAAGCAGGCCCTGGGTATAGACTATGGTGAAACGACTGCCGATGGGGCTGTTACGCTCGAGCCTGTTTACTGCTTGGGCAACTGCGCCTGTTCGCCTTCAGTGCGAATAGATGATGCTATTTATGCGCGAGTCGATACAGATCTTTTTGATGACCTAATGTCCGGACTCTTAACGGAAGAGGGGGCATCCAAATGACATTTTATATTCCACAGGATACCACTGCATTAGCCCTGGGCGCTGACGCTGTAGCCAGTGCATTGCAAAGTGTCGGCATAGAGCCGGTGCGCAGTGGCTCCCGCGGCATGTTTTGGCTAGAGCCGTTATTGGAAGTCGAAACTAATAAGGGTCGTATAGGCTTTGGCCCGGTAACCGCCAAGGATATCCCCAGTATTGTCGACGCGCTGGAATCAGATCCAGCTAGACATACCCTGTATCAGGGTGAAGTGGCAGACATTCCCTATTTTAAATCCCAGCAGCGCCTGACCTATAGTCGTGCTGGTTTGGGTGATCCGGTTTGTCTGGATAACTATCAGGCTTTAAACGGCTTTAAAGGTCTTAACAACGCCCTGAAAATGACCGGTCAGCAGATTGTTGATCAGGTTAAAGACTCAGGTCTGCGTGGTCGCGGGGGTGCAGCATTTCCCGCAGGCATTAAGTGGCAAACAGTGCATGATGCTGGCAAGGATGGCTGTCAAAAATACATAGTTTGTAATGCTGATGAAGGTGACTCGGGAACCTTTGCCGACCGTTTAGTGATGGAGGCAGATCCCTATCAGCTAATTGAAGGCATGATTGTCGCCGGGCTAGCAGTGGGTGCGACCCAAGGCTATATCTACCTGCGTTCGGAATATCCTGTGGCTCATAAATTATTAAATATCGCCATCGACCGAGCTATCGCAGCGAACTTTCTCGGTGAGAATATCCAAGGTTCGGGCAAAACCTTCTATCTCGAAGTGCGCTTGGGTGCTGGTGCCTATATCTGCGGTGAAGAAACCTCATTGCTAGAGAGTCTTGAGGGCAAGCGTGGAATGGTTCGCGCCAAGCCACCACTGCCCGCCATTGAAGGCTTATTCGGTATGCCAACCGTGGTGAACAATGTACTCACCCTAGCGGCGATTTCAACTATCTTGGAGCAGGGCGCAGACAGCTATCAGAACTTTGGTATGGGCCGCTCAAGAGGCACATTAGCCATTCAGCTTGCGGGCAATATTAAACGCGGTGGTCTAATTGAATTGGCCTTTGGTGTGACATTGCGCGAAGTAGTGGAAGACTACGGGCAGGGCACTTATAGCGGCCGGCCGATCCGGGCTATTCAGGTGGGCGGGCCACTGGGCGCATTTTTACCCGAGTCTCAATGGGATACGCCTATGGACTACGAAGCCTTTGCTGCCATCAAAGCTATGATTGGCCATGGCGGTATTGTGGTCTTTGACGACACTGCAGATATGGCTGCTCAGGCTAGATTCGCCATGGAGTTTTGTGTGGTGGAATCTTGCGGTAAATGCACACCTTGTCGAATTGGTTCGGTGCGCGGTGTTGAAGTGATTGACCGCATTGTTGCCAATGAGAACCGCGACAATAATTTAATTCTGCTGCATGAACTTTGCGACACTATGGAGTTTGGCTCGCTCTGTGCGATGGGGGGTATGACGCCCTATCCGGTGCGCAGTGCACTTGCCCATTTTCCTAATGACTTTTTATTACGGGACGCCGCGGGCGCTTTATCTCAGGACGCCAGAGGCTCTTTATCCGGCGACGCCGCTGGCGCTGCTCAGGGAGAACATTAACATGTTGGAATTCTACGAACCCCAGGCAGATTACGGCACCCCCAAAAGCACTAGCACCAATATGGTGACCCTGAGTATTGATGGCGTTGAGGTGACAGTCCCAGAGGGCACCTCGGTGATGCGCGCTGCCGCCGAGAGCGGCGTAAAAATTCCCCGCCTCTGTGCCACTGACCAACTTAAATCCTTTGGCTCTTGCCGCGTTTGCCTTGTAGAGATTGAGGGCCGTCGAGGATTCCCTGCATCCTGTACCACTAATGTGGAAGCGGGTATGGAAGTCAAAACCCAGTCAGATGAAATCGGCAAACTGCGCCGCAATGTGATGGAGCTGTATATCTCCGATCATCCCCTCGACTGTTTAACGTGCCCCACTAACGGCGACTGCGAACTGCAAGATACTGCCGGCGAGCTGGGCCTGCGTTCGGTGCGTTATGGTTTTGAAGGTGAAAACCATTTGGTTGCCGAAAAAGACGAGTCCAACCCCTATTTTACCTTCGACCCCTCCAAGTGCATCGTCTGCTCACGCTGCGTACGCGCCTGTGAGGAAGTGCAGGGCACTTTTGCCCTGACTATTGATGGTCGTGGTTTTGAATCCAAAGTCAGCGCTAGTCAGGCGGAAGACTTTATGGATTCTGAATGTGTGTCCTGCGGTGCCTGCGTCAATGCCTGCCCCACTGCAACCCTGACCGAAAAAAGTATTATTGAAGCGGGTAAGCCCGAGCATTCAGTGACTACCACCTGTGCCTACTGCGGAGTTGGTTGCTCCTTTAAGGCGGAGATGAAAGGCAGCCAAGTGGTACGTATGACCCCTTACAAAGACGGCAAGGCCAATGAAGGTCATGCCTGCGTTAAAGGCCGCTTTGCCTTTGGTTATGCGACTCACAAAGACCGTATAACGGTACCTATGATTCGCGATAGCATCGATGATCCCTGGCGCGAAGTGTCTTGGGAAGAGGCGGTAACCTATACCGCAAAAAGGTTTAAAGATATTCAGGCACAATATGGTCGCACCAGCATTGGCGCTATCTCATCAAGCCGTTGCACCAATGAAGAAGTTTACTTAGTGCAAAAAATGGTTCGTGCGGGCTTTGGCAATAATAATGTGGATACCTGTGCGCGGGTCTGCCATTCACCCACCGGTTTTGGTTTGAAAACCACCCTCGGTGAGTCTGCTGGTACTCAAACCTTTGCCTCAGTTGCCGATGCCGATGTGGTGATTGTGATGGGTGCCAACCCAACCGAAGCTCATCCGGTATTTGGTTCGCGTCTAAAACGCCGCCTCCGTGAAGGCGCCAAACTGATTGTTATAGACCCTCGCAAGATTGAATTGGTCAGCTCGCCGCATATTACCGCCGACTACCATCTGCCTGTGCGTCCTGGTACCAATGTGACGCTGCTTAATGCCTTGGCCCATGTAGTGGTCAACGAAGGTCTTGAAGCTCGCGAGTATATTGCCGATCGCTGTGACGTGGCTGAATTTGAAAAGTGGGTGGCCTTTATTGGTGACGAGCGTCATTCACCGGAAAATACCGAAACTATCACCGGTGTTTCGGCAGCTGATCTAAGAGCCGCCGCAAGACTCTATGCCACTGGTGGCAATGGCGCTATTTTCTACGGCTTGGGTGTCACCGAACACAGTCAGGGCTCAACCGCAGTAATGGGTATTGCTAATCTCGCCATGCTCACCGGCAATATTGGTCGCGACGGCGTAGGTGTCAACCCACTGCGTGGACAAAACAATGTTCAGGGCTCCTGCGATATGGGGTCATTCCCCCATGAGTTGCCCGGCTATCGTCATATCTCTGACAAAGCCACTCGCGACCTATTTGAAGGGGAGTGGGGCGTCACTCTGGATTCAGAGCCCGGCTTGCGTATTCCCAATATGTTTGACGCAGCCCTAGATGGCGAGTTTAAAGGTCTCTATTGTCAGGGTGAAGATATAGCCCAATCCGATCCCAACACCCAACATGTAGAAGCTGCACTGCGATCGATTGAATGCTTGGTTGTTCAGGATATCTTTCTTAATGAGACCGCCAAATTTGCCCATGTGTTTTTGCCCGGCGCGTCATTCTTAGAAAAAGACGGCACCTTTACCAATGCCGAGCGCAGAATCTCAAGAGTGCGAAAAGTGATGCCGCCACTCAGTGGCAAAGCTGACTGGGAGGGCACCATGGCCCTGGCCAACGCTCTCGGCTGCAAAATGGAGTACAGCCATCCGTCAGATATTATGGATGAGATTGCTCGCCTAACCCCTACTTTTAACGGCGTCTCTTACGATCGGTTAGAGCAGCTGGGCAGCATTCAGTGGCCGTGCAATGACAGCACTCCAGAGGGTACGCCAATTATGCATGTGGACCAGTTTGTCCGCGGCAAAGGCTTTTTTGCCATGACCGAATATGTGGCCACTACCGAGCGTGCTAATCGCAAGTTCCCACTGCTGCTTACGACCGGGCGGATACTCTCTCAATACAATGTAGGTGCCCAAACCCGACGCACTGACAACAGCGAGTGGCACGGCGAAGACCTAATCGAAATTCATCCCCATGATGCCGAAGAACGCGGTATTAATCATGGTGATTGGGTGGGTATCAATAGTCGAGTGGGAGACACTGTATTGCGTGCCGATGTGACCGATAGAGTAAAACCCGGCGTTGTCTACACTACATTCCACCATCCAGTTTCCGGTGCCAATGTAATCACCACAGACAATAGTGACTGGGCCACTAACTGCCCAGAGTACAAGGTCACCGCCGTGCAGCTTAGCAAGGTTACCCAGCCCTCAAACTGGCAGGCGCGACAAAAATCTTTCGATAAGCAGCAGCAAGGCTTATTAAAAGACGCGCGTCACTAAGCGTGGTCAGCGAGAGTTCAGATAAAGTTACTCGGGTTATCTGGAAAGCCGGAGAAACCGCCGAGGGTGCAGACTGGGTTGCCAGAGAAACCGCTGTGGCGATGGTTTATAACGGCATCTCCCATGTGGTGATGATGGCTACCCCTGAGGACTTAGAAGACTTTGCGCTGGGCTTTAGTCTTAGCGAAGGTATCTTGCAAAGTGCCAAACAACTGCTGGACACTGAGATAATAGAGACGGACAAAGGCATAGAGTTAGCCCTGACGATTACTGCTGAACCCTTCGCCCAATTAAGACAGAAACGCCGCAATTTAGTCGGTAGGACCGGTTGCGGTCTCTGTGGTGCTGAGTCCTTAGAGCAGGCCATTGCAGAGCCAGCGATGGTGGCCACTGAGTTAGCGATAAGTCACCAAGCTATTCAAAAAGCCTCCAGTGCCCTAGCCGCAGAGCAAAAGCTGCAGCAACAAACTGGCGCAGTGCATGGCGCGGCTTACTGCAATCAGCAGGGCGACCTAATATTAGTGCGCGAAGATGTTGGTCGCCACAATGCCTTGGATAAACTTTTAGGTGCGCTGGCGAAAAAAGAACAGGCTAAAGATAAAGAGCCAGGCTTTGTATTAGTGACCAGTAGAGCAAGCTATGAGATGGTTGCAAAAGCCACCAGTGCCAATATCCCATTATTGGCCGCAGTGTCCGCTCCTACATCATTAGCGATAGAACTAGCCGAGAAAAGCGGCTTAACATTAGTCGGCTTTACCAGAACCGGTCGCCATGTGGTTTATGCCAATGGCCAGAGAATTCACTAAGAGAACCGCCATGTCAGAATCAAAGCTCCAGCGTCTTGTCGATATGATCAATCAAATTGCCCTCAATATGAGTGCCAATGGCGGCGAGCAAATGGTTGCTGATCAGGTGGCTCAGCACCTTGAGAAATTTTGGGCTCCACCGATGAAGGCACTTATTACGCAACAGCCATTGGGGGTTGATATTGGTTTGACGCCTATAGCGCAAATAGCGGTTCAGAGTTTACTCAAAATTCAGCAGGCCAAGCTAGACTGAACCCTGGTAATGATGGCAATGAGAGCCTTAATCTTTTAAAGTCGATCTAGATATTTTGCGCCCGAAAATTCGTTGTGTTTTGCCGCATCAAGTAACTCTCGCCCCGCCCCCAAAAAAACAAAAAGGACTTTTGCTGTGACCAACCCTCTTTTAGAATTCCATACTCTGCCTCCATTCAGCGCAATTTGTGCCGAACATGTTGAGCCAGCAATCGAAACGTTAATCGAGCAAAATCGCGTTGCTCTTGAAGCACAGCTTTCCGAGCTTGAGACAGTGACCTGGGATTCGTTAATTGAGCCAATCGATGCGCGCAATGAAATACTTAATCAAGCCTGGTCACCGGTAAGCCATTTAAATAGCGTAGTGAATTCCGACGCCCTGCGCGAAGCCTACAATAACTGTGTCGGGAAATTAGCTCAGTGGGGAACTGAAGTGGGACAAAATGAGGCGCTTTTTCAGGCCTACAAAGCACTCTCAGAGAGTGAGGAATTCGCCGAATTAACCCAGGCTCAGCGCCACAGTATTAAGCTTGCCCTGCAGAGCTTTGACCTTTCGGGCGTTTCATTGCCAAAAGATAAAAAGCAGTCTTTTTCTAGATTAAAGCAACGATTAGCCGAACTTAGCAGCACGTTTGGCGATAATGTGATGGATGCTACCCAGGCTTGGAGTCTGCTGATTACCGATGTCGAGGAACTTGCCGGTGTCACCGACAGTTCGTTGGCCCTTTTTAACCAGGCCGCTGCAGAAAAAAATCAAGAGGGCTATTTACTGACTCTAGATCAGCCCTGCTTTATTGCCATTATGACCTATGCCGACAGTCGTTCACTGCGTGAAAAACTCTACCAGGCGTTTACCACCCGCGCTTCTGATCAGGGTCCTCAGGCAGGGCAGTGGGACAATAGTGCAATTATTGATGAGATCTTAAAGCTGCGCCATGAAGCGGCACAGATACTAGGCCTAGGTAATGCCGCCGAGGTTTCACTGGCGCCTAAGATGGCTAGCTCAACGGATCAGGTGATGGCATTCTTAAGTGATCTAACCCGACAGGTTAAGCCTCAAGCCGAAAAAGAATTTGCCGAGCTTTCAGCCTTTGCCAAGGCAGAGTTGCAGATCGATGACCTCAAGGCGTGGGATATTGCCTATGTATCAGAGAAACTGCGCACACAACGCTATGCCATCAGTGTTGAAGCTTTGCGTCCTTGGTTTCCCGTCGAGCGAGTATTAAATGGCCTCTTCAGTATTGCCGGCCGTTTGTTCGATATCAGTATTGAAGAAGACTCCAGTGTCGACCTGTGGCATAAGGATGCCAGGTTCTATCGTATCTCGCGTAACGGTCGGGCGATCGCCAGTTTTTATCTGGATTTATATGCTCGAGAGAGAAAGCAGGGCGGGGCCTGGATGGATGTCTGTCGCTCAAGACGCAAGGTGGCTGACAGTATCCAGCTTCCGGTGGCCTATCTCACCTGCAACTTTACCCCGCCTGTAACCGGTAAAACTGCACTGCTAACCCATGACGAAGTCACCACCTTATTTCATGAGTTTGGGCATGGCCTGCATCATATGCTGACACAGGTTGAGGTCCTTGAAGTCTCAGGTATCAATGGTGTCGCCTGGGATGCGGTAGAGTTGCCGAGTCAGTTTTTAGAGAACTGGTGCTGGCAGGAAGAGAGTATTGCATTGATATCAGGCCATTTTGAAAGCGGTGAAGCGCTACCCAAAATCATGCTCGACAAATTATTGGCAGCGAAGAACTTTCAGTCCGGTATGGCACTGGCGCGCCAACTGGAATTTGCTACCTTCGATTTTCGTCTTCACTTAGAGTACAACCCCGTTAATCCTGACAGTCCCCAAGCGTTAATTAATCAGGTGCGGGAGCAAATCGCTGTTATTAAAGCGCCAGATTACAATCGCTTCCAAAATGGCTTTGGACATATTTTTGCTGGCGGGTATTCAGCTGGTTATTACAGTTATCTCTGGGCTGAAGTACTGTCGGCCGATGCCTTTTCGCTATTTGAAGAACAGGGTATTTTTGACCAGACCACAGGGGATAAATTTCGCGCTGCGATTCTTGAGAAAGGTGGGTCTGACGATGCGATGAATCTGTTTGTGCAGTTTCGGGGGCGCGAGCCTTCTAATGAGGCGCTGTTAAGGCACAGAGGTATTGCTTAGTTGTAGGCTTGGGTGTGAGCGATAGCGTTGACTGTGGCGGGAGGTTTTGAGATCCCTCGTCGCGTTGCTCCGTCGGGATGACAGTTCTGATTAATTTTGTTATCCCGAAAGTATCCTGCTGTGTTCTCTAACCCTCTCAAGCTGTTCTCTCTAATCCTCCCAAACTGTCCTCTCCAATCCTCCCAAGCTGTCCTCTCGAACTCTCCCAACTGTCATCTCGAACGAATGTGAGAGATCTCGATGCTGATGTGACCAATAGAAAGCCAAGAAAAGCTCTCCACTTAGTATCCTGTACTAGACTCATAAAATACCAGCGGATACAGCAGTTTAGAACGGAGACTCAGTATGAAGACGCCAGAAATTCCTCCAAATGAGGTAGCAAGGCTTCAGACCCTCAGATCATTCGATATATTGGATACCCCTCAAGAAGAGCGCTTCGATCGTTTAACCCGCATGGCACGACGACTATTTGATGTGCCCATAGCGCTTGTTAGCCTCGTGGATAAGGACCGTCAGTGGTTTAAATCCCGTATTGGCTTACCGGTATCCGAAACCCCAAGAGATATTTCATTTTGCGGCCATAGCATTCTTGGAGAGGAGGTTTTTATTATCCCCGACGCCTCTTCTGATGAACGGTTTCAAGACAATCCTCTAGTAATTGATAAGCCCAATATTCGCTTCTATGCCGGCTGCCCCTTGCGTGCGCTGAATGGAACTCAGATGGGTACGCTGTGCATTATTGATGACAAGCCTCGGGACTTTAGCGAAGCTGATCTCAGTGCACTGACCGACCTCGCGGCTATGGCTGAGCAGGAGCTGGCGGCTCTGCAGTTGGCAGTGCTCGATGAGCTGACAGAAATATCTAATCGGCGAGGATTTATGACATTGGTCGGCTATGCAATTTGCATGTGCGTGCGGCAAAAGATATCTGCCTCTCTAGTGTTTTTCGATCTTGATAAATTTAAGTTAATCAACGATACCTATGGCCATAGTGAGGGCGACCGGGCTCTGGTGACCTTCGCAAAAATCTTGCATAAAACTCTACGCGAGTCTGATTTGGTCGCGCGTATTGGGGGCGATGAGTTCGCCGCATTGCTTTTGGATACGCCAAAAGCCTCGGCACTTGATGTGATCCTTAGGCTGCAGGCGAGATTGGATGTCTACAATGATAAGTCGCCCCATGATTATCAAATCGACTTTTCCTTTGGAGTGGTCGATTTCGATCCCAAGGTGCACGCCAATGTTGAAGCTTTACTCGCCGATGGCGATGCACTGATGTATGAGTGTAAACAAAGAAAGGGTTAACACCGGCGGCGAAAATCTCATAGACTGCAGTTTCGTTTTGAGACTGTGTTGAGAGTATTTCGATGACTGAATCCAACGGTTTTATTCCGCTGAACTTCACTGTTCAGGAACCGCAAGACATGCAACAGTCGGCGCAATCATTTTACCAACAAATGGCCACTCGCCGTTCGGTGCGCGACTTTTCAGACAAGCCGATTCCCGACGCTGTGCTTGAGCATGCCATTTTGGCCGCAGGCACCGCCCCCAGTGGGGCAAATATGCAGCCCTGGCACTTTGTGGTGGTCCAGAGCCCAGAGCTTAAAGCACAGATTCGTCAGGCCGCTGAAAAAGAGGAGCGTGAGCTCTATGACAATCGGGCCTCTGATGAATGGCTCGATGCTCTGGCTCCCCTGGGGACTGATGCCAATAAACCTTTTCTGGAAACCGCGCCGGCACTGATCGCAATTTTTCTCAAGAAGGTAACCATTGATGCCGATGGCAACAAACATAAAAATTATTACACCTCGGAGTCGGTCGGGATTGCCACGGGTATGTTGATTACCGCCTTGCACCAAGCCGGGCTGGCCACCTTGACCCATACCCCAAGCCCAATGAGGTTTCTCACTGAGATTCTCCAGCGTCCGAGTCATGAGCGGCCGTTCTTGCTCTTAGTAACGGGCTATCCTGCCGAAGACAGTCTAGTCCCAAATATTCAGCGCTTACCCTTAAGAGAGATAGCCACCTTCTCAAAGTGATTAGGTACGCTTAAAGCGTGTCTATGCCTGCCAGACTTTGCCATAATGGACGGACTAAATACTTGATCGTTAGCCGCTAATAGTTAGTCGCTAATAGTTAGCCGCTAATAATTAGCATCCGATAAGTTGATGGAACCCTTATGTCGCACTCAACCCCGCTAACCCACTTAAATGCCAATGGTGAAGCCCATATGGTCGATGTATCGGCTAAAGCAGATACTGAGCGCACTGCCATAGCGCAGTCTCGGGTGGAACTGACGCCCGCCATAGTGTCAGCAATAACCGATAACAGCCTGCCGAAAGGCGACCTGTTTGCCACGGTGCGCATTGCTGGTATTCAGGCGGCGAAAAAATGCAGTGATTTGATTCCCCTTTGTCATCCATTACCGCTGTCGAAGATTACTGTGGATATTGAGCTGCAAGCAAATAGTCTAGTGATCAGCGCTCTGTGTAAAACCACTGGCAAGACGGGCGTTGAGATGGAAGCTCTTACCGCCGTATCGGTTGCAGCCCTGACGGTTTACGATATGTGCAAAGGTTTGGATAAGGGCATGATTATTGGTGAAACAAAGCTACTGGAAAAGACCGGTGGCAAATCTGGAGATTGGATGGCCAATGATTAATTTACTGTTTTTTGGTCGCCTAGGCGACTTTGCCAAAGCGGTGCCATCGACTCTGGAGGCATCAACCCCAGCAGAGGCCCGTGAACTATTGGCAGCAGATTTTCCCGATCTTGGGCGAGAGCTCTATGAGCCTCAGGTATTGGTCTCGGTTAACAAGATGATTGTGCCCTGGGATCAGCCCCTGTTTGAGGGCAGTGAAGTGGCGTTCTTGCCGCCGGTTACTGGGGGTTAAAAATGACGAGTCGCATCCGGATTCAGCAGCAGGATTTTGATTTGGCCGAAGAGTATGAACTGCTCCGCCAGACCGATTCTGCCGTTGGCGCGGTGGTGACTTTTTCGGGGCTGGTGCGTGACTTTGAAGTTGAGGCTGATGTTGGTGTTGAGGACGTGACCTGTGCCAAGAAATCCATCGATTCTCTGAGTTTGCAGCACTACCCTGGTATGACCGAGAAGTTGCTTGAAGCTATAGTTGAGCAAGCTAATACGCGCTGGAATCTGATCGCCACTACGGTGATCCATCGGGTCGGGGATCTAGCACCTAGAGAGCAAATTGTTCTGGTTGGCGTCGCCAGTCAGCACCGCGCTGAGGCCTTTGAGGCGGCGCAGTTTTTGATGGACTATCTCAAGACTCAGGCGACCTTTTGGAAGTCAATAAGACGCGATAACCAGCAGCAGTGGATCCACAGCAAAGCGTCCGACAAACAGGCTGCAGAGCGTTGGAGCAGATCGAAAGATGAGTAATATAGATGGTCTTATACTGGCAGCAGGCCGTTCAAAAAGAATGGGTTGTGAAAATAAGTTAAAGTCAATTCTAGCTGGTAAAGCACTTCTTGAGATTGTGGTTGAACGGCTCAAACCTCAGGTGAAAGAGCTGTTTATCAATGCCGATCCAGTGCTCTTGGAAGGCCAGTCTCTAACCCTAATTAACGATCATATCGAGGGGTTTCTAGGTCCCTTAACCGGTCTCTGGAGTGCGCTAAAAAGTGACCAGTTGAGCACGGCCAATTACCTTATGATTGCCCCCTGTGATGGGCCTTTTATCCCGTGTAACTTAGTGTCTGAGCTGTATCAACTGATCATTGCAAATGATGCTGATATTGCCTGCGTCCGCTATCAAGGATTTGCCCAGCCAACCTTTTCTCTGTGGCACAAACGGGTATTGCCAGCGGTTGAAAAGACCCTTTTAGTCAAAAAGCAGGGCGGCTTTAAACCGCTTTTAAAGGAGCTAAATACGGTCTATTTCGACTGGCCAGAGCAGCCGCTAAACCCGTTTTTTAATATCAATACACCTGCAGATTTAGCCGAAGCGGAGCGACTTTTAGCGTGAGCCCTGAACTCAGTCATGAGCAATTTATGCGCTATAGCCGTCATCTGCTGATGGACGATATTGGTGAGGCAGGGCAGCAAAAACTGTCACAGGCGCGTGTATTAATTGTGGGGCTGGGTGGCTTGGGTTGTCCGGTTGCGCTCTACTTGGCTGCGGCCGGAGTTGGGCATCTATCCCTCTGCGATCCAGATGTAGTTGAACTGAGTAACTTGCAGCGACAGATTCTCTACCGCGAGAGCGACTGTGATCGGTATAAGGTGGAATGCGCAGAGCGCGAGTTGAAGGCTTTAAATCCTCCTATCAGCGTCAGTGGTTACGCTGTTGAGATTACCGATAAATTGATTGGCAACCAGGATATTGTTGTCGACTGCACTGATAACCTCGCGGCTCGGCAGTTGATCAATAGTGCCTGCTATAAGAATAAAATTGGCTTTGTTAGCGCCTCTGCGCTGGGCTGGGAAGGGCAGTTGATGGCGTTTGATTTTGCGGCTTATGACAGCCTCTGTCTCAACTGTATTATTGATAAGGATTCTCCAGAGCCGATGCAGAATTGCTCGAACTCTGGAGTAGTGGGTCCGGTACTGGGCGCTATGGGCAGTTTGCAGGCGACCACGGTGATAAGAATGTTGCTGGGCTATTTTCAGCAGCATGGTGAGATGCAACGCTATGATGGTAAAGCTGGGCGCTGGATGGCGTTGACTGCCAGTGCGAGGCCTGATTGTGTAGTTTGTGGTGAGACTCGATAAGAGGCGACGTATTCAGGATGACAATATGAAATGCGCAGGATTACAAAGTAAGACAGTAGGCTGACAAATTAAACATTAACAACAGGAGTAATACACGTGGCTCACGATGCATCAGCCCCAAGACGTTTTGTTAAAATCGCCATACTCACGGTGTCCGATACCCGTAGTCTGGACACCGATACCAGCGGTTCATTCCTCCAGCAGGCGCTGGAAGAAGAGGGCCATCACCTGGCTGATCGCAAGCTGGTGATCGATGATATTTACCAAATGCGCGCCGTGGTTTCCCATTGGATTGCCGACCCTGAAGTCGAGGTGATTATCACCACTGGCGGTACAGGATTTACTGGCCGTGACAGTACTCCTGAGGCCCTGTCGCCACTATTTGACAAGCATATTGAAGGCTTTGGTGAACTGTTTCGCCAGCTCTCCTACGATGAGATTGGCACCTCTACTTTACAGTCGCGCTGTTTGGCTGGGCTGTCTAATAATACTGCTATTTTCTGTGTGCCAGGATCTACAGGAGCCTGTAAAACCGGGTGGAATGGCATTATTAAACAGCAGTTGGATAGCACCTTTCAGCCCTGCAACTTTGTTCAGCATGTACGTAAGAAATCACTCTAATGTATAGCGTCCCAGAGGCCATTAACCAGCTTGTTGCCACCGCCGACAAGACCGCTGCAATCGAGTCCCTGGCCGTGCTAGACAGCCTCGGACGAATTCTAGCGGCGGATATTTGCGCCGCAGTCGCTGTGCCGCCTGCCGATAACAGCGCAATGGATGGCTATGCCTTTTGCTATGCCGATGCTGTGGCAAACAACTTTAAGTTACCACTCAGTCAGCGCATCGCCGCTGGAACAGCGCCACAAGTCCTGGCTGCCACTACCGTGGCGCGAATTTTTACCGGTGCAGAGATTCCCCCTGGAGCCGATACAGTGGCCATGCAGGAAAACTGCAGCGAACAAAATGGACTTGTTGAAGTAGATGAGGGAGTTAAGGCCAGCGCTAATGTCAGGCCGCGAGGCCAAGATATTCAGGCAGGCCAGACTATTTTGACTGCAGGCACCAGAGTGCGCGCGCAGGAAATGGGTTTGCTCTCTTCCATCGGCATTGCAGTAGTTGAGGTATACAAACCTCTGCGAGTGGCCATTTTTTCCACTGGTGATGAACTGGTGGAGCCCGGTATGGCGCTTCAGCCGGGTCAGATCTACAATTCCAATCGCGCCACCCTAATCGGTTTGATTCAATCATTGGGTATGATTCCGGTGGATTTAGGCACAGTGGCAGATAGCCCAGAGGCTACTAATGCCGTATTAATCAAAGCGGCTGAGATAGGCGATATTATTATCAGTGCCGGCGGCGTTTCCGTTGGTGAAGAAGACTATGTTAAAGATGCCGTGGCCAAAGCCGGTGAACTCAATTTCTGGAAAGTCGCAATTAAGCCCGGCAAGCCGCTGGCCTTTGGGCAGGTCGGCAATAAGCCCTTTATGGGTCTGCCCGGCAATCCGGCCTCGGTGTTTGTCACTTTTATGATTCTGGCGCGACCCTTTTTGCTTGCCAGTCAGGGCGCAGCCGATACTGCGCCAAAATTCTTAAAAGCACAGGCTCAGTTCGCCAAGAGTGGCGAGGCTCGCGAAGTCTATCTGCGCGCGCGGCTGCAAGATGGCGTGGTTGAAATCTATCCCAATCAGAGCAGCGGAGTGCTTGCCTCGGCCTGCTGGGGGGATGTCTTTGTTAGGCAAGTTAGCGGTCAGTCTATTGAAGTGGGGGATCTAGTCGATGTGTTACCCTACGCCCAATAAGACAATGTTATGGAAGCCACTGCTTTGACTCAGCCCACGTCATTAATTGATCCCTTCGGTCGATCGGTAGATTACCTGCGTCTATCGGTGACGGATCGCTGTAATCTGCGCTGTACCTATTGCATGGCCGAAGAGATGACCTTTTTGCCAAAGCAGCAGATTCTCTCGCTAGAAGAGCTGCGCGATGCGGCAACTGCCTTTGTTGAGTTGGGTATTCGCAAGATTCGTCTCACTGGCGGTGAACCCCTTATTCGCCGGGATATTCTTAAACTAGTCAGTTCCCTATCAGCCCTGCCTGGGCTAGACGAGCTGACCATGACCACCAATGGCCTGTTGTTGCCAACTATGGCGCAGCCATTAAAAGATGCCGGTATCTCAAGATTAAATATCAGTGTCGACAGCTTAAAAGCTGAGCGCTTTAAACAACTGACCCGCGTGGGTGATCTGAGCCAGGTGTTGGAAGGCATTCACGCCGCCAATGCAGTGGGGTTTGGCAAAATCAAACTCAATGCAGTTATTTTGGCTGGCTTTAATGACGATGAAGTAATAGATCTTGCGCGCTTTGCGGTGGATAACGGCATGGATATTTCCTTTATTGAGGAGATGCCATTGGGGGAGATATCCTCCCATAAAAGAGTTAATACCCAGATTACCAGTGCTCAGATCCATGAGCAGTTAGCTGCACAATTCACCATGGTGGATAGCGCCGAGACTACTGGGGGTCCATCGCGGTATATGCGAGTTGCTAACAGCGACAGTAAAGTTGGGTTTATCTCGCCGATGTCGAATAACTTTTGCGAGTCCTGCAACCGCGTGCGTATGACCGCAGAGGGGCGCTTGTTACTCTGTCTGGGCAACCAAGATAGTTTAGATCTGCGCGAGATCTTGCGCAGCCATCCCGGCGACGCCGAACTGTTAAAACATAAAATTGTGCAAGCCATTGGCAACAAGCCCGAGCGTCATCACTTTGACCCTGAGCAGGTGGATATAGTGCGCTTTATGAATATGACCGGTGGCTGAGGTCGATGGTTCTAGAGTCCTTTTTTGTTTTTCAATACTCTTTCTGGCTATTAGCCGCTATAGCCTTAATGGCAGTGCTCTATTCCTCTGTGGGTCATGGTGGTGCCTCTGGTTACCTGGCCGCAATGGCACTCTGGGGGTTGGCTCCCCAAGAGATGCGTCCCGCCGCTCTGGTGATGAATATTGTGGTTACCTGCTGGCTGCTGTACCGATTCCAACCCTATAAGTTGATGCCTCATAGCCTGTTTTGGCCTCTGGTAATGGCGTCCACACCTGCAGCGTTTATAGGCGGTCTATGGGTGATCGATGTGCTCAGTTATCGCTTGCTGGTGGGCTTACTACTTGGCTTGGCTGCGATTCGTATGCTGATGAGTCATAAAGCTAATCAGCAAATTCAGTTGCCGGCGCTTTGGTTAGTTTTGACGGTTGGCGCGCTATTGGGCTTCTCGGCCGGCTTAACCGGTATTGGTGGCGGGGTGTTTTTAAGTCCGATACTGTTAATTTTTGGCTGGTGCAGCATCCGTCAGAGCACTGCCGTTGCCGCAGGCTTTATTCTACTTAACTCGATTGCGGGGCTTGCCGGTTATGTCGTCAGTGAACAACCCTGGCCTCTTGGAACCGGTTGGTTAATGCTCGCTGCATTTGTTGGCTGTTTGCTTGGGGCCGAGCTGGCATCCCATCGCGCCAGTTCTAATGTCCTGCGTAAATTGCTTGCGGGCGTACTGATCATTGCCGCAGGCAAGATGATCTTCAGCGCCTTTTAAGCTTTCCTGTAAGCTCGGTTAGATTCTGATTTGGTATGGAACTAGTAGTTGAGTATGTTATTCTTCTGGATAGTATGATTATTCACCCTGGGTTGGTATGAGATCCCTCGTCGCTTCGCTCTGTCGGGATGACAAATGGGGGCTCTGTCGGGATGACAATTAGGGGGTTCTGTCGGGATGACAAATAGGGCGGCTCTGTCGGGATGACAGCTGGGAGGGCTCTGTTGAGATGACATAAAAATACTCCGTCATCTCGAACGCATGTGAGAGATCTCATGGAACAGACACACCATTACCTGGAAACTAATGAATTCACTTGTAGACAAAAAAATAGCTTCGCCTTTCTCCAAAGGCCATCAGCACCAGCGTAAATTTCAGTCGATTCTGTCTGAAGCGGCGCAGTTGTTCAATTGGCAGGGCTCCCGAGCTACCACGCTAGTGGATATTGCCGGCAGTCTGAAGCTGACTAAAACCTGTGTCTATTACTACGTAAAAACCAAAGAAGATCTGGTCTACCAATGTTATGTCTCAAGCTGCGATATGTGGCTAGATAAGGCTCGGCAGGCTAATAGCTTGGATGCAAGTGGTGTCGAAAAAATTGTCCAGATGGTGCGTGAGCACTTTAACCAATATATAGAGACCCTCAATGGCAAGGCGCCGCACTTCGCGATGCTGACCGAAGTCACTTCCCTCAATACAGACCATGCCGACGATATAGCCCAACGCTGGGACGAAATCTTTCAGCTGTGCTGCGATATGGTCGATCAAGGTATGGCTCAGGGGCTGATTGAAAAGCAGGATTCGGCAATTGTGAGTTCAGCAATTTTCTCTATTATTCAATGGTTTCCTGTATGGCTTAACCGCACTCATGCGGCCAATCCCGAGCCCGTAATTGATGGCGTACTAGATGTTCTACTCAATGGTCTCGCCGCCGAGCGCCACCAGTTTGCCGCAATCGATTTTCCCGACTTAAGCTATTTAGCGTTGGATAGTTTTGATCGCGATGTACAAAATCGTATGAAGCGCGAGGCATTTTACCGAGTGGGTTCGATCTTTTTTAACCAGAAAGGTTACAAGGGCACATCTCTTGATGAAATTGCTAGTTCTCTGGAAGTGACCAAAGGTGCTTTTTACTACCATATTAAAAATAAAGAAGAGCTGCTCTATCAGTGCTTTAACCGTACTTTGGATGTTGAGCGATTACTATTGGCCAAGGCAGGTAGTGTTCAGGGTAGCGGCGTTGAAAAGCTTGAGTTGGCGCTGCGCTATTTATTTAATGTGCAGTTTTCTGAGGAGGGGCCCCTGATCCGTTACCGTGCACTGCCATCTCTCGATCAGCAACACCGCAAAAAAATTCTTAAAGCAACCAGTGCCAATAGTGAGCAGCTGGGGGCTTATATTAGGCAAGGTTTGGAAGATAAGACACTGCGAGATACGGATTCAAGCGTCGCGCAATATATGCTCTCTGGTGCTGTTGAAGCCAGCCCGGATCTGGTAAATAAGGTTGTGGATGTGGACAGTAAGCTGTTGTCTGCGGCTTATTTTCAGTTGTTTATGAATGGGTTGGCTGTGAGTGTTTCCGCTGACCTGTGATTTAGATTTCGCCTCAATTTCTAGCTTTTGATTACTCTACAGGCTGTCATCCTGAGGTATTTCCATAGTGTTGTTAGTTTGGTTTTATCTGCTCTGGTAGGGGGGGGTATTTCTAATCTGCGGGCTCACCGCGTTGCAGTTCGGTCCAAGCTTGCTGGAGCAAACTTGGCGAGTCTGAGAGGTTCTCAGGCTTCGTCGTGGGCCGTATATGAAAAAACCCCACTGCATGCAGTGGGGTTTTTCGTATATGGTGCACTCGGGTGGATTCGAACCACCGACCGCCCGGTTCGTAGCCGGGTACTCTATCCAGCTGAGCTACGAGTGCTTTACTGTCTCCTCTCAGAGGCCGCGTACTATAGGGGGGCAGGGCGGTTGTGTCAACAATCCTACGCGGCTTTTAGAGGGTTTTTTTGTGCCTTTTATTAGCTCTGTGGAATTGCTAACTGCAGGGTTTCTTTAAGTTCTTCCATTACCACATAGCTTGTTGATTCTTGTACGGCTGGCAGTTTAAGGATCCGGCTGCCGAGTAGCTCTCTGTAGGCGCTCATATCGGCAACTCGAGCTTTGAGTAGATAGTCGTAATTGCCTGAAACCAGATAGCAGCTCTGAACATCTTCAAGATCCATTACTGAACGGTGGAATTCTTCGAAGTTTTTCTGCGAGGTGTGGTTGAGGCGTATTTGCACAAATACCACCAGTCCAGCGTTCAATAGTTCGGGATTGAGTTTGGCGGTGTAGCCTTCGATATAACCGTTGCGCTCTAGCCGTTTGACGCGTTCTATGCAGGGAGTAACGGAAAGGCCGACTTCCCGGGAAAGGTCGGTGTAGCTGATGCGACCGTCGCGCTGCAGGATGCGCAGTATATTGCGATCTATTTTGCTGAGCTTCTTTGACGTCCCGTTTTCGTTGCTAGCCATGTTTTATTATTTCCTGTTTAAAATAACTATTAAGGAAAATATTCTATATTAATCCCTATAAAAGTAATAAATATTTTTATTTAAAACTAAAATATCAGTAATAAATCATAAAGCTGGGTAGGAGTTTACGCGGCTTATTTGGGTTGTTTCTATAGATTAGAGGGATTGAACTATGTTGGTAGGTGTTCCGAAAGAGATTAAAAATAATGAATATCGTGTGGGTCTGACGCCATCTTCGGTTGTCGAGTTAGTCGCCCGTGGCCACAAAGTTATGGTAGAAGTAAATGCCGGTGCGGGAATCGACTTTAGTAACGAGGAGTATCGTGCGGCGGGGGCTGAGATGGTGGCCAGCGCGGCGGACGTTTTTGCAGCGGCGGATATGATCATTAAGGTGAAGGAACCGCAGCCTCGGGAATGTGAAATGTTACGCGATGGTC
>Ga0209092_10000421_pt1 | contig 41040 bp, 32 predicted proteins | sample FraStrMetagenome_FD_187446 | JGI IMG/M metagenome (GOLD analysis project Ga0209092, IMG submission 187446) | Marine eukaryotic phytoplankton communities from Arctic Ocean - Fram Strait ARC3M Metagenome (SPAdes) (version 2) | ecosystem: Environmental > Aquatic > Marine > Oceanic | place: Fram...
TCGAAAGATAATGCACGTATTAAAGAGACCGTAGGATCTAACTTCCTGAAAGAGCGTATGCGGGCCCTATCATAGTATAAAGCCGTCTGCCTCTAGAAACAACACAGAAACAACAACAACAACAACAACAGGGGCTGCTTTAAAGATCCAAAAGGGGCCTATAGAAATTAACATAGAGCCCGGGAAACGGAGGAACAAAAGAGAAAGCGCCAGCAGCCGTAATGATTTTTCAAATTGTATTACGGTAGGTAAAAATGAACTTGCAACAAAATCTCTTACTCCGAGATATGAATTATGTCATCACTCGAATTAAATCAATGCCAAGCTTGGTCCGACCATATTTGTCTACAAACAAATCAAACGCCATGACGCTTTGGAGCATTTTGAAATATTCTCAAAGATCTCACTTCCCATCTCTCTCCAAACATATGGCGAAGCCCACAACTATGATGATGATGTGTTCTCAGAGAACTTCTATCTGTGCATATCATTCAACACCTGCCCTCTTAGCTCCAAGAAGAAGGAGGCGAACATCCAATGTATCCTCCACTGATGAGACAAAACAAAACTCGGATGAAAACAATAGTCCATTGCGTCCAACACCTATTCGAGATCTAGATATTTTTTTCGTTGAAGCTGATAAATTTTTAGATAAACTGGAAATAGCTTTAGCACCTATGAAATCAGTCAATGAGGTATTTGAAGTAGACCGACGTAGCGATCTCAATTCAAGTGAGTCCTATTTGTATGTTAGATTAAAACCAGGAGAAGGCACGTATACTCTCCTAATTGATGAAGAAAGGACGACTTTATCTTTAACTAGCCCTATTAGTGGAGGCCATACATATGTTTTGTGTGCTGAATCAAAAGAATTTGTTGGGGAGGAAGATGGGCATTCTTTAGAAGGAATGCTAACCAGAGATATGATTCGTCATTGTCATGGTGTTCCTAAATTTTGATTTAGGGAAATGCATTTTATATAGATCTAAAATATAAAATAATGCAAAATCGATGCTACGATATAAATGTAAATTCTTGCAGAAATCTTCTGAAAAAGTGGAATACATTATAGGTGCTATTCGTTCTTATCGTAAATATAAAGTGGTTTACCTGAATTCCCAGGGGTTACGGACCGAAGCGAGTTCCCAACGTAGTGGAGTGCCATCTGGATTATGTAACCATGCTTCAAATACAGCTACTTGAACAACGCCACCTTTTATTGTTTTTTCATCATCGTTCACCTCTACATCATTTTCATTTTGCAATGATCTTTCTATATCCATGTCGTACAATACTTCAATTTGAGCTGCTACTGGTAGATCCTCTATATCAGAATAGATATTGTTCAAAATGTCATCATTTTTTTGTTTATCATGTTCATTCAACTTTTCCTCCTCTTCTCTAGACACGGGAGTTGGTGGTATAATTTCAGCTCTGGCACTAAGCAGGGCCACCTTGATAGTATGCACGAAAATACATTTCAATGCAGCAGTCAGGAACTTAAAAAAATCAAGCACATGCATGCATAAAAAGTGGTTTCACTTACATTAGAGACTTGACTTTTGATGTATCTGGCAGGATTAGGATCCAGCATTAAGAGTGGTGCACTTGCAACATACGAAGCATACAAATGTTGAAAATAAGTTGGTGCTACCATTTTCATTAATTGTGCAACCAAAGAGTCAGGTTTATCTTCCGCTTCTTTTTTCCATTCACTGTTGTTTATATCCAATGTTTCCACTTGTTCCTGAACTTTCTGCATCCATTCTTGTTTCTGTGCCATTGTCAAACCTGTTCCATCTTTTATATCAATTGCAGATGTGTCATCTGTAGAATCTGTGTCTTTTTGCTGTGCTTTATAAGTTTCCAATTCTTTCATGGAAGAATCTAATGTCTGATTTTGCAATTGACCTTCCACACTGTGATAATGATCCAGGGCGTATTTAACACCCTCCATGAACTCCTCTGAATCGAATTTATGTTTATTGAAAAGGGGCGACGATAAGTCATTGTAGAGTGCCAATGTCATTGGAATCCCGAGAACTGGGGCATTGATGATACCGTTGTTCAGCATATTTAAACACTCATCACGTTTCGTAGTAGATGAAAGAAGCGTAAAGGACGCATTGACAGCCGATCCAAGTATGTGAAATGAAGATCTAGGTGAGATCAAGAAGCCATGGTTATTTGATGCGATCTGAGACAATACTCTTTTCGAGACATGCATCTCCAGATTAGATCTAAGTCAAAGATGTTAACCTTTTGACTATATCACCTGCTAACAACGTGCACCCAACAAAGTTCCACAGAATGAATATAGAAATCTATTAGATTCCTGAAGTAATTTAATTCTCTAGTTACGTACGGTAGTAGTCAGCAAGACGAAATTGGAGTGCGTATGTTTGGTCCGTAAAGATTCTTTTTCAAATATGGAGCTACAAAATTAAAGCATCAGCAGTCATTTTTATATCGAGTGCTAGAAAATATGAATCCACTCACATAGTATGGGACATAAATTCTTTCACGAGTTGTTTCAGTAGAATCTTAAGCATTTCATAAAATTATTACTAAAATTTAATATATGATCTAAAATATAAAACGACACTCTCATTACTATTATTATTATATAAAACCTATCAGAACGATTAGAGAACTGAAGCTGCTACAATCGCAGGGTACATAGTTCAGAATAAAAGATCAAATATTAATGCCATAAATTGATTATAAACATGAGATTCCTTTACTTTCCAAGAAAAAAGATTTCAGCGCCCGAAGAAATTTTGTCTCATGGCATCGAAAAGTTGTTGTATACAAGTCATTGCATTATCATCTTTGTTTTGTTCGCGTTGAACTGGTAGTGCTAGTTCAAACTTGTGAAACCCCCATATCTCATTATTTACCCCAATTACGGCATTTCCTTTCACGTAAATATTGTTCGTGATGTCAGTGACTACTTTGGATTCCAATAATGTGTTAATCATGATGGTGGATGATTCTGTGTCTGTCATTACGGTAGTTAAAGGATCGGGATCCCAAGAGACAATGCCATAACTCACGGGTACACATTCCGGGGTATTGTCATCTGCATTTGAAAGCTGCATATTGAAATTTGTAATCCTTGAATCACCCATTGGTGAAGTTGGCGTAAGACATACCTCAAAATTATCATTCTCTACGATCGGTTGGTAACTGTCTATGCATTCAAAAGCTTCGCAGACGCAGATGTCAACATACACGAAATGCAAAGGACTGTCCTCGTCTAGATACAAATTCGTAACAGAAAACTCTTCATCCGTGATTTCAAACTCAATCTCAATATTATTTTCTCGGTATCCAATTTGTAGGTTATTTAACCAACTGGAAACCATGGCACAAAACCGAATTCTTCCAGCTTCTTTCTGATCATCATAGTCATCTGAGTCGTAAAAATCGACCATTGAACCTGGACTATCATGAAGCTTGTCTGGTACCACTTGTATTCTCCATTGGTAATCTTCACCTATGACAAACTCTGTAACATTACTAAGCTCAATTTCTAGACCTGTCTTGCTCATTTCAGATTCGCAACCAAAACTATATAACTTCACGCCAACAGAAAAATTATCGAAACTTTCTCCAACTGTGTTTGATGCTGTTATTGTACCATTTGAATAAATCTGAGGATCTGTGTAATCAATCACAGTTTTGCCGATTGTATATCGGCTTAGAAACCGATTGAGATTATTGCCTTTACCTCCTGCTAGGAATGATATGACCCCACAAAAAGCAAGAGCCAAAAACCAAAAGGAATTGCATTTCATGAAATTATGTCTCATTTTTCTTAAATCAAATGTATGGGTTTTAGTTGATAAGAGATTCTCTTTCAATTTCACTTTCAGTCAAACAACTGATTTCCTAAAATGTCACCCGTGTCAAAATTCAAAAAAGGTTCTCAAAAGAATGGGCATGCTCGCAAACTAAAATAGTGCAAAAACATCTAGTATAGATCAAAGCAAATGGCATACTGATATTTCTTTCTAAGCAAAACATTCGTCACTTCAATAATAAATCCGAAATAATCAAGGCTGTTTTTGGATTTAAAATGATAAGCTTAAGCGAACGTCTAAGTAATTTAGCCAAAATGTTTATATTAGGCGTTTTTAGTAAATAAAACAGAATTCAACGATTTAGGTCCATCAGTTCTTTTAAATGTATACGAATTAACAAAAATAAGCACGTCTTTCTAGTTCTCCAACTATCCTGTTTACATTTAAGTATTTGTTTTTTACATGAATAGTTAAGAAACTTCGAAGTTCTCACGTTTGTGGTATCCGTGCATAGGATCGTTCCAACACCAGCCTATATGAAGACAAAATTGGTTTGAAAAAGGAATTTTCAAGAATCGTACATATTTCAAGTATATCCTACAATAGTTTTACCTAACCTATATTATTAAGTAATAGCAGTAGTAGTAGTAGTAGTAGTAGCTTTAGTAGTAGTAGTATGTTTATTTTAACGTGATTAGGAGTAATCTGCACTGAGGCCAATAGCTTTTTATGTCCCGAAAAAAAAGAATATCCGTAATGACTAAATAACAATGCGTACAGGTAGTTAGAGTACTTGCGTAGGAACTCTGAGGGATAAGCATTACATTCTTTTTATACACCACCCATGCTGGAACATTGTTAAGCACCAGAAATAAAAGTGAAGAATATGTAATAAATCTTTTCTGCTGAGATAATATCAATTTCGAATCAGTGCGACTATCAACCAAGATGTTTTTTTTCTATTGTTGATACAATCCTGTCACAATTGACACGTTTTGTATTCTGGTATAACGAATTACCAACTTTGTTTCCAATATACGGTTTTATCTTGTTCTAACATGACTGGAATTTCCTTTGCTTCTTTGTTACAATATTTGTTGTGGATGGTATATTTTTAGTGTCAATTTACTGCGACAGCAGATACCCAACCTTCACTTACAATAGTAACAAATTATATATCAGCTGAAAGAACAATCCCTGCTTGGACCATGACAAATTCCAACATACTTTCGTCTTTTTTAATTGAATAATATTCAAAATGAACCTTTATTCCAGAATCTGTTGTATGAGTACAATGGTTATTTTTTTTAAAGTTTTTTAGTCAATGAAGTCAAAGCAGTTTTTTTTAAACTTTAAGGATAGCAAGATTCGATATAAAATATTAGATAATAGAGGACAGTTTTTAAGCAGTGCAATAATTAAATTATTGTTCACCCGTGCAATATTAGCGCTTTCCCACATTTAGAAATTAGTTAAAGTGCAAGGTTTGAGTTTGCAGGCTCGTGTTTCTTTAATATCACCATATCACATCAATATCGTCAGCATCAAATTATTCTCGTTTCTTTGAATCACTTTTCTGCATTTACTTTTAAGTGTATTTACTAGGTGGCTCAAAGATGATCCATGCAACATCTTCTGTCTAATCGATAATTCTATCATCAGTTTCAACATCAATTTCTTTGATCCAAACACTAATTTCAAGGTTGTAAGTCATACTTCTAACTAAGATATAGATTTGCTATTAGTATTACTTGAGGTTGTTGATTATGCATGATTGCCTCTCTCTAGGGACTAAGCATTTACTTGAGCTGCCTTTAAGTAATGATGTCACCTATTGTAATAAATATACTACTTATATCTTCAGTAATGTGTAGAGCTAATTCAAAAAGATATTAAGTAGAGAGATTTTGTATCTTAGGTGCTGCACTTACGACAAAGACTGGATTTGTAATTATTCCTAATCAGCAGCATTATTATTTGTTTCCTTCCCATAAAATAAATAAAAGCATATTTTTGGATTATTTTTACAATTTCGATCCTATCACATTCGTGAATGGGCAATGACTGAAATAAATTGTGATACAAGCAAAGGAGGAGCAGTATATGGGAAAGTTTTCCATGACGCAAATCGCAACGGAGTTTTTGATTTTGGAGAAACGGGATTTCATAGTCCCAATCAACAAGTTCTTTTAGAACTCGTTGATTGCAGTCCATTTTCTATCAATTGTGATGAATATGATTACGGTGACAACGTTAATTTTCGACGTCGTACAGTTTCAGCATCGCTTCCTGGTGAGACAGGAAGAAGTTCGCGCCACTGTCCAGATACAGAAAGTGGTGGATGTTTTGAATTTGTTTGTCCCGATTGCTTTGGTCAATATCAATTAGTGCTCTCCCGTTTAATTGATCCTGAAGTTGAGGGATGGAAAAATTCTCCTGTAAAGATTGGTGGTTTTCGTGAAGGTTGGGCCCTTTCTCCAGAACCCCCATGTTCGTGTGATGTTCATAATAATTTTGAAAATTTCCGGAGTCAATGTTTTAGTATGTTCAACGATTTGAACAGGCAAGAGCCATTTGAAGTCGTCTTGGATTTGGGTATTTATTTCGATAGAGAAATCTTTGATGGTACAACAGATGGAATCGTAACAACTATGGGTAGTATATCGATAACGCATGAGAGTAGCTCCACTACCACATCAACTACTACTAGTTTGGGCAACTCATCTCCAAATTTTGCCACCACTTCCGCTATCAACACAATCGAGAATACTGCTGCTCCAAATTTTTCTACCACTTCCACTATTACCACAAACGAAAATACATTGCCATGTCAAAATTCCCAGAATTCAGAAAATAGAGTTTATCAATACAAAAGAAAAAAATATCGAAATCATAAGGTTAAAAAAAGAAAAAGTAAGAAAAAGTAGTGTTCTATCATCTTTATCTGTTTAGTATTGATTTGAAAGGAAAAACATCTTTTCGATTTTGTCCATGAAGTTTTTTGGTTTAGCTAATTGTTTCGCATGAAGGATATTATAGCAGTCATAATCTTAAGTATTAATACTTTATGTCCATGATGGATTTCAATAATGTCTATTTACTTCCCAATATGACTTTTCCAAAAATATTTTATTTTTCTCCGAAAGAAGTATTGAATCTCTCCAATTTAGGAAAATGTCAGATACTTGTGAATCAGCAGGTGGTTGGGTGTTTGGCAAAGTCTTTCATGATCAAAACGGAAACGGTATATATGATGAACGTCTAGGTGAAACTGGTTTCCGAAGCTCGACTCCAGTCAACTTAGAACTTTTGAACTGCAGAACTTCAACCGCAAATTGTGATCGTCACGACTATTTTAACCCAGCAAACTTTTTTCGGCGCACCTTCCCTATTTCACTGCCTGACGAACAGCAAGGAAATTATGCTCTTTGTCCTGATGCAGAAAATGGAGGATGTTTCAGTTTCTTTTGTCCTGATTGCTATGGTGACTTCAGGGTTGTTTTATCTCGAACGCTAGACCCCGACTTTGAAGGATGGTACAATTCCCCTTTTCGATGGGGTGACTATCGTGAAGGATGGTCATTTTCGGAGGACCCTCATATAACTTGCAATGTTCGAAACAATTTTGAAAGGTTTGAAAGCCCATGTTTCAGCTTGAGAGATGGTGTAAAGGTAGTAGTAGATTTTGGAATCCTCTTCAATACTGATGTTCAACAGCAGGATATGCTGCATATTGACTCAATCGATGACCATGTAGACAGTGTTACAATATCGAGTCTCAATGAAGAAAATGACAAAAATGAAATATTTGATAAAGCGCCAACTTTATTATCAACTTCATCTTTTAGTCTGCAAAGAGGGTTCTCTCGAAGGCGTCGTAAAAGGAAGAGGAGAAAACGAAAAAGAACCTCATGAAAAAAATCGAATCATTACATTTTTGTGTTTCAGTGAACAAGAAATTCGATGTAACATAATCTATCGCAAAAATTTTCTAAATGCTTTAAGATACAACCAACTGTTTATTGGAATGTGTGATTCAAAAACTATTTGACTTTTCAATCATCAATAATCACAGAAACAACAAAGCCAATAAAATCACGAGAGATAACGTTAATCCTAATTTATCCATTCTTGTTCTTACTTCTTTGATATGATGTCAATAAAGCAAAAACGAAAGTCCATTCAATAATTCCATTCTTCCATTCGTGTGTTGATCCAATTTTCCATTCCATTCATAATGTATTCGGTAAGACCCTTAACATTTTTTAACGTTTCCTCCACATTGTGTAACATTGTGCAATAATATTGCGCTTTGACAAGCTTTCTCAGAGCAGATCCAAACGTACTATGGCAAATATGCAAATTAAACAAATAACATTCCATAGACTCAATCCTAGACATCTGTTACTATGTATTCCAACTACCAAATACTGCTGTGACTAGACATTTGGACATTTGGATTACTGTTGTAAAGGGCAGATGCACCTCCCCAGCTATCTGAGTTGCCATTTTTTTGACGATCATCGTTTGCACTAGAGAGCCGACGGCCGATAATATTATTGGAGTTGTTTGAGGTTGGCATGCCTGGGGCACCTGCATTCCATCCGATGGGATTAGCCGCAGAATTTGACATTGGAGCCGCAGGTTGATGTGCATTACCACTGGTTATATGCACACCTGGTAACAAACTTTGAAGAAGGGCAATGTCACTCGAATTGCTACCATTACCAGCTAGATTAGAACGATATCCTCCAACAGGTCCAGCGCTACCACCTATTGGTAAACCTCCAATATTTCCTTTGCTAATTTGTGTGTGACCTGGACTTGCAATAGCTCCTTGTGAGGAAGCGATACTTGCACTGCTCCTGAAATTATTTGAGTTCATGTAATTTGATGAATCTGCATTTTGTTTCTGTGAAGTGTCCCAGATAGAATCTTGGACTGGAGCTACATGGCCCGTGAAAGGAGCAGATCGCAAGCCAGTCATTCCGTTGGAGTTTTGCATATGACCGTTACTGCCTCCATTTGGACCAATCGGTAAATTTGACTCACGAAGGGATCCTGAACCAGTAGGTAAATCAATTCCAAGCATAGAGGCTAGAGTTGAACTTCCAGCGTCTCCAGAGAAAGGATTTTGATTCAATAAATTTCCTCCTCCAATAGCTGATCTTCCAATTTGATTACTTGGTTTATCATGCAAATTCGTTTGCCTATTAGAACTACCAACTGGAGAAATGGTGGTATTGCTAGATGGAAAACCCTGGAACCCAAGAGGTGCTCCTTGATTTGTAGATGTGAGAGAACTTGCATTTGATCCAATAGCATTTGGATTCTCGTTCCCCCAAATCCCACCACGATTCATTTGGAAAGAAGAATTGCCAAATAAAGCGTTTCCTGAAAATGATGATGAAAAACCTTGTGTTTCATTATCAGACCATCTATCCTTCCCAAGTAAAGAACCAGACGAGGAGTTTTCCATGTTGAAACCATTTACCATCATCGATCTATTTCCGTCAGAATTGAGATCATTCCTACCTCTGGAACCTCCAGGACCGATAGAGAGACCGGCATTGAAACCACCTTTTGTATCCGGAACAGAAATTGGCAAACTTGCTCCAGGAAATGTTCCTCCAATAGTTTTTGAACCTGTGGATAAACCATTAATAATACCTTTACTGCTTGGTCCTATGACTGCATTATTATTACCACCGATTCCACCTAGAACAGAACCACCGATGAAATTGCTTTCAGTATTCAAATCAGGACTTTTGAATCCAGGTGCAAGCGTTTGATTGTTTCCATTATTACGCATAGCTCTAAGACTCTCCTGCTGTTGTTTCGCTGTTGCCGCAAGTGATTCGCGTCTCTTTTCTAAAAGAGTGGCTTGCGCTGATGGAGTCAAGCCTACTGGAACTGGTAAGTTAGGAGGGAGTTGTACATTATTGATATCACCTGATGACCGCAGAGAAGAGCTTGATTGAGACCCATTTGTAACTGCAGCTATTGTCTTTCCAGCCATATTATTTTTACCTGAACCCAAACTCTTATCTTTGGTAGTGGAAGACGTTGATAATGTTCGTTTGAGTGGAGTAAGTGATGTTAAGGTTGAATGTGGAGATATGGTGTGAGATGCTGTTGGTGCAGAGTTGCCACCCGCAACCACAGCAGCTGCAGTTGCGACAGTTCCACTAGAATTAATTGAAGTATTATCTGAATTGGAAGGAATTTTTTTCGATGGTATCGTTATATTTCCTTTATTTTGAGGGTGTAGTCTACGAAGTTGTTCCTGTTGCTTACTTAATTTTTCGGCGGCGGATGGAGCTTGACTTGCAGTTATTGAAGTTGAAGATGACCGTGTGATTTTGACTGGATCACCCCCCGTCACGGACGAAAAAGCAGCAGACGCTGACACAGAACGTGTTACACCTGAAACTCCATAAGTTGTACTTGAACTAACTCTACGTTCTGGTTTCGTTGGTTCATCGTAGCATGGTGGAGGGAAAATAGGGTTAGAAGGGACTTTTCCTGTACCGGATGGTCCACCTCCTCCTACTCTCCGTCTGGAACCAGATTGCTGTTGAGCTGCCATCTGTTGTTGTTGTCTAGCTAGAACGTCCCGACCTGAAGTCACATATCCAGCTTGTATTTCTTGTTTGGTAAAAGTATCATCCGAATCGCCCATTCCATGTAGGTATGTACAATCTGGATTGTTACAACGAACACTCTTGATAAAAGCAGAGCAGTACTTTGATGTTCCATATGATGCTCTAATATTACGACCATCAAGATAAAAACCATCCAGTGCTAGAATACAAGCTAAGGCATCCTCCTACAATTGTACAAACAAGGATATATGTCTTTACGTTAGTGATTTCCGAAAAATACATATAATATTCAAAATCATGAATTTTCATTACCTTATGTGCAAAAGTAACATAAGCAGATGCACTTGCTCTCCTTGGATCTCCATTACCATTGTGATTCCTATTTAAAACGATTTTAGAAACTTTTCCATATTGACCAAAATATTCAGGTTTTCTCAGTGTATCTTCAGTTGCATTAGGTGGTGGTAATCCTACTGCATACACAAGATTTCTCCTAATAACACGCATATTAGCTAGTTGGTTTCGATCTTTTGGTGGATCTAAAGGCTTACTGTATGAATTGTCCTCCACCATAATACAAGACCCTAATCCACCTGAAGAAAAGTGACCTGATGAGGAAGATCCAACTGAGGAAGCTGATGAAATAACACCGCTAGTGGTTCCACCACCCTGGTTCTGTTGTTGCCGTATGCGTTCTCTTTCTCTTTTCTCAGCCGCTGCCTTCTCTTTATTAGCTTTTACAACTTCTTCCATATCCACAGCGCTGAATTCATGTGGATCATCTCCGTAGGGTGTACGACAAGCCGGACACAAACCTGATTCAGATTCACGGATTCTATGCCAACACCACATACAAACTTGGTAACCGCATTTGCATGGGAAAAATTGACGGTCGGACATATCCAACTCTTCACAGCAGAGGGGGCACACATCATTCTGTTCAAAGATTGACAATCACTCATTAGTTTTTCCCTGAGAATTTATACAACAATAAACACCCACAAGAACAACAACAAAAACCATAATCATACACATATTCTCTTGAAAGAAATGTGTTAATACAAGACAAAATCTTCATGAAACACATTTATGATACTTTCAAAGAAAACAACAGAGACCCTCGTATACATGTACTAGTTAGCTACATGAAGCATCATCTAGAAAATACTTGAAGAGAGGAGTCATAGCGAAGATGAAAAGAAACGAAATACATCCGTTTGGGCCTTTCATCTTTAGCACTACTAAGAAAACTTCTAGAAAACATCAAAATCAATGCACATTTCACAGTCAGTTGACAACCTCACTCACATCGTCCATCTTGCTGATTGCTTTCCTTTAACTACGTATTCTCTTTACACACATTCACCACACACAAAGCAGAGTTTGCTTTAGTTTCGTGGTTCGTAGAAAGTAATTATCATTTGATAAGAAGTGAGAACATCGTAGACTTTCTACGTATTTTGTAATTACACGAGAATGAGACTGTAGGAAATTATAATATTCCTATTATTAATTACTTAGGAATATACATAGCCACTTTCATCGCAAACCCCTTTAAGTATTTATAAATGAAATTTTATTCGGTTATAAATACCTTCATTAATTTCTATTTCTAAAGGATTCCACGAAACGTAATAAATCAATCATACGAATACCGCGAGATAAAATACTTAAACAACATTTGAAACCTAATTAGCAAGAAATATCTATACATGTTTTACTGACCTTCCAGAAAGTTGATCGATGCGTACGTCATACACGAACATCACTTCAACTTATAACCAAATTATGCCGTAAAAGTTGTGATGGGTTGGACGGAGGATATTTCTTCCGAATGATTCTTGAGAGAGATTTTAAAATTTAGCCATGAGAAATTGCATCACAAGCAAGCAATTTACATCTGATTGATACAAGCATAAGAAAGTTTTTTTCGTAAAAGGGCATGATGTCAAATATTTTGAAACTATGAGTATGAATAAGTTAGGTAATCATTTAGATAATTATGAGCATCAATTCGAAGCAAATAATTCAAATTTATCATGTAATATCTCTTCCTTTACTGAGTGGCTAAATAGTTTAAGTGGTATCTTTGGTTTACTCCTGAGAGGGTTATCTTTCGCTTCATAAACAGATAAGTTCCTAGACTAAGTGGTAAATAAAAAAAGATCATATTGAAACCCTATATTTAGTCCTGACGGGATAATTAAATAAGGTCAAAAAATATTCTCTCTAGTTGTTGTTTTGTGATGAATCTATTTATTTGACTTTGTTCAATAAAATTGAGTAGCATTTTGTAGATATCCAGCTATCAAAATTGTATTTTATAGTTTTGGTAAGCGCATAAAATATGTCATGTCGGCAAAGCAGCCGATGAAACAAGCAAAATACTACAAAACAAGCTTATCTCGGATTTTATAAAAATAAACTCCTTGAAGTGATTGATGGGTGACGCAACAATTTTGACAAAACTTTTCAATTTTTAGCAGACAAAAAATGGGTAACTCTACCTAAATAAATTCTCCTGATGACTCATTCTTTTTGGAAACGTGCCCTATAGGATTGCGATACACGACCGACTTTCTTACGAGTTTTTTGCAACACAGCATTGCAAACACAACACAATTTGATCATATAAACTATTCTCAACTATGAAATGGACAATTCCAACATCGTTGCTCCTTTGGAGCAATGGATCAATGACTAATGGTTTTCAAATGAGGACTCCTACATATATCAAAACTTCCAGTAACTTGTATGCGTCGACTGTAAGCTTAGAAAGCAATGAGGAGAATGCTTTAAAAGGAGTCGATGATTCCAAAAGTATGACACAACGAATGATGGAAAAATCATCTAGATCAGGACAGTTGAGTGACTGAAAAATGATCTTTTTTAATTATATATTTTTCGATTTATACTAACTTCTTTTCAACAAATGAAACATGTGAAACGAATAAAACGAAATAGAACTGGTGGAGCAGGAGGAGTTTCAACTTATGATGCTTTTCTTCGGGCAGAAGATTCATGGTCGAAAGTAAAAGCTTCAAATGGATTTGATTATGACATCAAGCATCTGAAATCTGTTCAAAAAGGAGAAGTTTCACCTCCACCTTCATTTTTGACCTCTGATGGAGCTAAGGGAAATCCAGCATGCTGGGAAAAACTGAGAGAGTCTCAGGGAACTATGGAATATGATATTGCTGTATGTGGTGGAACTTTGGGTATATTTGTAGCTACTGCTTTAGCGTTAAAAGGACATCGTGTGGCTGTAGTTGAGGGCGGTAAATTACGCGGCCGTGAACAAGAATGGAATATTTCAATGGATGAGATTATGGAATTAGTTGAACTTGGAGTTCTAACAAAAGAAGAAGTAGATGATGCCGTTACAACCAAGTTTCCGGGATGTCGAGCTGGATTCAAAAACAAAGAAGGTAAGTAAATTTATCCCAAATTTAGGATTGTATTGAATATTTTAGCACCAAAAATTGAATCGTTTATTGCTTAAAAATATGGTAAATTCTTGTCACTTTTGCAGCCCCAACTGTCGGAGGATACTTTGAGAATAACATTGGGTATGAATGCTTTACTCCTGATGTATTAAATCTAGGAGTATCACCTTCTCTTCTTCTGGAGCAAGTTTCTGAGAGATTCAAATCTCTTGGAGGAACAATTCTAGAACAAACACCAATAAAAGGAATTTGCGTTTCAGATACTGAAGGAGCAGCGCTTGATTTAGGTGACGAGGATGTACTTACATCTCGGATTGTATTAGATTGCATGGGTAATGGATCTCCAATCTCCCGGCAACAACGATATGGCCAACAGCCAGATGGAATTTGTGTTGTAGTTGGTAGCTGTGCCGGTGGATACGATGCTGAAACAAATACTATTGGAGATATCATCTACACAAATACTGAGATCCAAGATAAGGGCAAAAATGGTCAACTCCAGTATTTCTGGGAAACGTTTCCCGTGGGGATTGGAGGGAAGAATGGTATGCAACCTGGAGAATCTGACGTGAAAACTACTTATATGTTTTCATATCTTGATGCGTCTGCAGACCGACCCTCACTGCATGATTTTATGGATGATTATTGGAAATTATTGCCTATTTATCAACCTTATATTTCTGATCCAGAAGCAGATTTAGATATTCAACGAATTTTGTTTGCATTTTTCCCAACTTACCGGAATTCTCCTCTTCCTCCATCTCACTCGCGAGTTCTAGCTGTTGGAGACGCAAGTGGAATTCAATCTCCGCTCTCGTTCGGCGGTTTTGGCGCCTTAACTCGCCATTTAGGGCGCATCTCAAATGCAATCTCTGAGGCATTGGAAACTGACTGCCTTCACAAAGACGATTTAGGAGAAATCAATGCATACACTCCTAATTTGAGTGCTGCATGGATGTTTCAAAAAGCCATGTCTGTACGTATGGGTCAATCAGTAGACTCTAAGTTTGTAAATCGACTATTGGCGAAAAATTTTGAAATTATGAATGAAATGGGTAAAAAGACTATGATGCCTTTCCTTCAAGATGTCGTTAGAATTGATGGTCTCCTTGGTAGCCTCTCACGTAGTTTTATGGCTGATCCAACCTTCACACCTCAAATCATTAATCATGTAGGAATTCCAGCACTTGTAGATTGGTTGGGACATGTTACAATGATTGCTGTGTACACTGGTTTGCATAATTTTGCCTCTCCTATTCTGAAAATTTTTATTGAGAATGGAGTTTGGGAAGGCAAAGAAAGAGAAGAGTGGAGACTTAAGAGGAAGATGGAAGCATGGGAGTATGGAAGTGGAAGTGACTATGTCATGGAAGGCAAGAAATGGGAAGAATAGGAAGATAAATATATTAAATATCAAATCTTGATTTTTAGATCTCTTTATCCATCATAGCAATAATAGCGGTTGAGAGAAATTTTCAAACTATTGTTCAATTTTGATTCGTAAATAAAATATTTTGTCAAATAGATTCAGATGACTAAACTTTAGTCAGAAACGAAAATGAAAAGACATGATTTACCATCTCTTAATCAGAAGAGGAGAACGATTCAGTTATCACTAGATATACAGGATAAATTGAAATCTATTCATTTACTAGAGGATACGTTATCAAATTTTGAAGAACATACGAATGCTTCAATCAAGAAAAAAGAATCAGAGCTTCGTGAAAAGTATGATAAAATGACTACGGAGCAAAAAAAGAAACAAGTCAATGCTCTGAATGAATGCAACAATTTAATAGGAGAAAAAAAGAAATTAACGGCAGCAATTGCAGATAAGACGAAACAGAAAAGAGTAAGTCTGGTCAACTTATAACCTCACCATGTGTGCTTTCCAATGCCAACGAGTATTGTTACTAAAACTAAACTCTTATCAAAATTGAATAAAGAAAATACAAGATACAATTTCCTCCAAATTGAATGCAATGCTTAATGATAAAAAAGGCAAACTTTTTAATTTGAGAGAAAGGTGGAAAAATGGCACTGAATCAAGGGAAAAAAAAATGATCGAGATGAAGACAAAAGAAATCAGACAAATTACTATCAAAGGGTTGGAACCTGAAGTCAAAAAATTGCTTTTGAAACACCGAGAAAAGTGTGGCAAAATCAAAGACGAGAAAGAAATGTTGATAAATGAAATAGAAATGGAGCAAAAGAGCATATTAGGACACGAAATAATAAGCATTCATGAAAGAACGGAAGCACAAAAAAGGAACACACAAGATGAAACTAGAGCGGCTTGGGAGAGAAAAATAACAGATCTTCATATGGAGCATGTCAAGAATATGGCTGGTTTACGTGAAAAATTGCTACAAGAAACTAATGACAATAGAAGAGCATTCATAGAGGAGAATCGAAAAATTGCAGATCAACATAGTTTCGAACTTTTAGAATTACAGAGAGCTCGAGAAGCCAGATTTTATAGCCTTCAGGATACATGGAATAATGAGAAAACATGTATAAAGCAAAAGAAAATCGAAGATAAAGATTCTTTTCTTGTCTGTGCTGAAAATAATAAAAAGGTCGTTTGTGAAAGTTTGATACATGATAATAGAAATATGAAGCATTTGAACCTCGAAAAGGAAAAGAAAAGGTTACGAAGCTTAAGAGAAAAGAAAATAGATAAAGTAATTCGTCGAACCCAAATACAAATGATGCAAGATCAGGATTCTAATAATAGTTTTATCGACGAAGAGATAAAGAACTTTTCTCATTTCCATCAGAAGAAAGTAATTGAATCAATCAAAGTGAAAGATAATTGGTGTGAAAAATCTCGTAGTATCACTTTAAAGAGTAAAGACTTAGATCGGGATTATCATTATTTACAAGAGAGAAGTGAAAATTTAAAAGAATCAATGAATAGCTTTCATCGTAAATTGAAAATTGCTGAGAACAATTTATGCATCATGGTGTCATTTGATAATAAAGCTTTAGATGAAATACGAAAGAAAATACAAGGTCAAATTGATGATATAATCGGAACCATAACTAACCTTGAAAGTCATAGAGAAGCAAAGACCATCAAGCATAAAGAACTAGAATGGTGAGTTTGATTTGCAATATTTCCATCTATTATATGTTGCTCAAACTAAATTCGTTTTCGTTTTAATTCCCAATGCTGTTCAAAACAAAGCATATTTAGGGATAGAGTTAACTCCATTCAGAAAAAGCATCAAAGAAAGCTCGAGAGTATTGAAACATTAGTAAAAAAAGAGGTTGCAAATATAGAGGCAGATATAAATCAAAAACTATCTTTTATCAACGAAGAACAGATTTGTCTTGATCACTTAAAGACAAAATTAATTGATTATACTATCAATACTTGAATCACAATTGCCATAATGAAGATTAAATGGGTTTGCTGTGAAGAATATATGAAACCAGAAATAATGAAATAAAAATAACTTTTTCATTATCTTCGTTATTGAAACAGAAAACAAAATATAAGAATTCAAAGATCATATATAGACAGTAAACACACAAAATGAACAATGTCTAAAGCTCTAAAAAGCTCCATAATGATGTCTGACCGCTTCATCATCATCACTTTCGCTTCCTTCATCCGACTCAGATACTCCACCAGCCATTAAATGAAAGCTATCATAATCAGTTGATTCGTGCGAAGCAACTGAAGGTGTATTTAAATCTTCATCATCAGTTTGATTGTAGGTCATTTCAGAAGAAGAGGTGAGTCCAGAGTCTTGACGAGCATCTGCGAGTGATTTCATTGATCTATCACCAACGGAGCGATCGCTAGTATATCCGGATATCTTTTTATGAGAAACTGTATGCTTTCGTCGACGGCCAGGGTCTGAGGCAGTTTCCATTTCATTCATCTGAGGATTAGTAAAATAATGTTGTGAGGTGTATCTTTTGTCTTTACCTCGGTAATTAAGTTCAGTATCTATTGTTCCTTTCGTGCTTGAAACGGAATTGGAATCATACGAACGAGATGCTTTCTCTGTTATACTCATGACTTTGATTTTTATAGTTCCTCTTCCTGACTTCTTTAAGCGCTTTCTTGTCAAAAGATTTGTAACTTGTTGTGTACTCATATTGGCAGTGCTTTCACCATCAACTTCAATTAATTTATCTCCTTTCTCTACTTTACCAAAAAGAGGAGAATAATCCTTCACTGTATGAATTGTTGGCCCAATTACGCTAGATGATTCGATGATAATACCTAATTTTCCACTACTTGGAGCCTGGAATGTGTATATGAAGCCTCGGTATGACAGATCGTCCGAATTTAAGCTGTCATTTCTTGAATGATTTGGCGAATGGCTTGAAGAACGCGAACCTGATATTGCAAGAACGTCTACTTTTGTTGATGAATCACTTCCGCCACCTGTGGTAGAATAAGTTAGGCCACTGATTACACTTTGATCACCAAAATCTAGAGTTTCCTTCCTAAGTACATAATTCCTTCTTGAACTATGATTGTTTGTAGTTTTAATTGCTGGCATGGAACCTATTGAATTTTTATCCTCGCTCATTACATCAGAATAAGTCTCAATTTGATCTTGTTTGGAAAACTTGGTCATTCGCCGAGTTTTTTGTGATGACGCTGTACCAATGGTTGATTTTCTTGATCTTCTCATGATAGAACCACTATCCCCATGACTATAATATCCAGAATCTACCTCTATAGATGATGCGCTTACGTCACTTTTCCAGCTATGCCCTTTCATTATTTTTCTATGAGGACTTGATTCTGATGATGCTTTTTTAGACCTTCTTAAGCTTCGACGATATGCTTCTGTTTCATTACCTGAATATACAAGTTTTTTGCTAGACTCATCGTTTTGATCGATTCTTAGCTTTTTCTGTGAACTAGATGCTAGACTCTTTATCAGATGAAAGTCGTTTTGGAAGATTTCTCTTTGGATCTTGTCTTTTGGAGCACCTAGGCCACTACAAGATGATAATTTATTTAAAATAGATTTAACACATTAAATGAAATATAACGAAAGAAGTAAAAATACTGTTGTTTGAACTTACGATAACATATCCGAAAGAGGTCGTTTCGTATTGCCTTGCTTTTTCATCGAAAGAACCGCTGCAATATCTGGCGTTGCATCAACATGGTGCACAAGAGTACTGCTACCAATATCGGAATTTGGGGTTATTTGTCTATACTGACTTCCAGAGCCGCCATCATCATCGACACAGTCAATGTTACCAATAACTATCATTGGAGGAATTTCTTTGACATAGTTGTTCTCGTTAGACATAGGAGCTGTTCCTTTCACATTTGTCTCGTTGTAAGAGTTTATTTCTCGATGAGGATTCGAAGGATGAAAACAATCAATCTCTTGGAAGCTGCTTTTGCTTTCTGTCAAGAATCCATTGCTACTTGCTACTTCAGAGGTTGCCATAGATTTACTTAAGCTTTGACACTCGCTTTCAATCATCTGCTCATCAAAACTGGTTCCTTCATCGAATTCATTTAATGTTTCTGGGGATGACATAACCTCAACAGGTTCACCTCTATTTTTTAGTCTACGAAAAATAAAAAACCCTGTAAATGAAGCTACTAGTGCAATTGTGGCCACAGTTCCCACAAGAATTCCAGCAATCGACTTTGTGCTTCCTTTTGATCTTCCACCATGTCCCTGTGTTTTTTGAATTTGATTTGAGATTGAGCTACTCGCTGAAATTGACACTGCAGAAAAAAAGTGACTATTGGTCCTCAAAGCTTCACTAAATTCAGGATTTACAATTGCGTTCTTTATTGCACTTTGTATCAAGGAGATGTCATCAAGTTTTGTTTCTCCTGTTATTGTGGTATTCACTCTAATATCAATATTATTTTCATTTTCTAGCTTCCTTTGTGCTCGAGGTGGTAATTTAAAATTAGACTCAGAAATTGGATCTGAATCATGTCCACTAGTCATAGGTGAACCTAAACGCCGGGAGGATACTTTCAATACCTTCTGCCCAGTAACCTTTGCACCTGATAAAAAGGTTGATCCAGGGTATTGAGATTCAAAAATATTTGAAAAATAGGTGATCGATGTTGTCTCAAATACACTCATTGATTGCTGGTTGAGCAAACTGGGGACAAACTTCATTTCAACAATTACAAAAGTTGAAAACTCTGTAGATGCTATGGTTGGACTAGCACTAGGTGATAGAGACGGTATACTTGTGGGGAAACTCGAATAAGTTCTGTAATACAAAAAACGAATTTGCACTAATTAGGTGAATAAATGTAATGAAATGAGTCAATGATGTTTTGCTTTTTCCAGTAAAACTTACCCACAGTCAATATTGCAAGAGACAGGACAACTATGTATGAGTTCTAAGATCTGTCCTTCCGATAACCCAAAAATATGAAATTTGGAACAATCTAATCCCACATGTGAAAAACACGGTTGTTTTGAAACTGGATTTATGTAGTTTTTGTCATCATGACATTTTAATGTTGGCTGGACTGACGGTGTAATCGAGGGCTTCAAAGAAGGCAATTTAGAAGGATTTTGCGATGGTGCTTTAGATGTAATTTGGGTTGGTCTCTGTGATGGTATGATACTTGGAGACTTGGTTGTCGCTACAGAAGGCATTGTGGTAACTTCTTGTGAGGGTAGGATTGTTGGTATAGATGATGGTACTTTAGTGCTAGGATGCTGTGTGGGAAAGCTAGATGGCTTATTTGATGGAGAATTAGATGTAATTGTTGGTGATAAAGATGGCAAGTTGGTTGATCTTCTAGTCTGTTCATTGGTTGGGATAGACGATACTTGAACGGAAGGTTTACCTGAAAGCACTAGTGATGGACTATTGCTTAGTAAGAAAGACACTGAATTCTCTGATGATTTCGTGGATGGAAATAAGCTAGGTTCTTCTGTTGAGATAGAATCTGCGTTGGGAACTTTACTAGCAATGTCGGATTTTGGCTGTTGTGATATAATACTTATTTTGTCTTCATTTTTTGACAATAAATAGTCAAAAGGAGAGAAGAATGAGGGTGTAGCAGATTGAAACGTTGATGATGATGAAGTTTCTACCCCTTCTTTTCCTTCCACATACAAAAAAGGTTCCTTCAACGAAGCTGCCACAGAAGGCGCATATGAGGGAAATGAAGAATTCAGATTATTTGATTCGTCATTTGCGGAAAAATTAAAGGCCACAATATCTGCACTGTCACGAGTATTTTCAGTTACATTTTCTGGGACATGTTGCGACATGGTTTCTGAGTTTTCATTAGAAGAAATTTCTGTGGGTTGCGATGATATTGTGGAATCTGAAGGCGCAACAATTTTGGTGAAAGAAGTTTGAGAGCTTGATGGATTGATTAAGTTTGTAGTCGAAGTGAATGTTGGTGCAAATGAAGTTTCAGCTGGTGTAGATGTCGGAGAAGAAATATTTAAGATTCCAGTTAAATTCAAAGCAGAAAAATCACTTGGACTAGCTGTACTTGAAAAATCGAATCCTTGAGTTCTGCCTTCTTCTAAAGGAGCACCTGCTGCTGCTGATATTGTAGAGTTTTTTTCTGTTTCTTCGTTGGAAGTAGTAGCCATCACTGTACTTGATATTCTGTTTGAAGAAAATGTAGATGATTCTTTGTTGAAACCAACTTTATGTACAATATTTGGCCTTTGAATCTGTGATACAATGTCTTTTGTTTTCGGCAATTTACTCGATGAAACACTAGAAACAAAATAAGATGAAATAATGATTGTGCAAAGTATAATAGATTCAATTAATCTCATGCTAGTGACGATGCTGGTTGTATGTTTGATGGGTATTGTATTCGTCATACTTCCTCTCTCTATCTCCAGTTTCCAATATTGATTTCTTTGCCTTTTTTCTATGTGGTAGCTGTTTTGTTATCAATAGGCTTCACCAGGTAATTTTTTAGGATATATGAAAATTTAATGTTGTTTGTCTGCATGCATGGGGCATTTGAAATGCAGATCGGAGTTTATGGACGGTAGTGTATTTTAGGAACTAAACTCGTTTTGTGAGCACCATAATCGCCCACAACTCTTAATGAAAAATGTGACGAGATTTAGGTGCGATTTACATCATACTCTCAAATATAATTAAGGAGTTAATCTTTCTATAAAATGTAAACAAATATTTCAGAAATATGTAATATTCAATTTCTACTATGGCAATCAAGAAGAAAATAGATTTTGTGTCTTCCATTAATTAGGAAAACGTTCGAAAATATTTTAGCGCCAAGAATGTTTCTGATAAATAGATGATTCCGCTACCAGAGTGCGTATCATGATACATCTGAAAGAATTAATTACTCTCAATAAAATCGTCGTACTCTACAACTTAAACAATTTCGTGGGAATTTTCCCACAGAAAAATTATAGTAGTAATTGTCTACTTCATGAAAGAGTTTATGATCTTGTTAGGATCATGAGCGACAATTACAATGTGTGTCCAACAAGACTATAAAGTAACGCATAGATTTCAACTCAAAATCAAGTCACATATTGATTATAAAAATTTCCATTCGCTATTGTGGAATAAAAAGAAGTAATAATTATCGTCAAAATAGTTTGTAAGAAGGGAGTGACGACATTCAACTAGTTTATTTTTCATGTTTCACTTTCACTTAATTTCTTAATAATTTTTTTTCGCAAACGCGTCTGCTACATGCTATTCGGAAGAAATAATGTTTCTAAAATGTATTAGCAGTATGTTCATCCCAATAATCACCATGAAATTGAAAGGGAACATGGTGTTCCAATTCCATCAAGCATAATACATCCAACGAAGAGGCATCCAATATAGCAACATCAGATCTATGCTCCTTTGATCTATAAATTGTAGTAAATATGAATCCATCATCTTCTTGATCTCCCACCAATGTACCATTTTTATTTCGTCTTGGAACGAAAGCTGGTGGACCAGCATAGCTTCCCTCTCCAAAGGTAATGACATCAGATACTGTACCTTCTTCCATATCTATTTTTTGTAGACCATCCAACCATTCAACCGTGTCGGATGAAGCTGCGTTCGTCCAACAATAACGATTTTTTCGCGATGGATCAAAATCTCCATGAACTACTGGGTATTCGCAAAATGCTGCGTCTTTGGCGATCGGGTTATAAGATAGTAAGGAAGAAGACGCCTTATCATTTTTATGAAGTAAATATATGTATTCCATTGGCTTTGTCAATATTCTAGAATCCTCGACGCTATATTGATCCGCGAATTGTTGTTCAAGCATCATCCTGTCCAATGAAATATGCTCACATACTCTAATGGATAATTTGATTTTATCATCTGCCTCTTCTAATTCATGAGCATCAATTATATGATAAAGACTCATTTGATGCGGTAATTCGATTATCCAATTCAATTTCAAGTCATGTTTGGAATGCACATATAATTTAGAGCTTTGATTCTCATCCCAAATAGTCCCTTTGGCTAATGGAGATGATCCCCGCAGGGTGTCATAAATGGATTCATTGGGAATATAATAAGGAGGAACAAAATACAAAAAGAGATTCTGAGTAATTGTAGAATCATGCACAAATGCATCAAAAGGCAAATCCGTTATTTTTTGTTGAATCAAATTCCCAGATTCATCCAATTCCATCACATTGATTTGATTTGTCAACGGTCCAGGTCTTATTCGATATCCATGATTGAAGTAATGATTTGTTGCAGAACATTTTGAGAAATGGGCTGAAAAAAAGGATGACGCAGTTTCTTTCGAATCATTGAAGGATAAGGGTGTTTCCTGTTGTACTAATTTCAAAGTCTCTGGGTGCAATTCAATAGGATGCCCTCCTTCACATAGGGCGAACAATCGAGGTTGCTCTTTTGCAGTAGATGAAGGCGTATCTGAGGATGGTGGTAGCCACATTGTGGCTGTATTGGCAGGATTAGTCGGCAAGCGAAATAGATTTTCGTACCATTTTTCATTTCCTGCCATGGTCCAAGGTCCTGAAAATGTCAAATAAGTTGATTTTCTATCAGATTCTTCATCTTCGTATTTCTGTTGTTTTATGTATCTTTTGGTAGGGACAAAAGATGCTTGAAACGATACGGTGGATTCTACCCCATCTATGCTTAACAAGGTTATATAGCCATCACCGTCAAACCAGTGTCCATATTGTCGATCACGAATACGGATTCTTCCAGCGCCATTGGAAGCTAATTTTCCTTTAAGTTCTTTTGGAATTTTTCCATGAACGATTTTGGGGGTCGTTTTGGGAATATTGAAGGCAGGTTCTAATCCGCCACGGTAGGGCTTTGCTTGGATTTTGGAAAGTAGTTCTGGAGATGGTGGGTCATGTAAAGATTGAATAGAGATTGGATCATTCCAGAAATTAGGGAATTTTGTTGAAGGAGAAGAATATGATAATGCATGGCTCGCTGCAATAAAATTTACTGAGGTTACAAATATTTTGGAAAGCATACTCATGATGGTATGAATGATGTGGCTATCATTTCATAAAAACGTGCATTCTACAAAAATGTATTTTAACCAATACTAATTACTAATATGAATTCGTACTTTTACGACCAAAAGCATACGTGCAATAATCAAAATTCTCTAGAGAGAGACACATGACTATGCACTTCTTTCTAGTTTAATTCAGCGATTGAACTACTATCACAGCAGTTATTGATCTTTCTGTTCCATTTGAGTTCACAATAGACAGCAGAAAGTAAAATGAATAGAATGAAGCTTCTTGCAGCCGAAAATGCAGCTACTGCTGTAAGCATCTCTTCCTCTATAATGCTCGCCTGCAGTATTTATATTGTCCTTAAAAATAGAAAAAGTAAAAACAACACAAAATTCAAGAATGAATACGAACAAGCTCCTCATTGGAACTGGACTCACCCCTACAAATCAACCTTGGATAAAATTTTATCCTCTATTTTCCCAATTATTTTGCCTTTATCTGATGTGACGCAATCCCCTTTATACATTTCTGAAGAACAAAATAATACTCCTGAATTGACGAAAAAATTAACATCTCTACGGAATTCATTGAAAACAATGAATGCTTCCTCTTACACAGCCAGATGTAAGGAATGGAATTCTTTACTTTCTGAAGATAACCCTATTTTATCAGGAACAGTAACGATACCGACAAATAATAAGATTTTATCTGAATTTGGATTCACTTCCTTGAATGGATCCCCTATTGATCACATGCTTCAAAATGCTTTCAACAATAAAGACGAGGACGATAATTTGATTCAAATTGACATTACTTGTCCTCAATCTGCAATTGTTTCTGGAATATCGTACGAATCCAAAGATTCAATCACAAGTACATCACTTGAAAACATAATATTTGACCAATCTGCGCATCTCCTTCTATGGTTTCATGGTGGTGGATTAATACTGGGTGACGGAAGAGATGCAGATTGTTCTATTGACAATGCCCTCCGTTTGACTAGACTTCAAAATGGCACAAAATCCGAGAAAAATGCGTGTACTAATATAGTTGTCTTATCTGTCAATTACCGATTGGCACCAGAATATCCTTTCCCCGCAGCTATTATCGACGGTTTATCTGCCTACAACTTACTTCATACGCATTTTTTCTCTCACTCCAAACATATTGGTGGGATATCTGCAGGAGGAAATCTGAGTTCCGTCATAGGTTTAGAAAGTTGTCGTCGTTATGGTATTCATAATCTAAAATCCATCATGATAGATTCTCCCATGACTCAACCCAATTGTCAAACTCTCAGTTATCATCTGAACTCGACATCATCTGGAGCATGTCCTGTTGATTTCTTGAGGTGGTCCTGGTGTGCCTACCTTGGTTTAAAAGCGGAAAAGAATCAATTTGATGAAGCAGATTGTGTTGCAAATGCCATCCAACAAAGTGTTTGGAGGGATATTCAAAAAAACGATCTTTGGAGGCTCATTTGTCCTCAAGTGGATGTTCCTCACATCTCGTCTTCTCCTAAAAACTCATCCTTTCTGAAAATAATAGTTTGTACTTCCAAAGCTGATCCCTTACATGATGATGGAGTACAACTCTTCCAGGCACTTGAGAGGCAAAATTTAAATAATCGTCATTGTTCTATCCAACAATACGATTTCAATGGGAGCCATTGTTTAGCATCTATATCAGATGCCACAGGAAAAGATAAATTCTTGAAAGAGTGGTCTTCCATGTTCGGAAGATAAACAATTTTGTGATTGACGACGAAAGAGTATGTGTGACACATCAATGAAGTTCTTGCTTGTTCAAAAAGAAACACGAATGTGAAAGAGAAAAATTTGAAAGTGGCTAAGGATTTACATGACTATCGATGATGAATTTATTTGACACAGGAAACATAGTTGGAGGATACGAATATCCGTTTCATATGTTAGTTATACGGTCTTTGGAATGGAACATGGCATTCATAGGAAGGAAACAATGGAAATGGAAAAGACGACAAAATAAGTGCAATGAAGTCAATAAATCATTCCGTTACAACCAAAAATCATTGTTATTTGACATTATAGCAGTATGTTTCAATCATTTCTTCTGCATTGTCATGATTGCTCGTACTTGTCTGTCAATCTAAAAGTAACTCAAGACCTTTTCTTTGTAGACGTCATCTTCCATCATATCTCGAATAACATCCCAAGCACGTTCAAAATCCACATCCTCATCAGTCCTTTGCAATAGCAACGCAGCATCTTTGGCTCTCAAGGGATCCGGTCGTATATCCGCAATGGCATCATATTGACTCATATCCATATCACTCGTTTCGTCATCGTTTGACAATTCCGGTAATAATTGTGGATCAAACAAATCCATAAATAAAGTATCAATCCGATCCTTTAATTTCCATACCCAACTTCCATATATGGGGATACCAAATCGAAATCCTAAGGCTGTTCCATCACCACACATGATTAATTTTAAAAAATCATCTTGTGGACGATATGGAATCATGGGTGTAGTTTGTAAAAAGGATAGTAAGTTATGAATCAGGATGGGACCCGCACGGACGGCATAGACACCCGCCTTCGGTGGAGAGTTAGTATTTTCTAAGAGTATATGAGCACAATCTCCAGCAGCAAAGATATTGGGATGAGATGTACTTTGTAGATGAGAAGAGACGTTGATCCAACCATCTGGATCGATGGATAATCCTCGATTTTGCAATTTTTGTATGAGGGACGAATGAGGAGCTGCTCCTGTGGCCCAAACGCAATGAGAATATGGCATGACATCTAATTGTGGATCTTTGACATCTTTATCATCATCATCATCATTATCATCATGATCCTTGGATGTTTGAAAAAGAGAAATAGTATTGTCAGTAATGCTTTCAACATGACAATGATTCCATACTTGAATATTTCGTTCCTGAAGTATTTGATCAAGAGCATTTTGACAATCCTTGGATTCCTTTGGAAATAATTTCGATCCACCATTCAGAATACGAATCTCACAGGAAGGATTCCATCGTGCTCGAATGGCCATGGACAATTCAATCCCTGCTGCTCCTCCACCCACAATCACAATGGGATCATCATCATCATCATCATTATCATTATCATCATGTTTCTTCTTGTTGGTTGGATAATCTAGATGATTTTCAAAATGTTGAACGAGACTACGAATGGGCCTGGTGGGGATGGTATATTCCAAAACTCCAGGAATCGAATGGATACCTTTGGTAGTACTCCCAATATCAATAGAGATACAATCATAGGATATTGGAGGTTGATGTTGGGACTGTAATTGAATTTGACAATTGTCAACATCAATATCGACCACCACATCCTTCACAAAGGTGATATTGGCCCATTGAGCTAAGGGACCTAATTGTATTTTGGTTTGATTGTAATGGTATAAATTGGAAATACATCCAGGGACCATTCCTGAATAGATGGCGGACGATTGGGCATCGATCAAGGTTACATCTAAATGGGAGGGACGACTTTGAGCATGGAATGCCTTTATGACTTGTACGTGGGCATGTCCACCACCAATCAAAACTAGATGTTGTTGTTTGGGAGATGCTAAATTAGTAGGAGGAGAAGTGGAAGTAGAAGTGGTGGAGGAGGATTGGAGATTGGAGGATGATTGGGAGTGTATTCTATTCGAATGTTGGGAAGGAAATGAACGAGATGATTTGTAGGATTGTTGAAATGTTTTGGTGGTGGTGGTGATAGTAGAGAATGGAAAGGAATATGTGAATGGAGTTGTCATAACCCATACTACAATCACAGACACTAGCGATATTTTCAAAAGTCCAGAACTGGTTCTTGGAGTCGAAGATATTTGCATACTTGAGTATTAATTATGATGAAGGAGATGATGGATGAAACATAAAAATAAACCTAATGCATAAATTTGTCGGAGATTTATGGGATGTCATCATCGTTGTGTTTCAATCCATTCAGAAGCTCATACCAGTCATTCGTGTAGAAAGCTACGATGTTTATTTGTATAGTTACTATGTACATACATACTTGATATCCCGTAATGACGATCCGTACACCTTTCCACCAACAATTTGTTGAGATCATTCATATTATTGTCATGAATAATGACAACACAAACAATCGAAACAGCAGTCCTTCATCAAGAATCAAGTATATATCAAATAACAAGTATCCAGCACAATGGCCAAAAAACCAAAACCAATCAAACCAAACATAAAACCACCAAATTCGAAACCAAAACGAAAACCGATGCAACCACTTCCCAAACGAACTAAATCCAAAGCTCCACTCAATAATAATCATAATCATAATACTAATACTAATACTTCACCCAACCCACAAATATCATCCACCATCTCTACTACTCCTAAGAAACATAGTAAACACAATCATAAACGCAATCACAATCACAAACACAATCACAAACACAAACAACAACAGGATGATTGGATCACAGCATTGGCCAAACAGACAAGTCATTCTGAAAGTCAAGCTACCTCCATGAAATTATCCTCCAAAGCCGATCGTATCCAAAAACGAAAACAAAAACAACAACAACGCACAGCACGAAAATTAAACACCCTGCAACCACCACATGATCATCAAATCACTCCAACATCATCATCATCATCATGGATACAAGATTTACGAACACAAACACAAACACAAACACAAACACGAAAAGAACGTAGTCAAAAACAAAGTCAGATAAATCTACACCAATTAATGTCATTGTTAGAAAGGACAGTTCATCAACATCCACAATATTCCAGGAAACAACATAAACACAATCCTAAATTACATACCTTCCCAATCTCCAAACCCATCCCCATCACTCAAACACTCAATTACTTTCCACTCTTTCTCAATCCCACCATCCTTGCTTCCCAAAATCTTCCATCGTCCAACAAATATCATCAACAACTTCAACCACGAACACGTGATTATGGTGGATTAGGCTTAGCAAGACCGAGTATCAGTATCTCTCTTCAAGATCCATCCTTTATCCCCAAATTACATGAAGAATTTCAAGAACATATTCATGGATTTTTTGGGAAACAACGTACCAAGGCTATGAAGAAACAATTGGATGGCAATATGCTCTGGAGGAAACTCGTCAAGGTCAAACAACAACAAAAGCAACAACAACAATTACAGAATCCAGCATTGAATTCCGATCATGATTTGAATTCCAAAAGGAAGGGTCCGAAACGAACAAAGGGACAGGTGGATTTTATGGAACAACGAATTCATGGTGTAAAATTGGCAGATATGTGTGCCGAAGAACGTGTCGAAGCCATGATTCAGGCAGGAATGTTATAAATTATATATATATAGATATACCTATAACTACATTTCAGAACAAAGAATAAGAACTTTTGTAATACACAAACGTAATATCCTAAAGGAGAGTAATTTGTTTCATCTACTGTATTTGTCATGGAACATTTTCAACTTTCAAGATCAAAAATTAGATTTCTTTTTCACTATTTTAGGAATGCAGGAACGATCCTCTCTTACACTATGTCGATAAAAATTCATTGTTTGTAGGTTATCGAAACTATATAATTATGTGTCACAATATGATACAGAAATAGAACATCCCAGCATTTATATATGCCTATGAATTCATAAATTCATATTTCCAAATTTTGTGTGAGAGACGATGATGAAAAATACGGAGTCCGAAAGTGTTTTTGATGGCCCCCTTCTCCTTCTTCTCGGATATCCAATCTGTCTATCTGAATCCCCACCACCACCATGGAATTCAAGCTTGATGTAGATGACGTGGAACGGATGGTTTCTCGATCTTCTTTGTGTTCTTCTGGGATATTATTATTATTATTGTGATTTGAAAATATACTTGGTTCATCAAGATGACAATGTCGTCGAGGAGATGGATAATTGATTCTTGTGTTGGAGGTGGTTTGAGGTTTAGTATATGGTGTACTTCTATTTCGGTTCATCAAAGACTTTATTGGCGACGATGAAACGTTTTGACAGATATTTTTGGATAGCTTCAAAGGAGAACCTAATTGACGATTGAATTTTATACAATGTGAACGATGGGAAAGCAGTTGACGTGACGTTCGACAATATTTGTAAGTACAGTTTTTATTCCCACATGTAGATATGTGCTTCCATAATTGTTTCATTTTGACACAGTGAGAAGATATAGGGCATGGAGTTCCTTCCTCTTCGTTTTGACATGTAGCAGCATGAAGAAGGACTTTCAGATGCCTCCGTTGTTTTTCAACAAGTTTCTTTTCCCTGGAGCTCATTGATATTTCGTTTTTTGTTTTTTTGATTCACTTCCAAAGAAACGTAATTATTTGTATGCAATGATGATGTTATAGAAGTAGAGACTGCTCCAAAGATGGATTTTGTTTGAAAGATGTGAAGATTATCTGGAAGGGGGAGAGACTAAGGAACAGGTGGTTCATTCGCTGATTGCTTTCAAAATAGGTTGTATCTCTATTGTAGTCCATAAATGAAAGGCCTCAGTCATCCAAACACGAACCGATACTTAATACTAATAATAATAATGTTAAGTATTTGTGAAGAGTACTATGATATTTTAGAACGACATTTAGAATGTGTCGTTGAGAGCATACTGCAACGTTTGTTAAGCATATATTTCGTAAACTTAAACAAAAATCGGTATTGAGAAGATGACCTATATATTTCGAGGTCATGTAGGATAATTTAGCTGTATGTATTTAAAAAACTTGAATTAATTAACAAACACATTTTTCGAAGAATGGCTAAATTATACCTGAAGTACGAAAATAGTTTTCTACTTACGAGAGGGTTGCACATAAGTACGACCAACTTGTAAGTTCGAACCTGGGGTTCGCTCACAATTTACCGAAGAAAGTGCGACCAAAAATTATGATGGAATTAGACGCTTTATAACTGAACTCAATTTTCTCTTCATTTTATGATGATATCTGTATGAGGTTTTGACACTTGCAACCCTAACAACACATGCATGGTTTCGTTAGACTATAATCGATTGAAAGTAATTTAGAAATGAGGGAGCAGAGAGAGTGAAAATCTTATTTTGAGCTCAATTTCTTCAACAGGAGACGAATCATGCTTATTCACAAAGATTTGAGCCAAGGAACTTTTCAAGGGATATCCTTTGGAAAAGAATTAGAAGGGAAGTGAAGAAAATAAGATTTTAGTAAATATTGATATATATATTATGATAAACATTCATGGATAGCAAACCATCCTTTCGTATAGCTCAATCTTATCAACAATCAACTGAATTTTACAGTAGAACATCGTTTCAAAGTATGCCTTGTCATAAAGTGAAATTTACTACTTTCTTTTGAGTAGAGAACAAAAAAAAAACGCGTAATTCGACCGTTGTGAAAGTACTTGAAAATAAATATAAAAAAGTAATACTGCACCATCACTGATTTGCAGAAAAATCATTCAGACATGATATTTTTTGCTGAATATTGGCACCGCTTTACAAACTTCAAAGATTTCTAAAGCGGATGGTGTAATTAAAATAAAGGCAAATTTAATAGGCATTATACCTATCATAAATATTTTTAGTCTCAACAAATCTGGAATGAAAGATATAGAGTAAAATTCGTTCTAGATTATATTTATCTTAACTGACTGAAACGTGCCAAGAACAGTTTTCTAATTCATAGCCAAAAGGCTGAGTGTTTCTAGCAATTCTTTTGGTTATAATTATATCTATATCTACTTTGGAATTTCCCATTTTACACAAATAGCAAATTATCTACTTCGTTTTGAGGACATGATCCATAGTATTTTTTTGCATACTCAAAAAGAGATTTAACTGATTCCGCGATAACGGGAGTTGTCATCCAAGTGGGAATTTTTCCTCCGCTATCAAGTTGCATAACATATTCTACATCAAAAGTATTTTGGCCAGTTGGACAAAGAGCAGTAGCGAAAAGGTGATTTGTAGCTCTAGTATGACGCTCTCCAGGAGGGAAAAGGTGATCATATTTACTCTCCATTTCTGTACCCCAAAGAATGGAAGCACCGTTGGAAAATTGTTGTACACCAGCAAGTATAAGCTCTTCTCTGGAAGATACCACAAAATTTTTCTTTGTTTGCTGATACCCTACTCCCAAACGCTTGCATGAGCCATATTCTTTATTTTCTATTGATTTATTTACTAGGCAAGGATCGAAATCATGACGTAACTCCATTTTTTGAATATTTATATCCCATTGTTTCCTATGATTGTAATCTGTGATGAAATCTGCGAAAGTCATACCTAAACAGGGCCCTTTCAATGTCGATCTGAACCTCAAAATTGGACATCCCAAGTTTTGGAAGTTGTCTATTTTTTCGATTTGATGTACTGTTTTTCTCGTCTTTGCCTCCATTACTTCCCATTCCATGCTTGTATCGTCTGAAAGAAAGAATGGAGAAACAAGAATGCTAGATTAGATATTTTTAGAAACAGAGATTTTACAGTGAACCCAAAAGTCAGTCAAAATTACCTTGCTCTTGAAGTGAAGAAGATGCATCCAAATTCTGTTTTATAACATTACGTGCAAGTGGGGACACAGCTTGGATTCTTGTAAAGAGTTCGTCAAAATCTGGTAAGTCAATGGATACACCATTATTTTTGTCTGGAATCACAGTTGATGCCTTATCTTTGACAAAGATTGGGCTACTAAATGCTTCAGCGCATCCAAACAAGATAAATGATGTAACAAATAAAACCAAATAGTGAGGTCTCATAATATTATTTTTATGACCAACCTTTCAGATGTGATAGATAATCGAAATATTTGACACCTTTGGAAATTAAAGGTTGTTGAAATTGTTTTGAAGAAGAAAGAAATCTTCATTTTATGCAACGTGTAGGTCAAAGATACCCTCATATGCAATTTCGTACGTGTTGAAAATTGAAGTTTGGAAAAAATAGATATGCCGGCATTATGACGAGTCGATCTTTTACAGATATAAGTCTACGGCATTATTAGTGTGACGAGCTTCATCGAGCCGTTGGGATCAAATCATTGCGACTAGTTTCACAATTCTACAGTGGGACATACTGTGGCAGGAAAAACGGAAGGCAAGAAAAACTTTTCATTCATGACACATGGTGACAAAAGATGGAGATCATTGACACATGGTGACGAAAGATGGAGATAATCGGCACAAAAAGATAGAGACAATGACTTTTACATAGCTTCACTTTGTTTCAAACCATCATTTCATATTTTTGCCCCACCAAGTTTGTTCTTATGTTCAATAGATCGTTACTTGAATTTCATTCATATTGTAATAGAGAGCTTAGTAGCCGCAATCATAGACAATGAAATAAAACCTACAATGAATAAATCTTCATTCATAAATGATAATGGTATAATACAATAATTTCTGTAATAACATGGAGAAGCGATTATTTTTCATTAGAAATCTTATCGTTTATCAAAATAAACAGAATATCTTTCAATATGTACAGGGACTTTTTATATTGGGGTAACTTTCAACTTGGTCCATGAAGACCAAGATAATGAGTTTCCTTGATAACGGTCAAAATTTTCTATGCCCTCTTTGAGATTGTTTTTTACTATGATACAATGATGTGGGTTGGTGACATGATCAAACGAAGTATTTACAGAATCCTCTGTTAGGGTTGATATAGATTCAAAGGACTTGGATGAAGATAATAATTGAGGGGATATGGGACACGAAAGTTTTGTATCCAACAGAAGAATATCTAAAGGAAAAACAGAATTATTCTCTTTGTCTTCTTTCGGCAATGATGTCAAGGAGGGCGTCGATTCTCTGCACATCAGTAATGAAGAGGACTCTTTGATTGGTCTATTTGAATTACTTTTTTCATAATTTTTCTTATGATTTCTCATTTCTGGATAAACGCTAGAGTAGTCCGAATTTTTCGGAAGCGGATTTCGGATTCTAAACGATATACAATCGTCAGGACATTTATTAAGATTTGTATTATGTAGCTTCGAATCAAGGTAATTCCTTTCGACAGGATCGTCTTGCCTACTTGTAGCCTCATGCGGAGTATAGTAATCAAATTGGATCCTTTCGTTTGACCCCAGAGTTCGTTTCTTATGAAAATATGTTTTTTGATCTGCTTTATGTAAAGAAGAGCACGTATTTTTTTCAAAAATCTTCTCATCACAAAGAAATGTATCATCAATTAAAGGCATTTCAATAGCATTGGTTTTCGGTGCAAACGTTTTTGTGGACATTGAAAGAAATCGATTGCACTGCATTAATTTAGGTTGCAAGTACAAAGCTGTTTACCGCATTTTCGACTCTTTTTCCAAAATCTATACAAAGCTGGGTTTGTGAGAATTGGCGCGAAAAAATTGCTCTGGATTTCAAATAAAAGCAGCCGATGAAACATACCAATAGATACAGAATTATTTATCTGGAGCTTGAACAAAGTGGCAATCAAGAATATGTTTTCTATAGTTTACACTAACTGCCTTTCACAAGTTGATTCATAATGTGCATAACACTCATTACCTATCAAAGCTATTCCAAGTAAACCATAGCTTCCATCTCCATATGCTATACATTTACTACCTCCCAAAATCAATATGTCTTCAAAAGTTGAATAAAAATCACTGGGTTCTGAAACCTCCATGTTATCGACATCGAGATGAAGTGGTTCAACATCTCGCACTATACTCACAATTTCTTGTGCACTTTTCAGTATTTCTGTTGAGTGCTCGACCATGTAGGCTGATGTATCGTTACTATCCGATGCAAAAAAGATTGGATAATCGGTGCTAGTTGTATCGGATATGCACTGCACAGTTTTTGCGGAGAGTTCAACTGCATACTCTCTCAGGCGTTCATTTGTGCTGAAAAGAAACCCTCCATCTTTGTCAATTTTAGCATTATCAGAAACCGATTTAAGACCTGATGTGGGATACCTTGCTCTGACATGAGCAGAAATATATTGATACGGTTTTAGTCCCAACTTGGCCATTGTCTGAGATGTGGAATTGGCAATAGGTTCCACAGGCTCAAACATTACACGAAAAATCAAACCAAACACATCAGAAAATTTTGCATGGTGACGAGGGAAATCTATCCCTGTGTGGTTGTAGGATTGTGTCATGAAGAAATTGTTCAAACTGTTCAAAAATCCATGGTCATTAGTAATCCTCAAACGAAAGTACTGGATGTCTTCAGATGTATGAATAACATCAACGCAGGATCTGTAAGCAAGTTTACCACGGAGTTCTGGTCGCAATTGGCTACATCCATAATATACATTACCTCTTGTATGGAAAGGATCCTGTAATACATTATCAAATTCAGGTGTTGCCCTCCAGTCCAGTCCTGCTTTTGGAGGAACTAAAAATTCGGATAAGTCATGTGGCTTTGTCCATTTGATTAAAAATACTCTCTTTGTGTTTGCTGCTAGCAATAATAAGAACGGAAGCGGCCGCATCCGATCTGCAAAACCTCCACATTTTTCGCCCTTTAAACACGTTATGACCAAGTACTTTATTGGATAATCAGGATCATTCTTAGCTTTCATTCTTTCTTCCCCATGCCATTTTACATATTCTTGCAACCAATCAGGGAGTTTTGCTAAGCTTTCTGCAGCAGGACGCTCACCATATATGGCTGTGATAAATGTTTCCCTCTCCAACTGTAAGAAACTGATATCATTTATGTCAATGAACTGATGTGATAATTCTATATGATTATAATACCCAACTGTAGTAATGATTATGACAATCAATAAATAAAAACGGATAATGCTGACCATGTTCGCTTTTGGTTTTTTTATGTTTGCTTTCTGGATGCAATCAGCAAAAGCTTACGAAAACAAACAAGACTATAATCTAAATGAGTGAAATCGTCCATGCCCGGTCCTCATTTAAATACTCTTCTACTTATGCTCATGACAATTCTTCGAATTTAAACCTCTATCTCCTTTATATAATGACAAATGACGAATCATAATTACATGTCAGAAATATATGAGGAAAAGAGTTTTTAATTAGGTCTCTTTTACTGTTTATTAGGATTATATAGTTTATTTATATACATAATATAATTTAATTATTGATTGTAAATGTGTCATCATCATATTAAATTATATTTGGAGTGTCCAATCTTTGCATGCATTTTATTAAATAAACTTTTAGAATAGAAAATGCATATGCTTAACTGTAGCTTAACTTTGTACCCTTCAGGTCGTTCAGCTGACGTATTGTTGAATAATTCTGAATGCGTACTTTGAAGATTCATGTTGCGATATACTTAAACCGTGAATCCAAACCCATATTTGATCATGCAAGAAACATGAAGTCATTCATCTATCTTAATTGATCTTTATAATGCCATGTGCCCTTCTATATCTCATTTGCAACATAAATGAAATGTGATGTCAATCACATTTATCCTCCTCACAATATCCACTCCATCCCATCTGCCATTCGTTCATGACTCGATCATAGCCCAACCGTTAATTTAAGTGTCTTCCGATCAGGAAGCGTTAAAAGCTCGGAACTAAAAACATGACGTCAGACAAATAAGAGGTGAAATTTATTTTCTAACACACGTCATTATGGGGATAAAAACACTCCGTCTTCTTGAATACGGCAAATAATTGCCATAAAAACATAGCAAGTATTCTTTCTCTGTGATGCCTTACAACTCCACAAATGATAGCTTCGACAAATGACTTCCCCCCCTCATTCACCAGCCAAGCGAAAGCTATAATCGCGTTCACTTTTATGTATAGTGTGATTATTTTTGCAACCCTGCTACCAATAATCGGACTCTTCTATTTTCCTGTGGCTGTATTAGCCTTTGTGATACTTCCATATATAGGATACTGTTCTCTCAATAGCCACCACCTAAAAGATGGAAGACCATGGAGGTATTTCAGTGAAAACTTTATATTCTTACCTATATTTAGGTCCCATATTGGTCTAAGAATATCAAGTCTACCGAAAGAATTAATAGATGCTGAGAAAAAAGAGGATGCTCAATTTTTGATTGCCTTTTTCCCACACGGATGTTCTTGCGACTTTCGTTTTATGATGGAAGGAATGCTGCCTTCAGTCTTTCCAAACATATACTCAAAGTGTCGTGCTTTGTCAGCAACTGTTCTATATTATATCCCAGTTGTGAGAGAAATGACATTGTGGAGTGGATGCATAGATGCTCGTAGAAGCGTGGCGGAAAAAGCTATTGACCGTGGCAGAACAATTATTGTATTGCCTGGAGGACTTCCGGAGCAGATTCGTACATGCAGAGGAAGAGAAATTTTATATATAAAGAAAAGGAAAGGATTTATCCGATTAGCTCTGAAGAAAAAAATTCCCATAGTACCCTCATATGTCTTTGGAAGTAGTGACCTGTACAAAACCTCCAGATCTTTTTACAATCTTCGTTACTGGCTGATGAATAATTTGAATATGTGTTTGACCAATCATAGTGGGTTGTATGGTAGTTGGTGTCCGTATCCCATACAAAATACGATTGTTTTCGGCAGGCCTCTACATTTTGAAATCAAAGGAGCAGAACCAACACCTGAAGAAGTAATAAATGCTCATGAAGTGTTTTGTAAAGCATTAGAAGACCTATTCGATGAGCACAAAGATAGGCTGGGTTACGGTGATAGAGCCTTAGAGATGGAGTGAACATATTTAAATTTTTATGTATATGTTTTAAAAATGACAGTCTAGAATTCATTTTTTTAACTTTTTTTGTTTCATTTCGAACTTTGAAATCTAGCTCCGGAACACATAGGAATTGGATTGTATGCTGTTTCTTTTTCACTTTTCATAAATAGTTTAGATAGGATGAAATTGAGAGATCCACATTATTGGGAAGACAAATATCACAATGTGCGAGCAGAAAGAAATGAGCTAGGAAAGAAATGCAAATATCAGGATCAGACAATCCGATTGCTTCGTACGAGGCATACAAAACTCGAAAACCGCATTTTGCTCATGCAAAGAAATGATAAATTGGTATCAAACGCTCTATCATCTCAAGCAAAGGGTAATAAGTATACCAATGAAGCACTAAAGATTGATTCGATCTCTTTTGAAGGAAGGGTTGATCCAGAAGAAAGTGACAGTAGAACGAATCCATCATCAAATGACTCTGAAGAAGCATATTTCAATTTACAACAAAAACACAAATCTTTATTAGAAAAGTATAAGTCGGTAATGAAAGGAAATCAGAAACTTAAAAAGGACACGCTTTCTCTTCGAAAGCGACTAGGTATATTGTCTGTTCAGCCAGTCAAAATAAGAGGAGTATTACAAAGAAACCAACGAAAAAAAAAGGACATTCAATCTAATCAAAATAAAGATCAGTCTTTGGTGTGTACCAATATTGGCAATGAATTAAAAATACTGAGGGAGGAAAATAATGGTCTTAAGAAGGAGCTCGCAGATTTACGCAGCACGCAGGAATCAAACAAAAGAAATCAAGATGCAGAAGTGAGTAAAATTAACAAAATTTGTTCTTTAATTCGTCTTTTATTGGTCTTTGAGACTTAAAATCATAATTTTCTTTGTGTAACTCCACTTTGAAACCTTACAATGACAGCGTTTAGACTTTCAAAATAGATTTGCAATTTTAGAAGAAAGGTATGATAACTTGAAAACAAAGGCTCGTGAACTTACGAGCCTGAACTCGGAGATGTTCAAAAAATTAGAGGATTATAACAAAACTATTAAAGATCTTAATGCAAATCTGAGGAACAGCAAAGATATTGCCAAATTCGAGAAATCAAAGGTAGATCACCTAACTGTTGAAGCGCAGGAACAAGTTAAGTATACAAGGACTTTAGAGAGCAAGCTAATATCATTGAGCGAGTCCAGGGTACAAGATACAAAAGAGATATCGAAGTTTGAAGTATTAATAAACGAAAAAGAACGCAAGATAAGTGAGATGAAAAAAGATTTGAGTGACGCAATAACTTGTATAAACGAATCTCAAATGAAGATTAAAAATCTGCAAGATGATAAACGCGAAATCAAAATAACATTTGATCGACTAGAAAAGACTATAAAGGCTCTTGGATCAAACAGCAATATTTCAGAATTGGTTACAGCAAGAGACGTCATCAATAACAAAACTATATCGGATTTAACAAAAACGAAGTTGGTATCAAAGGCACCAAATCAAGAAGAAAAAGAAAAGAAGAACATAATAAATCGTAATCTCCAACAAAATGCGGAAAATTTTTTTAATGATGATACGGAAAAGAATATGAAGTAAAGACAAAAGAAAAAAAGGAACCCTTGATTTTGTTGAGAAAAAGCATATTCGGATATTGCATGCAATAAAAAGATTTTCATGTGAAATGGGTATTGAAATGAATCAAGAGCCCGATATCACGAGGTGCGCTACGACATGCATCAAAAAACAAGGTCGTTTCTGCATGAGGAAGAATTGCTCAGTATTTCTAGAAAGAGAAGTGAACATAATACGTTGCATTCCAATGTTTTATTCCTGGTCGCTAGGTCAAACAGGACCATGAAATTGAGATTCTAAAATATCTAAATGTTTTTTATAGAATGATACTTTTGATGCTTTTCCTTCGCGTATTCCTTTGGTGCACTATTTGAAAGGCAAGAAGACTTGCGTTTTCAAGTCGATATTTATAAAGAAATCAAGTCTTTCCTTCGTTTTCAACTCTTCTCTTTTTCACTTGCCCTCCAACTTTAATTTCCTTTTTGATGTTTTTATGTCGAAATGGAGCGTGTTCTGTGGAAATTGCAATTTCATCAACTTCATAATCAACATTTAATCCATTAGGTCCATTTTTTATTTCCCTTATATTTGCAAGAATAAGAGTCTTATGCAGGTCAGACTGACTCCTTACCAATGTTTGAATCATTCTCCAATCAACTCTTGAATCTTTTGTTTTGTTAAATTGTAGGCAATTATATAATGGAAAAAGTGAAGCGATGTTAATTCAATTCTTCCTGACAGATCTACAAAAAATGATAAAATTGAGAATAGAATTCACCTGGAGGAACAATATGCACACAAAAATCCGAATGGACTATATCAGGATCGTCAGCATAAAGCACTAATTCACATCCAAATTGGAAACCAGAATGAACACGGTATCCTTTTCTTTCAAAGTGTGCACGTACAACATTTAATCGCTTATCAAATTCTTCGTTTACATCTTTGTCAATGTGTTGCTCTGTTTTTAGTTCGTTTGATAAAAGTGGCATTTTAATTCAACGATGTCTAACAATGATCTGCTTTTGAGGACTTGACTCCCAACAAAAAGTCGATGGAATGGTAGTCGTCCAGTAAAGCTGCAGAATATGAAAATAAAAAGTGAAAATAATGAAAAAAAAGAATAAAAAATTAAATGTAATCTAATTAAAATAATATCACGTATTAGTCTACATAGTACATTAAAAAAGTCTAGCGCTGGAGCAAACAATGTAAACGATTTACAAACATAGTGTTGTAGTATATGTCGTGTGTACAACTAGAGATAGTGTAATAACCTATCTCACTCTTAATAATTAATATAGTTTATCACGTTTTATCACGTTAAAGAGCCTCATTAAACCAGAAGTCAGAGCGAGTCTGCACTTCTCAACTATATCACATACCGTAGCTAGCATCATAATTGCACCGATTTTTAATTGCATTTTGACCCTTCCAAACGAGATTTCTGCATTTGACATTTTTACCTTACGAGGTAACTGAAATTATCAAAATTCAAAGTATTTTTT